>Ga0209380_10000023_pt1 | contig 82670 bp, 86 predicted proteins | sample HubBroMetageWFT6_FD_188347 | JGI IMG/M metagenome (GOLD analysis project Ga0209380, IMG submission 188347) | Warmed and freeze-thawed soil microbial communities from the Hubbard Brook experimental Forest, New Hampshire - Hubbard Brook CCASE Soil... | ecosystem: Environmental > Terrestrial >...
ATTCCGCGGCGAGGCCACGACGGCCCGGCTCTTGGGGACTGGCTTGCCCGCCGCGGTCTGGATCTGGACATCCAGGCCCGGTGATCCGCGCCCGACCGGGGCCCCTGCCTCCAGGGCAGCGGTGACATTGTTGAGCCCGGCGTCGCCGTAGTTTGCGAGATCAACGCCGTCCGCATCGGTGACCGAGGTAACGCGCGGGCCGACCGATATGGCCTCGACGTGCGTCACGGCGGTGAGGTTCGGCGCCAGGTCGGCCGGCGCCCACGCGATGTACCAGTACGCCGACTGCTTCTCCTGGTAGGCGGTCAGCGACGCGTGGTAGTGCCAGGTCCCGGCCACCTTCTCGCTGCCATATGACGCGGCTACGTCGGCGCTGGCCGTGTACGTGACCGTCTCCCGAGGCATCGCCGAACTCGCTGTAAGCGTCGTCGCCGGTCCAGCGGTAGTAGCGAGCCGGCTGAGGCGGAGGTCCGCCCGGAACGCCTCGAAGGCGGCGAGGGCGGCCGCCGGATGATCGGTGTAGTTCGCGGCCTTCTTCAGACGGCCCGCGTCCCAGGCCCGGAGAAAGGCGCGGGCGGTCTGCTGGGCGTCCTGGCCGGCCGATGAGCCCGTCGGCAGGTAGCCGGTCGCCTGCGTATGCGTCCGGCCCGGCAGTACCAGGTACGCGCCGGTGCCTGCCGCCACCGCGACAACGGCGGCGACCACGATGTACGGAAGCTTCCGCCGCCGCTTTCTGGCCCGCCGCCCGTGCCGGCCGTGCGGCGGCGGGGGCGGAGGCTGCTCCTCGGCCTGCGGAAGCCGCGCGGTGGCGGGCGCCGGGCGGTACAGCGAGTCCCACCAGCCGCTGTCGTCCGAGGTGCCGCTCACCTCTGCGACGGTACCTACTGCCCGATAGCTGACCAAATCATTCGGTAAAATTCGGCCCTCTCAGACCGGGTCCAGTCGTGGCCGGGCGCGCTCGGCCAGCCTTTCGGCCACGTCAGGAGGCACCGGGATGGTCGAGCCCTGGAATCCCCGAAATGGGCGGAACGAGGCTAGCGCCGCGGTCGAAAGCAGTTCCGCCCGCAGCAGCGGCGGATCGATGCGGTAGTCGAACCGCACGTCGGTCCGCCACCGCGCTGATGCCGGGTCGCCGTCGTGCCACCCCGGATCCTCATACGTGGGAGCGGTGATCGTTGCCAGGTAGTAGATGCCGGGCTCGTCGCGGCCCACCACCTGCAGCCAGACGCGGTCTCCGGCGGCAGTCAGGTCCCGGTAACGCGGCGTCCGCCAGGAGAACACCCGCGACGTTGCCATGGCGGCCTCCAGGTCGTGGTGCTTGCGGTTGCCCTGGAAGATCCAGTCGCTCATGGATCACATCCTGACCCAGCCGAGTCGGGTCGCGGTGGGCGGCCCGCCGTAGCCGAGGGCTTGACTGAGTAGACCCTTCTGTCTAACATCAATTGCACAGACCTGTCTACTCAATCAGGGTGGGTATCCGAAGATGACGACGCAACCAGACATCGCCCGCGCCGGACTTCCGCAGCGTGACGCTGAGCCGGGCGGGGCCTTGCCTGCTGACCCGTTCACCCGGCCGGGCTGGCTAGCTGGGCTGCGCGGCTACCGGCTGACCGGCAGGCCGGCCATGGTCCTGCTCGCGTCGCTGGTCGTAGCGCTGCTGGCCTCCTCCGCCGCGCCGACTCCGCTGTACGCGATCTACCAGGCTCAGTGGCACTTCACGCCGATCACCACGACGGTGGTGTTCGGCGTGTACGCGATGGCGGTGCTGGCGAGCCTGCTCACCCTGGGCAAGCTCTCCGACCACGTCGGGCGCCTGCCGGTGCTGCTGACCGCGATCGCGGTCCAGGCGGCCTCTCTGGTGATCTTCGCCACCGCGACCGGCGTGCCGGCGCTGCTGGCGGCCAGGGTGGTCCAGGGCCTGTCCACCGGCGCAGCGCTGGGCGCCATCGGCGCCGCCATGCTGGACATCGACCGGGAGCGCGGTACGTTCGCGAACGCGGTCGCGCCGGGCATGGGCACCGCCAGCGGCGCGATCTTGTCGGCCCTGGCGGTCCGCTTTCTGCCCGACCCCACTCACCTCATCTACCTGGCCCTGATCGGCGTGCTGGTCCTGCAGGCGGTCGCGATCACCGCGATGCGCGAAACGGTCAGCCGGGCACCGGGGGCGCTGGCCAGCCTGCGGCCGGAGATCACCCTGCCGCGGGCACTGCGCGGACCGGTGCTAACCGCCGTTCCCCTCCTGTTCGCGGTGTGGGCGCTAGCCGGCCTGTACGCTGCGCTCGGCCCGTCGCTGGTGCACGCGCTGACCGGCTCGGGAGATGTCGTGCTGGGCGGCCTGAGCCTGTTCATCCTGGCCGCATCGGCCGTCGTCGCGATCGTGGTGCTGCGGCGGGCCACGGCCCGCACGGTCATGCTGTTCGGCATCCTGGCCCTGATCAGCGGGGTGGGCGTGACCGTCGCGGCCGTGAGCCTGGGCTCGGTGTCGGTGTTCTTCGCCGGCTCGGCGATCGCCGGCGCCGGGTTCGGCAGCGGCTTCCAGGGCGGCATCCGCATCGTGGTCCCGCTGGCCGCCCCGCATCAGCGGGCGGGCGTGGTCTCACTGCTCTACGTGGTGTCCTATCTCGGGCTGGGCGTGCCCGCCGTGCTGGCCGGGTTCGGCGTGGTGGATGGCGGGGGGCTGATCAACACTGCCCGCTACTACGGCGCCGCGGTCATCGCGCTCGCTGTGCTCGCACTGGTCGGCCTGCTGAAAAGCCGGCCAGCCCGCGCGGCGGAGCCGGCCGTGGCCGGGGGCTGCGCACTACAATAGACAAGTCTGTCTAGGAAGGTGGCCATGACCATGGCTATCAAGGAACCGACTGCGGTCCGGGCATCAGCCCGCGAGCGACTGCTGGCCGCGGCGGACGAGCTGTTCTACAACGAGGGCGTGCACACGGTCGGCATCGACCGCGTCATCGAGCAGGCCGGCGTGGCCAAAGCGTCGCTGTACAACACGTTCGGCAGCAAGGACGAGCTGGTCCGTGCGTACCTGGAGGGGCGGCGGGCCAGCGTCACCCAGCGCATCATGGCGGCGGTGGAACGCTACGACACCCCGCGTGAGCGGCTGCTGGCGGTGTTCGAGGGCCAGGGAGACCTGTTCGCCCAGCCGGACTACCGCGGCTGTGCGTTCGCGAGGGCCAGCGCCGAATCCCATCCTGGCGATCTGGCCGAGCAGGCCGCCGAGGCCTACCGCCAATGGGTGCGCGCGCTGCTCACCGACCTTGCTGCTGAGGCGGGCGTGCCGGAGCCAGGTGTCCTCGCGCGCCAGCTGCAGCTGCTCTACGACGGGAGCGGCCAGGCCGCGCGGATGGACCACGACCCGTCGGCGGCCGCTGCCGCCCGGGCCGCGGCGGTCATCCTGCTCGACGCTGCCCTGGCTTAGGGGACGACGGATCAACCAGGGGGGTAACAACGTGACTGACTCATACTCCAGCCTGCCTAACTTGCAGGTCACTGGCGCGAACGGTATCGACTACGCGTACCGGGACACGGACCCGCTGAGCGGCGGCGTGGCGCTGGTTCTTCTGCAGCACTTCCGCGGCAATCTCGACAACTGGGACCCCGCGCTTGTCGACGGGCTGGCGGCAGGCCGGCGCGTCATCACCTTCGACAACACCGGCGTGGGCGGCTCCAGCGGGACGACACCGAGCACCGTGGAGCAGATGGCGCGCGACGCCATCGCCTTTATCGCCGCCATGGATCTGAGCAGGGTCGATCTGCTGGGGTTCTCCATCGGCAGCTTTGTCGCGCAGCAGGTGGCTCTGACCAGGCCGGCCATGGTCAGGAGGCTGGTCCTTGCCTCCGCGGCGCCGCAGGGCGGGGCCGGCATGCACGGCTGGGCGCCCGAGGTCATCGGCGCGATCGGCACGCCGCAGACCAAGCCCGAGGAGTACCTCGGCGTCTTCTTCGCCCGGTCCGCGTCGAGCCGTCAGGCGGGCCAGGAAGCCCTCCGGCGGATGTATGCCAGAACCGAGGACCGGGATGCGGCAACGTCGTGGGCGACCAGGCAAGCGCAGTACGACGCGGTCTGCACGTGGGGCATCCCCGAGCACGCCCGGCTGGAGCGGCTCAGCTGCCTGACGATGCCCGTGTTCATCGCGAACGGCGACAGCGACCCGATGATCCCGCCGCACTACTCCTACCTGCTCGCGGGCCTGATCCCGCAAGCCCGGGTGAAGATTTACCCCGACTCCGCGCACGGGTTCTTGTTCCAGCACCACCGCGACTACGCCGCGGACGTCGAGGACTTCCTCAGCGATAACGGCTAGCCGCCCGCCGAGGGAATGTCGGCCGGGTCTGGCATCAGCCCGTGTGAGTGCTCGGAGTGAGCGCCGAGTACCGGATGATCTGCGGCACTAAATGTCTCCGCATCAGGGGCTGGCTCGGCGTGCCGCAGGAACATGGAATGGACACTCGCGATCATGGCATTCCAGTCATCCAGGCTCACTGGCTTGACCACATAGGCGTTGGCGTGCAACGCGTAGCTGCCCGCTATGTCGGCCGGATGCCTGGAGGAGGACAGGACGACCACCGGGATCGTCAGTAGCTCGGCATCGGTCTTGAGCGCCTTGAGAACCTCCAGCCCGTGCTGGTGACCAGCCAGGTTGAGGTCGAGGAGGATCAGGCGGACCCCAGCGTCATCGGCCGACTTCCCGGCGGCGCGGGCATTCACGAGCGCCTCATCGCCGTTGCTGACTACGCGCACCAGCCGACGCGCGACTCCGAGAGACTCCAGGGCTTCCTGGACGAGCAGAGCATCGCCAAGATCGTCATCGACGACGAGCACGCCCACGTCCCCGTGAAGCCTTCCGTCCAGCGTCAGCCTGGTCCTGTCCGAAATGCTCATGCACGCCCCTCTGCGACGCGCCGGCCATTTTCAGCGCTGTGAGCTCGTCGGCCCTGTCGGATCGGGCCGAGTCAGTGGTGTACTCAGGATGCGGCTGCGACGTCCGACAGTCAATAGTTCGCGAGATCCATTGCGCGAGATATTGTTCCGGTTACAATCGGGGCATGGAGGCCGAGAAGAGCCGGGACGGGGCCTGGACGCTCCTCACCGGACACGGCCACGTTCTCGTGGAAATTGCCCGCAGCCCCGATGCGAGGCTCAAGGACATCGCCGACGTGGCCGGGATCACCGAACGAGCCGTCCAGGCGATCGTGAGCGACCTGGAGGCAGCCGGTTACCTAACCCGGCAGCGGGAGGGACGCCGCAACCGCTACATCGTCAACCCTGACTGTCTGTTCCGTCACTCGGCGCAGGACGGTCACCGGGTTGGTCCTTTCCTTGCGCTACTGGCCGCCGAAGGCGACGCGATACTCCGGTCGCAGGCGGACGACGTGAAGAACGCCGGGGGCCGCTGATCACTCACCTGGCGGCGGCGCCTTCCGCAGGCGCCGACCCGGCGGAGGCGCTCCGCGAAGGCGCACGAGCTGCTGGAGGACCGGTCCAGGGTCGGCCGGGTCCTGCTCGTCCCGTAGCGGAGGGCTTCGGCGAACATCGGGACCGTTAGTCAGCGGATAGCACTGACTAACGGTCCCAGTCATCAGGCCGGGCTGATAGCTGACCGTTTCGTCCCATAGCTGCCGCCTGGTTGACCCCGTTGTGCCGGCCGCGACGGCAGCTCGCCGCCGGTGACCGCGGACTCTAAGTGGACAGGCTATCCGCTACCCGTTACAGTGAAGTGGACAGACTATCCGATTAAAGGAGCTCGCCATGGAGTACCGGCCTCTCGGACGCACTGGCATGTCGGTCAGCCAGATGTGCCTGGGCGCGATGATGTTCGGCGCCTTCGGCAACACCGACCACGATGACGCGGTCCAGATCATCCGCAAGGCGCTGGACGCCGGCGTCAACTTCATCGACACCGCCGACGGCTACTCCGCGGGCGAGTCGGAGGAGATCCTGGGCAAGGCGCTCCTCGGCGGGCGGCGCGAGAAGGTCATCCTCGCGGTCAAGTTCGGTGTTCCTATGGACGACGACCCCAACCGTCGCGGAGCGTCGCGGCGGTGGATCACCGAGGCTGTCGAGGACTCGCTGCGCCGACTGCAGACCGACTGGATCGACGTCTATCAGGTGGGCGTTCCCGATCCGAACACCGATACCGACGAGACCCTGGGCGCGCTGTCTGACCTGGTGCGCGCCGGGAAGATCCGGTCCTTCGGCGCCTCGAAAGTCCCGGCCTCGCAGATCGTCGAGGCGCAGTGGACCGCCGATCGGCGCGGTCACGGGCGGTTCCGCACCGAGCAGCCGCCGTACTCGATGCTGACCCGCGCGATCGAGTACGACGTGCTGCCGGCCTGCCAGCGGCACGGGATGGGCGTGCTGGCCTACAGCCCGCTGGCCGGGGGCTGGCTGTCGGGCAAGTACCGCAAGGGCGTCGCGGTGAGCGGGCCGGGATCTTCCGCCCGCAGCCGCCGCTTCCCGCAGGCCTTCGACGCCGCCGCGCCCGCCAATGCCGCCAAGCTCGAGGCGGCCGATGCGCTCGGCGCGCTGGCCGCCGAGGCCGGGCTCAGCCTCGTCCAGATGGCGGTCGCGTTCGTCGTCCGCCATCCGGCGGTCACCTCGGCGATCATCGGCCCGCGCACGATGGACCACCTCGACGGTTACCTGGCTGCCGACGGGGTCGAGCTGTCTTCCGATGTGCTCGACCGCATCGACCAGATCGTGCCGCCTGGTCACACGATCAACGTCAACGACAACATGTGGAACGTCGGCACGACCTCGCTCGAGCCCGCCGCCCGCCGCCGGTAGGAACCTACGATCGCGTAGGCTACGGTTACGTAAGTTCAATCGCGTTGGTCCTGGACCCTGGTCGATGCGGAGAGCTCGTCTCATCCGAAGCACCGCGACCGGTAACGAGGACCTATGACGACAACGGCAGATGCCACGGCGGCGCGAGCCGACGAACTCACCCCACCGACCGTGGTCCGGCCGGAGATCATGCCGGAGCGGACCAGCGTATTTGACCGCGTCCTGGTCGCCGTGTTCGTGGCCGTCCCGTTCCTGGCGCTGGTCGCGGCGGTCCCGCTGGCCTGGGGCTGGGGCCTCGGCTGGCACGACATCGTGCTGGCGGTCGCGTTCTACTACATCTCGGGGCTCGGGGTCAGCGTCGGCCTGCACCGCTACTTCACCCACGGGTCCTTCAAGGCCAAGCGCGGGTTCAAGATCGCGCTGGCTATCGCCGGGAGCCTGGCGATCGAGAAGCCGGTGATCACCTGGGTCGCCGACCACCGCAGGCACCACAAGTACAGCGACAAGGACGGCGACCCGCACTCGCCGTGGCGGTTCGGGAGTGACGCGAAAGCCCTGGCCAAGGGCCTGGCGTACGCGCATATCGGCTGGATGTTCGACGGTGACGTCACCTCGGAGGAGAAGTTCTGCCCCGACTGGCAAGCGGATGCTGATGTCTCGGCGATTTCCCGGTGGTTCCCGGGCCTGGTCGCCGTCTCGCTTCTCGGGCCTGCCCTCATCGGCGGCCTGTGGTCCATGTCGTGGATGGGCGCGCTGACGGCATTCTTCTGGGCGACCCTCGTGCGGATCGCGTTCCTGCACCACATCACCTGGTCGATCAACTCGATCTGCCACACCTTCGGCAAGACGGAGTTCGAGGTGCGGGATAAGTCCAGGAACGTGTCGTGGCTGGCAATCCTGTCATTCGGCGAGTCCTGGCATAACCTTCACCATTCAGACCCGACCTGTGCGCGCCACGGCGTCCTGAAGGGGCAGATCGACATTGCCGCCAGGACGATCTGGCTGGCCGAGAGGCTCGGCTGGGTCTATGACGTCAGGTGGCCGGATGCAGCCAGGCTGGGCGGCAAGCGGATCAGTGAAAGCAGGAATTTCGGCTCTATGACCCGGTAGATCACCGGTTCTGGCGCCCGTACGGCCGTCGCCGCATCCGCAGGGAGGCCACGAGGAGCGCGACGACGAATATGACGATGCCGATGACCATCAGGTACAGCAGCCCCTTCACGACTGCCCCTATGATGCCGAGCGCGACTGCGGCTAGCACTAGCAGCAGGAATAGCGCAATCATCAGATCCTCCGATCGGCTGCTCAGCGGCGGGCCAGCACCCGCTCGCCGCTGGTGCCCGCCTGATAGGTCAGGCCGTAGTGCTGGAAGACCGACGCTTCGTCGGCCGCCGGGAGCTCACCATCGGTGTCGATCGAAGGGGCGGCCTTGACCTGCTTCCGCTCATAAGCGACTTGCAGATAGGTCGGCCCGACCGTGGCCCGGTCGAGCGGCACGAAGGCAAGCCGACGCCTGGTCGGCTTGCCGACCCTAATCGTGGCAAATGCTGGCAGATCGGTGATGGTATCGACATATATCGCCTCTAGCTCGCCGATTTTCCGGCCGCTCGCGTCGACTACGTGGTGGCCGCGCCACTCTCTGATATCGCCAGCTTCGAACACGCTTGGTTTCCTCCCCCCGGTAACCCCCAGCCCTTTAGCCGTACCCGGGCATGCGGTCCGTAATGCATTGCCGGCAGCCGCGGCTAGGCTCACGCGCGTGGACGCCGTGACCGCCAGCCTGCCCAGCGCACTGGTCGCCAGGTACCGCGCGGTCGACCGCGAGCTCGTCGGGTCCGCGCTCCTGGACACCCCCAGCCACCTCGATTATCTGGCGGAGGACATCCGCGTGCGAGGGATCGTCGTTCCTCTCGAGCTGGGCTTCAACGAGCAGTTCGCGACGCTTGACGGCAACCACCGCATCGCCGTCGCGCTCCGGCTCGGGATCGAGCAGGTCCCGGTTGCGCTGCGCCGCTGCCCGGCCGAGCCGCGCCCGGCGCACGCCCAGCCGATGCGGCCAGGCGACCTGGCCGTGCTCGAGCGGGCATTCGGGCGCTCGTAGCGGCGGCAACGTCATTGACAGCGCTTTGTATAACCGTTAGGTTGCTCGTATAACCGTTATAGGGGAGCAGGGATGCAGCAGGAAGTCGTGCTGGCGATGCTGGCCAAGGAGCCCTCACAGGGCTTCCAGCTCCGCGCCCGGCTTGATGACGCGCTCGGCCCGCTCAGTGAGGCGGTCAACGCCGGCCAGATCTACGTGACCCTCGGCCGCCTCGAGAAGGCCGGCTTCGTCGCGCTCGAGGAAGCGGCTGGTTCCGCCGACCGGGACCGCAAGGTCTACGTCCTCACCGCCGCGGGCCAGGAGCGCGTCAGCGAGTGGCTCGCCGAGGTCAGCTGGCCGAAGCCGGACCTGGCCGAGTTCCACCTGAAGCTGATCGCAGCCGCTTCGGCCGGGCTGGCCGACCCGATCGGGATTGTCGATGCGCAGCGACGCGAGCTGCTGCGCCGGCTGCGGGACGCGCAGCGGGCCGAGATCGCCGAGCCCGAGGGCTCGGATGCGGCGCTGCTGCTTGACGGCATCGTGCGACGACTCCAGGCCGACCTCCAGTGGCTGGAGGCCTGCGAGGCGAGCTGGACCACCCGGAGGAGAAGATCATGAAGGACAACGCTGAGACCTCAGTGCTCCGCGCAGTAGGGCTGCGCAAGCACTACGGGAAGGATGAGAGTCTCGTGCGCGCCGTCGACGAGGTCGATCTGGAGATCGCCCGGGGCGAGGCGCTCGCGGTCATGGGCCCGAGCGGCTGCGGGAAGTCGACGCTTCTGCATCTCCTCGGCGGGCTCGACCGTCCGTCCGGCGGCGAGCTGTGGCTAGCCGGCCGGCGCATCGACGGCCTTGGCGAGCGGGGCCTTGCCGACCTGCGTCGGCATGAGATCGGCTTCGTATTCCAGGCCTTCCATCTCATGGACGAACTCACGGCCAGGGAGAACGTCGAGCTTCCGGCGCTGCTCGCGGGCCGCTCGCCCCGGCAGGCCCGCCAGCGGGCCCTGGAACTGCTTGACCAGGTAGGGCTCGCGGATCGCGGTAACCATCTGCCCGCCGCGCTCTCTGGCGGGCAGCGCCAGCGCGTCGCCATTGCCCGCGCCCTCGTCAACGAGCCGCTCATCCTGCTGGCCGATGAGCCGACCGGCAATCTGGACAGCGCGGCGACGCTCGAGGTGCTCCGGCTCTTCGACCGGCTGCACACCGCCGGGCTGACGTTCGTCATCGTCACCCACGACCAGCGCGTCGCCGCGACCGCGGACCGGCTGGTGTCCATGCGTGACGGCGCGCTGGTCGACCAGATGCGCCTGACCGGCGGGACCGGGGGCAATCTCCGGGACCTTCTGGCGATGGATCGCCAGCATGGGTAAGACACTGCTCGTTTTCCGCCTGGCGGGGCGCGACGTGCGCCGCCACCTGGCCCAGGCCGTGCTGCTGATCGTCGCGATCGCCGCGGCGACGGCGACGCTCACGATGGCGCTGGCGCTGAACGGCGTGACCAGCCAGCCCTTCGCGGCGACCCGGGCCGCCACGAGGGCCCCGGACGTCGTCGCGTACATGACGTCCGCCGCCAGGGCGAAGAGCCTGATCCACGCCGCCGGAGTCGCTGCCTACGACGGCCCGTTCCCGGTTGCGTCGGCCGTGATCAAGTTTGACGGCCGGGGCTCCGCCGTCTTCGCCGAGGGCCGGGACGTCGCGCCGGCCACGATCGACCGGCCGGCGCTGACAGCCGGCAGCTGGGTACGGTCAGGCGGCGTGGTGCTGGAGCGCACGTTTGCCGAGGCGCTGGGCGTCTCGGTCGGGGACCGGGTCACGCTGAACGGCAGGTCGTTCGTGGTCGCGGGCATCGCGGTCACGGCCGCGCAGGCGCCGTACCCGAACCTCTGCTGGATGTCGACCAATTCCTGCCCGCCCTTCTTCAGCATCGACTCGGCCAGCTTCCGGAACGTCGGCGTGATCTGGACGACGACCGCGGACGCGATCGGCCTGACCTCGAAGGCCAACCCGCTCACGATGTGGGCGCTGAACCTGAAGCTGACCCACCCGGCTGATGCGTCGGCGTGGGCCGACCGGGAATTCAACAGCTTCGGCAGCGGCGGTCCACGGAGTGTCTCCGTTGCCCCCGGTAGCGGGCCCGGGGCAGGCCCAGCTCCGCAGTATGACTTCTCGCCCTGGGAGGGGATCGCTCAGGCCGACGCGCTGCTGGTTCAGGACGCGCAGTCCGTCCTCGAGCCGGGTGCCTACCTCCTCGCGGTGCTCGCTATCGCCAGCGTGGCCGTCCTGGTCGGCCGCCGGCTGTCGGAGTACGCCCGCCGGGTGGGCTTGCTGAAAGCCGTCGGCGGGTCACCGCGCCTGGTTATGGCCGTGTTCCTGGTCGAGAACCTTGCGCTGGCGCTGTTCGCCTCGCTGCTCGGGCTCGTGGCCGGGTGGCTGATCGCGCCGATCCTCACCAGTCCCGGCGCGGCGCTGATCGGCTCGCCGGGAGCACCGGCGATCTCCGCCGGGACGGTGATCCGCGTCGTCGGCGTCGCGCTCGTGGTCGCGCTGGCGGCGTCGCTCGTGCCTGCCATCCGGGCCGCGAGGACCAGCACCGTCTCTGCCCTCAACGACGTCGGGCGGAGGCCGGCGCGCCGGGGCGCGCTCATCCGGGTCTCGCGGCGGCTCCCGGTCCCGGCGCTGGTCGCAATCCGGCTGGTCGCCCGGCGGCCGCGGCGCGCGCTGCTCAGCGCGGCGAACGTCGCCGTCACGATCACCGGCATCGTCGCGGTGATCGCGTTCCGCGCCGACGCGGACGGCGTGTTCTCGGGCCCGGCCGCGACCGGCCTCACCGGTGGCGGACTATCTGACCCCGTGATCAACCGGGATGAGCAGATGCTCGCGGTGATCACGGTCATGCTGATCACGCTGGCGGTGCTGAACGCCGTCTTCACCACGTGGGCGACCGTGCTCGACGCCCGGCGGTCATCGGCGCTGATGCAGGCGCTCGGCGCGCGGTCCGGGCAGGTGATCTCAGGACTCGTCGTCGCGCAGGTGCTGTCCGCGCTGCCGGGGGCGATCGTCGGGATCCCGCTCGGCCTCGCCCTCTACAAGGCCGCGGTCAGCGACGGGACGCCGCCGCCGGCGCTGTGGCTCGTCGCCACCGTGCTCGTGACGCTCGCGGTGATGGCGGCGCTGACCGTCATCCCGGCATGGATGGGCATCCGCCGGCCGGTCGCCGAGGTCCTCCAGGCCGAGACGGCGTAAGGGCATACATCGCGTCCGGGAGGCCGGGCGGCCCGGGTGAGCGGATCACCAGGGCCGCCCGCCGCTCGCTCGGCGTTTCCGCGGTTGAATGGCGGGGTGACGCAAGCCGGTTCTCCCGGATGGATCGTGGTGCTGAACGGGCCGCCCCGGTCGGGGAAGTCGAGCATCGCGGCGGTCATTCAGGAGACGTTTGACGGTCCGTGGATGAACCTCGGCGTCGACGTGTTCAGCCGGCACGTGACCCCGCCGCGTTACCGGCCGGGAATGGGCCTCCGCCCCGGCGGCGAGGCTCCCGACCTCGAGCTGTTGATCCCGGCCTTCTACCGGGCGTTTTACGACTCGGTGGCGGCGCACAGCCGTCAGGGTCTGAGCGTGGTGGCAGATGTCGGCCACCACGATGCGTACTCGGCGCCGCTGGGCGTGCTTCCCGACGCCGCCAGGCGGCTCAGCGGGCTTCCCGCGCTGCTGGTCGGCATCCGGTGCCCGCTCGAGGTCATCATGGCGCGGCGTGATGCCGGGCAGGCGGGCCGGGACGGCCGCTACGTGACCAGCGGCCCCGGCGGGGAGATACCCGAGCCCGTGCGGCGATGGCAGCGCTCTGTGCACGAGCCCGGGATCTACGACCTGGAGATCGACACCTCGGCGGTAACTCCGGAGGCCGCGGCCGCGATGATCCGCCGCCGGCTGGACGGGCCCGCGCCGCAGGCCTTCCGCCAGCTCGCCGCGCACCGCTGACCGGATGCGTCCGCGCGGGTCTCGGCCGCGTCCCTTCCGAGTATCGCGACCTGTCTGCGGGCTGGCCGGAGGTGCAAGCTGGGCACAGCAACAGCCAGTTTGCGCCCCGCGCGTAAGGAAGTGACGTCATGGCAAAGAAGCCAGCTTTAGCAGGAAACGACGGCCCCGCCAGCCCGGAGGCTCAGCCAGCGCGGCGGCGGTCCGGGGTGTACGGGCGACGCGCGGTGATGCTCGGCGCGGCGGCCGCCGGCGCCGGCGTCGCGGCCAGCATGACGAGCGGCGGCGTGGCCGAGGCGAGCTCGGCCGTCCAGCTGGGCCAGACTAACCACGGGTCGTCTACCACCGAGATCATCTCGACCCGCAGCGGCGCCTTTGACGGCCAGACAAGCGCCAACGGGCACAGCGGCGTGGCCGGCCACGACACCAGCAAGGGCCACACGGGCAACGGCGTCTACGGCGGATCGGTTAACGGCAAGGGCGTCTACGGTACGTCGGACCACGGCACCGGCGTCCAGGGCCAGACCTCCGAGGGCGGTCAGAGCGGCGTGGCGGGAATCGACGTCAGCAAGCACGGCGGGCACGGCGTGTACGGCCGGTCCGAGCACGGCACCGGCGTCTACGGCGACGCGACTGGGTTCAACCAGAGCGCGGTCTACGGGAGCAACGTGAGCCTTAACCCCGGTTACGGCTTCTACGGGGTCACGCTGAACGGCATCGGGGTGTACGGCCAGTTCGGGCTGGGCAAGGCGGGCGAGACTTTCGCCTCCGGGGTCACTGGCCTGGACCTGAGCGCCGCGGGCGAGGTCGGCGTGGCCGGACAGTCCACGAATGGGATCGGGGTCTACGCCGCCGCCAGCGACAAGGGCAAGGCCCTGCAGGTGAGCGGGACGGCGCAGTTCAGCATGAGCGGCGTGGTGACGGTGACGAAAGGGCACGCAAGCCTCACGGTGACGGCAGCGGGTGTCAGAACTACAAGCCTTGTTCTGGCGACGATCCAGACGCCTGAGGCCGGCGTGTATATCGAGGGTGCGGCGCCCAGTTCCGGCTCGTTCCGGATCACCTTGTCCAAGGCCGTGAGCGCGGACATGCAAATCGGGTGGCTGGTCCTCGAGTCGCCGGACGGCTAACGGGGCGCCGGCTGCCCCTCGACCGCCTGACCACGGCGCCAGTGACGGGCGGCAGATTAGTCTTGCCATCTGTGATCACTTGCGTCGTTGAATACGTGATCGACCCGGCCAAGACCGAGGCCTTCGAGCGCTTCGCCCGGCGCTGGATGGAACTCGTCGACCGCCACGGCGGCACCCACCACGGTTACTTCCTGCCGGCCGAGGGCGCCAGCGACAAGGCACTCGCGCTGTTCAGCTTTCCCAGCCTCGCGGACTACGAGCAGTACCGGACGTTGTTCGGCACCGATCCCGATTTCGTCGCCGCCGACCGGATCAGGGACGAGAGCGGTTGCGTGCTGCGCTATGAGCGGACCTTCATGCGCCCGCTCCTGCCCGGGCAGGCTCGATGAACACGCCTGGGTCTGCGGTCCATCGGGCCGCGATGTTGGTCATCAGCAAGGCAGAGTCGAGCGTGCAGGCGCCGTCGGGGAATTTCGCGCGATCATCGAACAGGCTGGAACGCATCCGGGCGATGCCCACTGGCCTGGCGGCCCACCTCGCTGCGTGCAGGCTGACACTGTCTACGCACGCGTGATCCGCGGACGGGGAGAATCCCCGGGCGCCGAGGCGGAAGAACTCGATGGCCGCATCGAGGTTCTGGAACAGCTCGCTCCGGAACGCGGCAGCGGGAGCCGTCTCGGCGGACAGCGCCACCTCTCCGTCCACCGAACGAACGTCGACCCGCAGGCTGGCGTCCGACTCGCGGACCTGGAATCGGGCGACGTGATACGCGCCAGGGAAAACGCGGTGGCCGACAGCCCCGGCGATGCGGGAGCTGGTCTCGCGTCGCGGCACGTAGACGCCGACGTGGCTGCCGTGAGCGTCATCCCACTCGACCGCAAACCGATGAGCGAGGTTCTCGCTCGTGAGACCGGCTGCATGAGGCAGGCGGGAGGGGCGGACGCTGCTCATGCGGATGAGGCAGACGCCTCCTACGGCATGGCCACTGACGAGTTGCGGTCGGAAGGGACGGGGCAGGAACGCAGCCACGCGCTCGGGGTCGATCCGGTAATTGACAAGCAGCCGGCGCTCAATGAGACAGTCAATGCTCCTGGTGATCACGGTGCCGGCTCCTCGGTCTCGGGTGCAGGGGCGTCGCTCCGGGAGCGCCGACGGCGGAGCACAATCTGTTCGGGGCAGACCGCCGACAGGAAGCTTCCGACGCAGACAGCGAGCCGCTCAGGCACCAGGGAGTACAAGATGCGGTTCGCGTCCCGGCGCTCGGTGACCAGTCCAGCCGCTCGCAGGACGCCGAGATGACGCGAGATCGACGGGCCGCTAATCGCGAACCTGGCAGTTATCTCGCCGGCCGAGAGCTCTCCGCTGCGCAAGTCGGCGAGGATCTGCCGACGGGTGGGGTCCGCCAGCGCCTTGAACACGGAGGCGGCGTCGTCGGTCATAGGACGCATATTAGCTATCTTGCTAATTAGCAGTCAAGCTAAGTTCCATGACAGAAATCTGCTAGCGAACGCGCCGGCCCGCGGCAGACGATGACGTTGTGCGCGTCCTCGTCACCGGGCATCGCGGGTTCATCGGCGCCGAGGTAGCGGCCCGCCTGGAGCAACTCGGCCACGACGTCATCGGCTTCGACCGCGTCGAGGGCGATGACCTGCTGGACCTCGCGGCCGTGCGCCAGGCGGCCGGCGGCTGCACGGCGATCGTCCACCTGGCCGCCCTCGCGCACGACACCGCTGGCAGCCCCGAACAGATCATGGCCGTCAACGTTCTCGGTACGTGGCACGTGCTGCTGGCGGCCGAAGCCGCCGAGCGCGTCATCTACTTCTCCAGCGGCCAGGTGTTCGGACTGGCCGAGGGCGAGCGGCTGCCCGACTACCTGCCCGTCGATGATCAGCACCCGCGGCGGGCGATGCGGGCCTACGGCCTGTCCAAGTGCCTGGCCGAGGACCTGTGCGCCGGCTTTACCGCCCGGACCGGCATCACCAGCGTGGCGCTGCGGCCGGGCTGGGTCTGGGACCCCGGCATGTACCGGCGGATCGCGGAACAGTGGCGCGCCGACCCCGCGTCGGAGTGGACGCCGGCATGGGAGTACGGCCAGTTTGTCGACGTCCGGGACGTCGCGACGGCGGCGGAGCTAGCGCTGACGGTGCCCCTGACCGGGCACCATCGCCTGCTGCTCGCCGCCGCCGACAGTGCCGCCAGCGAGCCCAGTCTGGAGATGGCCGCGCGTCTGATCCCAAGCGTGCCCATCCATGATCGCGACGCCTACCGGCGGGAGCCGTTCCGCACCCTCTTTGACAGCTCAGCGGCGAGGCGGGTGCTTGGCTGGCGGCCCGCCTACCGCTGGGCCGATCGTGGCGGGAGCTACGACGCGGCTGGCTCGACGAAGTAGTGATCCTCTTCGAGGTCCTCAATGAGCCCGGGGTGCTCCGGCTTCCAGCCCAGGAGCTCCTGCGTCAGCCTGCTTGAGGTCGGGTTGTCGATGGAGACGAGCGCGCCGAGGAAGCCGAAGTGCTCACCCGCGTCCGCCGCTGGGATGCTGACGGCCGGGACGCCCAGGCGGCGTCCGATGACCTCAGCGATCTCCCGGAACGGCACGCCCTCGTCGCCGACCGCGTGCAACCGCGAACCGGCTGGGGCTGACTCCAGTGCCAGCCGGTACAGGTGGGCCGCGTCGAGCGTGTGCCCGGCGGGCCAGCGGTTGGATCCGTCACCCACGTAGCCGGAGACGCCCTTGTCGCGGGCGATGGCGATCAGAGTCGGGATGAAGCCGTGATGATCGAGCGAGCTGTGCACGGTCGGGGGCAGCCGGACGACGGAGGATCGGATCCCCCGGCCGGCGAACGCGATCACCGCGTTCTCGCTGTCGATCCGCGGGCCGGACTCCGCCGCGTCGGTCTCGGTGCCGGTGCGGCCCGCCGCGGCCTGCGCGAGCAGCAGCGTTCCCGACGTGCTCACCAGCGGCTTGCCGGTGCCGGCGAGCGCGTCGGCCAGGGCGTTGAGCGCCTTGAGATCGGCATCGGCGGCGCCGGCGTAGTCGCCGGTCACCATCGACTCGTGCTTGAAGGCGAGGTGGATTACTCCGTCGGCGGCGGCCGCGGCCTGACGCAAGCCGGCAAGGTCGTCAAGGTCGCCGCGGTGAACCGCGACGCCGGCCGCGGCCAGCGCGGCGGCTGAGGTGTCGGAGCGAGCCAGCCCGACGACCTCATGTCCGGCGCCGAGTAGCTCGGGGATGAGGGCGGAACCGACGTGCCCGGACGCGCCGGTGACGAATACGCGCATGACAAGTCCTCCAGTTGGGTCAGCTGTCCCCGGTCCGAGTGGCCGGGCCAGTGATGTCAGTCACTGTCATCACAGTAGCACGTCATGACAGTCACTGTCATCACCAGGTACGATCACGGCATGGGTAGATGGGAGCCCGATGCGCAGGGACGCCTGGCAACGGCGGCCATGGAGCTGTACCTCGAGCGGGGGTTCGAGGCCACGACCGTGGCCGAGATCGCGGAGCGGGCCGGGCTGACGGAGCGAACGTTCTTCCGGCATTTCGCCGATAAGCGCGAGGTCCTGTTCGCGGGCGGCAGCGCGCTGGAGGACCTGCTGGTCAGCAAGGTCGGCGAGGCCCCGGCCGCGCTGGCGCCGATCGAGGCGATGACCACGGCGCTGATCGAGGTCGCTGACATTGTTTTCGCCGACCGCCACGAGTTCGCCCGCCAGCGCCAGGCGATCATCGCCGCGAACCCGGACCTTCAGGAGCGTGAGCTCATCAAGCTGGCCTCGCTCGCCTCGGCGACCGCCGGCGCCCTGCGCCTGCGTGGCGTCAGCGACCCCGCGGCGAGCCTGGCGGCCGAGACCGGCATCGCGGTCTTCAAGATCGCCTTCGCGCGATGGGTGACGGATCCCGGCGAGCGGCCTCTCGCGCCGTTCATCCGGGAGTCCATGGACGAGCTGAAGCTCGTCGCCGCCGGATAGGGGTTGCGCTATGACCGAGCCGGCGAGCACGCCTGGCGATGTCGCGGACATCTCCCGTATGCAGAGCTTCTGGCGGGGCGGAACGGGCGGCTCCGCCGTCGATCGCAGCGCGGCGCAGGACGCCCAGGCCGCATACCCGCAACTGGCGGCCTCGGTGCGGGCGAACCGCGCGTTCCTCGGCCGGTCCGTGCGCTTCCTGGCCGCGGAGTGCGGGATACGGCAGTTCCTCGATATCGGGACCGGGCTGCCGGCACCCGGCGCCGTGCACGAGGTCGCTCGTGAGATCGCGCCGGACTGCCGCGTCGTGTACTGCGACAACGACCCGGCGGTCGTGAGCCGCGCGCGGACGGAAATGGCGGCCGGCGGTGCCGACTACATCGAGGCCGATGTCCGCGACGCCGACGGCCTGCTCGCGCGTGCGGGCCCCATGCTGGATCTGTCGGCGCCGGTCGGCGTCCTCCTCGTGTCTGTGCTGCACATGATCTCCGATCGCGATGATCCGGCCGCGGTCGTCGCCCGGCTGATGACCGCACTGCCGGGCGGCAGCTATCTGGTGCTCACGCACGTCGCGTCCGACATCGATCCCGAGGCGATCGCGGAGATGACGCGGCGCGTGAACCAGCAGGTCGGCCGGCGGGCCACGCCCCGTGATCATGCATCGGTGCTGCGGCTGTTCGCCGGCCTGGAACTCGTCCCGCCCGGCCTCGTGCGGGTGCCGTTGTGGCGCCCGGACTCGGCCGAGGAAGCCGCGTCACCCTCGGCGCAGTGGGGCGGCGTCGGGTCGGCTGGGGGAGCGTGACGCTGGACTTCACCGAGGCGGTGATCACGCTCTTGCGCCCGTCGACGCGGCTGAATTAGTGTCTGGACGTATGTCCGGAAACGTGGTGACCGATCCCGCTTCGGTGAGCTGGGAGCCGAGCCAGGAACGCCTGGAGCTGGGAGAGGCGCTGCGCCGGCTACTGGACGTTGTCGTGCGGACCGGCGCCGAGCCCAGCGAACTCGGCGCCGCTGCGGCGATCATCGATGAGCTGACAACGAGGCTCAGCGGCTCGGCCGTGCGCCCCGACATGTCCGTGGCGGCCGACTCCTACCGGACACACATGAGCCTCGTCGGCGGCCTGTCGCACCCGGTGGCGCCCCAGCTCGTCATCCAAGTCGACGGCGACCGCGGCAGCGGTGAGGTAGTCGTCGGGCCGGCGTTCGAAGGCGGCCCAGGGCTGGTCCACGGCGGTGTCATCGCGCTGCTGATCGACCACGCGATGGGCTGCGTAGCGGCCCGGCCAGACCGGCCGGCGATGACCGTCAGGCTTGGCCTGCGCTACCGGCGGCCGACGCCGCTAGGCGTGCCGCTCACCGTCTCGGTCACTCTCGATCGCACCGAGGGCCGGCAGCTGTACCTCACCGCATCGATCACCGCGGCGGGGGTGGTGACGGTCGAGGCCGACGCGGTGTTCATGACCCTCACCCCTGAGAATCTCCAGACGGTCTTCCGCCGAGCCGCAGGCGCGTAAGCCGACCGTCACCGCGACCTCGTGCACGAAGTTGCCGCCGTAGCCCAGCGGATTCCACTCCGGCGTGACCAGCTGATCGTTGCCGGCCGCGTCGCTCGCGCGCGCCCGCACGCACACCGGCCCGGCGGGCAGGTCGTGCAGGTTCAGCTCCCAGTGCTGCCAGGCAAACTGGTCCGGCCGTCCGACCAGCCGCGCTCGCTGCCACGACGGCGGCGAGGTTGCCGATGCGCTGGCGGCGCTCACGTCGACCCGCCGGACTGGCGCCTCCCCGGACCAGGCGACGCCGCTCACCGTTACGTCACCAGACGGGATGCGCGAGCCGTCGGGCGGCTCGATGATCATGGCACGGACGCGCTGGAGCCGGACCGGCTCGCGCTCGGTCTGCCCGTCGCGCTGCCATTCGTAGACATAGTGCGAGTCCTGGAAGAAGCCGCGGAACGGCCGGTCGGTCGCCTCCACCTCGGTCAGCCACTTGACCGAGGCCACCGCGTACCAGCCGGGAACGACCAGCCGCACCGGGAAGCCGTGCCGGACCGGCAGCGGGTCGCCGTTCATCTCGTAGGCCAGCAGGGCGCCTGACCGCATCGCATCCTCAACGCCCAGGCTCCGCTCGAACCTGATGGGCTCGGGCAGGTCCGCCAGCGGGCCGCCGTCGGCGCCCCGGAAGATGAGCTCGCGGGCTGACGGCAGCACCTCGGCCCGGTCGAGCACGTCGCGGAGCCGGGCTCCGGTCCAGTGCGCGGTGCTCACGGCGCCGAGCTCCCATCGCTCGCCGCCGGGCGCCGGGCTGAAGAGCGCCCGCCCGTTCCCGGCGCACTCGAGGGTTGCGGTCAGCGACTGCGCCGGCATCTCGCGCAGATCCCGGAGGCTCACCGACAGGGTCTCGCGCACCAGTCCTGCCACCGATAGCCGCCAGGCCTCGGGATCCAGCTCGGGTATCGGGAAGTGGTTGCGGCGGAAGAACCGGTGGGTCGGCGTGACCTCGCCGCCGAGCAAGGCCGGCGGCAGCTCGCAGTTGAGCGGCTGCTCGCTGCGGCCGACGAGGCCGGCCCGCATCGCCTCCTGCCACGGCTGATCGTTGTTGGCCACGAACCGGTCATACCCACGCGCCGGCACCGGTCAGCCGGCGGTACGAGTCACAAAAGATGATGGAAGAAGGTGATAACTCCGGTGATCCAGCCGTGGATCGTGTCTCCCGCCGCGGCTGGGTTGGACAAGATCCAGATCGCGATCAGGATCACGATCACGACGCTGATGACTCGTTGTAACATTCCAGGCCCGCCTCCCGACCAAGTCCGGCCCTCGGGTGGAAAGTTCCAACTGCCCAGGCAGCGGACGTTCTAACTATGTGCCGGTTGCGCGGGCAGGAACTGGGGTAAATCCGGCGCGATTCTGACTCAAAGCGGAACGGAGTTGGCGCCGGCCCGGACTCACCCCCAATTTCATTTACACAAAGCGGGGCAAGCCCGGCGCCGAACCGCACGCAAGTGCTGGTAAGTGGCGCGTTGCATCGCCTGGCGATGTAGCCGCAAGCCCCGAATCGGGCATTCCGGTCGGCTTCGGCGCACTTACTTGGACGCGAGCGCGCTGGCTCGTGGCTGGCCAGCGCCGGATCCCTGGCCGGCGGCTGGACGGACGTGGGCGGAAATCACCTATTGTTCACATATGCTCAGCGATCATCGTCCGGCCCCTCGGGACATCGCCCCGCCGGACCCGGCGCGGTCGGTTCCCGCCGTAAGGCCCGAGGGAACCAGACCGGGGACGTGGGCCGGCGCGCCCAGTGCGGTCCTCGCCGGCGATGAGATCGTGCTGGCCTACCGGCTTCGCAAGCCGGCCGAGGACGCGGCCGGCGAGGCGCGCGGCCACGCCATCGTGATCGCCAGGTCATCCGATGGCGAGCGATTCGAGACCATCCAGACGATCACCAAGGACGAGGTCGATGCCGAGTCGCTTGAGCGCCCGGCCCTGGCCATCGCACCGGACGGGACCTGGCGGCTGTATCTGAGCTGCGCCACCCACGGCACCAAGCACTGGCGGGTTGAGGTGCTTGAGGCCGCCTCGCCGGACGGTTTCGACGCCCGCCGGCGCGCCGTCATGCTGCCGGGCGACGCGACCAGGGCGGTCAAGGATCCGGTGATCCGGCACGACCGCGGTACGTGGCACATGTGGGCGTGCATTCACCCGCTCACCGACCCCGACCAGACCGACCGGATGTGGACCGACTACGCCTCCAGCGCGGATGGCCTGGCGTGGACCTGGCATGGCCCCGCGCTCGAGCCCAGGCCGGGGGAGTGGGATGCCCGCGGCGCCCGCGTCACCGACGTGCGCCTCCGCCCGGATGGCGTCGTTGCCTACTACGACGGCCGGGCCAGCGCCGGGGAGAACTTCGAGGAGCGGACGGGCGTGGCCTTCGGTGCCGGGCCTGCGGCACTGGCCGCCGGAGGCGGCGGCCCGGTCGCGGAGGCGCCCGCCGGACTTGGCCTTCGGTATCTGAACATCGTCCCGCTCGGTGACGGCCATGAGCGGCTGTACTACGAGCTCACCAGGGCGGACGGTGCGCACGAGCTGCGGACCGAGCTGCGGTAGCCGGCGGGTCAGTAGTCCCGCGGCCGCCCGTTGCGGGCCTGCCACTGACCAGCCGGCCTGACCCCGACCAGGCCGCCCGAGTCGTCGCGCGGCAGCAGCCAGTCGCTGAAGTCCTCGTCGAGCAGCGACTCCAGCAGCCTGATGTCGGGCTCGAACTGCGGGATGAGCGCTCGCCGCTGCTCCCACGTCAGGGGCCGGCGAGGCTGCGCGCCGGCCTGAAGGCTGCGTTCCAGCCGGTCGGTGATGGCCGAGCCGGCGTGGCCGGGCACCAGCGTGGCCAGCGCGGAACCCGTCCGCATGAGCGAGGCCAGCGAACGATGCCGCCTGGTCGTCGGCGGGTGAGCCGTGACGTTCTCCCGCGGGACCTCGGTCAGCAGGCCGGTCGTGACGCCGAGGAACGCGCAGACCCGGTCGAGCATGCCTACCGGATCGCTGATCATGGCCCGGTACCTGAAGACCAGCACCTGATCCCGCGGAAACACCGAGTACAGGTGCTCAAGCTGGCTCCCGTACATGCCGAGCTCGGTATAGCGCCAGAAGTCGGCCCAGCCGGCCGCGATCCGCCGCGGCTCGTCCGCGCACGCCGCCACGAAGTCATCGATCGGGTCCAGCCCGGCCGACCACAGGTGAGTCCAGTTCGAGTGGGCGCGCTCGACCGGATCGCGCAGCACCACGATGAACCTGGCGGCCGGGATCAGTGCCCTGATCCGCCGCTGGGCGGCGTGACTGTACAGGTAGAAGGGTGTCGACTCGCCGCGGAGCGTGCCCGCCGGGGCGGCGTCGAAGAGCGCCTCGTAGTCCGCCCGCCGGAAGATGTGCTCGCGGTACGTCCTGGCGTCGCCCGGCCCGCCCTGGGGAGGCGGCGGCACCCCGCCGGTCAGGAAGTACTTGGGTTCCTTGACCGGCGACAGGTAGAGCCCGGGGTGACGGGCAAGCGCCGCGTGCAGGGCCGTCGTGCCGGCCTTGGGTGCGCCCGCGACGAAGAAGTCCGGTAGCGCCATTGCCGCCCCCTACCCCCGTTCTCAGCCGATTACCGGCGAAGATTCCCGAGCACTTCGGGCAAATCGCAGATTCCGGCGGTCAAGGCGAAGCGGGTCCCGGGCACCGGCCCCTGTGTCACCGTGTACTCGTGACCGGCAGCGCTCGAGTCTCGCTCGTCATTCCGGCCTACAACGAGGGCACCGCGATCGCCCCGGTGCTCGACCGGATCTTCGACTCGGTCCGGCTGCCGCTTGAGGTGCTGGTCGTGGTCGACACGGGTGAGGACCCGACCATCGGAGTGGTCGAGGAGTACTCGGACAAGGAACCGCGACTGCGCCATCTGGTGAACACCTACGGCCGCGGCCCCGCGAACGCGATCAGGTTCGGGATCGATGCCGTTACGTCGCCGGTAGTCGTCGTGACGATGGCGGATGGCTGCGACGACGCCCGCCAGATCGACGATCTGGCTCGTCTCGTCGAGCGCGGCGTGGCGGTCGCGGCCGCGTCCCGCTACATGCCCGGCGGGCAGCAGGTCGGCGGCCCCTGCCTGAAGGGCATGCTCTCGCGGGGCGCCGGTCATTCTCTGCATGTGCTCGCCCGCGTCGGTACCAGGGACGCGACGAACTCGTTCAAGGCCTACTCGACCGACTTCGTTCGCCGGGTCGGGATCGAGTCGACCGACGGCTTCGAGATCGGCATCGAGCTGACGGCCAAGGCCAGGCGCTTGCGCCTGCCGGTGGCCGAGATCCCGACCGTCTGGCTCGACCGGCAGGCCGGCGTCTCGAACTTCCGGGTGGCCCGATGGCTGCCCGAGTACCTGCGCTGGTACCGGTTCGCCTTCGGGCCCAGGCTGACCGCGGGAGACATCCAGGCTCGGGCCAGGCGGCGGCAGACCGGCACGAGCTAGCGCGGGAGCGGGAGGCGATGGAGAAGGTCCTGGTCAGCGGCTCCGCCGGCTTCATCGGCGGATACGTCGTCGACGAGCTGCTGCGCCGCGGGTACGAGGTGGCAGGGATCGACAACCACTCCAAGTACGGGCGGGTCAGGAAGTCCTACGATGATCACCCGCACTACACCCTGGTCGAGGGCGATGCCCGCGACGTCGCCCTGATGACGGAGCTGCTGCGCGACTGCGACCACTTCATCGCCGGCGCGGCGATGATCGGCGGCATCTCCTACTTCCACGCCTACGCCTACGATCTGCTCGCGGCCAACGAGCGGATCATCGCGGCGTCGTGCGACGCCGCGATCGCCGCGCACCGGGAGGGCAGGCTGCGCAAGGTCACTTACCTGTCCTCCTCGATGGTTTTCGAGAGCGCCGACTCGTGGCCCTCGGAAGAGGGGCAGGAACGGGAAATCCCGCCGCCGGTGTCGTCCTACGGGTTCCAGAAGCTCGCGGTGGAGTATTTCGCCCGCGCGGCGTGGGACCAGTACCAGCTGCCGTACACGCTCGTGCGGCCCTTCAACTGCGTCGGGATCGGCGAGAGCCGGGCACTCGGCGACACGGAGATCCTCTCCGGCAACGTTCGCCTCGCCATGAGCCACGTGGTTCCCGACCTGGTCCAGAAGATCGTCAAGGGCCAGGACCCGCTGCACATCCTCGGCTCGGGAGACCAGCTGCGGCACTACACCTACGGCGGGGACCTGGCCAGGGGCATCGTGACCGCGATGGCGCATCCGCGGGCCGCCAATCAGGACTTCAACATCTCCACGGCCGAGGGCAGCACCGTGACCCAGCTCGCCGGGATCATCTGGCGGAAGATCAGGGGCCCGGACGCGCCGCTGCGCCTGGTCCGCGACCAGCCGTTCGAGCATGACGTCCAGCGCCGCGTGCCGGCCGTCGGCAAGGCCAGGCGCCTGCTTGGCTTCGAGGCCACGACGACGCTTGATCAGATGCTTGACGAGGTGATCCCGTGGATCACGCGCGCGATCGAGGCCGGGACGATCTGATCGGTCAGGGAAGCACCGGGCGGGAGTGCTCCCAGTCCGACAGCAGCGTCCGGATCCCGGTGACCAGCGCGATCGGCTGGTCAAGCATCACGTGATGGCCGGCCGCGGGCACCTCGATCACCGGTGCCCGGCGGCCGAGCTTGTCGTACATGAGCTCGGTCGTCTGCGGCGGGACGATGCCGTGCTCGGCGTGGAACAGCGCCACCCGGCAGTCCAGATGGTGCAGCAGCGCCGGCGTCGCCTGGCTGCGCCCGAAGATCGCCGGGTCAAACTTCCAGCTCCAGCGGCCGTTGACCTCCCTGATCGACGTGCTGGCCACGTGGGCCCGCACGTACGGCAGGGTCGGCTGGTCCGGGATCGGCCGGAACCTGGCGATGGCGGCCTCCGCGGACGGGTAGCTGCGCAGCGGCCCGAATGCCCGCGCGTCCCTGGCGGCCCGGTCCTCCGGGGTGAGGTCCTGAACCGGTGAGTCGATCACCACGATGCCGGCGAGCTGCGAGCCGAACATGCCTGCGGCGCGCAGCGCGACGAACCCGCCCATGCTGTGCCCGATGATGATCGGCGGACCGGTGATCCCGGCGGCCGCGGCGACGGCAGCGACCTCGTGCGCCCAGCTGTCGAGCGTGTACTTCTCCCGGCGGCCGCTGTCGCCGTGGCCGGACAGGTCGATGGCGGCGACGCGATGGCCCGTCGTCAGGAGGGGCGCGACGTGGTCCCACCACCGCGAGTGGGCGGCCCCGCCGTGCACGAGCACGATGCCGTTCGGGCCGGGGTCACCGAAGGCCCGGTAGGCGATCGTGACTCCATCCACCTCGGTCGTCCCCGGCTCGACCGGGGCCCCGAGCGCGGCGGCGAACCAGGACGGGATCTCGGCCAGATCGGCTGATGGCGCATCGGTCATGGGTAGAACCTAGACCTGCGTTATCCCGGCCGCGTGCCGCCGGGCCAGCTCCCGGTAGACCTCGGGATTGGTATCGACCCACTGCTTGGCTGACCCCCTCACCGGCCCGGTGATCCGCGCCGGGATGCCGACGGCGAGCTGCCCATCGGGGACGGTCATGCCTGGCGGGACCGTGCATCCAGCCGCGACCAGGGCCCGGCTGCCGATCGTGGCTCCGTCGAGCACGGTCGCGCCGTTGCCGACCAGTGCCTCGGTGCCGATGACGGCGCCGTGCACCACGCACAGGTGGCCGATCGTGGCCCCGGCGCCCACCTCGGTCTCGGGGTCGAGGCCGCCATGGAGCACCGAGCCGTCCTGCACGTTGGCACCGCGCCTCACGACGATGCGGCCGAAGTCGCCGCGCAGCACCGCGCCGTACCAGACAGACGCCTCGTCCTCGACGATCACGTCGCCGATGAGGGTGGCGGTGGGAGCGATCCAGGCTGAGGCGCTGACGACGGGCGCCCGGCCTTCGAAAGCGAATAGCGGCATCCGGCCATCATGCACCAGTATCTGCCCGGCACCGGAGCCGGCATTAGCGAGTGCAGTAGCAATCACTCAGCGTAATCGGGTGAGGTGAGCGTTGAACAATGAAGCCTTGCTCGGTGACTTTCCGGTGAACTACTAAATTTCCGCAACCGCGGACGGCATTTCCCAGTCTCTTTTCTACGCGGGTCACAACAGATACGTGCGCGCCGGGCCTAGGCAGTAAAGCGGATTGACCAGGGCAATCCCAGCTTGCCAGCGCGGCACACATTGCTATCTGCCATGCTCGCGTATCATCGCCGCGTGCACGCGTGAATACGTATCGCGTGCCTCTCACGAAATGGACGTCAGACGTGGCACAGGGGACCCACGCACTAGAGCACGGCCGCTGGTCCAGGACCCGCATCCCGCGCCGGGCACTGGTTCTTCTGCTGGTGCTCGCGGCCATAGCAATTGTCGGGGTTTACTACGCGGCCGTGATCGGTAGGGCGCCCGCCTCTGATGCCACTACCACCGCCCAGGTGCGCCCGCCGGCCGGAGGGCTCACGGTCCTGAGAGGGACGCAGGCCGACCTGGCGGCGGACATGGCCCGCGTGCTGTTTACAACCGCGCCGGTCGTGGTGGTGGCTGACCCGGTGCGGCAGGCCACGCTCGCGACGGCGGCGCAGGACGCGCAGCGTCGTTCCGCTCCGTTGCTGCTGACCTCGGCCACGCGCGCCGCCCCTGGTCTGCTGCTCACGCCTGCCGTCGAGACGGAAATCAAGAGCCTGCACCCAGGCGCGGTCCTGGCCGTCGGGGTTTCCGCGCCTGCCCTGGCCGCGCTGCTGCCCTCGATCAAGGTGGTCTCGACCACGACGGGCCTGCCGCCGACCGGCCCGCCGCCGCCCCTGCGGCGCACGGCCGTGCTCGAACGCAAGGCCTCGGGCGCAGGCGCGATGGCCGCGGCGGTGACGGCCCGCGCGGCCGGCGCGCAGGTGATCACCATGCCGGGCTATGACCCGCGGGCCTACCCCGAGGTGATCACCGCGCTGGCCGCCGCCAGGCCCCAGCACGTGCTCGCGCTCGGCGCCGGCTTCGGGGCGGCCGCCAGCCTGTCGGCCAAGGTCGCCGTGGCGGAGACGGGAGTTCAGCTGCCCGGTGGCGGGCAGGTCATGTTCCCTTATCGCCGGCTGGTGGCGATGTACGGCGCGCCCGGCACGTACGGGCTCGGCGTGCTCGGCCACCAGGACCTGAGCGCGAGCATCGTCAGGGTCAGAGCGTTCGCGGCCAGCTACCGGGCGCTGAGCAAGGTGCCGGTCGTGCCCACGTTCGAGATCATCGCCACGGTCGCCCAGGGATCGGCAGGGGCGAACGGGCTGTACTCCTACGAGACGCCGGTCGCGGATCTGCGCCCGTGGGTGAAGCGGGCGACGAAGGACGGCCTGTACGTCGTACTCGACCTGCAGCCGGGCCGGGCCAACCTCCTCACCCAGGCCAAGCTCTACGCGTCGCTGCTGAAGCTGCCCGACGTCGGCCTGGCGCTGGATCCGGAGTGGAAGCTGCAGCCGGGCCAGGTCCCGCTGCGGCAGATCGGCAGCGTGAGCATCACCGAGATCAACAGCGTGATCACGTGGCTGGCCAAGCTGACCGCGCGTTACCACCTGCCGCAGAAGCTGCTGGTGCTGCATCAGTTCCGGCTGTCCATGATCCAGGACGAGTACGCGCTCGACACTCATCACAGCGATCTGGCGATCGTCATCCACATGGATGGCCAGGGAACCCCCGGTGAGAAGGTCCAGACATGGAACGCCGTGCTCGCTGCGGCGCCGCACGGGGTGTTCTTCGGATGGAAGAACTTCCTCGTCAAGGACCATCCGATGATGGACCCGCAGGAGACGATGGACCGCACCCCTCAGCCGGTCATGATCTCCTACCAGTAGCCCGCGGTGCCGGGTCTGATGGCAACAGAAGGGGCAGCCGGGAGGGCGGCTTGATCTCTTCGAGCCGCAGGTAGGTCACGAGGCGCTGACCGCCGCGCGTCGAGAGGTTGGCCAGCACGTCCCGGAGCTCGGCGACGTCCCTGGCGACGACCGTGAGCAGGTAGTCCAGGTCGCCGGTCACGTTGTCCGCGGTAATGATCTGCGGGACCGACCGGATGTGATCCTCGAACAGCCTGGTCGTGCGCGGATCATGCCGGCCCAGCGTCGCCGCCACGTACATCTGGAGCGGGAAGCCCGCAGCCTCCGGGTCCAGCTGCGCGCTGATAACGCGGATCACGCCTGACTCCTTCAGGCGGCGCACCCGGTGCAGGGTGGCGGCGGGGGACAAACCGACGATCCGGGCGAGCTCGACGTTGGTCCGGTCCGCGTCCACCTGCAGCTCGGATAGCAGCTGGATGTCAACTTCGTTTAGCTCAACGGCCATGTTGCCGAATAATAGTTGGTCTCTAAGCTTGATCGCCAAATATCAGCCGTCCATCGGGTGACATAGAGGCATGACCAACAGCCGTCGCCTCGTCTTCCCCGCCCTGATCGCGGCCGGGATCCTGTGGGGTACCACAGTGCCGCTGTCCAAGCTGGCGCTCGGGTGGCTGCCGCCTGTCTGGCTCGCGTTCGCCCGGTTCGCGCTGGCTGGCGCCTTGCTCGTGTTCATCAGCCGGGGCCGGCTGCGCGGCGCGGCCAGCCCGGCCATCGTGTTCAGCGGCGCGGTCGGCTACGGCGGGTCGGTCGTTCTGCAGAACCTGGGCGTCCAGCGCACCAGCGTCGCCCACGCGGCCCTGCTGATCGGCGCGACACCGGTGCTGGTCGCCATTCTTGCTGCCGTCACGCGCCAGGGCCTCGCCCGGCCAGTGGCCTGGGCCGGCTTCGGGCTGTCGCTGGCCGGGGTGGCGGTCATCGCCTCCGGCAGGGGCGGCGGCTCGTCCCTCGCCGGTGACGGCCTGGTCCTGCTGGCTCAGCTCGGCTCGGCCGGGTTCACCGTCTCCCAGCCCGCGCTCCTGCGCGGCCGCGACCCGGTCGCGGTCACGGCGGTTCAGCTTATGGCCGCTGCCGCCGGAACGCTCCCGATAGCGCTGCTGTCCGAGGGGACGCACACCGGGCACGCCAGCCTGGCCGCGGTGCTGGCGACCGCTGGCCTGATCATCGGCGGAACGGTGGGACCGACGACGTTGTTCGCGTTCGCGCTGAGCCGGGTGTCCGCGGACGTCGCCGGTGCGTTCCTCAACCTGGAGCCGCTGGTCGGGGCCATCCTCGGCACGATCGTGTTCGCCGATCCGCTCGGGCCGGTCCAGCTGGCCGGCGGCGCGGCGATCCTGGTGGGCATCGGGCTCAGCAGCCTGGATGTCGTTCGCGGCGAACGGCGGGCTCGCGCCGGCGCCGTCGCTTCGGGGCCGCCGGATCTCGCCGGGGAGAGCTCTGCTTCGCCCGCCATGGCCGCGGCGCCTGCAATGACCGCGGCGCCTGCAATGTCCGCGGCGCCTGCCATGGCCGCGGCGCCTGCAATGGCCGCGGCGACCGAGGGCTCGGCGGCGGCCGAGTGGGTACTGGTGCCGGCCGGTCTTGACGCGGTGTCGGTCGGCGCGGACGCAGTGCTGTCCGGCGCGGACGCCGCTCCGGTCGGTGCGGTGACCTCGATCGCGCCCGCGAGCCCCCGCCGGATCGTCTCGGTGCACCCGCCGCATCCGGTGCGTCCGGTACGCACGGCACGCGGGGGGCGTCGGTCACGGCGGATGCACCGATCGAGGCCTGCCCGGCCGCTTCCCGGCCGGCCAGAGGGCGCTCGCCTGCCGATCCGGCGCGCGCGCCGCGCCGCGGCGCGCGTGGCCGGGGCAGCCCGCGCGGCGCGAATGCGGCGCCGTTAGCCACCGCCATTGTTCGAATGCACGACCGGGCAATATCCGGTCGCGTCCGACAGGCAGCGCAGCTCCCAGCATTTGCGTAGGATCTGGGCTGCCTGCGCTGTCGGGCGCACGGCGCCACTGCTGATTCCTGGGAGGGAGCAGTCGTTGTCCGTGACTGGATTGCTCAGAAGAGGCATGAAATCCGCGGCCATTGCCGGCGTCGCCGGGCTGATAGTTGCGGGGGCCGGCGCTGCGGTGCCGTCGCTCGCAGCCGCCCGCCCGAGTGCGCCGACGGCGACGCCGCGCTTGCGCATTACGGCCAAGATCAAGCTGGCCAGTGCCAGGTCATTCGCTAAGGATCAGTTCGCGGAGGCGCCAAACGGCGCGGTTTATTTCTCGATCAGCAAGCATGTCTACGTGGTCAACGGCAACGCCAAGCCGAAGTCTGCGGTCACCGAGGGTAAGCCGGTAGTCGCCCTGGCGGCGAACGCCAGCGACTACTTCGTGCAGACCGGGCTCACCGTGACCGAGTACACCAGGTCGCACAACGCGAAGGTCCGGCACTGGACCCTCACGAGCCCGGCATCACCGATTACCACCGCGGGCCTCGACGCCGCGGGCAACACACTGTGGTCGTGGACGGACTGGGCCACCGACGGGAGCGGTTTCGAGTACGCGACCGTCAGTCGCATCAGCACCACCTCGAGCAGCGTTAAGCGGGTAAGTTCCAGCAACGTGCAGCCCGGGCTTCTGACGGCGTACTCGGCTGGCGCCTACTTCGACGACTCCCTCAAGAGTGCCCTGACGTTCGCGACGCCATCCGGCTCGACCCGGCACATCAGGTACACGAACATCCCGTTTGCGCTGGCGCTCGCCGCGGGCCGGCTGGACGTACTGTCGCCGCATAGCAACGGCGACGTCTACATCGACAGCTTCAACGCCAGGACGCTCCGTAGCCCCATCTCGAAGCGCGTCTCCTCATCGGACCTGAACATCACCGGCACTAGTGCCGGCCTGGTAGTGCTGGCGTGCGCTGGCCGCTCGTGCGCAACATCGGTGGCGATCCTCAACGCGGCCACCGGGGCGTCTGGTCCGTCGCTCGCCATTCCCCATGCGGAGCCATTCGTGCTGCTGGCCCCGCAGCCGGCCGTCCTCACCGACACCGGCGGGAGCATCTACCTGAACCGGCTCGCCGCCTAGCGTTGACCCTGCCTCTATCCAGCCGTCCTGGCGAGCTTTTAGAATCAGATTCTAGCGAGGAACTCGGTTCGATCCGGAGGCACAGATATGGCGTGGGACTTCTCGACCGAGCCCGAGTTCCAGGAGCAGCTGGACTGGGTGGCTGAGTTCTGCCGAACCGAGATCGAGCCACTCGACCTGGTGTTTCCCGGCGCCGCCTACTCGCGTGATCCCAAGGCGAAGGCGCTCGCCGATCCGCTGAAGCAGCAGGTCAAGGACCGCGGCCTGTGGGCGCTGTTCCTCGACAAGGAGCTCGGCGGGCCGGGCTTCGGCCAGCTGAAGCTGGCGCTCCTGAACGAGATTCTCGGCCGCTACCGGTCCGCACCGGTGATCTTCGGCACGCAGGCGCCCGACACCGGGAACATGGAGATCCTCGCCGCCTACGGCACTCCCGAGCAGAAGGAGAAGTGGCTCTATCCGCTGATGAACCAGGAGATCTTCTCCGCCTACTCGATGACCGAGCCCGAGGGAGGCTCGGACCCGACCCAGTTCAGGACGCGGGCGATCCGCGACGGCGACGAGTGGGTGATCAACGGGGAGAAGTGGTTCACCAGCGGCGGGTCGCACGCCGACATCCTCATCGTGATGTGCGTGAACGGGATGTTCGTGGTGCCGCGCAAGACGCCGGGGGTGGAGATCATGAGCTATCCCCAGCTGCACAACCACATCCGCTACACCGACGTCCGGGTCCCGGCCGGCAACCTGCTCGGGCCCGAGGACGGCGCGCGGGTGCTCGCCCAGCGGCGCCTGGGCGGCGGGCGCATCCACCACGCCATGCGGACCGTGGCTCAGGTGCGGCTGGCGTTCGACATGATGTGCGAGCGCGCCCTCAGCCGGCAGTCGCACGGCAAGGTCATCGCCGAGCATCAGATGGTGCAGGAGGCGATCGCGGACTCTTACGCCGACCTCAACATGCTGAGGCTGCTCGTGCTGTGGACGGCGTGGACGATCGACAACTCCAGCACCCAGCAGGCCCGCACCCAGATCTCGGCGTGCAAGTACACCTGCGCCCGGGTGCTGCGCGAGGTGAGCTACCGCGCCCTGCACATGCTCGGCTCGCTCGGGACGACGAACCTGACGCCGCTGCAGGCGATGTTCGCCGGATCGCCCACGATGGCGATCGCCGACGGCGTCGACGAGGTGCACAAGGTGACCGTGGCCAGGAACGTGCTCAAGGGCTACCAGCCCCAGGAGGGCCTGTGGCCCACCGAGTACATCCCGGCCAAGCGCGAGGAGGCGCGCAAGAAGTACGCCGACCTGATCGCGTCCGACCCGGACATGGCCGCCTGGGCCGACCTGGCCGAGCGGTCCACGACTGGCCGGGGCTGATCGCCGTGGACATCGCGAACCGGGTGGCGGTTGTCACCGGCGGCGCAAGCGGGATCGGCCGGTCCATCTGCCTGGCCCTGGCCGCGGGCGGAGCGTCGGTAGCGGTCGCCGATATCGACGGCGCGGGCGCCGCGGCGGTGGCCAAGCAGATCGAGGCCGCCGGGCACCGGGCGCTGGCGATGACGACCGACGTCTCGCGCGAGGCCGACGTGCAAGCGCTCGTCGCCGCGGCCGAGCGCGACCTCGGGCCGGTCGACCTGTACTTCTCCAACGCCGGCATCATCGTGGCCGGCGGCGTCGAGGTCCCCGACGAGGCCTGGAACCGGATCTGGGCGATCAACGTGCACAGTCACGTGTACGCCGCGCGCGCCCTGCTGCCAGGGATGCTCGCCCGCGGACGCGGCTACATCGTGATCACCGCGTCGGCAGCCGGGCTGCTGACCCAGCTCGGCTCAGCGCCGTACGCGGTCACCAAGCACGCCGCGGTCGCGCTGGCCGAATGGCTGTCGGTCACCTACGGCGAGCAGGGGCTGGTCGTCTCCGCCCTCTGCCCGCAGGCGGTCACCTCGAATCTGGCCGCCACCAGCCGCCGGGAGCTGGGCGACGAAGCGGTGCCGGCCGAGATCAGCGCGACCGGCGGGTCGGCTCAGGCCGCGGTGGACGGGGTACTGGACCCGGACGAGGTCGCGGCGACGGTGCTCGCGGCGGTCGGGACTGAGCAGTTCCTGATCCTGCCGCATCCGGAGGTGGCTACCTATGAGCGCCGCCGGGCCGACGACCGCGAGCGCTGGCTGCGCGGCATGCGCCGGCTGCAGGCCCGGCTCGGCGGACGCGGCTAGGCCGGGCCGACCCCGGGACATGGCCCCCGCCGGCGGCTCGCGCGGCCGGGGGCTAGGGGCCAGGCTGATTGGGACCGGTTCTCAGTCCATAGCACTGACAATCGGTCCCGATCTCCGAGCGTGCCGCGGCGCCTGCGACATCCTGGCACTTTGGGTTGCCTCGAACCCGCGCAAACAGGACGAAAAGGCAACCGAAACCCCGGGTATGTGGCGAGCCGCGCCCGAACCGGCGGGGGCTGGCGGGCTGAGGCCGGGTTAGTTGCTCGGCCCGCGATCCGGAAGGGCCGAGATGCGGACCGACGGAGCGCCGGCGAGATCAGGACGCCGGGAACAGGATCGTGATGTGCGAGAAGCCGAGCGACGACAGCATGCCGTCGAGCATCGCGCGAGTGTTCCGCTCCGCGTCGGCGGTCAGCTGGCTGCGCCGGGCCGCGGTCTCGATTCGCTGCGCCGCGGCGATGTAGACGGCCTGCTGGCTATTGGGGTTGCCGGCGAAGAAGCTCGCGACCCGGTTGAACAGGCCCTGCTGCTCAGCGAAGACGTAGGACTGGCTGACGTTCAGCACGGCCGGCTCGAGCTGTGCGGCCGGGAGCCGGATCGTCACCGTGCTGCGCGACTGCGACACCGTGATGGAGCTGCTGTTCAGCTTGGAGAAGTCAACGTAGGCGATAACGGCGCCGTCGCCGATGAACAGCGTCTCGCTGCCGGCGATGAACGACGGGATGAACGAGGTGTGCTCAGACAGGTCGACGACCACCTGAAAGTTCCCGCTGGCGGCCTCGTACCGGCTGAGCGGCGTGATCGACTTCAGCAGCACCGGCCCGCTGGTGATTGTCGTGGTCGTGGCGAAGGGATTGCGCAGCTGCGGCAGCAGGTGCACCGCAGCCAGCACGAGCAGCAGCGCGAGCACCGCCACGACTGCCCCGACAGCCCTGATGACCCAGGAGCGACCTTGCCGCATTGACGCTGCCCTCCACGCCCACTAGCCCGGCCCGGCGGCCGACCCGCCGGGCCGCATACAGCTACCCAGGTGCAGTGAAGTGATTCATTCGCGTGATCGCGGGCAGATGGTGGGCCGCGAGTTCGGCACCAGGCCATCTCGCACCGCTCACGGGAGGCGAGATGGCCAGACGATCAGGCGGGTGGTGGCGGGCCGGCGGCGAGGCGCGCGGGCCGCGGCGCCGGGCGATGGGCTGCCTCATCTGGATGCTCGTGCTGGTGGTAGTACTGCTTGTGCTGGCGTTGATGTTCGGCGGCTTCCAGAAGGGGAGCAAGGTCGGGGATGGCCACCAGGCCCGCCCGCAGGCGCAGGCGCGGGCTCAGTCGGAGCCGGACGCGGTCGGCCGCACCTCGACCGGCAGCGTGATGATCCCGGCCAGCTTCTGACCCCAGGCCAGGGCGGCGTCGCGATCGGGAACGCTGATCACGGTGAAGCCGCCCAGGTGCTCCTTGCCCTCGACGTACGGGCCGTCGAGCGTGACGACCTGGCCGTCCTCTGACCGGATGACCGTCGCCGTGTCGGGCGGCTGCAGCCCGGCCGTGAACACCCAGGCTCCGGCGGACTTCAGCTCCTGCTCCCAGGCCGCGACCTTCGCCATGATCGGCCCGAGTATCTCGGGCGGCGGCGGCGCGGTGTCGGGCTGGTAGATGCTCAGCAGGTATTGCGGCATCGGGTGCTCCTCGGCGGACACTGGCCGGCAAAGTCCGGCCTCTCATCCTCTACACGAATCCGGATCCTCCAGATCGACAGTGCTGCCCGGGGGCGACCCCCGGACCCCCGCGGCTTCCGGGTCTACGCGCGCCCGCCCTTATTGGCCCACTGGTACCGGCGGGTGCCCCGGCCGAGCATCTTGTCCACGACGGTGCCCATGCCGCCCTCCTCGAGGACCAGCCGCCGGACGACGTAGATCAGTGTCGGGATTGCCCACAGATCGCCGCAGATCCAGAGAATGCCCGCGCCGATCTGCTGGTCGGCGAACGGCGGCAGGGTCACCCCCGGGATGTGGTTGTAGACCGGGTACCACGGGCCGGTCGACAGGATGCTCATGCACATGGCGAGGATCCACATCGCCACGTTGGTGCCGACGAGGGCGATCGCCTGCGAGCTGAGCGGCATCTTCCGGCGGAACGGCGGGGAGGGGAGGAACTGCAGCCAGAACAGGATCCCGGCCAGGAAGAAGCTGGAGTGCATCAGCCAGATGTGCACCGTCTGGTTCCGCTCGGCCAGGTCGAACAGCGCGGGAATGTGCCAGAAGTACATGACCACGGTGAACGCGATCACACTCACCCACGGCCGCAGCAGCCACCCGACGACCGCACGCAACGGTCTGGACCAGCCGCCGGCCATGACCTCGCGCGTGGCGTCGCGGCCGAGTCGTCCGGGCAGGCCGTCCAGCAGCGGCTGCCAGGGCGCCCCGGCGACGATCAGGATGGGCGCCGCGAACATCAGCAGCAAGTGCTCGATCATGTGCACGTAGAAGTAGTCGTCGGCCCAGTAGTCGATCGGCGACATCACCGCGATGAGCAGGACGGCCAGCCCGGCGTAGAAATACAGCGACCGAAGCCGCCGCTCCCTCGTCCGTTCCGGCCGCGACCTGCGGGCCAGCCGCGCGAGGCCGATCTCATGCCAGACCGCGAGCACGATCGCGACGATCAGGAAGGGGTCGTAGGACCAGTGCTGGAACAAGGACCGCATGACGCTCCGCTCAGCTCGACGATCCGTAGGGGACCGTCACCTGGATCTGCTGGATCCGGCTCCATCCGCCGTCACCCGCCGCCAGCTGCCACACCGACAGGCTTGCCCCCGCGGGAGCCAGGGCCTGCAGCTGCCCGGCCGGCCCGAGCGCCAGCGTGACCGTGTGCGCCGGCAGCGCCGGCAGCGACTGCCAGCTCCCGCCGGGCCCCGAGATGGCCTCGCCCTTATTCCCCGTCAGCACGAGCGCCGCGCCGCCGTTAGTCCACATTTCCTGGGAACGAAGGTTCCCGGCGCCCGTGCTGACCGCCGGCGACGATGTCCAGTCGGCCAGCCCGGAGGCCGACCACGCGGCCAGCACCGTGGCTGCCTTCCCCGACCCTGACTGGAGCAGCGCCGTAGTGCGCCCGCCGGCCGTCTCCAGCCCGATGACCGAGGTGGGACCGGCCTGGCCGGGCAGGCCGGCGGCGACGGCCCCGCCCTGCTCCCAGGCGAAGAGGCCGGCGGAACCCCCGCGAGTGCACGTCCCGGCCAGCAATGGCGTGCCGCCAGCGGCGAAACCGACGGCCGTGAGCGCGGTCAGGCCGCAGGCGCGGCCGGCGGCGGTCCGGGCGAGTTCGCGCTCGGTGGTCAGCCGGGTCAGCGTGGCGGTGCCCGGCGCGGCAAGCTGGACCTGGCCGGTGCTGGTCAGCGCGATCATCGCGCCGTGCGGCCCGGAGGCCAGTGCGTCCGGAACGCTGGCGAGGCCGGGGCTGACGAGGGCGCTGCCCTGCGACCAGGTCGCGGCGGGGCTGGCGATCGCGGCCAGCGGCGAGAACGTGAGGTCCTGGCTGCCGCGGAATCCGGTCACGAGGCCCGGTCCGGAAGCCGCCATGACCAGGCCGCCGTTGCTCGCAACGCCCGGCGGGGTGGCCAGCTTCCACGTCGGTGAGCCGGCCGGCCGCGCGAACAGCTCCCAGAAGTTCTCGAAGTCCTTGCTCGAGCCGCCCATTGGCACGATTGCCCAGCCCGGCTGGCCGGGTCCGGCGATGGCGGTGGCGAGGGGCAGGCTGGGCGCCGGCGCCGTGGTGCCGTGGCTGCCGTCGCTCGCGCTGGTGCTGCCGCAGGCGGCGGCCAGTACCGCGATCGCGCCGGCGGTACCTATACGGGCGGCGGCGATGCGACGGGCGGTCCGGACGGCGCTCATCCTGAACCCAGGACTCGCCGGGCGGCGTCGCTCAGCTCGACCGCGAACGACGACTCCGTGCTGGCGGTACCAGGTCCGGGATCGAAGTCGAGTTCGGTGCGGGTGTGCCCGTTCCCGTCAATGACGTAGGCGATGTCGCTGTGCGCGATCATCCCGCCGGCCGGCAGGATCTGGGCCGCGATCGCGTAGCTGCCCCAGACCTTCTGGAGCGCCGGGAGCGAGCCGGTGAGGAACAGCCAGTTCGGCAGGCCGGACAGCTGCTCCTGGGCGTCGAACGCCCTGGTGTAGGCGACGCTGCGGTAGACCGGGTTGGCGACGATCGCGACCAGCTCGACGCGGGCGGCCTGGTTGCCGAGCAGCCGGTCGGCCGCGCGGAACTCCTGGGCGATGATCGGGCAGTCCGACGTGCACACCGGGTCGAGGAAGGTCATGAGGATGACCTTGCCGTGCAGGCTGGCGAGGCTGACCGTGGCGCCGTTCTGGTCGGTGAGCGTGAACGGCGCCGCGGCGAAGTCGAGCGGGGCCGCGTTGCCGTCGATGGCCTGGGCGATGATGGGGTCGGCGGTCGAGCTCGCCTGCGCGGCCAGCATCGGTCCGGCCCCGATCAGCACGATCACGGCTGCCCACCCGGCGACGACGGCGCGCAGGCTCGCCCGGCCGAATGCCCCCGCGAGGCGGGCCGGCCGCCGCTGCGCTGGACTCGCGGCCTCGGGTGCCGCCTCCGGCTCGGCGGGTACCGCCGCGGGCTCGGCGAGTGCCGCCGGCACGGTCGCGGGAGCGGGCAGCCGCTGCATCGCCAGGTACCCGCCGGCGCAGACGAGACCGAGCGGGATGACGCTGTTCGGATCGGTCCCGAGCCCGCCGAGGAACCCGAGATCCTGCACCAGGATCCAGACGGCCAGGCCGAACACGGCGCCCACCGCGAGCGCGGGCCGGATGAACCGCGGCTGGCCGGAGAGCAGCGCCGCGCCGAGAGCCGCGAGCACGATGACGATCACCAGGTTGACCGAGAACCCGTGCCCGGCGTCGAACGACTGGAACGCGGTCAGCCAGCCCGCGAGCCATCGCGGCTGCGACACCCCGGCCATGGAGCCGACCATGCTGGCGAGCGAGCCGGCCGTGCCGTGCGTGCTGCCCTGCCAGAAGCCGCGGCCGGGCCAGGCCTGCAGCACGGCCATCCCGACGAGGAACAGGCCCGTCCCGGCCAGAATCCGCCGGCCGAGCGTCGGGGTAGTCCAGGCGCGCTCGGGCAGCGCGATGAGCGCGCCGGCCACGCAGTAGAAGAGCGCCGCGCCCGGCGCGCCGAACAGGATGCTCAGCCCCGGCGCGAAGATGCCGCCGAACGCCTCGCCGAAGATCCAGACGACCAGGCCCCAGCCCGCGCTGACCAGGCCGGCCAGGCGCGCCCACCGTCCGGCGGGAGCGGCGATCAGCCAGGCGCCGATGCCGATCTGGATCCAGACCGCGGCGGCCCCGGCCTCGATCGGATGGTAGGACCAGGAGGTCCCGGCCCAGTTGACCACGGTCTGCACCCAGTGCGGCGAGGCCGCGGCGGTGGGCGCGATCACGCTCGAGGGCAGGCCGGCGGCCATGGCCGGCTGCGCCTGCAGCAGGCCGTCGAAGATCCACACCACGCCAAAGCCGATCCGCAGCAGCCGCACGGCGGCCGGCTCAGCTGTCGGCTGTCCGCCCGCGCCCGCCCGGCTCGCCGACGGCATCCACTCGCGCACGCTGACCCAGGCGATCGACAGCACAGCGAGGAGCGCCGCCGCGAGCAGTCCCTGGTGCAGCAGGGCAGAGCGGAACGCGGCCACCAGCACCGGGTTGGTGTTGCTGAGACCGGAATTCATTCCCGGCATCTGGCTGCGTTCTCCTTAGCGAGTCGTGGTGCCTTCGGTCATCCTGGCAGGGGCGGCGGTGACGCCTTCATGTGCAGTGCCTTGATCGCGGCATTGATTTCTGAGTCGATCTCGGCCCGCTGGTGATCGAGCACGGCCAGCGCCTGAGTCAGCGACTGCTGCGCCAGGGTCCGCGCCTGCGGGGTACTGGCAGTCAGCACGTTCGCCACGTCGGTCTGCACGCGCTCGGCATCCGGCGCTCCCCAGGCGATCAGCCCGCTGACCGCGCGCCCCAGCCTGAAGCTGGCCAGCGACTCGCCCACCTGGTAATTGTCCAGGTCATCGATTAGCTCGTTGTTGGCGGGGGAGCAGTTAGCGGCGCCGGACTGGGCAATGATGACCGCGTCGCTGACGTTGCTGGCCGAGTTCGCGCCGGCCTGGATCTGGTGCAGTGCCTGCAGGGACTCGCGGACGCCGCCCGCACAGGACTGAATGTCGCCGGTGACGTCGCTGAGGAAGCCGCGCATGTCCGATGTGCGCTCGGCGGTCGTCGGCTTGTGGACCAGCGCTACCAGTACCGCGATGACCAGCAGGCCCGCCAGGGCCAGGTAGCCCCACCGCGGGAACCGGCGCTGCGGCCAGGCGCTCTCGCGGATCGGCACGTACGGAGGGTCGGTCTTCACGAGGGGATCAGTCACGCCGCGGTCAGCCTCCTGCCTGTCATCGCCCGCTCGCGGGCAGGTACCGGTCGCCGGTCCTGGTGATCGCGGCGCCGGTCGTCGCGTCCGGCGCGGCCGCCGGGCCGTACGCCACCGGGAGAGCGGGGAGCACCAGCTCGAACCTGCTGCCCGCGCCCTCGACGCTGTGCACTCTGACCTCACCGCCGTGGCCGTGCGCGACCGCCCGTACCAGCGCGAGCCCGAGCCCCGTGCCGCGGCGGCCGGCTGTGCCCGGCCCGGTCGCGAAGCGCTCGAAGATGCTCGAGAGCTCGCCGGCGGGAATTCCTTCGCCGCTGTCCTCGATGATCATCCGGGCGAACGGCGGCTCGCTGGAGCGCACCACCGACAGCCGGATCATGTCGCCGGCGGCGGTGTGCTGGGTCGCGTTCTCCAGCAGCGCGTCCACGGCCAGGCGCAGCCGCTCGCGGTCGGCGCTGACCGTCGCCGCGTCGAGCTGCCCGAGTACCCAGCGGCGGTCCGCGGCGGGCCGCCAGCCGCGGATCACCTCCATGGTGAGCTGGTCCAGCGCCACCGGCTCCGGGCGCAGGAAGTCGGGGTTCTCCGACGCCGCGATGAGCAGCAGCCGGTCGCTGAGGGTCCGCAGCCGGTTCAGCTCGCCCACGATCACGTTGATATCGCGCTTGTCCTGGTTGTCAGCGAGGCTCCGGGCCAGCAGCTCGGAGTGCCCGAGCGCAATCGTGATGGGCGTGCGGAGCTGGTGGCTGGCGTCCTGGAGGAAGCGGCGCTGGATGGCCAGCAGGCGCTGGTTCTCGGTGCTGATGCGGACGCACTCGGCGTCGGCGGCCAGCAGGCGGCGGCCGTGCCACATGAGCGCCCAGGAGATGACCGCAATGGCCACGAGCAGCGCGGTCGTGATCCAGATCAGCCGGAACGGGACGCCCTCCCACCGCTCGAAGGCCATGATCCCGGTCAGGCCGCACAGCCACAGAGCGACCCAGGCCAGGTCGAGCCAGCCGGGCCAGGACCCGGTGAAGCCCCCGCCGTCGATCCCGAGGGCCGGGGGATCGGTGCGGGGGCTGTCAGGCGGCAAGCCGGTAGCCTGCACCACGCACCGTCTCGATGAGGTCGAACCCGAGTTTGGACCGAAGCCTGCGGACGCAGACGTCCACGACGTTGGAGCCCGGGTCGAAGTCGATGCCCCAGACCGTCGCCAGCAACTGATCCTTGGGTACGGACTGGCCCGGGTGCTCCATGAGCTCGCGCAGCAGCATGACCTCGAGCCGGGTCAGCGCCACCGGGCCGATGCCGGAGTCCGCCTGCAGGCGCCCGAGGTCAAGCACGAGCTGACCCGCTCGCATGACCTCGTGCAGCTGATGGTCGCGCACCTGATGCTCGCCGCGCAGCTGGACCCGGACCCGGGCCAGCAGCTCGGCCAGGGCAAACGGCTTGGTCAGGTAGTCGTGAGCGCCGAGGTCCAGGCAATCGACCTTCGTCGCGACGTCGCTGACGCAGGACAGCACCAGGACGGGCAGACCGGAGCGCTCGCTGCTCAGCTGGGAGAGCATGGTGCGGCCGTCGGTCCCCGGCATGACCAGGTCAAGGATGATCAGGCTGTATCCGCGCTCGGCTACCCGCCGCAGTGCCTCCGAGCCGTCCGCGGCCGAGTCGACTCCGTACCCGTCGGCCATCAGCGCGCGGATGACGAAGTCACGGATCTCCGGCTCGTCGTCCACCACGAGAATGCGCGGGCGAGCCGAGCGGTCGGCTGCCTGATAAGTAGTCATTATTCCAAATTTGGCCAGTCAGGGGGGACTGGCCCAATAGCGGGGGGTCTTGGTGCAGACCGGAACTGCTGTTCGGTTTCCTCAGCAGAGGATCTACTCCATCTGGGGTGCTGTGGTCAAGGATGCGGCGGTTTCGGCTTGGTCGCGAAGGTCCGGCCGGCGTCGTCGCGAGTAGGCCCGTAACCATGACAATTTCGTCATTCACGGCCGGCATGCTTGCCCGCGGCCCCGCGGCAACCGGAAGATCAGATCCGTTCAGTTCTCGATGGGTCGCGGCCGCTGACGGCTGCGCCTGTACCAGGGCGCAATCGGTTGCTGTGGCCGCTCGTGCTGCTTGCCGCTGAAGAAGCGAGGTGGTAGCTGGTGTCTTTGCCGGCGCGGATCGGAACCTTGGTGGTGGCGTTCCTCGCCGTCGCTGCGGGCGCCGCTTTCATCGTTATTCATTACTTTCTCTTTGCTCCGACGACCGTTGACTACACGGCTAACGTGACGCCCGATACCGGGGCGACGGTCCACGTGGTCATGCAGGAAGACGCGCAGAACACGGTGAGCACCCACCCGGACTGGGTGTCGTACTTCATCCAGAATCCGCAGACTCATCAGTGGGTGCACACCACGATCTTCAAGGTGCCGGCCGGCAGCAGGATCGATATGACGATCTATGGCTACGACGGCTGCACCCCACTCCGCAACCCGGTCTGGGGCCAGGTCACCGGCACGATCGGCGGCGTCGCCTACGAGAACGGCAAGATGATCACGTCGCTCAACTCCTGGTCAGGCTGCAACGTCGGGCACACGTTCTCGATGCCGGGCATCGGGCTAAACGTCCCGATGGGCTCGCCAGGACTGACGGCGAACCTGTGCGGCACCTCGCCGTGCACCTCAGGTCCGCACCAGACGATGACGTTCAGCTTCAACACGCCGAAGATCCCCGGTGAGTACTTCTGGCAGTGCCGGGTCCCGTGCGGTGGCGGCTTCGTCGACGGGTTCGGCGGTCCCATGCAGACGATCGGTTTCATGACCGGCAACATGGTGGTGGTGTCCTAATGGCTGCTGCTGCAGTCGGTGAAGAGCGCCCGGCGGGATCGACCGGGCCGAACCACGGTTTGCGGATCTTCCTGATCTGGCTGCCGGTGGCCCTGGTCGCGGATTGGCTGCTCTACTTCGTCTACGGGCCGCACATGCCACCCGGCACGATGTCGACGTCGGCCGCCAGCCAGCAGTTCGACATCAAGGTCATGTCGGTCATGGCGGCGCCGGTGATGGCGTTTGTGCTGATCTACATCGGCTACGCGCTGGTCGTATGGCGCCGCGAGGGCGACGATCAAGAGGACGGGCCGCCCATCTACGGCAACGCCCGCATCCAGGCCAGCTGGATCGCGATCAGCTCGGTGATCGTGCTCTCGCTCGCCGGGTTCGGGACCTACGAGCTGGCCGCGCCCGGGTTCGCCGGCGCGGGCGCCGGCGAGGGCCCGAGCCCGATCTGGAAGCCGACCAGCGGCAACGTGCTCCAGGTCCAGGTCATCGGCCAGCAGTGGCGATTCACCTACCGCTACCCGCAGTTCGGCGGCTTCGAGACCACGGACCTGGTGCTCCCGGTCAACGAGCCGGTCCAGTTCAACGTGACCTCGATCGACGTGATCCACAGCTTCTGGGCCTACCAGCTGGGCGTCAAGGCGGACGCCAACCCCGGCGTGAACAACGTCGCCTACACAACCCCCACGCACATGGGCACGGTCACGGTGCGCTGCGCGGAACTGTGCGGCCTCTGGCACGGCGCCATGTACAACTTCGGCAAGGTGGTCAGCGACTCGGCGTTCCAGGCCTGGGCAGCGTCGACGCAAACAAATCTGGCCACGATCACGGCGATGCTGCCGCCGTACGCCACCTCCTATGACCCGACCGTCGTCGCGCAGATCAACGCCGCGATGGCCAAGGCCGGCATCGCCGGGGCGAACGGCTATTACTACCCGCCGAACGACCCCGTCCAGCCATGACCGAGGTCCCGCAACCGCCACGTAACAGCGATGAAGAGGTGAACTGATGGCCATCGAGACCCAGCCGGAGATGGCACAAGGCTCGGGCGGAGGCACGTCGGCGCGCGGCGGCAGGCGGCCGTGGTGGATGCGGCCCGCGATGCACACCGCACTGGTGGGAGCGTTCGTCGGCTACCTGCTCGGCCATCTGCTCGGCAACTTCCTGGCCGGTGCCGGCAACGCGCAGTACCCGAATCTCGCGCTGTCGGACTCCAGCGACTGGCCGATCGTGCTTGGCTACGTGCTCGCGATCATCGGCTGGCTGGCCGGGCTGGGTGTCTTCAACGACCTCGTCCGGCAGATGGCGGGCAGGCCAGTAAACGGCGCCGGCTCCCAGGAGGCCGAGACCCAGGGCGGGCTCGCGAAGTACTTCAGGTACGAACTCGACCACAAGGTCGTGGGCATCCAGTACCTGGTCGGCATGGTGATCTACTTCTGCACCGCGGGCCTGTTCGCCATGGCGATCAGGACCGAGCTGCTGTCGCCGGTCCACCACGTGTTCACGTCGCAGGTCTACGTCGAGATCGTCGGCGAGCACGGCACGATGATGATGATGCTGATGACCTCGGTCATCGTCGGGCCGTTCGGCAACTACCTGGTGCCGCTCATGATCGGCTCGAAGCGGGTAGCGTTCCCGCGCGTCGAGGCGCTGTCGTTCTGGCTGACCCCGTGCGCCTTCATCATCCTGCTGTCGGGCCTGCTGCTCGGCGGCTTCCCGTTCGGCTGGACCGGCTACGCGCCGCTCTCCATCCAGTCGACGGTCGGGGCTGACTCCTACGCCGTCGCGTTCGGGCTCATGGGCGTCTCGATGATCCTCGCCGGCTTCAACATCATCGTCACCGTGATCTGCTACCGGGCTCCGGGCATGCGCTGGAGCCGGCTGCCGATCTTCGTCTGGTCGATGGTGGCGACCTCGTTCCTGTTCGTCCTCGCCGCCCCGGTGCTCGTCGGCGGCATGTACATGCTGCTGATGGACCGCACCGCGCAGACCGCGTTCTTCGAGGATTCACTCGGCGGGAGCAGCTACCTGTACCAGAACCTGTTCTGGTTCTTCGGCCATCCCGAGGTGTACATCCTGGCCTTGCCCGGCTTCGGGATCGTGATGGAGATCCTCCCGGTCTTCACCCGTAAACCGCTGTTCGCCTACAAGGTGGCCTGTGCCGGCATGATCGGCGTGACGCTGCTGAGCTTCTTCGTCTGGCAGCACCACCTGTTCGACAGCGGCATCAACCCGGACATGCGGCCGCTGTTCATGCTGACGACGGAGCTGATCTCGATCCCGACCGGGTTCATCTACCTGGTCGCGCTCGGCACGCTCTGGCGGGCGAAGATCCGGCTGACGGTGCCGATGCTCTTCGGCTTCGGCATGCTGTTCAACTTCCTGATCGGCGGCATCTCCGGCGTGTTCCTGTCGGACGTGCCTGCCGACACGACCGAGCACGGCAGCTTCTTCGTGATGGCGCACTTCCACTACACGATCATGGGCGGGCTGATCTTCGCGTTCATGGCCGGCCTGTACTACTGGCTGCCGAAGATGATGGGGATCAAGCTCAACAAGCGCCTCGGGCAGTGGCAGTTCTGGCTCATGTTCATCGCGTTCAACGCGACGTTCCTTCCGCTGTTCGCGGTCGGCATGGCGGGTCAGCCCCGCCGGGTGTTCGAGTACGCGCTGAACCTGCAGACGCTGAACGACTGGGTGTCGATCTCGTCGTTCGTCCTCGGCTTCTCGATCCTGCTGTTCGTGATCAACTTCGTCTGGTCGACCGTCATCGTGCGCGAGCGCGAAGAGCGCAACCCGTGGCAGTCACGCGGCCTCGAGTGGCAGATCGCCTCGCCGCCGCCGCCGCAGAACTTCGAGCACATCCCGGTGGTGCTCTCAGCGCCATATGACTACGGCGTCAAGGACGCTCAGCCGGTCGCCGACCTGAACCCGCCCGTCGGAGTCATCAGCGCCGCGATCGCGGGGGCAGCGCCAATCGGAGCGGAGGCATAGGAAACATGGCAGAGGCAACTGCCCCGCCGCCGGCGGGGCTGAGCAGGGAAGAAGAAGAGGGCGCCTTCTACCACGAGGCGGCGCTGAACGCGGCGTGGACCGGGACGAGGCTGGCGCTCGGCGGCCTGTCGTTCGGGTTCGGGGCGTTCATCTTCGCGTTCTTCTACCTGCGGTCGCTGAACTCGCACGGCCTCTGGTACGCCAAGCCCGCGCCGTCGATGACGCTCGGCGTGCTGATCATGGCGCTCGTCGTGGTCAGCGCCCTGGTCCAGACGCTCGTGCTGCAGCGCATCAAGGCCGGCCACAAGGGCATCTGGTTCCAGGGCGCGATCGTCGCCCTGGTCCTGGGCCTGGCCGCGGTCGCCCTGCAGATCTACGAGCTCGCGAGCCTGCCGTTCTGGCCGGGTTCGTCGGGCTTCGCCAGCGTGTTCGTCGGCTTCTGCCCGGTCTACCTGGCGATCGCGTTCGCGGTCCTGGTCTGGCTGGAGATCCTGATCATGCGCAGCCGCTCGATCCCGGAGATCTCGTTCGTCGAGCAGCCGCCGACCTACGCCGAGGCGTTCGCCGTGCAGCGGTTCCAGGCCTCGCTCAGTGGCTTCACCGTCACCTGGAACTACATGGCCGTCGTCGCGATCATCGCCTGGATCCTGTTCTACCTGGTCCACTAGTGCGCACGGCTGAGTCAGCGCGCTGCCCCGGTGGCCGCAGGACGGCCGGCGGGGAGGGAGTGAGCCGGTGCTGAGCTTCGCGCACTGGTCGGCGAGCTGGCCCGCCCTGCTGTGCTATGTCCTGGCCGCGGTAGCGCACCTGGCCGGCCTGCGCCGCCTGGCGTCGGCGGGCACACTCGGCCGCGACCGGCGCGACCAGGCCCTGATCTTCCAGGCCGGGCTGCTGCTCGCCCTGCTCGCGCTGGTCTCGCCGATTGCCTACTGGTCCCAGATCTTCCTGTGGGTGCGGTCCCTGCAGTTCCTGGTGCTGGCGCTGGTTGCCACCGGTCTGATGGTGCTCGGGGCGCCGTGGCAGGCGTTCCGCGCCTTGCTGTCTGGCGGCTCAGTTTCCGGCCGCCCGGACGCAACGAAGGGCGGGAACGGGCGCGCCGCGTGGCTGTTCGCGCGGCCAGCGCTCGCGGTCATCCTCGCGAACGTGATCTGGCTCGGCTGGCTGCTGCCCGCGATCACGGACCGCGCCCTCAGGGACCCAGGGCTCGCGCTGGCCGGGCACGCCTGCTGCCTCGCGGCCGGATTCTTGTTCTGGCTGCAGCTGATCGGCTCGCGCCCCCTCAGCCCGCTGGTCTCTCCCATGCGGCGGCTCACGCTGGTCGTGGGGACCGTCGGCGTCATGACCGTGCTCGGCATGGTGCTGGTCTTTGGCTCGGGGGTGCTGTACCCGGCGTACGCCAACTCGGCGCATCATGTGATGACCGTGCTGGATGACCAGCAGCTTTCCGGCGCGGTGCTGTGGATGGGAGTGCTGCCGGCGCTGATCGCGGTGGCGGTGGCGCTGCTGATGCGCTGGCTGAATGACGAAGAGTCCGCGGAGCTCTCGGCCGACCTGCATCGGCTGCTGACGCCGCGCAAGGATGCCTGGTCGGCCCGGCCAGGCTTCAGATCACGATAAAACGGTTCCTCGCAGGAGGCAGCAGTGCGACTGATCCTCGCGGCAGTGACCCCAGATAACACGCCGCACGGGTACAACCTGACGTTCGCGTTCCCGATGCTGCTGTTCATCATCATCGGCGGGATCCTCTACCTGCTCTTCAGCAGGCCGCACCGGCGGATCCCGGCCCGGACGATCTCCCTGTCACCGAGCCGGCCGGCCGGCTCAACCGTGACTGCGAGCAGCGCGACGGCGACGAGCGCGACGAGCGCGACTGCGCCGAGCGAGCCGGCCGCGCCGGCGGCAGAGAGCCAGGCAGAGGTCCCGGCCGACGAGGCAGCCGCAGATGAGGCAGCCGCAGATGAGGCAGCGGGCACCGAGACGACCGAAGGCTCGGAGGGCAGCGAGTGACTCAGGCGACCAGCGCACTGGCGGGCCACGGCGACCGGTCCGAGCCCGCCGCCGCGGTGGCCGATGCGCCGGGCCGGCGCTCGGTCCTCGTGATCGCGCGGTCGCTCGTCCAGCTGACCAAGCCCCGCATCATCGAGCTGCTGCTGGTCACCACGCTGCCGACGATGATGCTCGCCCGGAAGGGCCTGCCCGCAGTCGGCCTCATGCTGGTGACGCTGGTCGGCGGCGCGCTCGCGGCGGGCAGCGCCAACACCCTGAACTGCTACATCGACCGCGATATCGACGCGGTCATGAAGCGCACCTCCCGCCGTCCGCTGGTCGCGAAGGCCGGCGGGCAGGCGACCATCAAGCCGGGGGAGGCGCTCGCCTCGGGGATCCTGCTCGGCGTGGCCTCCACGCTGCTGCTCGGCCTGCTGGCCAACTGGCTCGCGGCCGCGCTGGCCGACGCGGCGATCTTGTTTTACGTGTTTGTCTACACCCTCGGGCTCAAGCGCCGCACCGCGTCGAACATCGTGATCGGCGGCGCCGCCGGGTGCTTCCCCGTGCTGGTGGGCTGGGCCGCCGTCACCGGCAGGGTGACCTGGCCGGCCGTCGTCCTATTCGCGGTGATCTTCCTCTGGACGCCGCCGCACTTCTGGGCCCTGGCGATGAAGTTCCGCGATGACTACGCGGCGGCCGGGGTGCCGATGCTCCCCGTCGTCGCGACCGCCGCGACGGTCGCGCGGAAGATCCTCTTCTACTCCTACGCCATGGTGGCCGCGACGCTGGCGCTGGCGCCGTACGCGGGCTGGGCCTACGCCTGCTGCGCGGCCGGCCTCGGCGGCTGGTTCCTGCTCGAGGCGCACCGGCTGCGCGGGCAGGTCGCCGCGGGCGGCGCGGCCGCGCCCATGCGGCTGTTCCATCTGTCGATTGCCTATCTCACGCTGCTGTTCGCCGTCGTGGCGGTTACCGCACTGCTGCCGTGGGGTAGCTGGTAGTTATGTCGTCGCTCGTCAGCACCAGGCCACGCTGGACGGTTCTGCTGCGGCCAAGGTGGCTGTGCTGGCACGGGTTCGCCGTGGTCGGGTTCGCCGGGATGCTGTGGCTGGGCGACTGGCAGCTGCACCGCGCGCTGTCCGGGAACGAGCTGAGCTGGGCGTATACCTTCGAGTGGCCGCTGTTCGCGATATTCGGGGTGTACTTCTGGGTCCGGACGGTCCGTGAGGAGCTCCGGCTGGCCGCCGAGCGCCGGGCGGCACCCGCCCCTGCCGGGCCCGCCGAGGCCGTGCCTACCGCCGCGGACGAGGCCAGGGCGAAAGAGGACTATCTCGCGCAGCTGAGGGCCGAGGTCCGTGGCCATGGCCGCTGGCATGGTCTGCGTTAATCCGCTCTTGACTTCCGGCTTGTCCTGGCTAATCTGACTGCCGTGCTGACGCCCGGACTGCGCACCGCGACCACGGTCGTGGTGGCCGCGTGCTGGGGCGCGTTCGTGCTCACCTGGCTCGCGGGAGCCTATTACAACGCACTGCGCGGGCCCGGCGACCGCACGCGGGCGCAATTCGTCTCGATGCTGGTGCCCGTCTACGGGGTGACCTGGATCCTCCACCGCGCCGTGCCCGCGGAGGACTGGGCGCCGCTTATCTTCCAGGTCGCCTGGGCCCGCATCGTGGGCCTCGTGGTCGTGGTCGTGAGCACGGCGTTCACGCTCTGGGCCCGGCTGGCGCTCGGAACCATGTGGAGCGGGGCGCCCATGGTCAAGGAGCAGCACCGGCTGCGCACGGACGGGCCGTACGCCATCACGCGGCATCCGATCTACACCGGGATCCTCGGCATGTCCGCAGGCACGGCTCTGGCGCTCGGCGGCGGCGTATGGGTCGTCGCGTTTCCCGTCCTGCTGGTCGCGATCCAGGTCAAGCTGCGCATCGAGGAAGGGCTGATGCTGGCCGAGTTCCCCGATGACTACCCCGACTACCGGCGACGCGTCCCGCAGCTGGTGCCGGGCCTGCGGCTGCCGCACCGGGCCACCGGGTGACGATCGAACTCGATGGTGTCGCGGGCCTGGACCTGAGGCGCTACATCCGCCCTGGCGACACCGTGGTGTGGGGCCAGGCCTGCGGTGAGCCCGTGTCCCTGACCGAGGCGCTCATGGCGCAGCGCGCTGACCTGCCGGGCGTCCGGTGCTTCCTCGGCATCCCCTGCTCGGACACGGTCCGCCCGGAGCACGCCGATCACCTGCGGTTCGTGTCCTACTCGGGCGCGGGATCAAACCAGGCGCTGCTGCGCGCCGGGGTACTTGAGCTGCTGCCATGTCACTACTCGGCGCTACCCGGGCTCCTGTCCGCCGGGCCGCTGCGCGCCGACGTCGTCATGCTCGCGCTGCCTCCCGCCCGGCCCGGCGGCGGGCACGGCCTGGGCATATGCGCGGACTACGTGGCGGCGCTGGTTGCCTCGGCCAGGGTGGTGATCGCGGAGGTCAGCGACCAGATCCCGGACGTCCGCAGCGCCACCACGGTGGCGGCCGCCGACATCGACGTCATCGTGCCCACATCCAGGCCGCCGCCGCAGTACTACGCCGCCCGCCCGCTCGGCGAGGTCGAGCGGGCCATCGGGGCCTCGGTTGCCGCCGTGGTCGAGGACGGAGCCACGCTGCAGGTCGGCATCGGCAGCATGCCGTCGGCCGTCCTGCCGGCCCTGGCCGGCCACCGCGAGCTCGGCGTGCATTCCGGCATGATCACCGATGACGTCGCGGCGCTGATCGAGTCCGGGGCCGTCACCGGCTCGCGCAAGGGCATCGACCGCGGTCTCGTCGTCGCGGGCTTCCTGCTGGGAACGGAAAGGCTCCAGGCCCATGCCGCCGGCAACGACGCGGTGATCCTGCGGGATACGACCTACACCCATGACCCGGACGTCCTCGCCCGGCTCGACCGCTTCACGGCCATCAACGCCGCCATCGAGGTCGATCTGACCGGCCAGATCAACACCGAGACGCTGCGCGGCCGTTACGTCGGCGCGGTCGGCGGGGCGGCGGACTTCATGCGCGCGGCGGCTCGTTCCCGCGGCGGGATCGCGATCACGGTCGTGCCGTCCACCGCGGGGTCCGCGAGCCGCATTGTGGCGGAGCTGAGCGGCCCGGCCAGCGTCGCCCGCTCGGACGCCGGGGTGATCGTCACCGAGCACGGGGTGGCTGACCTGCGCGGCCAGACGCTGCCGGAGCGCCGGCAGCGGATGCTGGCGATCGCCGACCCGGCGCACCGGCCGGCGCTGGAAGCGCGGCTCGCCGCCTCCTGACCGGTCAGTCGGCCGTGAGCACCTTACGCGGGTGGTGGCCGTCCACATACCCGACGAACGGCGGGTAGATGTTGTAGCCGAGCAGCTCCTGCAGGCGCTCGGGCAGTCCCCTGACGGTCGAGCGCGGCACCGCGAGCAGGTTGTTCTCCTGCTGGCGCAGCCAGCCGGCGGCGTACTCGAGAATCACGCCGAGCCGCGGCTGCGGGGTCTCGTTCGCGCCGCCGCCGTGCCAGAGGCTGCCGAGGTAGAACATGGCCGAGCCGGGCGACATCACCGCCTGCTCGACCGGGTCGTCCGGGGTCGGCCGACGGCCCGGCTCCCACGTGTGGCTGCCGGGGATGAACCGGGTCGCGCCGTTCTCCTCGGTGAACGGGTCGAGCGGCCACATCGTGTTGACGACGAGCGGCGGATGCGGCTCGGGCACGGGGTAGATCGAGTCGTCGCGGTGCAGGATCTGCGCCTTCTCGCCCGGGCCGATCCGGATCCCGACCGGTGCACTGAGCTGGTAGTGCCCGAGGACCTGGTCCAGCACCTCGAGCAGCAGCGGCCCGGTGGCGGCCCGGTCGAACATCCGGGTCTTGGCGAAGAGCGCGTACACCCGCTGGGTGGAGTAGCCCTCGAACGGGTTGCGGCCCGTCGGCGTCGCCGACAGGACCCGGTCGAGGTCTGCCCGCGCGGCGCTCACGTCGTCGTCGGACATCATGCCCGTGATGACGACGTAGCCGTCGTCGGTCAGCTGCTGCGCGACCTGCGGCCCGGTCGCGGTCGCGGCCGGAATAGGGCTCATCACCATAGTTGAGCTTAGATCGGTGGGCCCGGCCCCAGCCAGGGCCGGGCCCACAGTGCTAGCCCAGGGGGACGACCCGCTGGAACCCCCGCTGGATCAAGAGGAGTTGCCCGATGCGTACAGGCGGTCGATGCCCTTGGGGATCGAGCAGATGCCGCCGCCCGCGTTGGTCTCGCCCGATGGGATCAGGTCCGTGTACGCGGCCGCTCCGTCGATGAGGTTGCCGTCGAAGTGGTTGTCGTAGGACGCGCACTGCCGCCCCGTACCCGGGTTCTCCGCAATGCAGGTGGCGTCGCAGAACTCGTCCAGGTACGCCGAGACCCCGCTGATCGAGTAGAACCGGTTGTCGTTCACGGTGTTGTCGTTGCTGCGATCGCGGATCTTGACGGCCTCGGCGCCCAGATCCTCGAACTTGTTCTTCGTGATCGAGTTGGACGAACTGAAATGCGTCACGTAGAGGCCGTGAACCTGGCTCGCATTAGCGCTGATGTTGTAGATGTCCTGGAACGTGTTATTGGTGATCGTGTTGTGCGAGGAATTAGTGAGCAGGATCGCTGCGTAGCCGATCTGGCCGCCGGCGTAGGCGTTGCCGATGTCGTTGAACGTCATGCCCGAGACGTAATTGTCGTTCAGGCCCTTGCCGGTCTGGTACCACCACCCGGCACTGTTGATCGACGCGTGGCCGTCCAGCGAGATGCCGTTGGTGTAGTCCTCGATCTGCAGGTAGTAGAACTGCAGCCCCGCGTTCCCCCCGTCGTGCAGCGGACTCGACGCGGCCGACGGCCGCGTCGCGTCGAGCCACCAGCCGGCAGTGTGGTGTGCTCCCGAGCCTGAGTCGACGAAGACCGGGTCCCCGCCCGCGGGGCGGCCGTGGCCAACCACGTAGTTGGCCGGCATGAAGGCCACCGTGTGGCCGGGCACGTAGAACGACCAGTTGGTCTGGGCCGCCACGTAGGTGCCCTGGTCGATCCGGATGATCACGTTGCCCTTGGGGTCCTTCGCTCCCAGGATCTTCTGCGCCTCCGCGAGCGTGAGGATCGGGCTCTTCGAGCTCAGGCCGGTGTGCTTATCCGAGCCGCCCTTGTTCGACGGCGCTAAGTAAATGGTGAGCGTCGGGGCAGCCGAGGCGGTCGACGGCCGCGCCGAGGCAGCGGTTGAGCTCGCTGCCCAGGCGACGGCTGAGGCCGCGCCGAACGTCACGGCCAGCCCGAGGCAGGCCGCGATCCTGGGAAGACGCATCTCGTTCCTTTCACGTGCGTTAACGGCTCCGCAGTTGCCGCGGAGCTCGCCGGCAATGGCATGGTAGACGCCATTTAGCCGCAATTAGACGGGAACGGCCGCACAGCGGTTCCCGGATGTTGCCCGGGCCGCCCGCGTCATCCGGCGAGCTGGGCCGCCACGTTGTACGGCAGGTGCCGCGGGTGCACCAGCAGCCCGCGGGCAACCTGGCGGATGGTCGGCCGGAGCGGCGTCAGCACCTCCGCGCAGTGCCGCCAGGCCGCGATCTCGTCATCGCCGTACGCAGGCTGGATCGCGCGGCGGAACCGGCGGGCGTCGCCGCCATCGGACCGCCACGTGCGCAGCCACGCTCGCAGGCTGACATCCCCGTCGGGCAGCGACCAGTCCATGAGCCGCTCGGCGACCTGGCCCGCCGCGTCGATGACGAAGCCGCGGTCGACGCCGCTCGTGACCGCGTGCACCCGCCCCTCGGTGCGGCACCCGTGGTGAATGCTGGCCGAGCTGAAGCGCGCGCCCACCTCGATCGCCGCGACCGCGTGGCCGGCCTCATGCCAGGCCGTCCGCACCACGGCCTTCCTGGCCGGGTCGTAGCTCGCGTAGCAGCCGCAGTCGTAGCGCTGCCTGATCCACTTGTCGTGCACGATCGACTCGTCGTCGTACCTGACCAGCCGGCCGAGCTCAGCCTGGATCGCGGCCAGCGCCCGGCGCTCCGCTCTCGTCAGCACTGCCGGCGTCAGCGCGGTCATGTACGGCAGACTACGGCCATGGACCAGAAACTGACCTCCGACGGACTCGCCCGCGTGCGGGAAGCGGCCGAGCGGAACGTCGGCGACGACAAGGTGCCCGGGCTCGTCGCGCTGGTAGCGGCCGGCGACCAGGTGCACGTGGAGGCTCTCGGCCGGCTCTCGCTGGGCGGCCCACCGGTGACCAGGGACTCGCTGTTCCGGATCTCCTCCACCAGCAAGCCGATCACCGGTGCCGCCACGCTCGCGCTGGTGCAGGAGGGCCTCGTCGGCCTCGACGAGCCGGTAGACCGCCTGCTCCCCGAGCTCGCGGACCGGCGGGTCCTCCGGCGGATGGACGGCCCCCTCAGCGACACGGTGCCGGCCAGCCGCCCGATCACCACGCGCGACCTGCTGACCTTCACTTTCGGGACCGGCATGGTGATGGAGATGTTCATGGCGCCGGCGCCCTGGCCGATCCAGGAGGCGATCAACAAGCTGGACCTCTCGACGCTCGGACCGCCCGACCCGGCCATGCCGCTCGATCCCGATACCTGGATCGCCAACCTGGGGACGCTCCCGCTGATGGCCCAGCCGGGTGAGCGGTGGATGTACAACACCGGGGCGCAGGTGCTGAGCGTGCTGCTCGCCCGGGCGGCCGGCCAGCCGCTCGGCGACGTGCTGCGGACAAGGATCTTCGAGCCGCTGGGCATGAGCAGCACATCGTTCTGGACCGCGGAGACCAGCCGCCTCGCCGAGGCGTACTGGCCCGGACCCGAGGGACTGATGGTCTCCGACCCGCCCGACGGGAAATGGAGCAGGCCGCCCGCGTTCGAGGACGGCGCCGCCGGCCTGCTCTCCACCGCCGACGACCTGCACGCGTTCGCGGCGATGCTGCTGCGCGGCGGGGCCCCGGTCCTGTCGGCGGATTCGGTCACGGCGATGACGACCGACCAGCTGACGGCCGAGCAGAAGGCGCTCGGTGGCCTCGGCCCCGACTTCTTCGGCCATCAGTCCTGGGCGTACTGCCAGGCCGTGCAGGACACTGGCGCATTCGGCTGGGACGGCGGCCTCGGTACCTCGTTCCTGGTCGACCCGGCCGCCGGGCTCATCGTGATCGTTCAGACACAGCTGGGGTTCGGCTCGCCCGCGCTACCGCAGGCGCACCAGGACATCCGGGACGCCGCGTACTCCGCCCTGGCCTAGGCCCACGAGACAGGAGCCAGCCCGCAAACGCGGCGAGGAGGCCAGCGAGGCCGGCTGCCGCGAAGCCGCCCGCCGGCCGAGACCAGTCAACCGCTCCCCGGCAATCTCGAGCCCGCGATGGCCTGCCACGACGCGGACGGGCTGCGGCGCATGGTCTGAGGCGCCAGCATTCCCAGCTGGGGCGGCGTCAGGGATCTGTCTTCTTCGCCCGGCTGGGCGCGACCCGCGGCGGCTCGCCCGGCTGCTTCGGGTAGACCGGCGGCCACGGCGCATCGGGGATGCCGTTCTCGAGATCGCGCGCCTGCATCTCCAGGAACGGCTCGAGCGACTGCGGGTCGTCGTTCATCGGCAGCCACAGATCGCCGGCGCTCGCGAGACGCTCGGGCACGGAGGCGATCGTGAACTGGTCGGGATGGATGTCGTCGATCTCCTCCCACGCCACCGGCGTCGAGACCTGGGCGCCGGGCCGGGCCCGCACCGACCAGACGCCGAACACGGTCTTGTGCGGCGCGTTCTGATTGAAGTCGACGAAGATCCGCTGTCCGCGCTCCTCCTTCCACCAGGCCGCGGTCAGCAGATCGGGCCGGCGTCGCTCCAGCTCGCGGGCGATCGCCACCGCCGCGCTGCGTACCTGGTAGGCGTCCCATTCCGGCCGCAGCCGGATGTAGACGTGCAGCCCGCGGTTGCCCGTCGTCTTGGGGTACCCGGTGACGCCCACCTCGTCGAGCAGTGTGCGCAGCTCGCGCGCGGCGAGCCGGATCTGGGTGAAGTCCGTGCCTGGCGTCGGATCCAGGTCGATCCGCAGCTCATCGGCGTGCTCGGGGTCGGCGGCCAGGTACGGCCAGACGTGGAAGCCCAGGCAGCCGAGGTTGACCGCCCAGAGGACGTGATCGAGGTCCGCCGCGACGAGCGCCTCGGACGTCGTGCCGTTGGGGGTCGACACGATCGTGGTCTGCAGCCAGGACGGCTTGTTTTTCGGCACTCGCTTCTGGAAGAACGACGGGCCGCCCGCTCCCTCGGGGAAGCGCTGCAGGAGCACCGGGCGCCCGCCGATCGCGCGCATCAGCGGCTCGGCCACCCGCTCGTAGTGCTGCGCCAGGTCGCCCTTGGTCTCGCCACGCTCGGCGAAGTACACCTTCTCGGGCGAGGTGATCAGGTCCATGGTCATGATGCTAACGAGGTCGGTGCCAGCGGCAGGCTCTGCAGCACGTCGTAGGCAAAGAACGGGAACGTGCGTTCCCTGGCCACAAGGAGCTCGGCCACGTCCAGCTCGGCGGCGGCGTCCGCTCCGGCCAGGTAGCGAAGCAGCTCCGCCGGGTCGCGCAGCGGGGATGCATACCGGAAGAGCGTGGTGTGCACGAGCGCGTTGACCTGGGTGCGTCCGGGAACGTCGAGCGCGGCGACGGCGGCCCGCCGGAGCGCGCTGATCTGGTTGGGCTCGTCGGCCACGGCGATGATCGCCGCGTCGGTCGCCACCAGGTGCCGGAATTGCAGCCGGAACCGCGGCAGCTCAGCGGTGATCTGCCCGAGCTGCGCGAGCCAGCGTGATCCGTGCCGGCGCCACAGCTCGTCCTTCGGCTCCTCGAACTCGGAGGCGCCGGGCAGCATGAAGATGACCGTGATGTGCATGGCGTCCGCGGGCATCCGCCGCAGCCCTGGCTCGAGCGCCAGGATGGGCTCCTGGGCGGCCGACAGCACCGCCGCGCCCGCAGGGTCGGCCCGGATGAAGACGTTGTAGGCCAGCCATGGCCTGCCCCACCGTTCCTCGATGGTCAGCCTGCCCGCCAGCACGGCGGGAGCGTGCAGCCGCTGGAGAGCGGCCGCGGCTAGCGGCTCGCCTCCGGCGCTCACCCGCCAGTCAGGTCAGCGACGCCGGTCAGCAGCCGCTCCACGTGCTCGGCGGTCGACCCGATGCCGATGCTGGCCCGGATGGCGTTCTCGCCGAGCGGCTGCCCTGCGCGCTCGCCGGCCTCCGCGAGCAGCCTCCGCGCCAGCGGGTGCGCGCAGAACTGGCCGTCGCGGACGCCGATGCCCTGCGCCCCCAGATGGGCCGAGACCTCGGACGCCTCGCGGCCGGCCACGGCGAACGTGACGATCCCGACCCGGTCATGATCGGGGCCGAACATGCGCAGCTCCTGGACGCCCGGCAGCTCCGCCAGGCCCGTCCGCAGCCGCCTGACCAGCGCCTGCTCGTCGGCCTCCAGCGTGTTGCGGTCGGAGGCCGCCAGCTGCGCGCAGGCGGCGGCGAGCGCGACCGCGCCGATGAGGTTCGGCGTGCCTGCCTCGTGCCTGGCCGCCCCCGGATGCCAGCGGACCTCGCCCGGCTCGCCGACGTAGGCCGTGGCCCCGCCGCCGGCCAGGTAGGGCTCCGCCGCGTCGAGCCAGTCGGGCCGCCCGGCCAGCACCCCGGACCCGAACGGGGCGTAGGCCTTGTGGCCGGACAGCGCGAGGTAGTCGATGCCGAGCCTGGTCATCGAGACCGGCCGGTGCGGTGCGAGCTGAGCCGCGTCAACCGCGACCCGCGCGCCGTAGGCGTGCGCGACCTCGGCGATCTCGCCGATCGGCCAGATCTCGCCGGTGACGTTCGACGCCCCGGTCACGGCCACGAGCACGGGGCCGCCAGCGCGGTCGTGGTCGGCGAGTGCCGCCCCGAGCTGGCCGGCGATGTGGTCGGGGTCCGATGGCACCGGAAGGCGGACCGCGCTGGCCCAGGGCAGCAGGTTCGCGTGGTGCTCGCCGTCCCAGCCGATCACGGTCGTGCCGGCCGGCAGCGCCCTCGCGAGCAGGTTCAGGGCGTCGGTCGTGTTCCTGGTGAAGATGATGTGGTCCTCGGCGCGCACGTCGAGGAAGTCGGCGATGGTCTCCCGAGCCTGCTCGTACTCGCGGGTACATCGGCGGGAGGCGGCGCCGGCGCCGCGGTGCACGCTCGCGTACCAGGGCAGCAGCTCGCTGACGGTCTCGGCCACGACCGCCAGGCACGGCGCGGTCGCGGCGTAGTCCAGGTTGGCGTACGTCACCGTGCGGCCGTCCGCGAGCGGGACCGGGAGGTCGCCCCCGAGAACGGCGGGCCGGCCGGCCTTCCCGGAAACTGGAACGGCAACATCGGGAACAGCGGTCACGGATCCTCCACGGGGCGAGCCAGGCTGCAGCCGCTCGCCAGCAGACGGAGGGGGCGCGCTGGCGATGCGAGTCGTGCTGGAATCCTAGGCCCTTGCCCGCGTTGATTCGGGTTCGTTACGCAAGATCGGAAAGGAACCGCTCGATGAAGTCGGCGGTCTCCTCCCAGCATGTGACCTGGAACCAGCGGACACCGAGCGCTTTGACGGGGTAGTCATTACCGCCCTCATCAAGCCGGTCGCCAATAAAAAGCAACTCATCGGGCGAGACGCGAAGTTCGTCGAGAAGCCGGCCGATGCCGTAAGCCTTGTCGATGCCCTTCCGCGTGACGTCGACCGACGTGGAGCCGCCGACGCGGACCTCAAGCTCGGGGAGCTGCTCCGCGACACGCTCGCGCAGCTTTCGTTTCTTCGACCCGTCCGGATCCCACTCGTACTTCGCGGCGACCGGCGCGCTCTGCCCGAGCGCCGAATAGGTGATCTGACTGCCGCGATCCTCGATGATTTCTCCCCAGGGCTCGGACTCCCAGAGGCCGAGCTCCTTGGCGCCCACGGTCAGCGCGGCGATGATCTGGCGCTTTTCATCCTCGGTGAGGTCTTCGGCGTACTGAATGTGCCAGCCGCCGTCGCTCCACTTGTAATACCGGGTGCCGCAGGTCGGCATGATGTGCAGGCGTTCCAGCAGCCCGGCGGGGGCGTCCAGGTGCCGGAGGACCTGGGTGTCGAACTGCTCGAACCGGCCCCCGGAAATGATGCAGACATCCAGGCGGGCGAGCAATTGATCCAGGAGCCTGGCCATCCGCGGATCGATCTGCGATTTCGAGACGGCGAGGGTGTCATCGAGGTCAAAGGCCACGACACGCGGGGTAGCGTCCATCATCTTCTTCCGGCTGGATCCTCAAGATCGTCTCAGGATTCTACCGGCCCTGGGTGGCTCCCCAAGCAGGCTGCGAGGCCGCCGGGGCTAGGCTGGAGTGCCCGTTCGGCGACCCGGGGCAGCACATCACCGCAGGAGGCCAGGCATGGAGCAGCGGGCAGGCCAGCCGGCCACGGACGCCGATCTGGTGGACGTGGCCGCCCTCGTCACCGCGTACTACACCGAGCACCCCGATCCGGCCGACCCGGCCCAGCAGGTCGCCTTCGGCACCTCCGGCCACCGGGGCAGCGCGCTGCGGCTGTCGTTCAACGATGACCACATCGCCGCGGCGACGCAGGCGATCTGCGAGTACCGGGCGGGCGCAGGCATCACCGGGCCGCTGTTCATCGGCCGGGACACGCACGCGCTGTCCGAGCCGGCCCTGATAACGGCGCTGGAGGTCCTGGTCGCCAACGACGTCCTGGTGCTCGCCGACAGCCGGGATGGCTACACCCCGACGCCGGCCGTGTCGCGAGCCATCCTGGTGCACAACGAACGGCCCCGTACCGACCGATCCGACGGGATCGTCGTCACCCCGTCGCACAACCCGCCGGAGGATGGCGGGTTCAAGTACAACCCGCCCGACGGCGGCCCGGCGGGCGCGCAGATCACCGGCGCGATCCAGGAGCGGGCCAACGAGCTGCTCGCGGGCGGGCTGCGCGAAGTCCGCCGGATCCCGATCGCCCGCGCCCGGCCGAAGGTTGGCCGGCATGACTTCCTCGGCAATTACGTCGGCGAGCTGCCTGACGTGGTTGACGTGGGCGCGATCCGGTCGGCCGGGGTCCGGATCGGCGCCGACCCGCTGGGCGGCGCGAGCGTGGCGTACTGGAGCGAGATCGCCAGCCACTACGGGCTTGACCTGACGGTGGTGAATCCCCACGTCGACCCCACGTTCCGGTTCATGACGCTGGATTGGGACGGGCGGATACGGATGGACTGCTCGTCGCCCTACGCGATGGCGTCGCTGATCGGGCGGCGCACGGATTTCGCGGTCGCAACGGGCAATGACACCGACGCCGACCGGCACGGCATCGTCACGCCCGACGCCGGGCTCATGAACCCCAATCACTACCTGGCCGCCGCGATCAACTACCTGTTCGGCCACCGGGACGGCTGGCCCTCCGGCGCGGCGGTGGGCAAGACGATGGTGAGCTCCTCGATCATCGACCGGGTGGCCGATCAGACCGGGCGCCAGCTCATGGAGGTGCCGGTCGGGTTCAAGTGGTTCGTGCCCGGCCTCCTCGACGGCAGCGTGGGCTTCGGCGGCGAGGAGAGCGCGGGCGCGTCGTTCCTGCGCCGCGACGGCCGGGTGTGGACCACCGACAAGGACGGGATCATCCTCGACCTGCTCGCCGCCGAGATCATCGCGGTCACCGGCAGCACGCCGAGCGAGCGGTACCAGGAGCTGACCGCCCAGCTGGGCGATCCCGCGTACGCGCGGGTCGACGCGCCCGCCACGCGGGAGCAGAAGGCGGCCCTGGCCCGGCTGTCGCCGGATCAGTTCCCCGCCGACACCCTGGCGGGGGAGAAGGTGCTGGCCCGGCTGACGACCGCGCCCGGCAACGGCGAACCGCTCGGCGGCATCAAGGTCGTCACCGAGTCCGGCTGGTTCGCGGCCCGGCCGTCTGGCACCGAGGACGTGTACAAGCTCTACGCGGAGTCGTTCCGCGGGCCTGGTCACCTGGCACGGATACAGGCCGAGGCCAGGGAGGTGCTGGCCGGCGTGCTCGGTTGATGCGGGCAGCTAGCCGGGCAGCCGCGCCAGCAGGCCCGTCACGTCGGCTTCCCAGTTCTCGGTCGCGGCGTCCAGGCTGAATCCGACCTGGCGGTTGACCGCCAGCATGTACTCGTTGTCGGCGGCAGTGCTGGTGACCACGCGCGTGACCTGCGGGTGGTCGGCGGCGAGCCACTCGAGATTCGCGGCCTTCATCCAGACCCCGAGGCGCCGGCCGCGGTGCGCGGGGAGCACCACGGTGTCCTGCTGCACGGCAATATCTGGCCGGCGGTAGCGAACCTCCAGGTAGGTCAGGCCGGCGAGTTCTGACGTCTGCTCGTGCACCGCGACGACCACCCGGGTCTGGCGGCTGGCCGCGAGCGCCGCGGCCTCGTCGTCGCGAACGCGCTGCGGCGTCCAGAGGGCGTCGGCGTAGGACGTGCCGCCGTGCGGACGGTCGGCGATCGCGTTGCGCGCCGCTGCGTAGGAGGGCAGCAGGTCGTCGGGAGCCCGGTCGACCCACCGCGCGATTCGGTAGCCGGGCGGGCCGGACACCCGCCAGCTGGACCGGTCCGCGTGCGTCATATCCAGGCTCTGGAGGGCTGTCTGCTGGACGACCGCGAAACCGAGCGCGGCCGCCCACGCCTGGCCTGGCCCGCCGATGTGAACTCCCTCGGCATGGAGGGTGGTCAAGCCGGCCTCCGCTGCCTCCGCGGCGATGTGCCGCAGTAGTGCGGTGCCTGTCCCGCGGCGGCGGTGTTCCGGGTGAACCGTGACGTCGACGACCGCGAAGTGCGGGTTCTGCTCGCCCAGGCGGATCAGGGCGCCGGTGCCCGTCATTCGCCCGGGGCCGTCATCCGCGGTCCAGAAGCTGACTTCCCAGTGCTCTCGCTGCGGGTTGGTCAGTCTGCCGGTGACCGCGGCCAGCGTCGGCGGCGGAGCCTGCGGCTCATCGTGCGCGGAGGCGGCGAGCTCGACCTCGAAGAACTGCTCGATGTCGGCTGGCTGCGCGGCGCCGGGCTCGAATCGGGCGATCATGCTGCGAGTCCCCCTATTGCGGGCCAGATAACCGATGTCGCCACGCTAGCCCGGGGACCGTCGTTCCATCATGGGAGTCATGCCGGGTGCTGATCAGCGGGGTGACGGGCGGACGCGGCTGGCCGCGTTCGTGGTCAACGGCACCCGCATGCGCGGGCACGGTGACCTTCCCGCGCTCCTGGCCGCGGCCGCTCGCGCGCACGGCTGGCCGGCTCCCCTCGTGCTGGCGACCACGGCGTCTGATCCCGGCGGCGGGCCGACGCGCGCGGCCCTGGCCGCTGGCGTGACGCTGGTGGTCGCCGTCGGCGGCGACGGCACGGTCCGGGCGTGTGCGCAGGAGCTGGCGGGCACAGACGTACCGCTGGCCATCGTGCCGACCGGGTCGGCGAACCTGATTGCCCGGACGATGGGCGTGCCGCGCCGCCTGCGCGCGGCGGTCGGCGTCAGCTTCAGCGGCGTCGACCGCCGGATCGACCTGGTCGGCGTCGACGACATGATCGGCGCGGCGATGGCCGGGATCGGACTGGACGCGGCGGTCGTGGGCGCGACCCGCGATCAACTCAAGCGACGGGCCGGGTGGCCTGCCTATGCGGCGGCCTCGCTCGGGAAGCTGCTGACCGAGCCGACGGAGTTCACGATCCGGCTGGATGCGGGGCCGCCGCTGGTCCGGCGGGCCAGGTCGGTCTTCGTCGGCAACTGCGGGATACTGCCGGGCGGATTCCCGATCCTGCCCGCGGCGCGGCCCGACGACGGGATCCTCGACGTAGGCGTCCTTGCGCCGGATGGGCCGGCCGGCTGGGTGAGCGTGGGCTACCGCGCAATCTCCGGCAGCCGCCGCGATGACGAGCGGCTCGTGCGCTACCGGGCGCGGGCGGTTGAGGTCAGCGCGGCCAGGCCGCTGCCCCGGCAGGTCGACGGCGAGATCATCCCCGTGGGCGACCGGCTGTCAGTGCGGGTCCTGCCCGGCGCGCTCCTGGTCAGGGCACCGCGGCCCGCGCGGTAGGCCTCAGGGCACTGTCCCGGCCGGGCCGGGCGGCACACCCTGGCCGGCCGTTATCGCGAGGCTGGCGGCCGTCGCCTCGCCCGGCGCGGCGCGGATGGCGAGCTGGCTGATGTTGGTGAGGCCGAGCTGCCTGACCTGATGGGTGTCCTCGCTGATCGCCGCGACTCCGCCGCCCAGGGTCACGGCGAACAGCCAGCGGCTGTCCGGCGACCAGACCATCGTCTGATAGCCGGGCGCCGTCTTCATCCGGACGCTCAGCGCCGTGCTGGCGCCCGACTGCAGATTGATCTCGCGAATCGTGACGAGGGACGCGCCGTCGAACACCGGCACCGCGGCTGTCGTTCCGTCCGGCGAGGTCACCCCGAGCGCTGGCCAGGCGAACGTCAGCGCGTCCTGAACGGGCGCTCCCGGCAGCGCGCGCTGCGCGCCGGTCGCCGGGTTGATTTCGACGTTGTGGCAGTGCTGGCGGCCGGTGCAGGCCAGCCCCAGCCACGCCGTCGGGCCGACGGCGAGGATCTGGGCGCTGATCTTGCGATCCCAGCTGGGCCCGGCGTCGTAGATCGCATTCGTGCTGGTCAGCATCAGCACGTAGCCGCGCCCGTCGGACACCGCGGTCGCGGGCAGCGCCTGCGGCGGGAGCCTGATGGACTGGCCGGTGAGCTTGCCGTTCTGGCTGACGAGGAGCAGCGTCTCGGCCGCCGGGTTGCTGCCCGGCACCCACTGCACCCACGCCTGGCCGGGGTGCGGTCCCGGCACCAGCGCCCCCGGGCTGTCCGCGGCGAGCGGGCCGCCCAGCGGCTGGAAAGGGAGTCCGTCGGGGACCACATAGCCGGGGACGTCGTCGTAGGAGCGGACGATCGCCTCGTGCGGGCCGATGATGAACGCGACCTCGGGGTTATTGGAGGCCAGCGGCGGCACGACCGTGCGGATGACGATTCCGCTGGCGGGCTGGACCGAGACGAGGTCGCTGCTGCCGCGGGCGAACAGCTCCCAGCCGGCCGTCACGCCGAGCAGGCGCTGACCGACTTCGGTCGTGGTAACCGGCGGCGGCCTGACAGCCGCGGGTTTGGAGTGCCCGTGATGGATCGAGCGGACCACGCCCACGATGGCCAGCGCGAGGACGGCGACCGCGATGAGCCCGTTGCGCAACCATGGCTTGCGTGGCGGACGCGCGGTGCCGAAGTGCACGACATCGCCGCCGCCTGGCTCGCGCGGGCCGAGGTCCTGATAGCCCACGGCTCAATCATCGGACCGCCGGGGCCCGCGGCGCCAGAGCAGGTGGCTGTCGGTCAGCCGGAGGTCTCCGGCCACAGCGGCTCGTCGGCCTCGAACCCGACGGGGCTGCCCCACCGGTTGCGGTAGGCCACCTCGTGCACCGGGTGGCGCGGCGCGACGCCCCAGCGGCCCTTTGGGTACCCGAAGGAGACGCAGCAGGCCATCGTCCAGCCCTTGTCAGCGGGCACGCCGAGGATCTCCAGCGCCTCCGGCCCGTGGAAGATGCCGAGCACGGACGTCAGGGCGCTGCCGACGCCCTCGGCGCGCGCGGCGAGCTGGGCGCTCCAGATGGCAGGGAAGATCGACCCGCCGCTCGGGTCGCCACGGGAAAACCCGAGCAGGAACAGCGGCACGTCCTCGAAATGGTCGGCCAGGTGCTGAGCGGACGCCTGCACGCGCAGGAGCGAGGCGTTCTCCGGATCGGCGGGTGCGGCGCGGGCCTTGTCCAGGTTCTCCTTGTAGAACGTCTGCCACAGCGTGCCGATCGCATCCCGGTAGAGCGGGCCGAGCTGCGCCTTGACGGCGGGATCGTCGACCAGCAGGAACCGCCATCCCTGCGAGTTGCCGCCGCTCGGCGCGCGAATCGCCGCGTCCAGGATGCGAGCCTGAACCTCCGCCGGGATCGGGTCGGGCCGCACTCGCCGCATCGCTCTGGTCGTGTACAGCGCCTCGCGGACGTCCATGGGCCCACCCTCCGGTTCACGTTCTCCTGGGCGGATGATTCCACATGTTCCGATCTGCGCGCATGAGCGAGGAGGGGTTAGGGCGAGCGCTGGGGCTCACCAGTGGACTGCGGCCGGGATCGGCCCGGGTAGCTCTGCGCCTCGCCCGCCCCACGGGCAACGTGCGCCTCCTGGACCGCGCGGCCCTCGGCGCACCTTCCGCGCCGATCGCCGACTGGCCCGTCTTGCTTGGGGCCAGTAGCTGGCCATGTTCACCGTCTTCGACACCGCCAACACTGCCGGCCGCGGGCCGAGGGCCGAGGGCCGAGGGCGCGACCGAGTCGGTCGTCGGCGGCCGGCTCGGGCAGGCGCGCCGCGGGGCCGCGTGACCTTTCTGGCTTGATCAGCCGTTGTCACGCGCGACCCCGATGCCGGGCGCGATGACCCGGATGCTGAGGAAGTTTTTCTGGCCGGGGGTGGTGCAGGCGGTCAGCGACCAGAAGGCGGTGTTCGCCACGCGCTGGTCCGGCGCGTACACCAGCAGGTAGGCGGCAGTGGCCTTGGCCGGGCAGTTGCTGGTGACCACGTCGCTGTACTCGAGCAGCGCGTACCCGGTGGCGCCGGGAGCGAGCCGGACGGTCCGCGCCTTGACGGCGCCATCGCGGCGGGCGGGGTTGCCCAGCAGCCTGCCGTTGCTGCCGCGCGCGGAAACTCCGGGGAAGCCGTACAGAGTGCACGTGTGGTGACTCAAGTTGGTGAACTCCAGCCGGAAGGACTCGGTCCCGGCGGCCGCCCCCATCTGGTCACGCGCCACCCACACGCCCAGATCAGCTGGACCGCATTTGGGTGCAGCGGCGGTCGCCGTTGCCGGCCGTGGCGCGGAAAAGGCGGCCGGTGCGGCGGAGAAGAGGGCAGCTGCCGCAACGGCGGCTATGCCTGCCGCGACAGCCATGTGCCGGGGAGTTCGGAGGGTACTGATGCCTGCGTGCTTCATGATGTCCTCGCAATGCGTTTGTTAGCTGACATCCCTTGAGACCGCTGGCTGCCCCAAATGGTTGTGACAAATCGATAATTGGCTGACTTTCGTGAATTATCCCGATGCCAGTGGCGATCGCCTGGCTGCTGCATCCGGCGGCGGTCGCCGCGCCAGTCGCTGGGCCGCGCACCCTCGAGCAGCTCGACGGTGTCCGCCCGGCGTCACAGTTATCGGGACCGCAAGTCAGTGGATAGCACTGACTAGCGGTCCCGATAATCCACTGGCCCGGGGGCCACGCTCACTTGGGCGGCGACACCGACCCCGGCGGCGGGATCGTTCCCGGCCCGGACGTGTTGCAGGCGAGCGCGCTCGGGTCGGTGTCGAGCAGCGGCTGGGCGAGCTTCGGCGGGCTGAGGAAGTGCGGCCGGCGCAGGTCGAGCATGTCCAGCATGTTCCTGGCGTTCGCGTCGCGGTAGGTCATCGCGGGCAGGTTCCACTTCGCCTCGGCGAGCGCGCAGATGCTCGTGTGGTCCATGGTCCGGTGCGACACGTACCGCGGCCGGGACCACGGCGAGATGACCGCGCACGGCACGCGGAACCCGTACTGAGCGAACCCGTTGTACGCCGACGCGCCGTTCGTGACCAGCGGCGCGATGTCATCGGGCGCCAGTGCGGGCGGCGGCGGGACGTGGTCGAAGTAGCCTCCGTGCTCGTCGTAGGTCCAGATCAGCATCGTGTTCGGCCAGCCGGGACCGCTCATGACCGCGTTGATGACCGACGCGGCGAACTGCTCGCCCACCGCGATGTTCTGCGGGTCCTCCTCGGACTGCTTGTCGTAGTTCGGCTCGACGAGGCTGAACTGCGGGAGCGTGCCCGCCGCCGCGTCAGTGAAGAAGTCGGCGATGGGCACGGCCCTGGTGCCGGCGTTGTCCAGATACAGCTTCGGGTACAGCGCGATGGTCGGATACGGCGAGTCCGCCGTCGGCGAGTAGTAGTCCTTCCAGGTGACCTTGCCCGCGTCTAGCTTGTCGAAGATCGTGCCGTTCGGCGGGTAGTCCGTGAGCGCCGGCTCGGTGTCGTCGATCATGCCGAGCGACGTCGCGGAGATCAGATACCGGCGATTCGGATAGGTCTGGCCGAGCACTGAGCAGAAGTACCGGTCAGCGATCGGGAAGACGCGCGCCATCGAGTAGTAGAACGGCTGGTCCGCGCCATCCCAGTAGCCCATCGCCACCGGGCCGCTGGCGGACTCGACGAAGCCGTCGTTGCGCCCGTTGTCGAACTGGATGTGGCTCTGCGTCCACTCCTGGCTGGGCTTGTTGTTCTGACAGGTCGTCGGCATGTGGAAGGCGTGCTGGATGTCGCCGTTGGCGTACGGGTTGGCCGCCCGCGGCCGATCGCGGCGGCCCAGCCGGAACCCGTCCGCGTCGGGGCGGCACAGCATGCCCAGCCGGTTGTCGTAGGAGTGGTTCTCCTGCATGAGCACGACGATGTTCTTGATCTGCGGGACCGTGTCGGTGCCCTCGGCCAGGTGCGGGTACGGCAGCGAGCCCGGCTGCCGAAGATGATGATGGTGATGCCAGTCCGGCCGGCCGGCGGCGCTGGCCGGCGATGCCCACCCGGTCGCGCCGACTCCGGCGGCCGCGATCAGTCCCGCCTGCAGCGCGGAGCGCCGGCTCAGTCCGCGGCGCTGCTCGGCGCCATTCTCACGGTTATCGGTCACGCTCGGAGAGTACCGCCGTAAAATTGCCGATTCACTACCTATTGGTAAACAACCACTACGTCTTATCCGAGGAACGACAGACGCACTTGCCGGTCAGGATTGTCGACGTTGAGGTCGACCAGGGCGATGGACTGCCAGGTGCCCAGTGCGAGCCGGCCCGCTAGCACCGGGACTGTCACCGACGGCGCGACAAAGGCAGGCAGCACGTGCGAGCGGCCGTGGCCCCGTGATCCGTGGGCGTGCCGCCACACGTCCTGCTCCGGCAGCAGTTGCGACAGCACCGCCAGCAGGTCGGTGTCACTGCCGGCGCCAAGCTCAATGATCGCGACGCCCGCCGTCGCGTGCGGCACGAAGATGTTGAGCAGCCCGTCGCCGCCGGAACTCGACTCGCCTGCGAACTGCTCGCAGTGCCCGGTGATGTCGTGCACGGTCTCCCGCCCGCCAGTGTGGACCGTGAAGGTCGTGGTCTTCATGGCTTGCACTGTCGGGCATCAGCAGCGGCAGGCGCAACATGCCCGGCGAAATGTCAGACGTGCCTGCGAGACTCTGCGCATGATCGGACGCTGGCATGGACTCGTGATCGACTGCCAGGACCCGTCGGCACTCGCCTCGTTCTACGAGGAGTTGCTCGGCATGCAGCGGGTTCAGGACGGGCAGGACTGGGTCGTCATCGGCGACGCCCCCGACCGGCCGGGCGTGGCCTTCCAGCTGGCTGCTGATCACCGGCCGCCGACGTGGCCGGACCCGGCGGCGCTCCAGCAGATGCACTTCGACGTCCGGGTCGATGACCTTGACCAGGCCGAGGAGCGGGTGCTGGCGCTCGGCGCGCGGCCGCTCGCCGACGATGGCGGGACCTTCCGGGTGTACGCCGACCCGGCCGGCCACCCCTTCTGCCTGGTGAAGATCTAGTCAGGTGCGCAGGTAGGAGGCCCCGTTCAGGTCGAGGATGGCGCCGGTGGCCCACTCCGCTTCCGGCGACGCCAGGTAGAGCACCGCGGCCGCGATCTCAGCCGGCCTCGCCACGCGGCCGAACGGGCTCTGTGCCCGGATCGCCGCCCCGCGCTCGCCCTGCAGGTGACTTGCGGCCATGTCGGTCTCGACGAAGCCGGGCGCAACGCCGGTCACCGTGATGTTGTGCGGGGCGAGCGCGATCGCGAGCGACTGGCCGAGCGCGTTGAGGCCCGCCTTGCTCGCCCCGTAGGCGGGCTGGCGCGGCTCCCCGCGGAACGCGCCCCGCGATGACACGTTGACGATCCGGCCGCCGCCCCCGGCGATCATGTGCCGGACCGCGCACCAGGTGACGTTGGCGGTCCCGGTGAGATTCACGCCGATCGTGTGCTGCCAGGCGGCCTGCCACTCCTCATAGGTGGTGTCATCGATCGGGTGCGGCGTGTAGTTAGCGGCGTTATTGACCAGCACGTCGAGCCCGCCGAGGTGCTCGGCGGCGGCGTCGACCATGGACCGTACGCTGTCCGGATCGGCCAGATCGGCCTGCACGACGACGTGGCCGGTGCCGGGCAGGCTGGCCAGCACCTCGGCCGCGAGTTCGGGAGAGTTGCGATGGTGAACGGCGATCTTGTCGCCGGCGCTCGCGAACGCCTCGGCGATCGCGCGGCCGATGCCACGGGACGCCCCCGTGACCAGAACTGAGCGGTTGGTCATCCGACGACCTTAACGGCGGTGCCCCGGCGGGGGTGCGGGGGTCGTCCCCCGGGCCAGCACCGCGGGGGTGCGGGGGTCGTCCCCAGGGGCCAGCACTGCGGGGGCGCGGGGGCGTCGCCCGGTGACGCCCGTCCGCGCCGCAGCGGCAGAATGCTGTCCATGCCTGACTCCAGCCAAGCCGCCCGTCCGCCCGCCGATCGCCGCATCCGCTCTGCCGCCGACGCCTACCTGAGTGAGCTCGTCGCGATCGACTCACTCGTCGCCACCTACCTGGGCCTGCCCGTGGGCCAGGACCGGCTGCCCGACTTCTCTCCGGCCGGTCAGGCCGGCCTCGATGACCTGGCCCGCGCGACGCTGGCTCGGCTGACGGAGGCCGAGCGGGCGGCGGCGGCCGACGGCGGGTTCGCCAACGACGACGAGCGGCGGTGCGCCCGGCTCCTGCGCGAACGCCTGGAGACCGACCTGGCCGTCAGCGACGCCGGCGAGCATCTGCGCGAGGCCTCGAACTTCATGGCCCCGGCCGTGGGGGCGCGCGGCACGTTCTTGCTGATGCCGTCCGCGACCGAGGATGACTGGGCGATCATCGCGCGCCGTCTTACGGCGGTGCCGGAAGCGCTGGGCGGCTACCGGGCGTCGCTCCGCGAGGGCGCTAGCCGCGGCCTGCTGGCCGCGCCCCGTCTGATCGAATCGCTCGCCGGCCAGCTGGGCAGCTGGCAGTCGGACGGCCAGGGCTGGTTCGCCGGGTTCGTGGCCGCCGCCGAAGGCCCGCAGGCGCTCAGCCGCGATCTCGACCGCGCGGCCGCGGCGGCCGACTCCGCCGTCGCCGACCTGCGTGACTGGCTGCTGTCGGGCTACCTGCCCGGCGCTGCGGGCACGCCCGACGCCGTCGGCCCCGAGCGCTATCAGCTCGGCGTGCGGCGCAGCAACGGGGCCAGCCTGGATCTCGCCGAGACCTACGAGTGGGGCTGGGACCAGTACCGGCAGATCATGGCCGAGATGGTCACCGAGGCCGATCGGATCCTGCCCGGCGCGACCCCGTCGGAGGCCATCGAGTACCTGAACGACCACGGCGAGGTCATCGAGGGCGTCGAGGAGATCCGGGTCCGGCTGCAGGGCCTGATGGATGAGGCGATGGCGAACCTCGATGGCACGCACTTCGACCTCGCCGACCCGGTCAAGGTCGTCGAGGCGAGGATCGCCCCGCCCGGCAGCGCGGCCGCGCCGTACTACACCGATCCGTCCCGGGACTTCTCCCGGCCGGGTCAGACGTGGCTGCCGACGCTCGGGCAGACCAGATTCCCGCTGTGGCACCTCGTGAGCACCTGGTACCACGAGGGAGTGCCCGGCCATCACCTGCAGCTCGGCCAGTGGACCTACCTGGCCAGGCAGCTGTCCGGGTATCAGACCAGCATCGGTGCCACCAGCGCGTGCGTGGAGGGCTGGGCCCTGTACGCCGAGCGGCTCATGGACGAACTGGGCTACCTCCAGGTCACTGGCTCCCGGCTCGGGTACCTGGACGCCCAGCTGATGCGGGCCATCCGGGTCATCGTTGATATCGGCATGCACCTGGAGCTGACGGTGCCGGCCGACTCGCCGATCTTCGCCGGGCAGGCCTGGACGCCGGAGTCAGCGGTGGAGTTCTTCGTCGCGCACAACGGCCGCGGCCGGGACTTCGCGAAGAGCGAGATCGTCCGTTACCTCGGCATGCCCGGGCAGGCGATCAGCTACAAGGTGGGGGAGCGGGCCTGGCTCGCCGGCCGGGATGCGGCCAGGGCGGCCAGGGGCGCCAGCTTCGATCTGAAGTCATGGCACATGGCGGCGCTTTCGCTCGGATCGCTGGGCCTCGATGACCTGGCGGACGAGCTCGCCCGGCTGTAGCCGCGACGTGGCGACCAGGCATAATGCTCGTTATGGCAGAAAATACGCACCCCTCAGCTTCCCGGCCGGTCCGCGACGTTGCGGACGGCTACGTCGATCAGCTCGCCGTGCTCAACCCGATCCTCGCCACCATGCTTGGCGTGCCCGTAGCCCAGGACCGGCTGCCCGACCTGTCCCCGGCGGGCGATCAGGCCGAGGACGAGCTGCGGGTCGCGACGCTGGCGAAGCTGGCCGACGTCGAGCGGGCCGCGGCGGAGAATGGCGGGTTCGCCGACGCCGACGACCGCCGCTGCGCCAAGCTGCTGCGCGAGCGGCTGGAGACCGACCACGCGATCAGCTCCTCGGGCGAGAATCTGCGGGCGGTGTCCAACATCTTCGGGCCGCCTTCGCGAGTGCGCAGCACGTTCCTGCTCATGCCGACCGCCACGGATGAGGACTGGGCGGTCATCGCGCGCCGGATCGCCGCCGTGCCGGGCGCATTTGCCGGTCACCGCGAGTCGCTGGCCGAGGGCGCGCGCCGCGGCCTGTACGCGGCGCCGCGCCAGGTGAGGACCGTGGCGGGGCAGCTCGCCGACTGGCAGGCCGGCGGGAACGGCAAGGGCTGGTTCGCGGGTTTCGCCGCCGCCGGGCCCGACTCCCTCCGCGCCGACCTCGATCGCGCTTCGGCCGCTGCCGACGCCGCGGTCGCCGGCCTGCGTGAGTGGATGCTCTCGGATTACCTGCCCGGCACGCAGGGCACCCCGGACGGCGTCGGTGCCGAGCGCTACAAGGGCGGGGCGAAGCGATTCCTGGGTGCAGATCTCGATCCCGTGGAAGCGTACGAGTGGGGCTGGGACCAGTTCCGCGAGATCTCCGGGCAGATGCAGGCCGAGGCGGCCAAGATCCTTCCGGGCGCGTCGCCGCGCGAGGCGATGAAGTACCTCGATGACCACACCGAGGTCGTCGAGGGCGTCGAGGAGATCCGGGTCCGCCTGCAGAGCCTGATGGACGAGGCCATGGCCAATCTGGACGGAACGCACTTCGATCTGGCCGAGCCGATCAAGGTCGTCGAGGCGAAGATCGCGCCGCCCGGCAGCGCCGCCGCGCCGTACTACACCGGGCCGTCGCAGGACTTCACCCGGCCGGGCCGGACGTGGCTGCCGACGCTGGGGAAGACGTCGTTCCCGCTGTGGGGGCTGGTCAGCACCTGGTACCACGAGGGCGTGCCCGGCCACCATATGCAGATCGCGCAGTGGCGCTACCTCTCGAACCAGCTGTCGGTCTACCAGACGGCGGTCGGCGGGGTCAGCGCGTGCTCGGAAGGATGGGCGCTGTACGCCGAGCGGCTGATGGACGAGCTTGGCTACCTGGAGCTGCCGGGGGCGCGGATGGGCTACCTGGACGCCCAGCTGATGCGCGCGATTCGGGTGATCATCGACATCGGCATGCACCTGGAGCTGACGGTCGCGGCGGACTCGCCGATGTTCGCCGGGGAGCGCTGGACGCCGGAGAAGGCGCTCGACTTCTTCGACGCGCACATCGGCCGCGGGCGCGAGTTCCTGGAGAGCGAGGTCGTGCGCTATCTGAGCATGCCCGGCCAGGCCATCAGCTACAAGCTCGGGGAGCGGGCGTGGCTGGCCGGCCGGGATGCGGCCCGCGCGGCGAGGGGTGCGAGCTTCGATCTCAGGGCCTGGCACATGGCGGCGCTGTCGCTCGGCTCACTCGGCCTGGACGACCTGGCCGACGAGCTGGCCCAGCTGTAGCGGGGGTGATCCGGCGGCTGGCGGTCGGCACGAGCTGAGGTCGGCCGTCAGCCGGGGATTGCCCGGGCCTCCGCGGCCCGCTTGCGCAGGTCCTCGCGCACCTGGTTGCCGAGCTTGCGCGTCTCGTGGTGGTTCAGCACCGCGCCGGCCGCGGCGCCGGCCAGCAGCGGAGCCAGCGACAGCGCGCTGCGGCTGACCTTGGCGAGCAGCCGGCGTTCCAGCTTGCGCCACACCGGCGAGCCGAGAGCGATCGCGACGCCGCCTTCGGTGAGCTGCACGCCGCGCCGGTTGGCCCAGGACGCGACGTAGGCGGTCATCCGCTGCGCGGTGCTGCCCGGCGCGGGCATGCCGTACACCTCGTGCAGCTCGGCGATCAGCTTGAGCTCGACCGCGACCAGGGCCAGCGTCTCCACGCCCAGCTCGACCGGGGCGGTCGGGATGAACGGCACCACCGCGGCGGCGCCGACCGCCGCGCCGAAGCCGGCCGAGGCGCGGGCGGCGCCGTCGATCAGCTTGTCGGCCAGCTCCTCGGTGTCCCGGCCGGGATTCTGCTCGCGGAGTGTGCTGATGTTCCTGATCGGGATCTTGGGCGCCATTACCAGCACTTCGCGCGCGAGACGGCGGCCGAAGGCCTGGAGTCCCTTTCCCGCGAACTGGCCGCCCGACTGCAACCCGGTCCAGGCGGTCTGCCCGCCCGACTTCAGCCCGCGGGCCGATGCCCCGCTGCCGGTCTTCAGTCCCTTGACCGAGGCCTGGCTGCCGGACTGCACGGTGCGCCAGGTCGCCTGACCGCTCCGGCCGGCGATGTCGGCGATCTGCGCGGCGATCCGCTTACGGCGCGATGGCTCCTCCGCCTCACTGAGCTCGGCCGCGAGCTGGGCGACCTCCTGCGGGACGGACTCCACCGACGAGTGGCCATGCTGACCGTTCGTGCTTTCCGGGGCCATAATCAGGCCCTACCCGAGATTTTGGCCTTGATTCGCGCCCCGTCCGGGTCGCGCCAGGAAGCCGATAGTCGCGAGACGGCCAATATGGACACTCTTTGCACTTTATTGGCCGTCTCGCGACTATCGACTTGGCCCGAGCTGGGGCCCCGGGCGCGCCGCATGCCTCGCAAAACCGGCAAATGTCACCCGCGCCGCCCTGCATGTACCGAGGCCGACCAGCGTCGAGCGTCAGGTCTGGTGCTCCAGTGCCCGGCGCGTCAGCACGCGCGCCAGGTGCATCCGGTAGTCGCGATCCGCGTGCATGTCCTCCGCGGGCGAGGTGCCATCGGCGGCGTGCCTGGCCGCGTCGGCCGGGCTGGCGCCGGCCGCGAGCGCTTCCTCGACGGCGGTGGCCCGCAGCGGCCTCGGCCCCATGTTGGCCAGCGCGACCCGGCCGTCGAGCGCCGCGACGCCGACAATCGCCCAGTCGTTGGAGCGCCGGACGAACTTCTGGTAACCCCACGGCACGCCCGGCCGGCGCGGCACGCGGACCGCGGTCAGCAGCTCATCCGGCTCCATCGCGGTTTCGAAGAATCCCTGGAAGAAGTCGTCGGCCGAGACGAGCCGTGTCCCGCCGGGGCCCTGGAGTTCCACGGAGCCGCCGAGCGCGACCAGCGCCATCGGCAGGTCGGCGGCGGGGTCAGCGTGGGCCAGCGAGCCGCCGATCGTCCCGCGGTGCCGGATCTGCGGGTCGCCGACCTGGGCGGCCGCGTGAGCCAGGAGCGGCGCCTGAGCGCGGACGAGCTCGGATGCGGCCAGGTCGGCGTGCCTGGTCGTCGCGCCGATGACTAGCTCGTCGCCCTCCGCGCTGATGCCGGCCAGCTCGTCGAGGCGCCCGATGTCGATCAGCACCGCGGGCGTGGCCAGCCGCAGCTTCATCATCGGCAGGAGGGAATGGCCGCCAGCCAGCAGCTTGGCGTCGTCGCCATGCTCAGCCAGGAGCTCAAGCGCGTGCGCGGCCGACTCGGCGGGCGCGTAGTCGAACGGCGCGGGGATCATGCGGTCACCTGAGCCTCAGCCTCGGCCGCGCCGAGCACGGATCTGACGATGTTGTGATAGCCGGTGCACCGGCACAGGTTGCCCTCGAGCCCCTCGCGTACTTCGGCCTCCGTCGGGTGCGGGTTCTCGCGAAGGAGCCCGACCGCGGCCATGACCATGCCGGGCGTGCAGAATCCGCACTGCAGCCCGTGATTCTGCCGGAACGCCGCTTGCACGGGGTGCAGCTCGCCCTCGGGCGCAAGTCCTTCGGCGGTGAGCACCTCGTGGCCGGCCGCCTGGACCGCGAGCACGGTGCAGGACTTCACTGACTCGCCGTCGAGGAGCACCGTGCACGCACCGCACGAGGTTGTATCGCAGCCGACGTTGGCCGCGCGAAGGCCAAGCACCTCGCGCAGGTAGTGCACGAGCAGCAGCCTGGGCTCGACCTCGTCGGACCGCTTCTCGCCGTTGACGGTCAGCTCAATGCGGGTCATGCGTTCTCCGATGCAGAGGTGGTCGCCGCCTGGAGGGCCTGCCAGACCCGGCGCGAGGTGGCGGGCATGTCGATGTGCCGGACGCCCAGATGGGATACGGCGTCGATGATCGCGTTCTGGACGGCGGGGGTCGCGCCGATCGTGCCGGCCTCGCCGATGCCCTTGACGCCGAGCGGGTTGTACGTCGTCGGCGTTTCCATGTTGGCCAGCTCGAAGCTCGGCACCTCGGTCGCCGAGAGGAACGGGTAGTCGGCGAAGCTGGTGGTGAGCGGGTTGCCGTCGGCGTCGTAGAGCACTTCCTCCAGGAACGCCTGCGCCGCGCCCTGAGCGATCCCGCCATGGCGCTGTCCCTCGCACAGCAGAGGGTTCAGCACGATGCCCGCGTCGTCCACGGTGATGACTCGCGTCAGCGTGGCCTTGCCGGTCTCGGTGTCGACCTCGGCCACGGCGACGTGGGTACCGAACGGGAACGTCGCTCCGGGGGCGGAGAACACGGTCCTGACCACGAGCCGCTCGTCTTCGGCCAGCCTCGTCAGCGGGACCGCGGCCTCCGGATCACCGGCCACGGCAAACGCGCTGCGAGAGGCATCGAAGATCAGGTCGGCCGGATTTGCCTCCAGCTCCGCGGCAGCCCGTTCCCTCGCGACCTCGATGAGCTCCTCCGCCGCCTGCTGCACGGCGGCGCCGCCCTGCTGGAGGCTGCGCGACCCGCCGGTGCCGCCGCCCTCGGGAATCAGATCGGTGTCACCCCACTTCAGGGTGATCTTCTCGACCGGGATGCCGAGCTTGTCGCTCGCCAGCATGGCCCAGGCCGTCGCGTGGCCCTGGCCGTGCGGGGAGGTGCCGGTGAGGATCGTGGCGGTGCCGTCGGGATGGACCTCGACGGTTGCGTTCTCGGTGGGCGGGCTGGCCGGCCCGTCGCCCATGCCGGTGATCTCCACGTAGCTAGCCAGGCCGATGCCGAGCTGCCTGACGTCGCCGCTGGCCCGCCGCTTGGCCTGCTCGGTCCGCAGCTCCTGATAGCCGGCCGCGTCCAGCGCCTTCTCCAGTGCGGCCACGTAGTTGCCGGTGTCGTACAGCGCGCCGAACTTCGTCTGGTGCGGCTCGGTGAACTCCGGCAGCAGATTCTTGCGCCGCACCTCGGCGGGGTCGACGCCCGCCTCGACGGCGAACAGATCGATCGCCCGCTCGATCGCCGCGGTCGCCTCGGGCCGGCCGGCGCCGCGGTAGGCGCCGATCGGCGTGGTGTTGGTGACCACCACCGCGGCCACGCTCTCCGCCTTGTCGATCTTGTAAGGGCCGGTCGTCATCAGCATCGTCAGGAACGGCAGGATCGCGCCGATCTTCGGGTAGGCGCCCGCGTCCTGAATGATCTCCAGCCGGTAAGCCTGTACGTCGCCGTCCTTGCTGCCGCCGATCGTGATCGTGTGCTGCTGGGCGCGTCCGTGCGTCATCGCGATCAGGTTCTCGTACCTGGTCTCGGTCCACCGGGCGGGCCGGCCGAGGTGCCGCGCGACCCAGGCGACGATGACGTGCTCGGGATCCGCCCCGAATTTCGCGCCGAACGCGCCGCCCACGTCCGGGGTGATCACCCGGACCGTGCCGGCCTCGAGGCCGAGCCGCTCGAGCAGATCGTCGCGGGTGCCCTGGGCTCCCTGGTTGGGGACCCAGGCGGTGAGCCGGCCGTCCTCGCCCCAGACCGCCGCGGCGGCCCGTGTCTCCATCGGCGCCGGGGCCACGCGCTGATTGATGATCGTCTGCTTGACGACGACCTCGCAGCCGTCGAACAGATCGGCCTCAAGCGCCGCCGGGTCGCCCCACCGGCCCGCGAGGTTCGTCCCGGCCGCCTCGAACAGGAGGGAGCTGTCGTCGGGCTCGAAGCCGAGCACAGCGGGCAGCGGGTCGTAGTCGACCTCCACCAGCTCGATGGCGTCCTCGCCCTGGTAAGGATCCTCGACCACCACTACCGCGACCGGCTCGCCGACGTAGCGGACCTTGTCCGTCGCGAGCAGCGTCTGCTTCATCTCGGCGTTCATGAGGCCGGACATGGACGGCGGGATCACCGGCAGGTCGGCCAGGTCCGCGCCGGTGAAGGCGGCGACGACGCCGGGCGCCGCCAGGGCCGCGCTGACATCGATGCCGGTGATCCGCGCGTGGGCGACCGGCGAGCGGACGAAGAAGACGTGGCACGCCCCGGCCAGCCGCTCATCGACCACGTCCTCGGTGTAGACGCCGCCGGTGGTCAGGAATTTCGGGTCCTCAGTCCGCAGGACCCGGGTTCCCAGGATGCTCACGAAATGATCAGCTCCTCACGCCAGCCCGGTGCCCCACGCGAAACATGGCCCGCCCGCTGGCTATTCCGAGCGTGCCAGCTGACCTTGGCCGATGCTGCGCCGGGGTGCGTGCTGGCAGGTCTCACGGGCCCGGCAGGGCCGATCATGCATCCCGCCATCGATTGAGGTCAAACTAGCCGGCGTGGCTGGGGGCGGGTGCGGCCTGCGGCCGCGCCCGCCCCCTGGGCTCCGGGTCCTACTTCTTCTTCATCGAGATGGTCGAGAACAGCCCGGTTCCGGTCTTCGGCGCCAGAATGACGCCCGTGATCAGCGTGTGGGCCTCGAATTCCTTGCTGCTGGTGAACTCCCCCAGGTAGTTGCGCTCCGTCTCGGTGTACTTCTTGCCGCCGAACACGCAGGTGAACGTGGCCGGGTGCTCGAACAGCGTGGCATGTGTGAACTCAGCGGCGCCGGTCACGGTACCGCCCGCAGATCCCGACACTGTCAGGCTCTTGTCGCCCGCTCCGAACTTGGGCGCCGGGCTGACGGAGAGGCCGCCGTCCGCGCGGGTCATGCCCTTCACGCTCGTCTTCACGCCGCTGCGCTCGACGCTGACCTCCCACTTCTGGTGCGGTGGCTCGCCGACCAGCGCTCCGGCCGTCAGGAGAGTGGTCGACCTACCGGCCGCGATCCAGGACTCGAGGTCGCAGGCCGTTGGCGGCGTGCACGCGTGGGAAACCTCGAGCGTGTCGGGCTTGCCGAAGGTCAGCTTCTTGCTGACCTTGACCCCGCCGAGGCCGGCGTTGAAGTGAACGGTGCCGGACAGCTTGCCCGTGTACACCGTGCCGCTCCCGCCCGGATCGCAGCTGGCCTTCGCGTGCGAGGTCGGGGAGAAGGCCAGAGAGACGCTCAGGATCGGGTTCATGCTGGAGCCGGTCTTGAGCGTTGCGCCGCCCTTGCTGCTGACGGACAGGTCTTTGCTGGGCACCAGGTCGTCGCTCCAGGAATGCTCCTCGGTCCCGCCCAGATGCGAGGTGGAGATGGAGAAGCTCACCAGGTTCAGTCCGGTGATCTTGCCGAGCTTGCCGCCGAGCACGCTGAGCTGCAGCTCCCAGGTGTGGCCGCCGACCTTGAAGCTGGCGTTGCCGCTGTTGAGCTGATAGCCGATGCCGGTCGCGGCCGGAGCGGCGACGGCGGCATTAGCCGGGCCGGCCGTGGCCAGAAACCCGGCCGACACGGCGGCCGCACCGCTGACGATCACGAACCGCGTAGCGGCCCGGCGCGCAGATCTGAACTTCATTCGTCCCCATTCCCCTTTTACCTGTGCTCCCAGGTGGTAGCGACAATTTCAGCACGTTACGCACCACGATGAACATGGGTCAAGACCAGGCTGCCGGCGGGTGTGCCGGACCGCGCTACCTGCGCGAAAACCGGTTTCCGGCCCCAACCAGGCCCGGATATCCTGGGCTTCAGCAGCCCAACAGAGATCGGATGGCCTCTCGTGTTCCCGCGTGCGGCCGTGCGCCGCCTCTCCGGCCTCGCCCGGCGGTTTCCGGTGCTGCGGATCCGCGATTTCCGACTGCTCCTGGCCGACCGGGTGCTGGCCCCAGGGTCCACGGCGTTCTCGATGGTCGGCGTGTCATTCGCCGTCCTGGACGTCACGCACGGCTCCACGGCCGACCTCTCCTATGTCCTGGCCGCCCAGATCGCGCCGTCCCTGGTGTTCACGCTCGTCGGCGGCGTCTTCGCGGACCGCGTAGCGCCGCAGAAGGTCATCGTCGCCGGGAACCTGATGATCGCCGCCGGCGAGGGTACGTTCGGGCTCGTCGTGCTGACCGGTCATCCCGCCATCTGGCTGATGATCGCCCTCGAATGCCTGACCGGGACCGGCGTGGCGGTCTTCTGGCCGGCGTCGACCGCACTGCTGCCGAGGATCGTTCCTTCGGACTCCATGCAGCAGGCCAGCGCCATCAGCAGGCTGGCGATGAACGCCGCCATGACCGGCGGCGCGGTGGTCGCTGGCTTCTGCGTCGCTGCGATCGGGCCGGGCTGGGCGCTGGCCATCTGCGGCATCGGCATGCTCGGGACGGTGCCGCTCATGCTGAGCCTGCGGGTCACGTCGCAGGAGCGCAGCCAGGACACCAGCATGCTGCGCGAACTGCGGGACGGCTGGTCGGAGTTCAGGTCGCACACCTGGATCTGGACCATCACCGCGCAGTTCGCCATGGTGATGATGGCCTGGTACGGAGCTTTCACCGTGCTCGGCCCGGCGGTGGCGCGCGCTCACCTCGGGGGCGCCGCGGCCTGGGGCACGATCACCGGGACCGAGTCGCTCGGGCTGATCCTCGGCGGCGTGATCTCGCTGCGGTTCACCCCGCGGCGGCCGATGCTGTTCGTGGTGCTGATCGGCGTGAGTTGCGCGATCACCCCGCTGTCGCTAGCCGGGCCCTGGCCGCTGCCCTTTATCTGCATGGCGGCATTCGTGCTGGGCATCGCGCTGGAGATCATGATGGTTCAGTGGACCGTGGCGCTGGCCCGCAACGTCCCGGCCGACAAGCTGGCCAGGGTTTCGTCTTACGACGCCCTCGGCAGCGTGTTCGCGATGCCACTGGGCGCGGTCATCGTCGGGCCGGTCGCCGCGGCGATCGGTGTCGGTACGACGGAATACTGGGCGGCGGCGCTGACTGTGATCGCCTCTCTCCTGGCGCTGATCCCGCGCGACATCCGCCAGATGCGCTCCGACCACGTGGCTCCGTCGCGGGCCGCGGCCGCCGAGCCCTCGCTGGCGCAGGCCGGCTAGCGGTCTTCGACTGCGGCGCCGCCGGTCCGGCTGAGCTATAAGCAACTCTGGTTGACTAATCTGAATCTAGTCAACTAGCGTTGCTTATATGTCCGGAACCGAGATCACCATCTCGTCGGCGGCCGACGCGCTGGCCGGGGTAGCCGCCCTGCGGCGGCTCGCCGATCGCCTCGAGGACGCCGCGGTGGAGCAGGCCATGCGCACCGGCTGGGGCTGGCCGCAGGTCGCCGAGGCGCTCGGCGTGACGCGCCAGGCGGTCCATAAGAAGCACGCCAAGCGGCTCATCGCCGTCGGTGTCGAGTTGCGGAGGCGCTGACGATGGGCACCTTCAGTTCGTATCTGCGCACGATCATCGATCTCGGCCGGAGCGAGGCCAGCAAGGACGGCTCGGCCACGGTCGAGGCGCAGCATCTGCTGCTGGCGCTCGCGGTCGGCCCGGATGCCGCGCCCCGGCAGCTGCTGGCCGAGGCGGGCCTGGATCATGCCGCGATCCGCGCGGCCCTGAGCCGGGAGTTCCAGCACAGCCTCGCCGCGGCCGGCGTCACCGTCGACGCATCCGACCTCCCGGCGCCGAGCTACCCCGACGAGCCGGCGCCGCATCTCGGCACGTCAGCCCGGCTCGCGCTGGAGCGCGGCATGGACGCCACCGCCCGCAAGAACCCGCGGCCCGCTCACCTGCTGGCGGGGATCCTGCTCGCGCAGGTCGGCACCGTGCCGCGAGCGCTGGAGTTGGTCGGCATCGACCGGGCCGCGCTGGCCGAGCGGGCGCGGCGGGCCGCCAGCAGTTAGCCACTGCCGCCAGGCGGGCGTGACCGACCCGGCGGCGGCCTCGTTCCCGTCTCGTAAGCTGCTGGGGGCCGCCGACCCGCAGAGAGGATCACCATGGATACCCGCATCGATCTTCGGTCCGACACCGTCAGCAAGCCGTCGCACCGGATGCGCGAGGCCATGGCGACCGCCGAGGTCGGCGATGACTGGTACGGCGACGACCCGACGGTCAACCGGCTGCAGGACCGCGCGGCCGAGCTGACCGGCAAGGAAGCGGCGATCTACCTGCCGTCGGGCACGATGTGCACGCAGGTGGCGATGCACGCGTTCGTGCGGTCCGGGCACCTGGTCGCCTGCGAGACGACCGCGCACGCGGGCCGCACCGAGGCGAACTCGGCGGCGGTGCTATCGGGGATCTCGTTCCACTACCTGCCTGCGGCCAGCCGGGGGCTCCTGACGGCTGATCAGGTCCGCGCCGCGCTCGTGCCCGACCCGTACGACGTGTCGGTGATCGACCTGGTGACGATCGAGAACACCCACCAGGTGGGCGGCGGCTCGGTCATGAGCGTCGAGACCGTCGGGGCGATCGGGACGGCGTGCGCGGATGCCCGCGTGCCGCTGTACCTGGACGGCGCGCGGATCTTCAACGCCTGCGCCGTCACCGGCGTGCCGGTCGCGGCCTACGCCGAGTCGGTCACGGCGCTGATGTTCTGCCTGTCGAAGGGGCTCGGCGCGCCGATCGGCTCGGTGCTGGCGGGGGACCGGGAGTTCATCCGGGAGGCGCGGCGGCTGAAGATCCTCTTCGGCGGAGCGTGGCGCCAGGCGGGCATCATGGCGGCGGCGGGGCTGATCGCCCTGGAAGAAGGCCCGCAGCGGCTGCACGAGGATCACGCGAACGGCCGCGCGCTGGCCGCCGGGGTGGCCGACCTGCTGCCCGGCAGCGTCGATCCGGACGCGATCGAGACGAACATCGTGTTCGTCGACGTCTCGGCCACGGGCCGGGATGCCGCGCAGTGGCGCGAGCGGCTGGCGGCCGAGGGCGTCCTCGTCACGATGATCGGTGACCGGATCCGGATGCTCACGCACGTGAACATCTCCCCTGGCGACATCGAGGCCGCGCTGGCCGCTTGGAGCCGAGCCGCGAAAGATTGACGCGGCGTCACTCAGAGTTTGGCCGGACAGGCGCGCAAGCGGTGGTTAGATGCGACCCCGTGTCCTATATCGCCAGTTTCTGGAGCACTGCGCAACTGCGCATTCGCGAAATTGATCTTTAGTCTTGTGATGAATCCTTAATGTCCTTGTTAGCCGTCATTCCGTAGGATGTTGACTGGGATCTTTGACCGCTTAGAGTTAACCCACCGCCGTAGTTTGCGGCCCCCGGTCAGGAGGTAGCTCATGAGTCCAACGCTCGGGCAGCGCGTGCGGGCGCTCCGGAAGGAGCAAGGACTCAGCCAGGCTGACCTAGCCGGCGACCTGGTGTCGCCGAGCTACGTGTCGCTGATTGAGGCGGGCCGGAGGTCGCCCGAGCGGGAAGTCCTCGAGGGGCTGGCGCGCAAGCTGGGCTGCTCCTCCCTTTATCTGTCATCCGGCGTCGCGCCTGAGGAAATCAC
>Ga0209380_10000024_pt1 | contig 82535 bp, 63 predicted proteins | sample HubBroMetageWFT6_FD_188347 | JGI IMG/M metagenome (GOLD analysis project Ga0209380, IMG submission 188347) | Warmed and freeze-thawed soil microbial communities from the Hubbard Brook experimental Forest, New Hampshire - Hubbard Brook CCASE Soil... | ecosystem: Environmental > Terrestrial >...
AGGTCGTCACCGAGAGCACCCCGATCCCGAGCAGCCACGGGAACGGCCACGGGAACGGCCATGGCAACGGCCACGCGGTCGAGGCCGGAGACGGCCACGAGCACGCCGCGCTCGGCTCGGGCACCGGGCCGGATTCCGGTGCCGACGACGAGGGCCCGCAGCACTAGCGCCGGCCAGCCGGCCGCGGCGGTGTCAGCCGCGGCCGGAGGCCAGCCTCAGCCGTGAACGCACCTGGCCTCAAGGCGGAACTGCACCGCAGCCTTCAGGCCGCCAGGCAGGCGCTCCTGTCCCGGCTCGATGGCCTGGGCGAGTACGACCTTCGCCGGCCAATGACACCCACCGGGACTAACCTCCTCGGCCTCGTCAAGCACCTGGCCGACCTGGAGTACATCTACCTGGGCGCGTCATTCGGCCGGACGCTAGCGCCCTGGGAGGACTCCGATCCCCAGGCGGAAATGTGGGCCGCGGCCGGGGAGTCCAGCGAGTGCATTATCGGTCTCTACCAGCGGGCCTGCGCGCACGCCGACCTGACCATCTCGCAGCTCGAAGTGGACGCGCCCGGGGCGGTGGCCCACTGGGCGGATGACGACCGCCAGACGACGCTGGGAGCGATGCTCATCTACATGGTCTGGGAGACGGCCCAGCACGCCGGACATGCCGACATCATCAGGGAACTCATCGACGGCACCGCCGGCGACGACGACGAGCTCCTCACCGACGCTGGCCGGCAGGCCTATGTGGCCCAGATCCAGGCGGCGGCGGACACCTTCAGGACTCCTTAGCGCGGCTTCCTGCACGGACTAGAGCGAGGAGTAGCCGCTCGCGTCGCCGGTGAGGGCCACGCTGGTGTCTCCGTTGATGCCCACCGGGATGGGACCGGCGATCGTAATGCGGTGCATGAGCCGCGGCCGGTCGTCGTAATCCGCGACGGCGTAATGCTGCGTGGCGCGGTTATCCCAGATCGCGACGTCGCCAGGCCGCCAGGACCAGCGCACGGTGTTCTCCAGCCTGGTCACGTGCCGCTGCAGCAGGTCGTACAGGACCCCGGAGTCCGCGGAGCTCAGCCCGGCGAACGACCGGATGAAGTGCCCGAGCAGCAGCGACGGCTCGCCGGTCTCGGGGTGAATCCGCACGACCGGGTGCTCGGTCACGAACTCCAGCTGACCGAACTCGTCCCGGTGCTTCTGTTCCTTCGCGGTCAGGGCGCTAGCCCGGTTGTGGCTGCCGGCGTAGTCGTAGAGGTTCGAGTGCACGGCCCGCAGGCTCCCCGCCAGCGCCTGGAGCGGCACAGGCAGACGGCGGTAGGCCTCGACCGTGTTGGCCCACACGGTGGTCCCGCCGTAGGGCGGCAGCTTGATCGCGCGCAGCACGCTGATCGCCGGGACCCGGTCGACGAACGTCACGTCGGTATGCCAGGAGTTGGCCTTGCCCTCCTCCGAGTCGATCGGGAGGACCACGTCGCGGTCGGCGTACAGCGTCGGATGCGGCCTGGTCACCTGGCCGAGCAGCGCCCCGAACGCGTGCTGGCCGGCATCGGTGAGATGGTCCTGATCCCGCAGGAAGATCACCCGGTGCCTGAGCAGCGCCGCCCGCACCTCGGCCACCGCCTCGGGGTCGAGGTCACCGCCGATCTGCACGCCACCCACGACAGCGCCGATCGCGCCGCCGACCTGAGCCACCTCGATCTGACGGAACGGCTCGCCTGCCGCCACCGCATCCTGTTCCCGCACCTGAGTCATCCGGCCGCGCCTCTCCTCGTCGCCTAGGGCCAAATCTGCCCGGCCAGGGCGCGGCGGTCAATGCAGATCCCGCAGCCGCCCAAGTCTGACCATGGGGGCGTCCGCGTCGTTTGTCCGGTTCGGGGCGGACAGGTTTATTGATCGATGTGGAATCCGGGCGGCCTAGTGGGCGTAGTCGCCCCGGTAGTACTCGAAGACGAAGCCGATCATGGAGAGCACGACCGACAGCATCCCGATCAGGAACAGCCACCAGCCAATCGCGACGCCCAGCGCGGCGGTCGCGGCGGCCAGGCCGACGAACAGCGGCCACCAGCTGTGCGGGCTGAAGAAGCCCAGCTCGCCAACGCCCTCATCGATCTCGCCCTCCTGGCTGTCCTCCGGCCGCATCGGCAGCCGGCGGCCGGTGAAGAGCACGTAGAAGCCCACCAGGAAGGCCAGGCAGACCGCCAGCGCGAGCGCTGTGGTGCCGGTCGGGTCGTGTGAGAAGTGCCAGTACACCAGGTCTGAGGCGCCGAAGAACGCCGCACACCCCAGGAACAGGTAAGCCTCTACTTTCACGAGCCGGCTCCGATCGATTCTTCCTGATGGTCAAGCTCCCGATCCCGGCCCGACCGGATGTGCGGGTAGTGCAGGTCGAACGCGGGGCGCTCGGATCTGATCCGCGGGATCGAGGTGAAGTTGTGCCGCGGCGGCGGGCAGGATGTGGCCCACTCCAGCGAGTTCGCGAAGCCCCACGGGTCGTCGGCGGTGACCCTCTCCCCGCGCTTGTGGGTGATGTACATGTTGTAGAAGAAGATGAAGTTGGACGCGCCCAGGATGAACGCGCCGATCGAGGAGACGTCGTTCAGCGTCGTGGCCAGGTGCGGCAGGAACGGGTAGTTCGCGACCCGGCGCGGCATGCCCATCAGGCCCAGCCAGTGCTGCACCAGGAACGTCATGTTGAACCCGATGAACACGCTCCAGAAGTGCCACTGCCCGAGCCGGTTGTCGAGCATCTTGCCGGTCCACTTCGGCCACCAGAAGTAGAACCCGCCGAACATGCAGAACACGACGGTGCCGAACAGCACGTAGTGGAAGTGGGCCACCACGAAGTAGCTGTCGCTGACCGCGAAGTCCAGCGGCGGCGACGCCAGGATGATGCCCGTCAGGCCGCCGAACAGGAACACGATCAGGAACCCCAGGATGAAGAGCATCGCGGGTTCGAAGGTGATCTGCCCTCGCCAGATCGTTCCCACCCAGTTGAAGAACTTCACTCCCGTCGGTACCGCGATCAGGAACGTCATGAACGAGAAGAAGGGCAGCAGCACCGCGCCGGTGGTGAACATGTGGTGCGCCCACACCGTCAGCGACAGGCCGGCGATCGCGATGGTGGCCGCGACCAGGCCCTTGTAGCCGAACAGCGGCTTGCGGGAGAAGACCGGGAGCACTTCGGTGGCGATGCCGAAGAACGGCAACGCCACGATATAGACCTCGGGATGGCCGAAGAACCAGAACAAGTGTTGCCACAAGATCGCGCCGCCGCTGTTGGCGGAGAACACCTGCGCGCCGAGCTTGCGGTCGATCTCGAGCACCAGCAGCGCCGCCGCCAGCACCGGGAAGGCCAGCAGGACCAGCATCGAGGTGAGCAGGATGTTCCAGGTGAAGATCGGCATCCGGAACATCGTCATGCCGGGCGCGCGCATGCACAGGATCGTGGTGACGAAGTTCACGCCGCCGAGGATCGTGCCGAGACCGGCGATCGTCAGGCCCATGATCCACATGTCGCCGCCGAGGCCGGGCGAGTACTGGGCGCTGGTCAGCGGCGAGTAGGCGTACCAGCCGAAGGCGGCCGCCCCGCCGGGCGTGAGGAAGCTGATCAGCAGGATCAGCCCGCCGAAGAGGAACATGTAGTAGCTGAGCAGGTTCAGCCGCGGGAACGCCACGTCCGGCGCCCCGATCTGCAGCGGCATGATCTCGTTCGCGAACCCGACGAACAGCGGCGTCGCGAACAGCAGCAGCATGATCGTGCCGTGCATCGTGAACAGCTCGTTGTACTGCTGGTCCGACACGATGTGGTTATCCGGGCCCATCAGCTGCGCCCGCATCACCATGGCCATCGCGCCGCCGGCCAGGAAGAAGAAGAACGAGGTGATCAGGTACAGGTGCCCGATGACCTTGTGGTCGGTCGACGACAGCCAGTCGGCCAGGATCGAGCCCTTGTGGTAGGGCCTGGCCGTCACCGGAGCAGTCGCGCCTGGCATGGGCTGGTTATACGTGGTCACTGAGCACCCCCAGATGCGTTCTGCTTCGCCTGTTGCGCCAGGATCCACGTCGTGAACTGCGCCGGAGTAACGATCTTGATCCGGAAGAGCATCCGGCTGTGGTAGAGGCCGCACAGCTCGGTGCACCGGCCTATGCTGTCGGGCCCGCCGGACAGCGTGCTGGTCGCCGTGACCTGGAAGTGGTTCGGGTGCCCGGGAATCACGTCGCGCTTGAAGTCGAACGGCAGGATCCAGAACGAGTGGATGACGTCCGTCGAGGTCAGGTTGAACCGGACGGTCTCGTTGTCGGGGATCTCCAGCAGCGGGAGCTCGGCCTCGTTGCCGGGGTTCACCCCGTCCCACATGTAGCCGACCTCGGTGACGCCGTTGGCCGAGTTCTTCACGGCGTACTGCGGGTACTGGAACTCCCAGCTCCACTGGAAGCCGGTGACATCGACGACGACCTGGGGATGCGCCGACAGGTCGTCGATCCTGTTCTCGTCCCTGGCGGTGAAGTAGAACAGCACCCCGACCATGATGAACGGGATGACCGTGTAAAGGATCTCGACCGGCAGGTTGTACCGCACCTGATGGGGTATGCGGTCACTGCGCTTGCGGTAGAAGAGCACCGCCCAGATGATCGCGCCCCACACGACCACGCCGACCGCGAGCGCCGCGATCCACGACCCCTGCCAGAGGGAGACCGTCAGCTTGGCCTGCGTCGTGATCGGCGAGCGCAGCCCGAGGTTCTCGACGGTCGTGGCGTTGCAACCGGCCGTCATCGTGACCAGCACGACGGCGAGAGCGGCCGTCGGCAGCAGGCGCCGCGGCAATCTGGGCCGCGATCGGCGCGATATGCCGCGCGATTCGTCCGTGCCGGCCGATTCGCGCCGCCCTGTGCCCATCAGCCCTTGGGCCCCGTGCTTGCGAGCACTGCGGTTGGGACTCACAGATGGCCTTCCCAGCAATAAGTCCCGGCGTCAGCGGCCGGTTGAGTTCGACGTCCTACAGCTTGTCGTGGAAACAGTACAACGCCAGGGTGCCGCGTCTTGGGGTACCCCCGCTTCGCGGCGGGCATTAGCCGCCCAAAAGTTCGTCATCACTCCGGCCTAGAGTCGGGCACGTGGCTTATTTCGACGCTGCCTCGGCCGAGCCGATGCATCCGGCGGCCAGAGAGGCGCTGCTCACCGCGCTGGAGGACGGCTGGGCCGACCCCGCGCGGCTCCACCGGGAAGGCCGTCAGGCCCGGCTCCTGCTCGACCAGGCGCGGGAGGCAGTGGCCGCCGAACTCGGCAGCCGGCCGGACGAGCTGTCGTTCACGAGTTCCGGCACGCAGGCTCTGCAGCTGGCCGTGCTCGGCGCGGTCCAGGCGCGGCAGTCCGCTGCGCGCGGGCCCGGTCACCTGGTCACCAGCGCGGTCGAGCACTCCGCCGTGCTGAACTCGGCCGACTGGCTCGAGCGCCGGACCGGCACCAGGGTGTCGACGATCGGCGTCGACCGGCTCGGCCGCGCCGACGTGGCCGAGCTCACCGCCGCGCTGGAGCCTGGCCAGACTCTGCTCGCCTGCCTTCAGTCCGCGAACAACGAGGTCGGCACCCTCCAGCCGGTCGCCGAGGCCGCGGAGGCCTGCGCTGACAGCCGCGTGCCGCTGCTGGTCGACGCGGCCGCATCCGCCGGCCGCATGCCCGTCCCGGCGGGCTGGTCCCTGCTGGCCGCCAGCGCGCACAAGTGGGGTGGCCCGGCGGGCGTCGGCGTCCTCGCGGTCCGCAAGGGAGTCCGCTGGCGCGAGCCCCTGCCCGCTGACGACCGCGAGGGGCGCCGGGTCCCCGGCTTCCCCAACGTCCCCGCGATCCTGGCCGCCGCCGCCGCTCTCACCGCCATAAGCGAGGAACGGGAAGACCCGGACGCCGCGCTCCGCGCTCTCACCGCCCGCATCGCCGGGCAAGTGCCGGTGCTGGTGGAGGACGCCGTGGTGCACGGCGACCGGGATCGGCGGCTCCCGCACATCGTGACCTTCTCGTGCCTGTACGTAGATGGCGAGACCCTGGTCACCGAGCTCGACCGGGCCGGGTTCTCGGTCTCGTCGGGCAGCGCGTGCGTCGCCGACACCCGGCAGCCGAGCCACGTGCTGGCGGCGATGGGGGTGCTTACGCACGGCAACGTCCGGGTATCGCTTCCGCGTGCCGCCACCCCGGAGTCGGTCGAGGAGTTCCTCGCGGTCCTGCCACCGATCGTCGCCAGGGTGCGGGAGACTGTGAGAGTGGCGAGCAGTTCGTAGCCCGCCGCGCCCGCGATGGAGGTAACTGCGTGACCCCCCCGCTGTCTTCGCAAGCACGGGGTGCTGGCAGCCCTGGCGCTCCCGGCAGCGACGTCCCGGCGCTGACCCTGGACGCCCTCGGCAAGAAGTGCCCGATCCCGATCATCATGCTCGCCGACCGGATCAGGGACGTGCGAGTGGGCCAGACGATCGCGGTGCTGGCCGACGACCCGGCGGCCAAGACCGACCTGCCCGCCTGGTGCGCCCTGAAGTCACAGGAATTCGTCGCGGCGGTTGACCGGCCCGTGGGCTGGTCGTTCCTTGTCCGCCGCAGTTACTGATCGTCAAGCGCCCGGAACCGGTCGGCGAATCGCTCGTCTGTCTCCCACCATGGCCGCGTGCCGGGCACCTGGATGCCCGGCGTCGCCGCGGCCGGCTCGTCCGCGGCGAGGGCGGCCTCCTGGGCGTCGAGCTCGGCGTCGATCACCTCAGCGTCGGCCTCGTCCTCGCGGATCATCTGAATCAGCTGGGCCGCCAGGAACGGCAGCCCGACGATGTCGCCGAAGATCCACAGGACGCCGCCGCCGAGTACCTGGTCAGTGCGCAGGCTGGGTCCCCACGGCCGCGCGAGCGCGTGGTAGTACGCGCCGCCGAGCAGGCTGTTGCTCGCCACCACCGACAGGCCGAGAATCGCGTCGCCGACCACCTCGGCGCCGGTGATCCACAGCGCCACGATGTACGGATAGGCCTTCGGCACCGGATCGACGCGCAGCAGCGTCCAGAAGAACACGAAGCCCGGAATCAGGAACGCCACGTGGGTTACCTGGGCGACGGCCGTCGAGGTGAACCCGGCCGCGTACCAGGATGTGAAATACACCACGAACGGCGTCACGACGAGCCACAGGGTGGTGATGGCGGGGAACGTGGCGACCTTCGCGGCGCGGCTGCCGATCGCCGCCTCCAGCCGGCGCCCGGGGCCGGGCACGGCCGCGATGAACAGCGTCAGCGGCCGCCCGAGCGCCAGGAACAGCGGCACGACGAGCAGTAGCAGGATCGTCTGCACGGACCGGACGTAGAACACAACCGGCTGGTAGACGCCGACGAACGACATTGTCGCGATCACGCCGAAGCCGAGGCCGAGCCCGCAGAACGCCACGACGCGGCCGGCCGGCCAGTCCTGGCCGCCGCGGCGGACCGTGCGCACGCCCGCCAGGTAGGCGGCGCCGAGCAGCACGATGGCGGCCAGCGACCAGGGGTCGAGGGTCCACGAGCTGAAGGCCCGGCCGATAGTCAGCGCCGGGGGCCCGTGGTAACCAGTGACGAGCGCGGCGAGCATGACGCCACGCTACCGCGCGTAGTAGACGGCCGGCGCCGGGGCTGCCGCCCAGCGCCCGCCGCGCGCCCGCTCCCCGCCTGGCCCTTGCTGCCCGCCCGGTTTAGGCGGAGACTTACCGGATCGGAGGAGATCGCGGTAAGGAATGCCGATGTCCTACCTCAATGGGCGCACCGTCGCTGTCGCCCTGGCTTGCGCCGGAGCTCTCATCGGCGGGACCTTCACGATTCCGGCCTCGGCCGCACCGCGGCCGCGCGTCCCGATCGCGGGCACGCATCCCTCCTGGGCCGTCCCGGCCCGGCGCGCCGGCGCGAGCCTGCCCGCCGGGACCCTGCAGGCGCGGGTCTACCTCGCGCCCCGCGACCCGGCCGGCCTCGCCGCCCTCGCCACGGAGGTCTCGACGCCTGGCAGCCCGCTGTACCGGCGCTTCCTGACCCCGGCGCAGATCCAGGCTGACTTCGGCGTCCCGGCCACCCGGCTGTCAGCGCTGAAGTCCTGGCTGACCGGAGCGGGCCTGCGGGTCACCCGGGTCAGCGATCACGTTGCCGACGGCTTCGTGGCCGTCACCGGCTCGCTGGCGGCCGCCAGCCGCGCGTTTGACGTGACGTTCGCCAGCTACCGGCTGGCCGGGCAGGGCGTCGTCCGGGCGCCGGAGCAGGCCGCATCGGCGCCGGCCGGCGTCGCCGCGTCCGTGCTGTCGGTCGGCGGCCTGAGCACGGCGCGCGCGAGCATGCACCCCATGAGCGCGGCCCTGGCCGGCGAGCCACCGCCGGGGCCGAACTACTGGGTCGCCCGGCCGTGCGGGGCCTATTACGGGCAGGAGATCGCGACCAGGAAGCCGACGGCCTACGGCAAGCACTGGCCCTGGGCGGTCTGCGGCTACACGCCCGCGCAGGTCCGCGGGGCCTACGGGGTGACCGCCTCGCACATGACCGGCGCCGGCCAGACGGTGGCCGTCGTGGACGCCTACGCCTCCCCCACGATGCTGAGTGATGCCAACAAGTTCTCGCGGCTGGAGGGCGAGCAGCCGTTCGCGAAGAACCAGTACCGCCAGTACCTGCCGGCAGCCGGATTCAGCCTGGCGGGCAACGACGACTGCGGCGCGCAGGGCTGGTACGGCGAGGAAACGCTGGATGTCGAGTCGGTACACGACATGGCCCCGGCCGCGAACGTCAGGTTCGTCGCCGCCGCGACCTGCCTCGACCCGGACCTGGCCGACGCGCTCGCCTATATCGTGAACAACCATCTCGCGAGCATCGTCACCGACTCCTGGGGCGACACCGAGTCGGGCGCCACCGAGTACCTCAGCATTTATCACCTGATCTTCGAGACGGGCGCGGCCGAGGGGATCGACTTCATGTTCTCCTCCGGGGACAACGGCTACGAGGCGCCCGGCGAGGACCCCGGCGGCTCCTCGCACCTGCAGGTCGACTACCCGACCTCGGACCCGTTCGTCACCGCGGTGGGCGGGACGAGCCTCGCCATCGGCCGGAGCGACAACTACGAGTTCGAGACGTCCTGGGGCACGATGCTCGACCCGCTGGCGAAGAACGGGAAGGGCTGGAGGTTCCCGCTGCCGGGCGGGTACCCGTTCTACTGGGACGGCGGCAGCGGGGGCGGCACATCGACCGTGTACGCCCAGCCGGCCTACCAGCAAGGTGTGGTCCCCTCCGCACTGTCGCAGCGCCTGCCGAACGGCAAGCACAGCGCCACGCCGATGCGCGAGGTCCCGGACGTGTCGGCCTACGCCGATCCGGCGACCGGGATGCTGGTCGGCGAGACCGTCAGCAAGCCGCACGGCCGGGGCTACGAGTTCGCGCTGAGCCGGATCGGCGGCACCAGCGTGTCCAGCCCGACGTTCGCCGGCATCGAGGCCGACGCCCAGCAGGCGCTCGGCGGGCCGCTGGGCTTCGCGAACCCGCTGATCTACCTGCTCGACCAGCGCGACCGGACCGCGTTCCACGATGTCACCGATCACCCGCTCGGGCCGGGGGCACTGGCTCAGGTGCGCGACAACTACACCAACCCGGATACCGAGAAGGGTCCGCTCCTGTATTACATGCGCACCCTGGGTGTGGACGGCGAGGGTCTCGCGCGGCTCAACGCCACCACCGGGTACGACGATGCGACCGGCGTCGGCTCACCGGCTGGCTACATCCTCGCGGCCGGGGCGCTCGCCGGGCGGCCCGGCTGAGGCGGCTCTGCGGCCGGCTCAGGCGCTGGTGAAGTGCGCGGCGATTTCGTCGGCGGCCACCTGGCCGTAGGAAGCGGCGCACCGCTCCGCCAGCTCGGCTGGCCGCAGGACGTAGTCCTGGGTGCCGATGGTCTCCAGGGCGTGGACGGCGGTCAGGTTGCCCAGCTGCGCCGCGCGCTCGAGGCTCAGGCCCCAGGCCACGGCGGCCAGGAAGCCACAGCGGAACGCGTCCCCGGAGCCCGTCGGGTCGGCGGGCGTGACGTCCTTGACGGGCCCGACGATCACCGGCGGCAACCCGGCCTGGTCTACCCGCGCGCCGTCGGAGCCGAGCGTGGTGATCCGGATGCCGACCTGGGCGGTCAGCTCCTCTGAGCTCCAGCCGGTCTTGTGCTCGATCAGCGAGGCCTCGTAGTCGTTGCTGAACAGGTAGGCGGCGCCGGTGATCAGCTTCCGGATCTGGTCGCCGTCCAGGGCCGCGAGCTGCTGCGAGGTGTCGGCCGCGAACGGGATCTTGAGCTCGCGGCACCGGCTCGTCATGGCCTGCATGGCCGCCGGGTTCCCGGCGCCCATCACCACCAGGTCCGCCTCCCCCGCGAGGCCGGCCAGGTCGATGCTCGCGTCCTCGCTCATCGCGCCGGGGTAGAACGAAGCGATCTGGTTCATGTCGGCGTCGGTCGTGCCGGTAAATCGCGCGGTCTGGTGCACGGTCGACTCGCGCACCCGGCTGGTGTCGACGCCGTGCTCCTCAAGCCACTGCCGGTACTCGCCGAAGTCGGGCCCCACGCTGCCGATGAGCAGCGGCCGCAGCCCGAGGCAGCCAAGCCCGAACGAGATGTTGCCGGCGACTCCGCCGTGCCGGACCTCGAGCTTGTCCACCAGGAACGACAGCGAGACCTTGTCCAGCTTGTCGGCCAGCAGCTGCTCGGTGAAGCTGCCGGGGAAGGTCATCAGGTGGTCGGTCGCTATCGACCCGGTCACGGCAATGCGCATGATGGCCCTCCGAATGTCCGCTGAGCTGGCGGCCACAGGCTACACGCAGCACTGCGCCCGGGCAGCGGGACAGGCAGCCAAAAGCCCGGCCGGTCACGCGGACCAGCCGGGCTGGTGGTGGAGCGGGCTAACGCTGTGGTGAAAGACCGCGTCAGTGGAAGGAGTCGCCGCAGGCGCAGGACCCGCTGGCGTTCGGGTTGTCGATCGTGAAGCCCTGCTTCTCGATCGTGTCCACGTAGTCGATCTTCGCGCCCATCAGGTACGGGAAGCTCATCTTGTCGGTCACGACCCCGACGGCGCCGAACTCGCTGACGACGTCGCCGTCCATCTGGCGCTCATCGAAGTACAGCTGGTAGCGCAGTCCCGAACAGCCACCAGGCTGCACGGCGATGCGCAGCCGCAGGTCATCGCGGCCCTCCTGCTGCAGCAGGTTGCTCACCTTCACTGCCGCGGCAGCGGTCAGCACGACACCCTGCGTGGTCGCCTCGTCCTGAACTGTCATGTGTGTCTGCTCCTGCGTCTGACTGGCCGCTGCCCCGTCGGCGCGGCCCTGTCTCCTGCTCTCTCAGCAACGATAATCCTCTCCCGGGCATTCCGGGCCAGGCGCCCGCCACTGTGGACGGCAGCGAGGCTGGCTGAGCGTCCCGGTATGTGGGCGTACGCCCCTGATCTCGGTCTGCGGGTCCCCCGCGTGAGGACCCTTGGCGGGCCAACTATGATAGGTATCGTCACTCAGACGATAAGTACCGGCGATCGGGGTCACATGTCTACTTCCTCCAGCCAGTCAAGCGCATCACTGCAGGTCAGCAGGCCAGGCCGCTCGCTGCCACTGCTCGTGCTCGGCAGCGGGGCTGACCCTGACAGCGAGCGGGGCGTGTCCTGTCCAGGCGAGCTCCCGCCTGCGAGCGATCCCTCGCTCGTGGCCCGGGCGAGGGCCGCCAGGAAGGCACTGGGCGACCGCGCCTTCATACTCGGCCACCACTACCAGCGCGACGAAGTCATCCAGTTCGCCGACGTGACCGGCGACTCGTTCAAGCTTGCCCGCGAGGCTGCGGCCAGGCCAGATGCACAGTATGTGGTGTTCTGCGGCGTTCACTTCATGGCGGAATCCGCCGACATCCTGACCAAGCCGGAGCAGCAGGTCGTGCTGCCCGACCTGGCCGCCGGCTGCTCGATGGCCGACATGGCGACCTTCAACCAGGTCGAGGAGTGCTGGGACGCCCTGGAGGACCTGGGCATCGCCGATGAGGTGATTCCGGTCACATACATGAACTCATCGGCCGACATCAAGGCCTTCACCGGCCGCCACGGCGGGACGGTCTGCACCTCGTCCAACGCCGGCCGGGCACTGAAGTGGGCGCTGTCGAAGGGCAGCAAGGTGCTGTTCCTGCCCGATCAGCACCTGGGGCGCAACACCGCCGTGCTTGAGCTCGGCATGCAGCTCGGCGACTGCGTCGTCTGGGATCCGCACGCACCGGGCGAGACCGGCGGGCTCACGCCCGAGCAGCTCAGGGACGCGACCATGATCCTCTGGCGCGGGCACTGCTCGGTGCACGGCCGGTTCTCCCCCGCCTGCGTGACCGAGGTCCGCGAGCGGGTCCCCGGCGTGCGGGTCATCGTCCACCCGGAGTGCCAGCATGAGGTGGTGCTGGCGGCCGACGAGGTCGGGTCGACGGAGAAGATCATCTCGACGATCGAGCGCGCGCCCTCGGGCTCGGCGTGGGCGGTCGGCACCGAGCTGAACCTGGTTCAGCGGCTCGCCGCCGCCAACCCGGACAAGACCGTCGTCTTCCTCGACAAGACCGTCTGCTACTGCTCCACGATGAACCGGATCGACCTGCCGCACCTGGTCTGGGCCCTGGAGTCGCTCGTCGCCGGCCAGGTCCCCAACCAGATCACGGTCGATGACCAGACGGCCGCGCAGGCGCGGACCGCCCTGGAGCAGATGCTCGCGCTTCCGTTAGAGGCCCTGGCCGCCTGACCCCGCGGCGACGTCTACCTCGCCCGTCCAGGGCCGGGGCGAAATGTCCGGCTATCGCGCTTTGGGTAGTTCGGCAGCCGATGCATCGGCTCACTTCCCATCAGTTTCGTTCGCACAAACCCGGTCAAGGCGGGCGCAAACCCGAACGCAATCGGGGGCAGGTTGTCCGGCTCTCCGAACCCGGGCCCCACGCGCCGGATTTATGGCGGTTCGCCGTCGGCAGGATACCGAGTCAGGCTGATCGGGACCGATTCTCAGTGAATACGACTGACTATCGGTCCCGATGTCCGGGGGTGGCGGCTACATGCCGGGGGCGCCCCAGACGGGCATCCAGCGGCTCAGATCGGGCTCGATCTTCAGGTCCCCGCCGATGACGCCGCGGATCTGGAGTTCCAGGGCGTTGTCGCGCTGCTGGCCGCTCAGCGGGGCGAACGGGTAGAACGTGCCGCGCTTGTACAGGTACACCAGGCCCAGCGACCGGCCGCCGGAGTCGCGGCAGGCCACGATCGTGCACAGCAGCTGCGGGCCGAAGCCGCCGAGCTCAAGCGAGGAGTTCACCGCGTGCAGGTCGGTGACCAGGCCCTCGGGGTCGTCGGGCGAGTGCCGCGACACCAGCCAGGTGAACTTGTAGGAGTCGACGGACACCTCGACCGGCTTGGTGTCCTTGTCCATGTTGAGCAGTTCGCTGACTTCCTTCTCGATGTCGCTGAAGGCCTTGCCCTCGGCGGCACGGAAGCAGACCGAGCCCGCGCCGGTCGGCCGGAAGTCGGTCCCGGCCTCCAGCGTCAGCAGCGCGCCCGGCAGGGCGAAGAGCTGGTCCAGGTTGGGCGGCACCGGCTTGGTCCGGCCCAGGAGCGCATCCAGGAAACCCACTTGCTACCTCCCGCGATCAGGCTAGCGCCTTGACGCGATTGAGGGGCCGGCCCGTCACCGGGCCGACCCCCACCGCACTGCATGTGCTGGGATTACTTCCCGAGCTGCTTGGAGATCTTGTCCAGCTCGGCCAGCCGGCGCTCAAGCGACGGGTGCGTCGAGAAGATCGTCGCCAGGCTCGCCTGGCTGCCGCGCCGCGTCAGGGCGGGGGCGAAGAAGAACGCGTTCAGGGGCTCGGCCGCCCGCAGGTCCTTCTGCGGGATCTTCCCCATGTCGCCAGTCACCTTCACCAGCGCGCTGGCCAGCGCGGACGGCTGACCGGTGAGCAGAGCCCCGGAGCGGTCGGCCGACAGCTCGCGGTACCTGGACAGCATCCTGATCAGCAGGAAGCTGACCGCGTAGACGACCATGCTGAGCAGCATGATCGGGATGATGAGCAGGGCGCTCTGGCTGTTGTTGTTGCCGCCCCGGCCCCGGCCGCCGCCACCGAACAGCTCGGAGTAGAAGGCGAACCTGACCATGAGCGCGGCGATGATGCCTAGCAGCGAGGCAACCGTCATCACCGCGACATCCTTGTGCGCCACGTGCGACATCTCGTGCGCGAGCACGCCCTCAAGCTCGTTGTTATCGAGCTTGTCGAGAATGCCCTTGGTGGCGCAGACCACGGCCGCCTTGCTGTTGCGGCCGGTAGCGAAGGCGTTCGGCATCGAGGTCGGCGCGATCGCGACCCGCGGCTTGGGCATGTCGGCCATCGCGCACAGGCGGTCGACGATCGCGTGCAGCCGGGCGGCGTCCTGCGAGTCGCCCGGGTTTACTAGCCGCGCGCCCGAGGTGCGCAGCGCGATCTTGTCGGACCAGTAGTACGACGCAACCGCGGAGCCAACGCCGATGATCGCGGCAAACGCGATCAGGATGTCGGGGCTTGTCGTGCCTCCGTGCCGGTGGGCATACAGGTCGATGAGAACAACAATCGCCGCGCCAAAGCCGACGAACAACAGTCCCATCAGGAACATGGTCGCGCCCATTCGCGCGATCAGGCCCGGGTCGGACGCGTAGCGAGTGCGCGCCATCGGCGCCGCCTCCCTTTTCCTGGGCGGCTACCTCTGATGCCGCCCTTGTTACTTCATTACACATCATGCAGGGCGATGCTCAGAGATCGCTCCAAAGATCCTGCGAGCTGCCTGCAGGCCAACTGCCTGTCCTGGCAGGTGCCCATTGCTTCCAACGCCATCGAGACCGTACTCGTTCCCCGGTCACGTCCGTAGTAGTTAGCCCGGAATGAGACCCTCGTCGGTCAGCAGCCTACGGACCTCAGCCATCGAGGCGTCCTCCTGGGGCACGATCAGGCCGGACGGCTCGAGCGTGTCGGGGTCAGCGGGCGTGCCGACCTCCCTGAGCCGGGCCAGAAGCGCCTCCAGGGCACCGCGGAACGCAGGCTCGTCGTTCCGCTCGACCGCCGTCTCAAGCCGGGCGTCCAGCTCGTTCAGCTCGTCTACCGCGGACTCCGGTACCTGCAGCTGGCCCTCTCCCAGGATCCGGACGATCATTCCGCGTCCTGGGCCTGCTCTGCGGCCTGGGCCGGGGCCTGCCCGGTGCCGGTCGCGCCGTCCTGCGAGCCCTCGATCTGCCGGGGCGCGCTGCTCGCCAGCGCGGCCTTCATCTGCGCGAGCTCGTGGTCGACGCTGGTGCTGGCCCCCATCCGGTCCAGCTCGGCCTGGATGTCGTCCCGTGGTCCGCTGACCACGTCGTCGAGCGCGCCCGAGGCCATCAGCTCGTCGATCGCGCCAGCCCTGGCCTTCATCTGCTCGGTCTTGTCCTCGGCGCGCTGGATGGCCATGCCGACGTCGCCCATTTCCTCGGAGATCCCGGTGAAGGCCTCGCTGATCCGGGTCTGGGCCTCGGCCGCGGTGTAGGTGGCCTTGATGGTCTCCTTCTTGGTCCGGAAGGCGTCCACCTTGGCCTGCAGCCGCTGCGCCGCGCCGGTGAGCTTCTCCTCCTCGCCCTGCAGGGACTCGTACTGCACCTGCAGGTCGCCCTGCTGACTCTGGATGCCGGCCTTGCGCTGCAGTGCCTCCCTCGCGAGGTCCTCCCGGCCCGCGGCCAGGGAGTCCTGGGCCTGCCTGGTCAGCTTGTCTGAGGACTGCTGAAGCTGGTTGACCTGCAGCTCCAGCCGCTTGCGCGAGGTCGCGACGTCGGCGACGCCACGCCGAACCTTCTGCAGCAGCTCAAGCTGCTGCTGATAGGAGTAGTCCAGCGTTTCGCGCGGATCTTCCATCTTGTCGAGCGCCTTATTAGCCTTGGCGCGGAATACCAGCTGCACCCGCTTCATGACGCCCATGGGCGCGACCATCCCCTCATAGCATCCCGCTGCCATAGCGCGTCCCGGTCCGGACCCGCGCTGGCGAGAGGCATCGGGACATATTGCCGGCAGATCTTGCCTCCAGCCTACGACGTGGCAACGCAGGCCGTCACCACGGAGTGCCCGCTCCAGGCGGGCGTTTCGAGTATTCAGTCCGGGCCGGGCTTGCGGCGGTGCCCAGGGGCGGCACGGGCGCGCCACGGAGATCTGCGCCGTTCGTCCCGGTAGGCTGTGAGTGTGTTCCGACGACGCTCCTCCGACGCGCCTGACGTGGCCGAATCCGACCAGGCAGAGCCCGTCTACGACCCTGACGCCGACCAGCAGGCCCGGTCAAGCTACACGCCGAAGAAGGCCGGGCCCACTCCGAAGCGGAGCGAGGCCGAGGCGAACCGCCGCTCGCCCTACCGGGCGCCCACCGACCGCAAGGCGGCCGGGCAGGACAGCAAGGAGCGCCAGCGGGCGGAGCGGGTGCGCCGGTCGCAGGCCCTGCAGCGCGGCGAGGACTGGGCCCTGCCGGCCAAGGACCGCGGCCCGGTCCGCGGGCTGGCCCGCGACGTCGTCGACTCCAGGCGAGGTTTGTCGGAGTACTACCTCATCGCTGTCCTGCCGATCCTGGTCCTGATCTTCATCAAGAGCCTCCAGCTCGCCGCTGACGCGATCGTGCTCGCGATCCTGATCGTGGTCGCGACCGAGGGCTACTTCATCGGCCGGCGGGTTCAGCGGCTGGCGGCCGAGCGCTTCCCCGGCCAGAGCGTGCGCGGTGTCCGCCTGTACGCGGGCATGCGCAACACCCAGCTGCGCCGTCTGCGCATGCCCAAGCCCAGAGTGGACGTCGGCGACCCGGTCTGACCCGACGGCAGGGGCACTCCCCCGGCCAGCACCTCCGGCAGGCAGCGGCTAAGTTGTCGCCATGGAATACCGTCATCTGGGCCGAAGTGGCCTCATGGTCAGCGAAATCGCCTACGGCAACTGGATCACCCACGGCTCGCAGGTCGAGGAGGACGCTGCCCGCGCCTGCGTCAGCGCGGCGCTGGATGAGGGGATCACCACCTTCGACACCGCTGATGTCTACGCCGGGACCAGGGCCGAGGCCGTGCTCGGCAAGGCGCTGCACGGCATCCGCCGGGAGTCACTCGAGATCTGCACGAAGGTCTTCTGGCCCACGGGCAGCGGCCGCAACGACCGGGGCCTGTCCCGCAAGCACATCACCGAGTCAGCGCACGCTTCGCTGCAGCGGCTCGGTACCGACTACATCGACCTTTACCAGGCCCACCGGTTCGACCACGAGACCCCGCTCGAGGAGACGCTCAGGGCCTTTGACGACCTGGTGCGGCAGGGCAAGGTCCTGTACATCGGCGTGTCGGAGTGGCGCGCCGAGGAGATCGCGGCGGCACTGAAGATCGCCGCCGAGATGGGCCTGGACCGGATCGTGTCCAACCAGCCGCAGTACAACATGGTCTGGCGGGTGATCGAGTCCGAGATCGTCCCGCTGTCGCAGCAGGAGGGCATCGGCCAGATCGTCTGGTCACCGATCGGCCAGGGGGCGCTGACCGGCAAGTATCTGCCTGGTGCCGCGCCGCCCGCCGCGTCCAGGGCGACCGACGAGAGCGGGTCGCGGTTCATCAGCCGCTTCCTGAACGACGATCTGCTGACCCGCGTGCAGCAGCTGAAGCCGGTCGCCGAGCGTGCCGGGCTGACGATGGCCCAGCTGGCCGTGGCCTGGACGCTGCAGAACCCGAACGTCTCCGCCGCGATCATCGGGGCGACGCGTCCGGAGCAGGTCCGCGACAACGTCGGGGCCGCAGGCGTGCGCCTGGACGGCGAGGTGCTGCGGCAGATCGATGAGATCCTGGGCGACCAGATCGTGACCGACCCGGCGCAGACGGCCAGCCCGCCTAACCGGCCCTGACCGGCCGGTCCTGGCTTACTCCTGCGCCGGGTGCAGGCTCATCGGCCCGTACTCGACCCGTCCGTCCTCGGTCAGCGTGACCTGATCGACGCCTGCCCGCAGCAGGGCCGGCCAGGCCTCGCCCAGCCAGCTCTCGGCGTCGCCCTGACTGCTGAACGTCTCTTTCGGCAGGTCGCGGGCGACGACGGCGGCGCCGTCTTGCTTCTCCAACTGCCAGGTCCAGGTCATCTCACGCCCTGCATAGCTAGGATCTAGGCCGGCTCTCGGCGGCCCCATCGTAACCAAACGCACCTGACGGGCAGGGCAGTGGACGCGCTCTTGATCGGCACTGGCGGCACACGCGGCTGGCCGGAGCCCGGCTGCACCTGCGCCTCGTGCATGCTGGCCCGAGCTGCGGGTATCCGCCGCGGCCCTGGAAAGGTGATCATCGACGGCGAGCTGACGCTTAGGCCTGGAACGCCGCCCGTCCGGCGAACTGCCGGCCCGGACGCCGGTCACGAGATCACGGAGATACCGGGCGGGTGGCTGATCACCGCCCCCGATGGCGCGCGGCTGCTCGCGGCCGCGGGGCCCGGTCAGGTGCCGGCGCCGCCCGCCGGGCCGGGCTCCGACTCCGCCCCTTGTGACATTGCCCTGCTGGACCTGCTCACCAGCCCCGCTCACCTCGGCCGCCTGCGCGCGGACGGCCTGGTATCCGAGCACACCGCGGTCGCCGCGCTCTACACCGACCACCGCATTGCCTCCGAGCAGGAGATGACCCGCCGGTGCCGCGTGTGGGGCGTGGTCCCCGGTACCGACGGCCTGGTCGTGCGCGGGCGGGCGGGGCCGCGCCCGGCGCCGCCCGCCCGTCCCCACCGCACGCTGATCCTCGGCGGGGCCAGGTCGGGCAAGTCCAGCGAGGCCGAGCTGCGCCTGGCGGGCGAGCCGTCGGTCACGTACCTGGCTGCCGGGCCGTGGCCAGACGACACCTGGGCCGGGGCTGACGGCCAGCGCGACGCCGAATGGGAGAGCCGCGTCGCGGCCCACCGCGCGGCCCGGCCGTCCTGGTGGCGAACGCAGGAGAGCCTCGACGTGGCCGGGTTCTTGCGCCGCGAGACCGGGGCGCTGCTGATTGACGGCATCGGGACATGGCTGGCCGCGATCATGACGAAGCTGGGCGCCTGGTCCGGCCCGCCCGCAGGCGGGCAGCTGGCGGCCGGCATCGACGAGCTCGTCCGGGCCTGGCGCGAGACCAGCGCACTCGTCGTCGCGGTCAGCGACGAGGTCGGCTCCGGCCTCGTGCCCGAGTACCCGGCGGGCCGCCAGTTTCGCGATCAGCTCGGCTGGCTCAATCAGCGCCTGGCCGCTGAATCTGAGCTCACCCTGCTCGTGACGGCCGGCAAGACTGTCGCATTGTGACCAGATTCACTCAGACGTCCCAGGGGCCACATAACCCAGGGCGGGCAGATCCTCTGGCCGCCGGCGATTCGCGGCTTCGGACCGCGAACGGCACGAGATGGGCCCGGGAAGCTGTTAAGTTCTATGCGCTGGCACTCTGATCAGGACTATCCTTCGCGGCCGGTCCTGACAGCCTCGTGATCAAGGTGGTGACGACATTGGCCCGGGTTGTCGTCGTAGGCGATCTCATGACGGACACGGTCGCGCACGCGGCTCTGGCGCTCGCCAGAGGTAGTGACACGCCCGCGACCGTGACTATGCACGGCGGTGGCTCCGGGGCGAACATCGCGGCGTGGCTCGCCGTCGACGGCGCCGAGGTGGCGTTCGTCGGCCGGCGCGGCGCCGACATCGCGGGCCGCAACCGGGATATGGAGCTCATGGGCTACGGCGTGGACGCCCGCCTGGTCATGGACCCCGAGCGCCCGACGGGCACCTGCGTCGTCATGGTGACCCATAAGGGCGACCATACGATGCTGTCCGATCCGGGAGCCAATGCCGCTCTCTCCGCCGACGATCTCCCCCAGGACCTGTTCGCTCCCGGCAGTCACCTGCACGTCTCCGGCTACACGCTGCTGAACCCTGGCTCGCGCGACGCCGTGCTGACCGCGCTCAGCCACGCCGACCGGGCCGGCATGTCCATCTCCGTCGACGGCGCCTCCTCGGCACCGCTCGAGCGGATCGGAGCCGAGCCGTTCCTGCAGATGACCAACGGCGCGACGCTGCTGTTCGTGAACGCCGACCAGGGCAAGGTGCTGACCGGGCGGGAGGATCCCGGCCAGGCCGCCAGGGTGCTGAACGCCTGGTATCCGCATGTGGTCATGAAGCTCGGCCCCGATGGCGCGATGATGTACTCCGGTGGCCGCCCGGATGCCGTGCGGGTACCCGCCCAGCCCGTCGAGCGGATCGTCGACGGGACCGGCGCGGGCGACGCGTTCGTCGCCGGATTCCTGCCGCCGTGGCTCGACAACAAGCCGCCGGGTGAGGCGCTCGCCAGCGGCTGCCGGCTCGCCTCAAGCGCGCTCAGCCTGGTCGGAGCCCGCCCGCTGCTCTGACCGCGGTCTCAGGTTCAGGTGCCCGTAGTCGCTTGACAGGCGGCCTTGCTGACTGGCGTGCCGAGGCTGTATGGGTCGACCGGGTTACCCGACGGCTGAACGCTGCCGGTGCCGGTCGCCGGGAACGCAGGATGGATGAATCCATCGGCATGGCCGCACTGCGCGCCCGCAAACGATCCTCCGAACTCATAGACCCACGGCTCCAGGCTGCCTCCGGGATCGTCCCAGCGCGCGAACTGCACCATGGCCTGCAGATGCTCAACAATGCGGATCCGGCTGGCCGGGTGCCCTACCTGCTCCATCGGGTACACGAACAGGTAGCTAGCGGTGACCTGCAGCGCAAGCCGACCGCTCACATGAATTGCGGAAGCCGTCATGGGCTCGCCGGTTACCTTGATCACGCCGCCGACAAGCGCCGCGTCGGGTGCGAAGGCCGTCACCCACGTCCTCGTCAGCCAGGGCGGCCCAGCCTTCGGCCGCACGGGCTGGCTGAGGTGAGCGTAGAACCAGGTTCGCTGTTGCTTGATCAGGAGGCCGCCGAAGTCGGCCGGCCTCTCGCCGCGCAGCGTCGGCTGGTCAAGTGCGGACGCGACCAGGAGTTCCTTGACTGTCTTGTACGCGCCCGCTACCTGCGCGGCTGTAAACGTGCCCACGGCATGCGCGCGGGGCGCCACGATCCCGGCCGCGCCATCGGCGTAGTCGAACGCCGGCGTCCCGTAGAACGGGCTGGCGTCCGTAAACGCGGGGGTGAGCGCCGCCCCAGGCTGCCGGGTGCCGCCGGCGCTACTCGCTAAAGGCTGCCGACTGACCTGCCCGCACGATGTGACGCTCACCGCCCCGATGAGGCCAACTGCGACAACTACGAAACGCCCCCGGTTCGTCATAGCGGCTATTGTCCGGAAGAATTATAAATTTTGCATAACGCGACATAGATCGGCACGACTCAAGACGGCAATTAGTCGTCGGCATCCTGATCACGGAGTGCGCGCAGCGCCGCCGCCTGCTCGGCCGTGATGCCACGGGCGCGCTGGTCGGCAGCTTCCTTCGCGGTCAGCCCGGCGCCGATCCAGTCGGCCACCTCGTCGAACGGAATGCCCGCCCGCCACCACTCCTTGATGGTGTCCGCCGCGCTCGCGCCCTTGCGGGCCAGGCGGGCGGCCTCGGCGGCGGTCAGGCCGAGTGTGCGCCACAAAGCCGCCTCGGTCGCATCCAGCCCCGCGCGAGCCCACGGCACCGCCTCCGCCATCTCCCAGGGCCCGTTGAGATAGCTGTGGATCACCCGCGGCGGAACGCCGGCCTCGTGGAGCTGGTGGATGACGTTCGGCTCGATGCGGCGGCCGGGACTGCCAACCTGGCTGCCGAAGCCGATGGCCGGCCGCGACCCGTACCCGTGCCGCTGGCCAAACGCGCTCTCCGGGGTGAGTCCCTTCCTGACGGCCGTCCTGGCGGCGGGCAAGTCGAAGCCCATCTCGTGCCAGTGCACCGCCTGGGTGGCGTCGATCCCGGCGGCGCGCCACTGGCTCACGGTCTCGGGCGTCACGCCCGCCGTGGACCACTGCGCGGCGCGCAGGCCGTCGGGCACGCCTGCCTGCCGCCAGCCCACCGCCTGCCGGAGGGTAAACCGCCACCGCAGAAAGAGCTCGGCCTGCTCGGCCGTGAAGCCGTCCGCTGCCCACGCCGCCGGGTCCTCGGGCGGGCCGCTCATCGGGGTGTTCCCGCCTGGCCGGTGTCCACCAGCACCGTCGTCGCCCATTCCGGCGTGCGGCCGTCGGCGTCCATCAGCCCCACGACGACGCGTATCCCGTCGGGTGCCCGGCGGGGCCACGGCGTGTGCCCGTCGGTCAGGACGATCGCCAGGTCCGGCCGCGGGCGCAGCTCAGCCGCGGCCGCGAGGCCTGCGCCCATGTCGGTACCGCCGCCGCCGAGGAGCCTGACGTCCCTGGCGTCCAGGATCCGCTGCTGGCCGTAGGCCTTGGCGTCGCAGCAGATCACCCGCAGGTTGCGGCGGCCGAGCCCGAGGCTGCGCAGCACCCCGCTGACCTCGCCCAGGGCCTGCGCCAGCATGTCGTCACTCATGCTCCCGGACGTGTCCAGCACCATCGCGACCTGCGGCAGCGGCTGGCGCAGGCTCGGCAGCACGATGTCGGGCACCGCGGCGGCCCGCCGCGACGGGCGCCGGTAGGTGAAGTCCACTCGGCCGGCGACGTCAGCGACTCCGTGCCGGACGGCGGCGGCCAGCTGGCGCCGCCAGTTGACCACGGGCGTCAGGATGTCGTCCGACCACCGCTGCCAGCCGGCCGGCACGTCGCCGCGGCGCTTCTGGTGCTCGCGGATGCGGTCGGCCACGTCGCGGCTGAGCAGGCGCTGGCTGAGCGCGCTGAGTCCCGGCCGGCCGCAGTCCCAGGGCCGGGACTGGCCATCGCAGCCGCTGCCGCAGTCAACGGGGGGTACCGGGGGGCCGTCCGCGGGGGGTACCGGGGGGCCGTCCCCCCGGCTAGCACGGCTGCCGGACGGCCCGGCGTCAGCCGGGCCGTCCGGCAGCACGTCCCAGTACTGCTCGGCCGTCCAGCCGTCGGGCAGTCCCAGCCGCGCGGGCGAGACCGCCTCTTCCGGCAGCGTCAGCTCACCAGCCCGCAGGTCGTCGTTTATCTCGGCGTCCCCGGCCAGATTCCAGCGCCGCTGCTCGGGCGTCCTGGACTCCAGCGGGGCGCCGCCGGCCGCGCTGCCGCCGCACGGGAACCGGTCGCCGTGCCGCCGCAGCAGGTGAGTGACCTGGTGCAGGAGCCAGAACCCGATCTGCTGCGGCTCCGCGGCCGCGAGCACATCCGGATCGAGGTAGACATGCCAGGCCTGGTCGGCGGGGAACCCGCGCAGGTCGGGACCGGCGCCGGCGTCGACCCGGACCACCAGCGGCTGGAGCGCGAGCACGGCGGTGGCCAGATACGGAGCCTGATGCGCGGCCCACACCCGCGCCGCCGCCCACCGCTGCCGCAGATGCGGAGGCAGCTCGTCGGCCCGGTGCCAGGAGACGGTCATCGCAGTAGCCCGGCCGCCCGGAGCACGGGTGCGAGTTCGAGCACGGCGGCCGGAAGCTCGGCGCCCTCTGGCCGGTGCGTGGCGAGGGTACGCGCGACGAGCGTCGCGACGTCCGGGGCGCCGCGGGCCGCGCGGGCCACCACCCGCCACGCCGCGTCCCAGGAGGCCACGTCACCGTAGGACACAGCGACGGCCACGACTGCGGTCAGGACCGCGAACGCCCGGTCGCTGCGCTCGGGAAGTTCGAAGGAGTCGGGGTCGGCCAGGACCGCGTCGGGATCGGGCAGGTCCGCGTGCTCGAGCCAGGAAAGGAACTCAAGGCCAGGCCCGTCACCGACGGCGCCCGTCACCAGCAACGCGCGGGCATCCTCCGACGCCCGGCCGGCCTCGCAGCCGGCCAGCAGCCGCGCGACCGCCTCCCAGCTGCGCGGGCTCGGCCAGCCGCGGCTGGCAACCGCCGAGGACGCCGGGACCTGCAGGACCAGCGCGGGCCGCACCTCCAGGAACGCCGCGACCGCAGCGCGCGCGGTGCTCGTCCGCGCGGGGCTCGGGCGCTCGTCCAGGCCGAGTAGCACCGGCGTCGGGAAGCCGACCGCGAGTCCGCGGGCCACGGTCTTGGCCTCCACCGGCCAGTCCAGGTGCACCAGCCGGTTGGCCAGCGGCGGCGCCAGCTCCCAGCCGTCGGCCGCCTGCTCGGGCGGGTTGGCGGCGGCCACGATCCTGATCCCGGCGGGCAGGGTCACGTCGCCGACCACCCGTTCCAGGATGACCCGCAGCATCGCCGCCTGCACCGCGGGCGGAGCGGTCGTCAGCTCGTCCAGGAAAAGCAGCCCGCGCTCGGCCGCGCACAATCGCTGCGCCCAGCGCGGCGGCGCCAGGTGCACCGCGCCGTCGATCACGACGGGCAGCCCGGCGAAGTCGGACGGCTCCCGGATCGAGCCGATCACCACCTCGACCGGCCAGTCCAGCCCCTCGGCCAGTGCGACCACAGCGGAGGTCTTGCCGGTGCCAGGGCTCCCCCACAGCAGAACGGGAACACCCGCGGACACGGCGACGGCGAGCGCCTCGACTGCAGTCGCGTTGTTCATACCGCCTCCGAACCCATTGTCCGCCATCGCGGCAGTGGCGTCAGCCGGCGTGCGCGAGCACAAACTCCGTGACGGCCGCGCAGTAGGCGGCCGGCTCCTCCAGGTAGGCGAAGTGACCCGACTTCTCGAACGTCGTGATCTGGCCGTCGGGCACCGACTCGGCGAAGCACCTGAGCATGCCAGGGGCCGTCACCAGGTCATCGCGGCCGCGCAGCAGCAGCGCCGGCCGGCGGACCCGGTGCAGCTGCGACAGGGCGGGCTCGTAGAGTGCCGCGGCCAGGGGCCAGTGCGAGTTGCCCCGCTGCCATTGCTCCTGCGTGAAGCCCGAGCCCTCCACCAGGTCGGCGAAGATGCCCGCGCCGTCGGGATCGTGGAAGAAATGATCCAGGTAATGCGTGCCGAGCGTCTGCATCGCCTGACGAGTGCCATCGCTGAACGTCAGACGGCTGGACCTGGCTGCCAGCTCGCGGCAGCGCTCGGCGTCGGCGAGCTGGCCAAGGTCCTCAAGCATGCGCGCGACAACCGGCAGCAGGTTCCTGTCGGTCAGGTCCGCGTCCCAGCACGGGCAGTCGAAGATCACCGAGCGCACCGTGTCCAGATGACCGGTGACGTAGCGCAGGGCATAGCTGCCGCCGGACGAGTGGCCGAGTATCGCCCAGGACTCGATCCGCAGCCGCCGCCGCAGGGTCTCGAAGTCATCGACCAGCAGGTCGGCCGAGAGCGGCGGCACTGCGGGGAGCGGGTCTGAGCGCAGCGTGCCGCGCTGATCGACGCCGATGACGCGCAGCCGCTCCGCCAGCAGGTCGCCCTGGGTGCGCATGAAGTCGTAACAGCTCTGTCCGGGCCCGCCGTGGATGTAAAGAAGCGCGGGCGCGGCCGGGTCACCGCGCTCGTCGACGAAGATCCTCGTCCCGTTGATGCTGATCAGGCGTCCAGGCAACAGTTCCTCCGGCAGTCCCCGTTCCCTGGAAAGTGACCGTACCCGCCCGCTAGCCGACGCGCGAATAATCGAGGATGATCCAGAATCGTTCCTCGTCGCCCGACCGGCCGTCGGCGGCACCGCCGTTAGCGAGGATGACCCGGCGGGACGGCTCGTTGGCGGCATCACAGGTGAGCAGGACCCGGCGCAGGCCAATCCGGCGGCACTCCGCGAGCCCCGCGGCGAGCATCCTCGTCGCGTGCCCCTGCCGCCGCCACTGCGGCGCGACGCTGTAGCCGATGTGGCCGCCGGACTTGAACAGCGCCGGGGTCAGCTCGTGCCGGATGACCAGCTCGCCGAGGTAATGCTCACCGGCGACGTACCAGAGGATCGTGGTGGGGACGCCCCACCAGCGCGGGGTGCCCTGGCGGACCGCGACCAGGCCGTCGAAATCAGCCTCGGCGCGCTCGAGCAGCCCGGTCGAGCCGCCATCCTCAAGGCAGCTGGCGCGTTCGGCCGCGAGCCACGACTCGCGGACCGCGGTCGTCGGCGGCTGCAGCCTGGGCGGCTGTGACAAATGCACCATCGCCTCATGGTCAGCTTCGCCGCGCGCCCGGCACAAGTCGTTTATCGCGGGAGATCCACCGCGGCCGCCAGACTTCCTGCCCCTCTAGACTCCGGCGCATGACGTCATACCTGGACGAGCTGTTCTCGCTGGCCGGGCGCGTCGCGGTGGTAACCGGGGGCAGCTCCGGCATCGGGCGCGCGATCGCCAGCGCGCTCGGGCGGGCCGGAGCGGCGGTCGTGGTCATCGCGCGGGGCCAGAGCGGCCTGGACGATACGGTCGCCGAACTGCGGGCCGCCGGCTGCAAGGCCGAAGCGGTGAGCGCCGACCTGGGCGACCGGATCGCGGCCGGACGCGCCGCCGAGCAGGCGGCCCGGCCGTTCGGCCCGCCCGACATCCTCGTGAACTCCGCCGGCCTGAACCTCCGGCCGCCCCTGGGCGAGCTCTCGGCCGGGCAGTGGGACCAGGTCATCGCCGTCAACCTCGCGGCGCCGTTCCTGCTCGGCCAGGCCTTCGGGCCAGGGATGGCCGCCCGCGGCTGGGGCCGGATCATCAACGTGACGTCACAGCAGGCCGACCGGGCCTTCGGCAACAGCGGCGCCTACGGCGCGGCCAAGGGCGGGCTGGCCTCCCTGACCAGATCGCAGTCGGAGGCCTGGGCCGCCAGCGGAGTCTGCTGCAACGCGCTCTGCCCCGGCTTCGTGATAACCCCGCTGACGGCCGAGGTCGCGGCGGACCCGGTCCGCACCGCCGCGCTGGCCGACCGGACGATGATCGGCCGCAACGGCCTGCCCGGCGACTTCGCCGGCGCGGCCGTCTTCCTGGCCAGCCCGGCCAGCGCCTATGTCACCGGCCAGGTCATCCGCGTCGACGGCGGGTTCTCGGCGACGTAGCCCGGCGCGCCGGCGCGCGGCGCGCGCATGAAGCCGGTCGGGACGGCAAAATAACGGCATGGCCAGACGCACCACGACAAGTTCCTCCGGCTCGGGCGCCGGCTCCGGCGGCCACGGCAGTGGCCGCCGGGGAAGCCGGACTAACACAGCGGAGCCGGAGGACTTCGAGGAGAACATCGTCGACATCGACGTCACGGACGAGATGCGCGGCAGTTACCTCGAGTACGCCTACTCCATCATCTACCAGCGCGCGCTGCCGGACGCCCGCGACGGCCTGAAGCCGGTGCAGCGCCGGATCCTGTTCCAGATGTCGGAGATGGGCGTGCGGCCAGACCGGGCGCACGTCAAGTGCGCGCAGGTGGTCGGGCAGGTCATGGGCCGGCTGCACCCGCACGGCGACGCCGCCATCTACGACGCGCTGGCCCGGATGGCCCAGCCGTGGTCGATGCGGCTCCCGCTGATCGACGGGCACGGCAACTTCGGCTCGCCTGGCGGCGAGGATCCGCCGGCGGCCATGCGCTACACCGAGGCGCGGCTGGCGGCGGCGGCGCTCGAGATGACGAACTCACTCGACGAGGACACCGTCGACTTCATCCCGAACTACGACGGCACCGAGACCCAGCCCGAGGTGCTGCCGGCCGCGTTCCCGAACCTGCTGGTCAACGGCGCGGCCGGGATCGCGGTGGGGATGGCCACCAACATGGCTCCGCACAATCTCGGCGAGGTCATCGCGGCGGCCCGGCACCTGATCGCGAACCCGGACGCCGACCTCGACACGCTGATGCGATTCGTGCCCGGTCCCGACCTGCCGACCGGCGGCAAGATCGTCGGACTGGACGGGATCCGCGACGCCTATGACAGCGGCCGGGGCGTCTTCCGTACCAGGGCCGCGGCCAGGATCGAGAAGCTCACGCCGCGTAAGACCGGCATCGTGGTGACGGAGCTTCCTTACGGCGTGGGCCCGGAGCGGATCAGGGACCGGATCAGGGACCTGGTGCAGGCCAAGAAGCTGAACGGCGTCTCCGACCTGAAGGACCTGACCGACCGGCACCACGGCCCGCGGCTGGTGATCGAGGTGCGGTCCGGCTTCGTGCCCGAGGCCGTGCTGGAGGAGCTGTACCGGCTGACGCCGATGGAGGAGACGTTCGGCATCAACAACGTCGCGCTCGTTGACGGCCAGCCGCGCGTCCTCGGACTGCGCGATCTGCTGCAGATCTACGTCGACTTCCGGATCGAGGTCGTCCGGCGGCGCACCGAGTTCCGTCGCGCGAAGCGCGTCAGCCGGCTGCACCTGGTCGACGGCCTGATCATCGCGCTGCTCAACATTGACGAGGTCATCCAGGTCATCCGGACCAGCGACGACGCGGCGGCCGCCAAGGAGCGGCTGATGTCGATCTTCGATCTGACCGACATCCAGGCCCAGTACATCCTCGACACCCCGCTGCGCCGGCTGACCAAGTACGACAAGCTCGAGCTCGACCGCGAGCGGGAAACGCTGGCTGCCGAGATCGCCGAGCTCACCGCGATCCTCGACTCCGAGCAGCGGCTGCGCGAGCTGGTGTCCGCCGAGCTCGGCGAGGTGAGCGAGAGGTTCGCGACGCCGCGCCGCACGGTGCTCCTGGAGGGCACCGGGGCCGCCAGGACCGCCGCCGCCGCCGTGCCGCTTGAGGTCGCCGACGCCCCGTGCACGGTCCTGCTGTCCTCGGCGGGGCTTCTCGCGCGCACGGCCGCCGCGCCGCCTTCCGACCAGGACGGGGAACGGGACTCGTCGCCCGCCCGGTCGTCCGCAAGCGGGCCACGCGCGGCGCACGACGCCATCGTGTCGTCGGTCACCACGACCACGCGCGGGACAGTCGGCGTGCTCACATCGGCCGGCCGGCTGGTCCGCCTCGGCGTGCTCGAGCTGCCCGGGCTGCCGCCGAGTGCGCACTCCCCCGCCCTGTCCGGCGGCGCCCCGGTCGGCGAGTTCGTGACGACGGCCAGGGACGAGACGGTCGTGGCGATCGTCGCCGCCGATGCCGCCGGCGCGGGCCTGGCGCTCGGCACCGCGCAGGGGATCGTGAAGCGGGTTGCCCCCGACTACCCGCAGAACGCCGCCGAGTTCGACGTGATCGCGCTCAAGGACGGCGACCGCGTGGTTGGCGCCGTTCAGCTTGCCGATGAGGACACCGAGCTGACCTTCATCACCAGTGACGCCCAGCTGCTGCGCTTCCCGGCCAGCTCGGTCCGCCCGCAGGGCCGCGCCGCCGGGGGCATGGCCGGGATCCGGCTGGCGCCGCGGGCCAAGGTGGTGTGGTTCGGTGCCGTCGACCCCGCGGCCGGCGTGCAGCAGACGGCGGCGGGCGGGCCTGCCTCCGGGCCCGTGGTCGTCACGGTGGCGGGCAGCTCGGGGCAGCTCAGCGGCACCGCGGCGGCAACCGTGAAGGTCACGCCGTTCGCGGAGTTCCCGCCCAAGGGGCGGGCTACCGGCGGCGTGCGCTGCCACCGGTTCCTCAAGGGCGAAGACGAGCTGGTGCTGGCCTGGGCCGGACCGGGTCCGGCGCGCGGCGCGACGTCCGCCGGAACGCCCGTCGATCTGCCGCCGCCCGTCGGCCGCCGCGACGGCTCGGGCGAGCGAGTCCGCCACCCGCTGGCTGCCATCGGCGGGACCGTCCCGCCGGGCTAGTCATTCTTTCAGGAGGATCATGGGACCAAGGGCGATCATCTTCCATGGCACCGGTGGCCGACCGGAGTACATCTGGTATCCCTGGCTCGCGGACAGGCTGAGAGACCGCGGCTACACCGTGGAAGTGCCGCACCATCCGGGCATCAACGTCGAGCCAATCGCGACCTTCCTGCCGAAGGTGCTCGACGCTCACGCGTACGACGAGGAGACCGTGCTCGTCGGCCACTCAGGCGGTGCCGCTCTGCTGCTTGCGATCCTGGAGCGTCTCGACGTCGTCGTACCGCAAGCTTTCCTCGTGGCGGGCTACTCCACGCCGCCCAACACCGAGGACGAGCCGGTCCTCCAGGAGAGTTACGACTGGGATGCCATCCGAGCGCACGCCCGCGACATCTATTTCCTGAACTCGGTTGACGACGAATTCGGCTGTGACGCCGACCAGGGCCGCGCGATGTTTGACCGCCTCGGCGGGACGCTGATCGTCAGGAACGAGGGACACTTCCTCTCCGAGTCGCTCCCGATCGTCGACAAGCTGGTCCCCTGAGACGGCCGCCGCCGGGGCGCGGTGCCGGGGACCGCGACTCATAGCCGGCTGAGAGTCACGGCTCGGGCGGCACCGGATTCCGCACCCCAGGCTGACGGTACTGAGCGCAGGCCACTGGCGGACCTGCGCCCGGGCCCTCTTTGCGGGGCCCCGCACCGAAGGAGGATGCCTGATGGGATCCAGCAATTCCGGGCGCGTCCGGCGGCTCATCATCACGGCCGTCGTCGCGGCCGGGCTTGGCAGCGGCGCCGCCGGCGTCGCGCTCGCGTCGACGGGAGGCTCGGCTAGCCCCAGTACGACGTCGACGACGAGCGCGACGACCTCGTCCTCGTCGTCATCGTCGACACCCGCCGCGGGATCGAGTTCCGCTCCGACCAGCACGCCGTCACATGCCCCGGGCACCCACCACTGCACCCATATGGGTGGCTCGGGCAGCTCAGGCAGTTCGTAGCGGGCGCGGCGGGCGGCCTGCGGCCGCCCGCCGGTCCCGTTACACCACGCGCCAGACTCGCCAGAGCGCCGAGGGGTCGCTGAGCGGGTCGCCGTGGACAAGCGTGAAGTGCGCCGGACCGCCGACACTGAGCCGGCCCGCGTGCGGGTCGCCGAGCACGTCGCCGCCGCGCCACGTCGCCGCGCCCAGCGCCTCCCACGGCTCCAGTCCGGCGCGGACCAGGCCCTCGACCTCCCAGGCCAGGTGACCGGCACGGACCGAGCCGCCGCCGAAGTCGCTGCCAGCGGCTATCTTCACCCCGGCGGCGCGGGCCAGCCGGATGCTGTGCTCCGCCTGTTCCCTCCGCTCGGCGACTCGCTGCCTGCCCTCGGCCGAGGCGAACCGGTCCAGCCCGGTCGTGGTCGCGAAGCCCTGCCACGACGAGATCACCGACAGCGTCGAGACGAGCGTCACGCCGCCCGCGGCCAGCGTCGCGGCCACATCGGCGTCGAGCATGAAACCGTGCTCGAGGGTGTCCACCGCGGCATCGGCGCCGAGGCGGCAGTTCGCGAGCCCGGAGCCGTGGGCCGCCACGGTGGCGCCGCGAGCGTGCACCGCCGCGACGACCGCGCGCACCTCGTCGGCCGACCAGGGCGCCACCCCGGCATCCGGCCCGTCCAGGTAGAGCTTGACCAGGTCCGCGCCGTCATCGAGCTGGCCGAGCGCCGCCGCGAGCAGGCTGTCGGCATCGTCGACCTCGATCGCGAGGCCGGCCGGGAGGCTGCCGGCCTTGGTGAGCCAGGTGCCCGCCGCTCGGATGTAGGGGACGTCCGGGCGGCCGCGCCATTGATCGCGCAGGGACAGGGCGAGCGCGCGCTCGACGCCATCGGGCGTGTCGGCCCGGCGCACCGATCCCACGTCCCTGATCCACCGGACGCCGGAGTTGATCAGCGCCGCCGCGTTCCGCTCTGCGGCATCGACGAGATCCGCCGTCGGGTCGGCGCCGCGGGTAATCCACTGCGCGCCGCCGGGCATGGTCAGGTGGGCATGGCTGTCCACGAACGCGGGCACGATCGTGGCCCCGCTTGCATCGACGACAACCGCACCCGCGCGCGCTTCCGCCGGGACGTCATCGCCGTCATAGATGCCTGCAAGCACGCCGTCGTCGACGAGCACGCTGACGGGCAGGCGCAGCCGCGCCGACATGCCGTCGGCCAGGGCAGCACCGGAATACAGAACGCGTTCGGTCATCGCGTCGCCTGCTACGTGTCGATGCGGGACGGGTCGAGCTCGGCGGCCGAGCTGGCGATGAAGTCCCGCCGCGGCCCGACCTCGCTGCCCATCAGCAGGTCGAAGATGGCATTCGCGGACGCAGCGTCCTCGACCCTGATCCGGCGCAGTACCCGGTGGCGCGGATCCATCGTGGTATCAGCCAGCTGATGCGCGTCCATCTCGCCCAGGCCCTTGTAGCGCTGCGGCGGCTCCTTGAACCGCTGGCCCTTGCGCTCGAGCTCGATCAGCGTCCGGTGCAGTTCGGGGTCGCTGTAGGTGTAGATGTACTTCGCCTGCCCCTTGCGCGGGTTCGTCAGCTCGATCCGGTGCAGCGGCGGGACCGCTGAGAACACCCGGCCAGCCTCCACCATCGGCCGCATATAGCGGTAGAAGAGCGTGAGCAGCAGGGTCCGGATGTGTGCCCCGTCAACGTCAGCGTCGGCCATGAAGATCACCCGCTGGTAGCGGGCCGAGTCGAGGTCGAACGAGCTGCCCGAGCCGGCCCCGAGCACCTGGATGATCGCCGCGCACTCGGCGTTCTTCAGCATGTCCGACAGCGACGCCTTCTGCACGTTGAGGATCTTGCCGCGGATCGGCAGCAGCGCCTGGAACTCGGAGTCCCTGGCGTTCTTCGCGGTGCCAAGCGCCGAGTCGCCCTCGACGATGAAGAGCTCGGTGCGATCGTCGGCGGACCGGCAGTCCACCAGCTTGGCGGGCAGCGCCGAGCTGGCGAGGGCGGAGCGGCGGCGCTGGTTCTCGCGGTGCTCCCTGGCCGCGATCCGCGTCCTCGCGGCCGAGATGACCTTGTCGAGAACCGCCCGCGCCTGCTGCTTGCTGCCGCGCACCCGGCCCTCGAGGAAGTTGCCCAGCTCGGCCGAGACCACGTCTCCGACGATCTTCGTCGCGGCCGGGGTGCCGAGCACCTCCTTGGTCTGGCCCTCGAACTGCGGCTCGGGCAGTCGCAGCGAGATGATCGCCGTCAGGCCCTCGAGCACGTCTTCCTTGATCACTGGCTCTTCGCCGACCTTGAGCAGCCTGGTCGCCTTGAGCTGCTGATTCAGCGTCCGCACGATCGCCCGCTCGAATCCGGTGACGTGCGTGCCGCCCTTGGAGGTCGCGATCACGTTGACGAACGACAGGACCGTGGTCGCGTAGCCACCGTCCCACCGCAGCGCGATATCGACGTCAAGCTGTCGCTCGACGTCGGTCGGCGTCAGGTGGCCGACATCGTCAAGCACCGGCACGGTCTCGGTGAACTGGCCCGCGCCAGTCAGCCGGACGACATCGGTTAGCGGCTCGCCCTTGGACAGGTGCGCGCAAAACTCGCTGATACCGCCGACGAACCGGAACTCGGCCGTTCGCTGGTCGGCGCCCACGGCGGCGTGACCGGCGGTCGTGCCGGTCTCGCCCGGCCCGGCCGCTTCGGCCGCCTCGCGCTCATCGGCAGGCTCCGGCGACTCGGCCGCCTCGTCCGGCAGGATCGCGGCCCGCGGCCTGCGCGCCTCCTCCGGCCGCTCGTCGGACACCTTGATGGCCAGGCCCGGCACCAGATAGGCGGTCCTCCTGGCCGCCTCGGCCAGGGCGGTGAAGCTCCATTCGGCACCCGGCACGAAGATCTGACGGTCCGGCCAGAAACGGATCGTCGTCCCGCTCGCGGCCTTGCCGATCTTGCGGCCCTTACGCAGACCGGATCCGGCCTTGAACTTCGCCTCCGGCCCGTCCGCCGCGAACTCGCCAGGGACGCCCCGGCGGAAGCTCGCCGACCACTCGTAGCCGGCCTTCTGCACGGTGACGTCCAGCCGGCCGGACAGGGCGTTGACGACGGACGCGCCCACCCCGTGCAGGCCGCCGGAGGCGGTGTAGGAGCCGCCGCCGAACTTGCCGCCCGCGTGCAGCCTGGTCATGACCAGCTCGACCCCGGACAGCCCGGTCTTCGGCTCGACGTCGACGGGGATGCCGCGGCCATTGTCGACAACCTCGGCGGACCCGTCCGAATGGAGGGTTACCTCGATCTGGGAGCAATGCCCGCCGAGCGCCTCATCGACGGCGTTGTCGAAAATCTCCTCCAGGCACTGCATCAGCCCGCGGGTGTCGGTCGAGCCGATGTACATGCCAGGGCGCTTGCGTACGGCCTCCAGGCCCTCCAGGACGGTCAGGTGGCGCGCGGTGTAGCCGTCGGCCGCCCCGGCCCGCTGGCCCGGTCCTGAGCCTGCTGGCCGCGTCTTCGGTGGCTCGGTGCTCACGGCGGTCACGACGGCTCCCTGGTCCGGATGTCAGGCGGGCAGCTACCCGCGCAGCCGCTGCCCACACGGCGCTAGGCCAGCGGGCGCAGGCCGCACAGGGCCTAGAGGCAGATTAGCTGGCCCGCGGCCGTGGCCTGCGCCACCACGCCGCGCGACATACCCGGCGGGGGGCGGACAACCCCACCCAAGGCGGCCGACATCATCACCCGCAGCACGCGCCGGGCATAGCCGGATGTTCGCCCTCGGCAAACTCTGGGGCTTCGGGGGATGACAAACGACCTGCGGGGGTGTTGTGATGCGTAGGAGATCACAGGTTGCACGGGCCCCCGGCAGGTTGCCGGGACCAGGTCCCTGAGGCGAGGAGGCGACATGACCGGAGCAATAGCCCCTACAAGGCCGCTAAACGCCCTAGATCTGTGCGACCGATGCGGGGCACCAGCATACGTACGCGTGATCCTGCCCGGATCGGGCGAGCTGCTGTTCTGCGCGCACCACAACCGGAAGCACGCAGAGGCCCTGGCCAAGATCGCAGTTGAGATCCAGGACGAGACGGGCAGGCTATCGAGCAAGCCAGGCGAATCGTCCTGACCAGAGGCCGGCGAAGCCGGCCGCTCAAGCTTCCCAGTTCAGCGAGCGGGCTCCTGGCTGCCAACGGTGGCAGCCAGGAGCCCGCTCGTTTTGGCGCTAGGCGCTAGTCCAGGTAGTCCCGCAGAACCTGGGACCGCGACGGGTGCCGCAGCTTGGACATGGTCTTCGACTCGATCTGGCGGATCCGCTCCCTGGTCACGCCGTAGACCTTGCCGATCTCGTCCAGTGTCTTGGGCTGGCCGTCGGTGAGGCCGAACCGCATCGAGACCACGCCGGCCTCCCGCTCGGACAGCGTGTCGAGCACCGAGTGCAGCTGCTCCTGGAGCAGGGTGAAGCTCACGGCCTCGCCTGGCTGGATCGCCTCGGAGTCCTCGATCAGGTCGCCGAACTCGCTGTCGCCGTCCTCGCCGAGCGGGGTGTGCAGGGAGATCGGCTCGCGGCCGTACTTCTGCACCTCTATGACCTTTTCCGGGGTCATGTCCAGCTCGGCCGCCAGCTCCTCGGGAGTGGGCTCTCGGCCAAGGTCCTGCAGCATCTGGCGCTGCACGCGGGCGAGTTTGTTGATGACCTCGACCATGTGGACCGGGATGCGGATGGTCCTGGCCTGGTCCGCCATCGCCCTGGTGATGGCCTGCCGGATCCACCAGGTCGCGTAGGTCGAGAACTTGTAGCCCTTGGTGTAGTCGAACTTCTCGACCGCCCTGATCAGGCCCAGGTTTCCTTCCTGGATCAGGTCGAGGAAGAGCATGCCGCGGCCGGTGTAGCGCTTGGCCAGCGACACCACCAGCCGCAGGTTGGCCTCCAGCAGGTGGTTCTTGGCCCGCCGTCCGTCGTCGGCGATCCACTCCAGGTCGATCCGCACCTCAGGGCGCAGGGAGTCGCGGCTCTCGGCCAGCTTCTCCTCAGCGAACAGGCCGGCCTCGATCCGCTTGGCGAGCTCGACCTCCTGCTCGGCGTTGAGCAGCGGGACCTTGCCGATCTGCTTGAGATAGTCCTTGACCGGGTCGGAGGTCGCGCCGGCCACCGCCACCTGGGCGGCAGGCAGGTCCTCGTCGTCATCGCCGTAGACGAACGCCTCGTCCTCGGACTCCTCCCCGCCAGCGGCGGGCGTGCTAGCAGTCGCAACCGCCGGGTCGGCGCCCTCGAGTGCCTCGGCCTCATCGGTCGCGTCAGCGTCGGCATCGGGGCTGGCGACCCCATTTGCGCCGGGCCGCCGAGCGGCCTCGTCCTCGCCGTCGGCCTCATCCAGCTCGTCCAGCTCCTGGAGCTCGGCCTCGACGTCGATGAAGCCGACGTCGGCCAGGTCGGGATCGCCCTCCAGGTCAGTTACCTCGGCCGGGTCAGGATCGGTATCCAGTGATGTTCCCTCGTCCAGCTCGACCTCGGCATCCAGCTCCGTGTCCGCCGCCACGCCGGCGTTGGCAGTCACCTTGTTGCGCCCGTTGTCACGATGATCTCCCCTGCCCAGCAGGTCAGTCGCTGCCTGCTCATCCTGCTCAATCTTTGCCGCCTCGCCGCTGCCCGCAGCATCGCGCGCCCGGCTGCCGCGCTTGGCCGGCCCGCCGGCGGCCTGGCGGCTGCCGTTGGCCCTGCCGGTCCCTGCGGCCGTGCCGCCCGCAGGACTATCCGAGGCCGAGCCGCCGTTCGTGGCGCCCCGCCGCTGCTTGCTGCCAGCCGATCGCCGTCCGGACTGGCCTGGCTGGGTGTCCTTGCCACCCTCGTCGGTGACCAGCGCGACGGCCGGATCGGCTGCCTTGCCGTCTCCGGCGCTGCCACGGGCCTGCTGCGGTACGCGAGCGTTCTGCGCGGACGGCCGTGCCTGCCGCCGCGCCGCCGAGCCTGCAGCGCTTGCCACGGCGGTCACCCCTTCCTTCGCTGAATGGCAGACCGCTGTGCGCCCAGCACCCGGCTGTTCGAACTAGCAGAAACCACTGCCACCCTCTCGGCAAATCTCGTGGTGAGCAACGGACCCTACCGCGCGGATCCCGTGCTCCGGACTGCCCAGCAAGCCAGGAACCTGCTGCCAGAGAGCACGCTCAGCGCGAGATTCTCTCCTGCCCACCACCTTAGGCGGACCGGACGGGTAGGTCGTACGTCTGCGGGCCAGCACCGTCGCTGGCGCGCAGCGGGAATGGTACCCGCAATCCTCATGCCCTCCCCTTCCGCGGCGATCCGGCTTTCCGCCGCCTCGCCGCGCCGGTCTCGTCCCCCGCCTCGGCCAGGGCGGGTACATGCAGGACGAGCACCGTGACGTCATCGTCTTGCTCGTATCCGGCAAGCATCCGGTCAACCAGGTAACCAAGCAACTTCGACGGATCTTCCGCCACCGCCGCCGGAGCCCGCGAGGCCACCGAGACCAGCTCTTCGAGGCCGACGTCCAGGCCGCGCTTGCGGTTCTCCACCAGTCCATCGGAATAGAGCACGCAGGTGTTGCCTGGCGGCAGCCGGAAGGTGTACTGCTGGCGCGGGCTGGCCCAGCCCAGGGGCGTGCCGGCCTCGGTCGCGTCCAGCCGCGGCGGCCCGTCAGCAGACAGGATCAGCGGCGGGAGATGCCCGGCGTTGCCCGCTACCCCATCCCCGGTCACCGGGTCGACCACCAGGTAGGCAACGGTGGTGACCTGCTCTTCCTGCTCGGTCGCGAGGAAGAGGCGGTCAAGGCCTGCCAGCACCGCCGCTGGCCGCGGATCGGTCAGGGCCAGCGCCCGCAGCGCGTTCCGCACCCGGCCCATGCCGGCCGCGGCCGTGAGGCCCTTGCCCATCACGTCGCCGGTCGCGACCGCGAGCCTGCCGTCAGGCAGGCGGAACGCGTCGTACCAGTCGCCGCCGATCTCCATGTTCCTGGTCACCGGCAGGCACCTGGCTTCCAGGATGATGCCGGGGACCGTCGGCAGGCTGTCTGGCAGCAGGCTGCGCTGCAGCGTCTCGGCGGTCGTGTGCTCGCGCTCGTACAGCGTGGCCCGCTCCACGGCCAGGGCGCACTGGCCGGCGAGCGCCTCGAGGAAGACCTTCTCCTCCTCGGTGATCTGCCTCGGCCGGGTGAAGGAGAACCGGATCGCCCCCATTGCCGCGCCCGACGACAGGAGCGGCAGGCCCACCCAGGCCTTCTCGTCGCTGTGCGTGAGGAAGAGCGTGACGTCGACTTCGCCCTCGAAGTACTTGCGCAGCGCCTCGGGGCTCTCCAGCAGCAGCGGCCTGCGGGCCTGGATCGCCGCGGTCATAACGCTCGGCGCGGACAGCGGCAGCTCGAACCGGGGTGCACCAGGGCTGTCGGGCAGGCCATCCTGGTTGATCGTGCGCAGCCGGAGCCGCTCGGTGTCGAGGATCGCGACCGCCGAGCGCTCCGCACCGATCGCGGACCGGCCGACCTCGGTGATGACCTGCACCACCTGCTCGACGGTCAGCGCCTCGGCCAGCATCGAGGTGGCCTGCTGGAGCCGCGCCGTGCGCAGCGCCGCCGCGGACAGCTGCTCGGTCAGCCGGCCGCGCATCTCCTCGGCCTCGCGCTGCGCCGTCACGTCGGTGCTCGCCCCGACCCACTCGATGATCTTGCCGTCCCGCTCGATCGGGACCGCGCGGACGTCATAGTGCTTGTAGGAGCTGGTCCGGCTGCGCACCCGGTAACGGCTGTCGAACACCTTCCCGGACCTGATGCTGTCCCGCCAGGCCGCCTCGACCCGCTCCCGGTCGTCGGGGTGGATGGCCTCCAGCCAGCCCTTGCTCAGGTATTCCTCGGCGGTCTGCCCGGTGATCCAGCGCCACTCCGGTGAGTCCTCGGCGACCTCGCCATCGGGCCCGGTCACCCAGACCACCTGCGCCCCGGCCTGGACGAGCGAGCGATAGCGCTCCTCGCTGCGCCGCAGCGCCTCGGCCGCCTGGTGCTGCTCGGTGATGTCGACGGCGATCGCGGCGACGCCGCTGACGTCGCCATCGGGGTCACTCGAGGGGAACCAGGAAAACGCCCACTGACGCGTCGGCACCGCGGGCGTGCCGTTCCCCGCGCCGGCATGTGCGCCCGGCTGGTCGTGAGCGACCGCGTGCTCTGTGCTCGGAGCGGGCTTGTCGCCGGCCTGCACGCGGCGCATGGCCGCCTGCGCAGCCTCAGCCAGGTCAGCAGGCCACATCTGCTCCGGGGTCTGCCCGATGTGCTCGGCACCAGGACCGCCGCGCAGGCAGGCCATTGCCTGGTTCACCCGGCGGAATCGCAGGTCAGGGCCGATAAAGGCGAACCCTATTGGCGCCTGCGCCAGTAGGGTGGATAGGACTGCAGCGTCCGAGGCGTCCAGGCCGGAAACCCGCGGCCTAGGCACTGACGTGCCTGTGCTCACCGCGAGCACCCCGCGCTCTGCCGATGGCTAGCCATCGAACAGCTCCTTCCTGCTCACTGCGGACACAAGAAGGCTAGCGGCAATAACGAGCGCAAGAGGCTGACCGGAAACAACTCGGCCCCCCGAACAGGCCTGCAAGCTGCGCTTACCGGCTGCCGGGCGGCCCGGATCTAGTCCGCGTCCGCGCAAGCTGCCTGACCTCCGGTATCGGATATAACCCAACATTGAACGCATAACCTCGTCTGCCCCTGGCCGGCCGGCCGCGCCGGAGCCGCCGTCAGTTCCAGGATCGCATTCTGCTGACGTATTTCCGGCTTTTCCGCTGGCTCGCCCCGCGCGATTTCGCGGCCTTTACCGTGCCGTCCCCGCTTCCGCGGGCACCAGGGGGAAATGGCAGGCTACCTGCTGGCCCGCCGCCGCGTACGGCTCGAGCACCGGCTCGGTCAGCGCGCAGATCTCCTGAGCGCGGGGACACCGGGTCCGGAACCGGCAGCCAGATGGCGGGTCAGTGGCCGCCGGCGGCTCGCCGGCCAGCCCGGCGCCGGCCGCAGCCTGCCCCCCGACCGTCGTGACGACAGGGACCGCCTCGATGAGGCCCCGGGTGTACGGGTGGCCAGGAGCCGCGCAGACCGCCTCGGCCGGGCCGATCTCGACCAGCTTGCCGAGGTACATCACCGCGATGGTGTCGGCCATGTAGCGGATCACCGACAGGTCGTGTGAGATCAGCAGGTAGCTGAGCCCGTACTGGCGCTGCAGTTTGCGCATCAGGTTGAGTATCTGCGCCTGCACCGAGACGTCGAGGGCCGAGACCGGCTCGTCGGCCACGATCACCGCGGGCCGCAGGATCAGCGCGCGGGCCAGCGCCAGCCGCTGCCGCTGGCCGCCCGAGAACTCGCGCGGCAGCCGGTCGGCGGCGTCGGCGGGCAGGCCGACCTCGTCGAGGATCCGGTTCACCTGCCGCCGGTGGCTGCGCCGCCGCCCGGCCTTCTGGATCGCCAGCGGCTCCCGCAGGATGCTGCGGACGCGCATCCGCGGGTCGAGCGAGCCGAACGCGTCCTGGAACATCAGCTGAATCCCGGCACCGTGCCGACGCCGCTGGCGGCGCGAGAGCCGGGCCAGGTCGGTCCCGCCGAACAGCACTGAGCCCGCGTCAGCCCGTTCCAGCCCGGCTAGAAGTCTCGCCACGGTGGTCTTGCCGCAGCCAGACTCGCCCACCAGGCCGAGGGTCTGCCCGGCCGGCAGCTCGAAGCTCACGCCGGCCACCGCGCTGACCGCGCCCGTCTGGCGGCGCAGCAGCCCCCCGGTCACCGGGTAGTCCTTGACCAGGCCGGCAACGCGGAGGTGACTGGGCGCCGCGGCCGCATCGCCGGTCCCGTTCGCTTCGGTCGCTGGTCGCGACCGCCGGGCGGACGGATCGCGGTGCGTCAGCCAGGCGCTGAGCGGCCGCGCCCCGTTGCTGGCGGCGGTCCCGCCCCGGTCGGGCCCGGCGGCACCGACCGGGAAGAAGCAGGCATAGGTGTGCGCGGGATGGTCACCATCGAGCGCGGGCCGGTGGGCAGTGCACCAGTCCTGCGTGTACCGGCAGCGCGGGGCGAAGCTGCAGCCCGCCGCGGCCGCCGTCAGGTCGGGTGGCCTGCCGGGGATGCTGTACAGCGCCCGGCTCGCCGGGCCGGCCAGCTCGGGCAGGGCTTCGAACAGGGCCTCGGTGTAGGGATGCCGCGGGCCGCCGAACACCGCGCGGGTGGCCGCCTGCTCGATGATCCGGCCGCCGTACATGACGGCGACCTTGTCGGTCCGGCCGCCGATCACGCCCAGGTCGTGGGTCACGAGGATGACCGCCATGCCCAGCTGGACGCGCAGATCGTCGATGAGCTCGAGGATCTCGCGCTGGATCGTCACGTCGAGAGCCGTCGTGGGCTCGTCGGCGATGAGCAGCCGCGGCTCGCAGGCGAGCGCCGCCGCGATCATGGCCCGCTGCCGCATGCCGCCGGACAGCTCGTGCGGGTACTGCCTGGCCGCCCGCTCGGGTTCGGGCATGCGGACGAGGCCAAGCACCTGCACCGCTCGTTGCGCGGCGGTGCCGGGGTCGGCGGCGTTATGGATGATGACCGATTCGGCGATCTGGTTGCCGATGGTCATCGTCGGATCGAGCGCGCTCGACGGATCCTGGAACACCAGCCCGATGTCACGGCCGCGCACCTGCTGCATCTCCGGCTCGGACAGCTGCGTCAGGTCGGTGCCGTCGAAGACGATCGAGCCGTCGGTGATGACGCCTCCGGGCGGCAGCAGCCGCATGATCGACCGGGCAGTCATGGTCTTGCCGCAGCCGGACTCGCCGACCAGCCCCAGGCACTCGCCGGCGCCGACGCTGAAGCTGACGTCGTCGACCGCGCGCACGACGGCGTCCGTCAGCTCGATCTGCGTGCACAGGCCGCTGATCTCGAGGAGGTCCGCCATGCTCAGCGCCCCCTGGACTCGGACCGCAGGCCGTCGCGCAGGCCGTCACCGAGCATCGTGAAGGCCACGATGACCAGCATGATGGCCAGGCCGGCAGGCACGATCTGCCACCAGTAGCCGTCGCCGATCGTCTGGACGCCGGAGTAGATCATCTCGCCCCAGTCCGCCGAGGGGAACTGGATGCCCAGGCCCAGGTAGCTGAGCGTGGCCAGGGCGAGGATCGCGTTGGCGATCTGGAACGTGACGTTCACGGCGATGGTGCCGGCCGCGTTCGGCGCGATGTGGCGCAGGACCGCCCGCAGTCCCCCGCCGCCCATCACCCGCACCGCCTGGACGTATTCCCGCGTCCGCAGCGTCAGGGCCTCGGCCCGGACGAGCCTGGCCGTGCTGAGCCAGGCGGTCGCGGCGATCGCGAGCACCAGGACCCCCTCGGAGGGCTGGTAGATCGTCACCAGCACAAGAAGGATCACGATCGTCGGTATCGCCACGCCCGCGTCGACGATGCGCATCATCACCGCGTCGATGCCGCCGCCCGCATAGCCGGCGACGGCGCCCCACAGCGATCCGAGCACGGCTGCCAGCACGCCGGCCGCGGCGCCGACCTCCAGCGATACCTGGCCGCCGACCATGAGCCGGCCGAGGATGTCGTCGCCGTCGGAGTCGGTGCCGAGCGGGTGCCCGGCGCCGGGGGCCAGGTTGGCGAGGCGGAGGAACACGTGCCGCTGGTCGGTGTGGTACACCAGCGGGCCGAGGAAGCAGAACACCGCCATCCCGACCAGGATCAGCAGGCCAGTCGTGGCGAGCGGATAGGACCTGGCCGCCGCGAGGACCCGGCGCATCAGGCTCGCGGGCGCGGGCCACTGGGCCACGACGCTCGCCGACGGCTGACCGGCGTGCCGCCCGGCTGTGCGCCGGGGCGTGGCGTCTGTACGCCGGGGCGTGGCCGCCCCGCCTACAGCCGGTGTGTTTGCCCGGGGGGACGACGCCCCGGAACCCCCCGCAGGGACCTGTTCCGTGGTCATGTCCGCGCGTACCGCACCCTCGGGTCGAGCAGCGCGTATCCGAGGTCAGCCAGCAGCGACCCGATGGCGGCGCCGATCCCGATCACGAGCGTGAAGCCAAGGACGACCGGCAGGTCGTGGTTCATCGCCGCCTGCCAGATCTGCCAGCCCATGCCCCGGATGTTGAACAGCGACTCGACGATCAGCGCGCCGCCGAGTATCTGCGGGATGCTCAGCCCGACCAGCGTGACGACCGGCACCAGTGAGTTGCGCAGCACGTGCCGCAGCAGTACGCGCCGCTGGTCCGCGCCCCTGGCTCTGGCCGCCTCGACGTAGTCCTCGTCCAGGCTGTCGGCGGCCGCCGAGCGCATGTACCGCGCGAACGTCGCGATCGTCAGCAGCGTCAGCGTGAGCACGGGGAGGGTCAGGTCACGCCAGTCGGTGACCACGCCGACAATGCCCGGCGCCTGCGGGCCTTCGGCCCCGAAGATGTGGTGCTGCACGCCGAGAAAGAGGATCAGCACCGACCCGAGCACGAACGACGGCGTGCCGTAGAAGACGAACGCCAGCCCCCGCAGCACGTGGTCGACGGCGGTATTGCGGCGCACTGCCTGGATGATGCCGGCCGGGATCGCTACCGCGAGCGCGATCAGCGTGGAGAACCCGGTCAGCACCAGCGTGCGGGGCAGGCTGGCGGCCAGTAGCGTGCTCACCGACCCGACGCGCGCGGAGATGCCGAGATTGCCCTGCAGCACCTGGCCGAGCCAGCTCAGGTACTCAAGCAGGAACTCGCTGTGGGCCGCCCCGGTCCCGACCACGCTGGCCTGGTCGGCTCCGGGGCCGAGCTGAAGCAAGGCGAACACGATCAGCGTCACGAGCAGCACCACGGCGACCGCCTGCATTGCCCGGCGGGCCAGGTAGGCGGTCACGGACTCCGCCTGCCCGGCATCTGCGGCTCGGAGCTCACTTCAGGTAGTACCAGTCTTCTGGGTTGATCGTCAGGGTTGAGCTCTGCGAGCCGATGACGAGGTTGTCCGCGCTCTCGATCAGCGTGGCCACGTCGGGCTCGTAGACGACTGGCAGCTGCGGCGCGAGGTAGTTCTCCCACTTCCACATCGCGGAGTTGAGCTCCGACGGCGTCTTGGCGGCCAGCGTCTTGCTGATGAGGCTGTTGTCCTCGGCGCTGCTGTACAGACCGCCGTCGTCGATCGAGGCCGGCTCGAACAGCTCCTCGCCGGTGGGCAGGTAGTCGGGCGAGTAGGCCCACTGGCCCCACTGGGCCAGCTGCCAGGTGTTGCAGCCGGACCCGCAGGTGAAGACCGTGCCGGTGACCTCGTCGATGGATTCGGGCGTGGCGTTGATCTCGATCCCGACCAGCGAGGCGTTGGACTCCAGTTCCTTGACCCCGGAGTACATCCAGTCAACGCCGCTGGTGTAGATCATGCTGAAATCGAGTCTGGCCCCCGCCGCCACGCCCGGGCCGCACTGGTTGTTCCCGCTGCCCGGCCTTGCGCACGTGTCGACGCCGTCGGGGACAATGCGCCAGCCATGCGACTCGAGGAGGCCCTGGGCCTTCTTGGGGTTGAGCTCGTACATGTCGCCCTCCGCCAGCAGTGACCGGGACATGTACGGCGTGACCGGGTAGTCATCGACCGGGCCGATCGTGGGCTTGCCGTAGCCGTGCATGGGCCCGTAGATCACGCCCTCCTGGTCGACGAGAAGCTGGAAGGCCTGGCGGAAGTATTTCTGCTTGAAGATCGGCCCGGCGGTCGGGTCCGTGTAGTTGTACGGGAAGTAGCTCAGCTGCCACGGGTACAGAACGCTCAGGTTATAGCCGGTCAGCGAGACCGGGTTCCCGCCGGTCTGGGCGCCCGGCGGCGGGACCGGCGCATCTACGGTGGGCAGGTAGCCGACGTCAATCTTGTTGTTGCTCTGAGGATCCTGCAGCACGTTGAACTCGGCCTGCTCGCTCGTGAACGGCACCAGCTCGAACTTGGTGATGTGATGCGCGGGCAGCGGACCCGAGTAGCTCTGGTTGAGGCTCATCGTGACCAGGCCCTGGCTGTTGGCGCTGTCGACCTTCCACGGCCCGTCGACGACGCTCCAGATCGGCGAGGTCCCCCAGACCGCGGGATTGGCCGCTCCGGCGTCCGAGGACTTCGTCCCGGCCAGGTAGTTGTACACGGCGGTACAGGCGGCCGGCGACGTGTCGCAGTCGCTCTGCCCGCTGGCCGTCCGGTCCCACGCGTTCGGCAGCGGCGTGATCTGGCTCAGCTCGTTGTCGGTGAACCAGTCTTCCGAGTAGGCGCCGTTGATCGTCATCGTGACCTCTTTGGTCCCGATCGCGTGGACGTCCTTGACGTCAAACGGGAAGTCGCCCTGGACCTGGCCGCCCCAGTCCGCGATGCCGTCCTCGATCTGCATGTTGATCCAGAACATGACGTCCTGCGCGGTCACCGGGTCGCCGTTGGACCACTTGTAGTTCTTCAGCGTGATCGTCACCTGCTGGTTGTTGTACTTCGGCGGGAAGGCCAGGCTCTCCTGCTGGTTCAGGAGCGGGTCGATGCCCTCTCCGAACCAGTACAGCGGCCGGTACAGCAGGTACTGGAAGTCCTCGGCGTTGGTCACGTTGAAGTTGGCGCCGCCGTCGAACGGGAAGATGTAGGTCGCGTTCAGGCCGGGCAGCGTGGCGTAGGTGGCCAGGCCGCCGCTGGTCGGGGTGGTACCGACCGACCCCGATGAGCTCGAGCTCACCGGGCCGCAGGCGGCGACCAGGATTGCGACCCCGGCGGCTGCGCAGCACGCGCCGAGCGCGCCGCGGCCCCGGCCGATCCCCCGAATCCGGCTTCGCAGCATCGCAGTTGCCCCTGCTCGCATTGACGAACCGCCGTCCTTCTGCCTGGGAGCCCGTGCCGCGGCATCCGCTCCGGTGAGCCACTCCATGACCTCAAGCGTCAGTATTTGAGGCTTGATGTCCTGATATCCCGAACTGAATTATGGCCGGCCGCGCGGACCCGCGGTGCCCGGACTGGCTGACACGTGCCACAACGGCCGACGACTCCTGGAGCACCGGCCCAGTCCAGTCGTGAGGGGCGCCACGCGGACATGCTCACCAGGACGCTACCGGACTAATTATCCTTTCGCTGTATAGACGGGCAGAAGCGCCGCGTCTTCTACGCCACGATCCCGGCCGAACCGGTGCGGGTTGTCAAGAATCGGGCGGCCTGCGTGGCGAGGCATGGCATGTCGGGTCCGGAAATCTGCGAAGCTAGATGGGTGAGCCCCCAGAGCCGACGTCGAGATCCCGCGGGCGATAGGGGGCAGCAAGGCCGATCCGGGCGGGGGCAAAGGCCGGGAGGCCTCGCCGGACCGCCCCCGAATGCCCTGTTTGCCGAGATGCTGCGAGCCGCCCGCGAGCTGCTCGCCGTCCGCAGCCCGCTGGATGCCGAGCTGATGGTCAGCGAGCTGCTTGGCACCTGGTGGGGCCAGCAGGGTGGCCGTCGCGGCGCCCGCCGGCGCGCCGATATCGAGGAAGTCGTCGGCGAGGGGCTGGTCCGGTACGCGGCGGAGCAGGGCAGCCCGGCCGCCCTGGCCCTGCTGTCAGGCGTCGCCTGCCTGGGCACGCCGCGGCAGGCCGCGCAGGCCGAGCGGGCCGCGCTGCCGCTGATGGACCAGGGCGTGGCCCGGCCGGCGTGGGCCGAGCACGTCGGAGCCGTCGAGGCCGGCGACTGCTATGTGAACTCCGATGCCTACGGCGACCGCGACGAGGTCGTGTGCACGTTCAGCTACGCCGGCCAGGAAGAGCACGCGCTGGTGGTCGTGGTCGACTACAACGCCGGCGGCCTGGCCCGCGACGGCTGGGTGACCTCGCAGGTGCCCAAGCTCCTGGACTACTGCCGGGACAGCAGCGGGGGCGGCTCGACGTTCGCGCAGATCGACCCGCCCCAGGCGCGCCGGATCCTCGCCGCCGGGCTCGCTGCCACCGAAGAGGCCGCAGAACCCCCCGTGAGCGCGTCGTTCCCCTCCTATCACGCGTTTATCCGGGCGCGCGTCCGGACGCTGCCGCCGCCGCGGGGCGCCGCCGTGGCCAGCCAGGGCCCCGGCGCGGCCGTCACGGCGGCCGCGCGGCGCCAGCAGTGGCGCAAGGACCGCAGGGCCATGCTGGTCGCGGAGTTCCTCGCCTCCGATGACGCTGAGGACCTGTCGGACCGGGAGTCGGCCAGCAGATGCGCCGACCACATCGTGGACTACGGCTGCGACCGGGACTTCGGCCGGCCGCTGCGGGTCAGCCCGGCCAAGGTCGAGACGTTCCTGCTGGACTGGCTGCCGCGCAAGGTCCGGCTGTCGCGCGCCGACCAGGACGCGATGCCGCACGTGCTGCTGGCCTGGGTCCGGTGGGCCGGCCGGCGGTCCGGCCTGGCCCAGGACCTGGTGGTGGCGACGCTGGAGGCGGTGTTCGAGTCGATCCGCACCTTCGCCAGCGTCTACCGGGACCCCGCGTCGTTCGGCCTCGAGCCCGACATGGTGGACCGGCTGCTGCCCGACGGTGACCTCGAGGCGCTGGCGCGCCGGGTGTTCGCGTTCCCGCTGCTGCGAGGCAGCTACCTGGGCACGGACCTGGCCACGCTCAACCCGGCCCGGTCCGCCGACCGCGCGACCCTGCTGGCCGCCGATCACGACGACATCAAGAACCTGCGGCCGACCAGCGAGCACGTGCACCAGCACGTGCTACTCGCCGACCGGCTCTGGCGCGGCGACCCGCCGGAGCTGTGGGAGGCCGCCCAGCGGCTGCTCGATGTCGGCGAGGACCGGCACGAGGTGCTGCACACGCTGATCGAGACGATCCGCGCCGCGGGCCCGAACGAGCGCGACATTGCCGCTGCCCTGGCTGACCTGCCGCCGGAGGGGCCGGGGTGACACCCGGCCAGCCCGTCATCGACCTCAACGCCGACCTCGGCGAGAGCTATGGCGCCTGGCGGCTCGGCGACGACGAGGCCCTGCTGGCGATCGTGACGAGCGCCAACATCGCGTGCGGCTTCCACGCCGGCGACCCGCTGACCCTGCGGCGGGCCTGCGCCGGGGCGGTCGCGCACGGGGTCGCGATCGGAGCCCAGGTGTCGTATCGCGACCTGGCCGGGTTCGGCCGCCGCGAGATGACCGTCCCGCTGGACGAGCTCGAAGCCGAGGTGCTGTACCAGATCGCCGCGCTGGACGGGATCGCGCGGGCCGAGGGCGGCCGGGTCGCCTACGTCAAGCCGCACGGAGCCCTGTATAACCGCGCGGTCTGGGACGCCGACCAGGCGGGCGCGGTGGTAGCCGCGGTGCGCAGCTACGACGCCAGCCTGCCGGTCCTGACCCTGCCCGGCTCGGCGACCGCGACCGTGGCCGGGCAGGCCGGGCTGCCGGTCGTGGCCGAGGCGTTCGCCGACCGCGCCTACACCGACGACGCGACGCTGGTGCCGCGCGGCCAGCCGGGCGCGGTCCTGACCGACGCCGGGGCCATCGCGGCCAGGGTCACGAGCCTGGCCACCGAGGGAACGCTGGCGTCGGCATCGGGCAGGCAGCTGCGGATCGGCGCCCGCTCGGTGTGCATCCACGGCGACACACCCGGCGCGGTCGCCCTGGCCGGGGCGGTGCGCTCAGCGCTGGAGCGGGCCGGAGTCAGCCTGGCGCCGTTCGCGTGACGCGCGCGCTGGCGGCCGGGGACGCGGCCGTGCTGGTCGAGCTCGTCGGCCCGGCCGCGCCGACGCCGGCCAGGCTCGCGGCGGCCATCCGCGGCGCCGGCCTCGCGGACGTGGTCGAGGTCATTCCGGGCGCCAGGACCGTGCTGGTCACGGTCCGGCCGGGATCCTGGGAGCCCGGCAAGCTGGCGGAGCGGCTGCTTCGCGTGCGGGCTGCCCCCGGGCCTCCTGGCGTCGCGGCCCCGCGGGTGACCGAGATCGACGTCTGCTACGACGGTCCCGACCTCGCCGACGTCGCGGCGCTCACCGGCCTGCCGGTGGCGGAGGTGATTGCGCGGCACTCCGCGGCCGAATACGAGGTCGGCTGGCTCGGCTTCTCCCCCGGCTTCGGCTACCTCACCGGGCTCGACCCGGCCCTCGCCGAAGTGCCCCGGCTGGACCGGCCGCGCCTGGCGGTGCCCGCCGGATCCGTCGCGATCGCGGGCGGCCTGGCGGCCGTTTACCCGGCGCGCTCACCCGGCGGATGGCGACTGCTCGGCCGGACGGCGGCAGCGATGTGGGACCTGGAACGGGACGACCCGGCGCTGCTCGCCCCCGGAATGCGGGTGCGGTTCCGGTCAGTGGCGACGTTGCCCGGCGCCAGCGCCGCCCGCGACGGAGCAGTTCGCCAGCGGCCTGAGCTCGGCCTGCGGACGGTCGAGGTGCTGCAGCCGGGCCCGCTGGCCACGGTCCAGGACCGGGGCCGGCTTGGGTTCGGGCACCTGGGCGTGCCGCGCAGCGGTGCCGCGGACGGTGCCAGCCTCCGGCTCGCCAACGCCCTGGTCGGGAACGACGACGGCTGCGCCGGGCTCGAGATCACGCTCGGGCGCCTGGCACTGCGCTTCGGCGGCTTCGCCGTCGCCGCGGTCACGGGAGCGCCGGCGCCGCTGCGGCTGGTCAGCGCGGACGGGCAGGTGCGAGAGCCGGAGGCCGGCGCCGCGCTCGAGATCGGGGCCGGCTCGACCCTGCGGCTCGGCTCGCCCGCGAGCGGCCTGCGCAGCTACGTCGCGGTCGACGGCGGCTTCGATGTCGCGGCGACGCTGGGGAGCCGGTCGTCCGACGTGCTGTCCGGGCTCGGGCCAGCGCCCCTGCGAGCAGGCGACGTGCTCCCGCTTGGTCCCCGCGGCTGTGCGCCGTGGCGTGGCCGCCCCGGCTTCAGCCGCAGTACTGGCCCGGGGGACGACCCCCGGAACCCCCGCGATACCGGCGCGGAAATCGAACTGCGCGCTATCGCCGGGCCGAGGCAGGACTGGTTCACCCCGGCGGCGCTGGACACGCTCGCGTCGGCCAGCTATCAGGTCACGACGGCCAGCAACCGGACCGGGCTGCGGCTAGGCGGGCCGGCGCTGCGCCGGGCGACCCCGGCCGAGCTGCCGAGCGAGGGCGTGGCCACGGGATCCCTGCAGGTGACCCACGAGGGCCAGCCGATTCTGCTGCTGGCCGATCACCCGACGACCGGCGGCTACCCGGTCATCGCCGTGGTGCGCGCGGCGGACATCGGACGAGCGGCGCAGCTGCGCCCCGGCCAGCAGGTGCGGTTCAGGCTAACCCGGCAAGCTGCCGGTACCCGGTGAGCACGTCCGCGGCCAGCACGGTCGTGAGATCGGCGGCGGTCGGCGCCCCGCCCTTGCGGGCGATGCGCAGATCCCGGCTGGCGCACGCCCGCTCGAACAGCGACCGGGCGAACCGGCCGTTGCCGAGCTCATCGATCCGGCCGTGCTCGCACGCCTGAGTGAAGATCGACCGCAGCACCGGCACGGCCTCGGGTGCGAAGCTGTCTCCCGCCTGGGTCGCGATCACCTCGGCGATCCGGGACAGCTGGGCGGGGCCGTAGCTGGGGAAGGTGATCCGGGTGCTGAACCGGGAGGCCAGGCCAGGATTGCTGCGCAGCAGGCGGTCCATGTCCTGCGGATAGCCGGCCAGCACGATGACCAGCCGGTCCCGGTCATCCTCGGCCCGCTTGAGCAGCGTGGCCACCGCCTCGGAGCCGAAGGCGTCACCGCCGGAGTACGCCTCGTTGTGCAGCGCGTAGGCCTCGTCGATGAACAGCACACCGCCGAGCGCCGAGTCGACCAGCTTGTTGGTCTTGATCGCGGTCGAGCCGAGATGCTCGCCGACCAGGTCGGCACGGTGCGCCTCGATCACCTCGGGCCGCACCAGCAGGCCGAGCGCCGAGAAGATGCGCCCGATGATCCTGGCGACCGTCGTCTTCCCGGTGCCGGGCGGCCCGGTGAACACGAAGTGCCGGACCGGCGGCTGGCTCGCGAGCCCCTGCCGGTCGCGCATCCTGGCGACCTGCAGCTGCGCCGCGATCTCATGCACCTGCTGCTTTACCGGGTCGAGCCCGACGAGCGCGTCCAGCTCGGCCAGCGCGCTCTCGACCGTCGGCGTGTCGCTGTAGCCGCGGAATCTGGCCGTCAGCTCGGTGTACGCGAGCTCGATGTCCTGAGCGTGCAGGGTGACGAGCTCGGCTGAGGTCGGCTCGCCTGGCCCGGCCATCACGCGAACGTCGCGGTGCTGGCCCGCCTTGGCCAGCAGGCTCCGCACGAACCGGCCATTGCCCAGCTCGTCGGCGAGCCGACGCCGCCCGATCTCCTCGTAGATCTTGCGCAGCCCCGGCCGCGCGTCCGGGTCGAGCAGCTCGGCCTTGCTCTGCAGCGCGACGTCGGTCAGCGCGAGCAGCTCGGCCGGCGAGTAGCCGGGGAACTTGATCCGCAGGCCGAAGCGCGAGTTGAGGCCGGGGTTGGAGGCGAGGAAGTTCTCCATCTGCCGCTCGTAGCCGGCCAGCACGATGATCAGGCGCTCGCGATCGTCCTCGGCTCGCTTCAGCAGCGCCTGCACCGCCTCGTGGCCGAACCGGTCGCCCTGCCCGTCTCCTTCGTTGACCAGGCTGTAGGCCTCGTCAATGAACAGCACCTTGCCGAGCGCGGAGTCGACGAGATCGTTCGTCTTGATCGCGGTCGCGCCCAGGTACTCACCGACCAGGTCGGCACGCTGCGCCTCGACGACCACCGGCGAGTCCAGCAGCCCGAACGCGTAGAAGATCTTGGCAATGGTCCTGGCCACCGCGGTCTTGCCGGTGCCGGGCGGGCCCAGGAACACAAAGTGCTGCATCGGCTTTTCGGTGCCGTGCCCCGCGACGGCCCGGCGGCGGGCCGCCTCCACGGCCGAGATGATGGACCTGACCTGGTCCTTCACCGCCTTGAGGCCGACCATCGCGTCGAGCTCGGCCATCGCGTCCTCGACGCTGACCTGGGTCCAGTCCGCGCCCGCGGCCGTGCGCCCGGCGGCTGGCCCGGCGCCGCTGCGCAGCCCGTCACCAGCCTGGGCGACCCGCAGCGGAGCACCCGGAGCCGGCCTGCCAGTGCCAGCCGGGCGGGACGACCCCGCGGAGCCCCCCGCGGCAGCAGCGGGCCGCAGGCCCGGGCCACCGGACTGGGACCAGGCGGGCGGGGCGGCCAGCGCAGTGGCCATCGTGTGCTGGCGTCCCTGCTGCACCGCCCTGGCCAGCCGCCACGAAACGACGATCAGCGCGGTGAGCCAGGCGGCCGCCGGCCCGGCGTAAGGCTGGGCTCGCCATAGCCGGAACATCACGATCCCGACCGGAAGGGCCCACGCCAGGCCCAGCGCCACGGTCCGGGACGACGCGAAGACGCGGCCAAGCGCGCCCGCGTGCGCCGCCAGCGCGACGGCGGGCGCCAGCAGCAGGAGCAGGTACCTGGGACCGTCGGGACCATGAGCCAGCGCTGCGGTCAGCGCGATGCCCCACAGGGCCACCGACGCCGAGCCGAGGACCGAGCGATCGCTGGTCCACAGGGCGTACGGCGCATAGAACAGGGCGGCGAACAGCATGACCGGAAGCAGCAGCACGCCGACGATGGCCAGGAGGACCTTGACCGGCACCGGAGCCGCGGCAGCGAAACGACGGATGCGCTCAAGCCCGCTCTGCACTGCCGGCCGACCGGACAGGGCAGGCATCTGCTCTGCTGACCGCATCTCGCTCCCTTGCACTGAGACTTGTATAGCGCATTACTGACCGCATTCGGAGGCCCACATTCAGATACCGCGCGAAAGTTGGCCCGTCCTGCCCGTCCGCTGCGCAATGCGGTCTATGTGTCCATCCAATCTGCCCGCCATTACGCGGGCAGCGCTCGCTGGTGCCTCCGCAGCAGGCTACCGCCTCGATGCGGCCGCGGCCTGCGGCGCGCCCGGCCCCGGCGCCGCCGGGGCCGGCGTGCCCGCGTGCGCTGGCCCGGCCCGGTATTGGCAGTATTAGCCCCCGACCGCCGGATGGCCCAGTGACGAGGAGAACCGCATGCTACGGATCGAGGCCGGACTGCTCATTCCAGGTGACGGCGAGCCGGTGGCGGACGGTGTCGTCGTCGCCGACGGGGCCACGATCACCTACGCGGGCCCGGCGGCCGCCGCGCCGCAGACGCCCGGGGCCGAGGTGACGGCCGCCCCCGTGGTCATGCCCGGCATGTGGGACTGCCACGGCCACTTTCTCGGCCAGCGCGTCTTCGATCTGGCGAAGCTGCCGCAGGAGCCGACCGCCCTCCGCGCGGCCCGCTCAGCGAGAGACCTGACCAACGCCCTGAACGCGGGCATCACCTCGGTCCGCGAGGTCGGCGGGCTCGGCGTCCACCTGGCCAGGGCCGTGAGCGAGGGGCTGCTGGACGGGCCGTCGATCTACGCGGCCGGCGCCATCCTGAGCACCACCGGCGGCCACGGCGATCTGCACTGCTATCCGCTGTCCTGGGTGAGCGACTTCAGCCGGACCGATGGCGCGCTGCGGCTGGCCGACGGCACCGCCGAGTGCATGCGCGCCGTCCGGGAGCAGCTGCGGGCGGGCGCCCGGGTCATCAAGGTCTGTGCCTCCGGCGGCGTCCTGTCCGAGGTCGACAGCCCGATTCACCAGCAGTTCACGATCAAGGAACTCCGCACCATCGTCGAGGTGGCCGGCCTGGCGGACCGCGTCGTGGCGGCGCACTGCCACGGCAAGCCCGGCATCATGGCCGCGATCGAAGCCGGCGTAAAGACGATCGAGCACGGCAGCTACCTGGACGAGGAGGCCTGCGCGGGGATGCTCGAGAAGGACATGATCCTGGTACCGACCCGCAGCATCATCGAGGACATCCTCGCGCACATCGATGACGTGCCGCCCTATGCCGCCGCCAAGCTGACCGCCCTGGCCGCGACGCACGCCGACGCGACCCGGATGGCGATCGAGCGGGGAGTCACGGTAGCGATGGGCACCGACATCGGGCTCACCGGCATGGACCTGCCGAACTCGTGGGGCCACAACGGCACCGAGCTCGCGCACATGGTCACGCTGGGAATGACCCCGCTGCAGGCAATCGCGGCCGCCACGGCGATCGCACCGCGGACGCTCGGCCCGCAGGCCCCGCGCAGCGGTCAGCTCGCCGGAGGCTATGACGCGGACATCCTGACGCTCGACGCCGACCCGGTCGCCGACATCACGGTCCTCAGGCAGCCCGAGCGCATTACCGGCGTGTGGACCGCAGGCCGTCGGGTGAAGGGCTCTGTTGTTAAAGACACAGTCGCCTGAGGACACCGCCGGCGACCCGCCAGGCCGTTCCCGCCTTGGTAACGACCGGCCTGCCGCTGATCGATCTTCCCTTGGGAGGGCTGGCTTCGGGTGACTGGCATGCCGTCAGCTGCCGGGCCGGCCGAAAGGGGGGACCAATGATCGATCTACGGGCGGCCCGGTCTGCGGCCGGGAGGATTCGCGCGCGGTGGCTGCTCGCCGCGATCGCGCCATTGATGGCGGCGGCCGTCGGCGTGGCCGCGCCGGCGTCAGCCGCGGCGGGCGGGCACGCTGGCAGCGCCGCGGCAGCCCGTCCGGCGACAGTGCGTCCGGCGACAGTGGCAGGCGTCAACCTGCGGACGCTGGTCCCGCACGTTCCCGTGCACTCCAGGGCGATGACGAAATCACGGATCGTCGGAGTCATCAAGACTCGCGGCGCGAGGGTGACAGTCGCGTGCTACGTGCGCGGCGTACCCACTGCCGGAAACCCGATCTGGTACCTGCTGTCGTGGCCCATCGCCGGGTACGTGACCGCGTTCTATCTGAACAGCCATTCCGACCCGGCCTTCGGAATCGGGCGGTGCGGGGCTAAGCCGCATTTCAGCCGGGTGTACCACACCCTTGTTGGCCACCTGGCAGTGCGCGTCGGCCCGTGGTCGTACTTGCGGGCCGTCGGCTACCTGGGCGGGTTCGGCAGCGCCGTGCGGATCAACTGCTACGCCTACGGCCAGCGCGTCGACCGCGATGCCGTCTGGTACCACGCCAGCTGGCCGCACCCCGGATGGGTCGCCGGGTTCTATCTCGACACCGGCCGGGACCCGGCACCGGGAGTGCCGGTCTGCTAGGCGCGGCCTCATTGCCGCCAGGGCCCGGGACCGGTGCAGCGGGGGTCCGGGGTCGCCCCCGGGCCAGCACGGTCCCGGGCCCTGGCGCGCGATGTCACTGGTATCGCAGGGCCGTGCCGGGGCGGATCCGGACGGCGCGGCGCAGCGGCCCGCGGATGACGATCAGCGTGAGCACAAGGACGCCGGCGGCAGTGATCAGCAGAATGACCGGCGAGAATTCCTGCGGCAGGCTGAGGTCGGCATTGTGCAGCAACAGCATCAGGAGTCCCTCGTAAAGCAGCCAGCCGACTCCGATTCCGAACGCCCAGCCGACCGCGGCCAGTGTCACCGCCTCGGCGCCGAACACCCGCCGGATCTGGCGGGCGCTGGCGCCCAGGCAGCGCAGTATCCCGACCTCGCGGGTGCGCTCGATGACGCCCATGGTGAGCCTGCTGACCAGGCCGATCAGCATGATGGCCACGACCACCAGGCCGAGGATCTGCACGATAGTGAGGATCGAGGTATCGGCGGCCGTGATGGTCGCCTCGCGAACGTAGATCTCGGTGGTGCTGACCGGGTACCCGGCCGCGGTCAGCCGGTTCGCGGTCGCGGTGGTTGCCCGGTCGATGGCGGCGTGGGCGGAGCTGGCGGTGGCAAACCATATCGAGTCCGAGGCACCGGGCTCGCCGTCAAGGCGTTCCAGCACCGGCAGCGCGAAGTAGATGGTGCCGCCCGCGTTGAGCTGGCCGGTGTCGATGCCGATGACGTGAACCCTGACCGGTCCGGCAGCCATCGTGAGCGAGAGAGTCTGCCCGACCCGGGCCCCGATGATGCGCGCTACTGCCGGGCCGAGCACCACTGACGGGACCGCAGTGCCGGTATCCGCGGCGGTGAACCAGCGACCCGCACTGAGCCGGTAATCGTAGAAGGTGCGCGTCCCGAGGCCCCACGCTACGTAATCCTGCCCGTTGTACTGCACCGAGCTCGTCTCGATGGGCTCAGCTCGGGTGACCCCGGGTGCCCGGGCCGCGATGGCGAGCGCCTGGCTGGTGAACGACCGGGCACCGCGGCCGCTCGCCTCGCCGGTACTGAAGCTGAAATGCAGCAGGCTGACGGTCTGGCTGATGACGGCGGTGACCGACTGGCCGAGGGCGAGGAAGGAGATCGCCAGCCCGGCCGCCACGGCGACCTGCGCAACCGTGGCCGCGCTGCGGCGCTTTTGTCGTAGCGCGTTGCGGACTCCCATCCGGGTGCCCGGCGACACCCGCGCGCCGGACAGCAGTCCGCTACGGACCACCAGACCGTCGAGCCGGCTGGAACCGTAGTCGCTGGCGCCCGCATCGGCCAGGGTCTCGGCCACGGGACGGCGCAGCGCGCGCCGGAGCGCGGGCAGCGAGGCAGCGACGGCGAGTACGGGGCCAAGGAGAAGGCTGGCCACGACTACCGCGGTGGCGACGCCGAAGCCGAACGAGACGTCGATGAGCTTCACCGCGAAGTAACTGGCCAGCAGGAAGGCGATCGCGATGCCCGCGATGGTGCCGAGGATCGCCCCGCCTGCGCCAAGAATTGCCGCGCTGCGCAGCGTGATGCCGCCGATCTGCCGTCGCCGGCCGCCGAGCGCCTTCAGAATGGCGATCTCGCTGGCCTGCTCGGCGATGAGAGTGTTCATCGTCGCGGAGATGAGGAACAGGGCGGAGCAGAAGGCCAGGATCGTGATGACGTACAGCAGCGCCATGATGTGGCTGAACCCGGACTGCCCCGGCCACTGACCGGGCGCGCGGACGGCGGGCAGCGCCGTTACTGGATCTGATCCGGTCTGCGCGGTCAGGTAGGCGTGTACCTCGGTGATCACCCGTGCCTGCGCCGCGGTGCTGTCGTCGCTCAGCCGGAACCCCAGGTAGTTGTACCCGTGGTCGCCGGACAGCGCCTGCACGGTAGCCGTCGGAGCGTAGAAGACGGGGGTGCCCGAGCCAGTCGCGCCGGGGGTCGCGTACAGGTTCAGGCCGGTGCCGCTCACCCGAAGGCGTACCAGCTTGCCGCTGGCCGCCCGCACGCTGATCGTGCCGCCAGTGGGGACACCGAAGCCGGTGGCCCTGGCGTTGCCCGCATCGGCCAGGACCTCGCCCCGTCCCGGCATCCGGCCGGTGAATAGCGCCACGGTATTGACCGGGGCGGATGCGAGGGCTCCGCCCGCGACCTCGACGTCCTGCGGGCCGGAGGCGGTTGCCGCCGTGGTGGCGTAACCCACGGCCGGGCTGACCGCGACCACGCCCGGCAGGTGGCCGAGGGCGTCGAGCTGGGCCGGGCTCAGGTCCAGGGTGCTGGTGGATATCCCGACGTCATACAGGTGACTGGCGGCGATCTGGCGGTTCATGGCCGCGTTCAGCAGTACTGGCACGGCTACGAACCCGAGGCTCGCGATCGCGATGCTCAGCGTGAACATGGTCAGCAGGGTCCGGGCGCGGTGCTGGGTCAGGTCACGCCACGCCTTGCGGTTCAAGGTGCTCATGACCCGTCTCCCGCTCGGCGCGTCCTGGTGTCATTAACGATCTGGCCGTCGCGCACGGACACGATCCGGGAGGCCAGCGAGGCCAGCGCCGGGTCGTGGGTGACGTAGACGACCGTCGTCCCGGTCTCGTTCAGGTTCTTGAAGAGTCCGAGCATCTGCCGCGCCAGCCCGGTGTCGAGATTGCCCGTGGGCTCGTCGCCGAGAAGGATCGGCGGAGCGCACGCCATGGCCCGGGCGATGGCGACGCGCTGCTGCTCCCCGCCGGACAGCTCGAGCGGCAGCCTGCCGCCGCGGTCGCCGAGCCCGACCGCGGCGAGGTGTCGCTCGGCGACGGCCCTGCGTTCGCGCGCCGGGCCGACGCCGGCGAGATCCAGCGGCAGCGTGGCGTTCTCCGCCGCGGTGAGCGTAGGCATCAGCTGGAAGAACTGGAAAACGATGCCGATCGTGCGGCCGCGCCAGATCGCCAGCTGCTCCTCGGTCATCTGGTCCAGCCGGCGGCCGTTGACCGTCACCGTGCCTGCCGTGGGTCGGTCAATGCCGGCAATGAGGTTGATGATCGTGCTCTTGCCGCTGCCCGAGGGGCCCGTGATGGCCACCATCTCGCCAGCGCCGATCGCGAGGTCCACGCCGCTCAGCGCTGGGAATCCGATCCCCTTCCCGCCTCTCCTGCCCCCGCCGGTGCCGTAGACCTTCTCTACCTGCGCCAGCTCGATGATCGCCGAGGTGGGTTCCGGTGTCTGGTCCGTTCGCCGCGATGCCGGCGCGGTGCGGGCGCGCCCGGTCGACCTTGCTAGAAGTTTCATGTCGTCATCGTCGGCAGCGGGGACCCTTGCTCGCATCGGCCGCGGTGCCCGTTTCCGCGGCCACCCTCGCGGCGCTGTTTGCGGCCTCGCGGGCGGCGGAACTCCGCCTCAGGTAGGGGCCGGCAGTTCAGCCGCGCGGAGGATGGCCCGGCCATCTGGCCGGCCTTTACGATCGGCAGGTGAAGAGGCTCTTTGCCTGGGCTATCGCGCTCCCGCCCCTGAAGCAGGACCTGGCGCTCGCGCTGGCCCTGTCCGCGTACAACGCCGTCTCGCTGATCCCGGAGGCGAGGCAGCTGGGCCGGCCCCAGCTGGCGTTCGCGCTCGTCGTCCTCCAGGCCCTGCCGCTCGCCTTCCGGCGGCGCTGGCCGGTCGCCACCTTTCTCGCGATCGGCATACCTCGCGGCCTGTACGACGACCTGGGCATCGGGTTCGCGCCGCTACCGCTCGCGTCCATGATCGGCTTTTACACGGTGATGGACCGCAGCTCGACTCGGGCCCGCTGGGTGATGACCGGCCTCTCCGTCGTCGGCATCGCTCGAGCGGCGATGCTGCCTGGCCACACGCTCTACGACTTCTTCGTCGGGATACTGCAGTTCGCCGCAGCCGGAGTGGCCGGCGCCGTCAGTCGCTACCGCCGGGCGTACCTGACCGAGGTTGAGGCGCGGGCCGAGCACGCGGCCGAGCGTGACCGGCAGGTGGCGCTGGCCGCCGCGCAGGAGCGCACCAGGATCGCCAGGGAGCTGCACGACGTGGTGGCGCATCACGTCAGCCTGATGGCGGTCCATTCGGAGGCCGCCGCCACGCTGCTGCCCGACCGGCCCGCCGATGCGGCCCGGTCAGTCCAGATCATCGGCCAGACCGCGCGCGAGGCCCTGGCCGAGCTCCGCCGGCTGCTCGGCGTCCTGCGCGGCCCAGCCGACATCACCGGCCGGCGCGCCAGCACGACTCCGTCTCCGTCGATCAGCGAGCTCGAGCAGATGCTGGTGCCGGTTCGCCAGGCCGGGATCGCCGTCGAACTCCGGGTGGAGGGCAGTCCGAGCAGGCTTGCGCCCGGCGTGGACGTGACCGCCTACCGGATCGTCCAGGAGGCGCTGACCAACACGGTCAGGCACTCGGGAGCGAGCGAGGCGGCGGTGACCGTCAGCTATGAGCCCGGCTACGTCACCGTGTCGGTGACCGACATGGGTAATGGGCGTGGCGCCGCCGGCGCCGGACCGCGGACTCCGCCAGCCGACGCCCATTCGGGGCCGACACTGAACGGCGGCAGTGCGCGCCCCGGCGGATCGGGCGGGTTCGGCCTGGCCGGCATCGCCGAGCGCGTTGCGTCCTGCGGCGGCAGCCTGAGTGTCGGGCCCGGCCGGGCGGGCGGATTCGCAGTCACGGCCAGGCTGCCGGCGCCATGACCGACGCTGACCCGATCCGCGTGCTGGTCGTCGACGACCAGGAGCTGGTCCGGACTGGATTCTGCGTGATCCTCGAGGGGGCGCAGGGCATCACCGTGGTGGCCGAGGCGGGCAACGGCGCCCAGGCCATTCAGGCGGCTGGCGACTGCCAGCCCGACGTGATCCTGATGGATGTCCGGATGCCGGAGATGAACGGGCTCGAGGCCACCAGGCAGATCACCGGCGGAGACCGCACTACCCGGCCCAGGGTCGTCATGCTCACCACCTTCGACCTCGACGAGTACGTCTACGAGGCGCTGCGCGCCGGGGCGAGCGGATTCCTGCTGAAGGACGCACCACGGCACGACCTGATCGCGGCGGTCAGGATCGCGGCCGCGGGCGACGCGCTGCTCGCGCCGTCGGTGACGATGCGGCTGATCGACGCGTTCGCCCGCAGGCCGGCGCAGACGCTGCCGGCGCCATCGCGCCTGGCCTCGCTGACCGCCAGGGAGCGCGAGATCCTGCTCCGGCTGGGCCGCGGCCTGACCAACGCGGAGATCGCCGCCGACCTGGTCGTCAGCGAGGCAACGGTCAAGTCGCACGTCGGGAACCTGCTGGCCAAGCTTGGGCTGCGGGACCGGGTGCAGGCGGTGATCCTGGCCTACGAGACCGGCGTCGTGCGGCCGGGCGAGCCGGATGCACCCGGCCTGACCGGCCGGTGAGTGTCGGCCCGGCGTGCTAGAACGCTCAGCATGGGAGATCTGGGCTTTGAGGACATGCTCGCGCTGATCGAGGACCGCTCGGCCGCCCTGCGATCGGCCGCGGGGCAGGCCGATCTCGCCGCGCGCGTGCCCGGCTGTCCCGGCTGGTCGGTTCGCGATCTCGTCACCCACCTCGGCGAGGTGCACCGGTTCTGGTCAGCAGCGGTTGCGGCCGGGCCGGCCGATCAGCCTCCGGGCGACGACCAGGTCGGGGACCGCGAGCCGCACGGCGACCTGCTGACCTGGTCGGCCGCTGCTGCGAAGGCGCTCACGGACTCGCTGCGCGCCGCCGGGCCAGACCGGGGCTGCTGGACATGGTGGGCCGCCTCGGGCGCGCCCATGACGGCAGGCGCCGTGGCCCGCCATCAGGTGCAGGAGGCGACGGTGCACGCGTTCGACGCCCAGCAGGCCGCAGGCCGCGCGGAGCCGCTGCCGCCGCTGGCTGCGGCCGACGGGGTCGGCGCGTTCCTGACCATCGGCCTGCAGACGATGGGGCCGTGGCCGCACGACCCGGCGCGGATGCTGCTTCAGGCCGGCGACGGCGGCACCTGGCTCGTCGAGCTTGGCCGTGACGCGGCGAGGGTGACCCGCCAGCCAACGGCGCCGGGGCCAGACGCGCTGCCGGGGCGGCTGGCGGCGCCGCGCGTGACGGTGGCCGGCACCCCGGAAGACTTCGTCCTGGCCTTCTACCGCCGCCAGGGGCGGCAATCGCTGCGGGTCGGTGGCGACGAGCTGGTGCTGCAGCGCCTGCTGGACTGGTCAGATCTGGACTGACCGCGACCGGAATGGTGGCTGCGGTCAGCCGGGCGCGGACAGGAGATAGATCCGGCCGCTGAGCTTGCCGATCATCCGGTAGATGTGCCACCGGCAGTCGGCCAGGGCGATGTCGTAGTTGGCGCGGCCGAAGCGCTCGATGTACCGATCGGGGTCGTGCAGCAGGCGCGCGGCGTGCAGAAGGTGGCGGCCGCCCGCGCCCGAGCGCTCCTCCGCCGCCTCGCCCCACTGGCTTCCGAGCACGATGCAGTTGTCGAGCCGGAGCCCGCTGGCCGCGATCGCTGCTTCCGTCCGGTGCGGATCCATGTTCGCCGGGACGCACCCAAGTACGGAGTAGAGCCACTGTCCTTCGCGCTGTTCCATCTGCCCGGTACCGAACATCTGGTACACGACCGCGCGGCCGCTCGGCCGCAGCACCCGGCGAAACTCGGCGTAGGCGGCGGCGAGGTCCTCGACGTGAACCAGGACGTCCCGGCACCAGACCAGGTCCATCGACGCATCGCCCGCGGGCAGGTGCTCGGCGACCCCCGGTTCGAAGCTCACCCGGCCGGTCAGATCGGCGGACTCCCGCAGCGCGCCCGCCAGCTCGTGCCTGGCTTCCTCGATACGGGCTGGCACCGGGTCGACGCCGAGCACGCTCAGGCCGAACTGCCGGGCGAGCTCCATGGTGTGCCAGCCGCCTCCGCAGCCGACGTCGACGGCGCCGGCGCCAGCGGGAAGGGCGAGGCTGGCGACCAGCTCGTACATCCCCTCCGGGCCAGCCGGGTGCAGGGTCTCGTCGAGCGTCTGCTGGAACTGCTCTTCGATCTCGTCGTAGGAGTCGTAGAACTGGGTGAGAAACTCTTCGCCGGCCACAGCCGCGCAGGCTAGCGCGCCACAACCCAGCGAGTCGACGGAATATCGAGCCGGCTAAGGAGCATCACCGCGCCAGGCAAGACCTGGCCAGTCTTGTCGCAGCAGCACGCAGACAGCGAACGGGGCGTCATCCTGCTCGCCTTCTGCCCCGTCAACGATGCCGCGGCTCCTGATTTCACCCGCGTACGAAGGAACGCGTGCGCGGCGGCGACCGGCCCGCGTTCATGGGACCGTTAATCCATGTGGGAACGACGGCGCCAGCAGCCGCGGGCAACCCTGGCTGCTGGCAGCGCCCCGGTTCGCGGTCGGGGGCTCATGGGCCACCGGCCGTACCCGACAGCCAGGAAGTCGATCACCTGGGTTGCGCTTGCGTTCATTACCGTGGGCTCAGTCGGCAACCTGGGGTCGACGCCGCCGCTGGCGGTGCTCGGACTTGCCTCGGTATCGCTGTATGTCCTGCCCGCAGTTCTGTTTCTGGTTCCCGTATCGCTGGTCGCCGCGGAGCTGGCCTCCGGCTGGCCGGGAGGGGTCTACAACTGGGTGGAGCAGGGCATCTCCGCTCCCATGGGGCTGCTCGCAGTGTGGTGCGAGTTCGCGCAGACCATCTTTTTTTACCCGGCGCTACTTGCCTACGTTGCCGACACTCTCGCCTACGTCATCGATCCGCGCCTTGCCGGTAACGGTGTATACACGGCCGTCGTCATCATCGTCCTCTTCTGGGCCGGCGTGCTGGTCACCTCGCGCGGCTCGATTCTCGTTGCCGCGCTCTCGTCAAGCGGCACCGTGATCGGGACGCTGATCCCCGGAGCGATCATCGTCGTTCTCGGCGTTGCGTATCTGCTTCAGGGCAACCACTCAGAAGCGCCGATGACGGCCGATCGCGTCCTGCCTGCCTGGCAGGGAATCGCCAGCATCGTCTTGGTGGTCAATAGCTTCTTCACCTACGCCGGCGTCGAAGTCAACGCAGTGCACATCGGCGAACTCCGGAATCCAGGCCGCGACTATCCACGGTCCATCTTCCTGGCCCTGGGACTGTGCCTCGCTGTGTTCATCTTCCCGACGCTGGCCATTTCCTGGGTTGTTCCGTCACATCAGATCAGCTTCACCGCAGGCGTGATGCAGGCGTTCAAGCGGCTGCTGACCCACTTCGGGCTCGCGTTCGGCGTGCCGGTGATCGCGATCGCGCTGGCGGCCGGGGCGCTCGCCGGAATACTGGCCTGGCTAGACGGCCCGTCCGAAGGACTACTGAACATCGGGCGCCAGCAGGGTTTCCTGCCTCCCTACTTTCAGCGGGTCAATCGTCAGGGCATCGAGGTGCGCATTCTGGCAGCCGAGGGCATCGTGATCACGGCCATAGCGCTGCTCTATGCCTTCATACCGAGCGTTTCGCACGCCTACTGGATCTTCGCAGTGATGGCCACCCAGGTGTACATGATCATGTACGTGCTGATGTTCATCGCGGCGATCAGGCTGCGTCGCTCGCAACCAGATCACCCGCGCGGATACCGGGCGCCAGCGCTAAGGCTGCTGTGTGTGACCGGAGTTTTGTCCGCCACGGCCGCGCTGGTGATCGGGCTCATCCCGCCGTCTCAGTTCGGCCACTCAAACGCGCTTGTTTACTCGGTCCTGATACTCGCTGGGATCATCACGATCGGGATTCTTCCGCCGTTGGTCATGGACCGGCTCCGCAGGCCGCAATGGAAGGCGACCGCCCGCTAAGCGCTCAGGACGGTCGCAGCCGCTCGACCCGAACGGACGGATAGCGGGCGGGCACCTTGCTATCGAGGGTGACCAAGATCGCGTCGCTGGCCTGGGCGAAGGCTGCCAGGTAGTCATCGGTCCACAGCTTGTGGCTCTTGTCGTCACGCGCGGAGATCGCCCGCCAGACGGCATCCAGTTCGGCTGGCTCATCGGCCCAGTGCACGCGCTCGTCAGCCCAGAGCAGATCGTAGGTTCGCCATGCCTGGCTGCGATCGATAGCGTCCTGGCCCATGATGGCCGGGTTGGACAGCAGCCGGAGTAGCCCCGTCTGGGTAACACGGCAGAACGCGATGTCATCTGTCTCCTCGGCGAACCAGTCCGCCGCGACCGGCTGGTGGACGTGCCGCCCCCAGACAGCGGCCAGCCATACGCCTACGTCAACAAGCTTCACTGGGAAGCCAGCCCTTCGACATCCTGGGCATCGAGCGCGTCGGCGATGTCCTCATTGGTGACAAGGACCGTCGGGCTGGCGTCACGCGCGATCAACGGCAGCGTCACGCGCCCCGCCTTTTCCCTTGCCGTGGCGGGCATGCCTACCTCGCGTGCCACCGCCCGGGTGAGGAGATCCTTGAGGCTCTCGCCCTCCTCAGCGGCACGCGCCTTAGCCGCTCGCATCAGATTCGGCGGCAGATCAACCGTGGTGCGCATAAAAGCATATTAGCATTAACCACTGTGATCGGTGGCGCCGACAGTTGCATGACTAGCTCAGGAGCAGTGCTCAAGTCTCGCAGCACCGCTCCTGAGCTGGGAATCCTCTCCTCGCCCGGACCCCAGGGACTCAGCTGCAGCCGCTGGTCGAGCCGCATCCCTCGCAGACGTAGCAGCTGCCCGCCGGCCGCATCTTCGTGCCGCAGGTAAGGCACAGCGGCGCGTCGGCGACCCGGCCCTGCTGTGACTCGATCAGCTCGGTCGAGCTGCGCGGCTGCGCTGCCCGGCTGGCGTTGACCTCACCGCCAGGCGAGGCTTGCTGCCGAGGCTTCTCCACCTGAGCCGACTGCGCCAGCTCCTCCGGGTCGAGCTCGTCCTGCACCGGCGCGGGATCCTCGCCGTTGAGTTGCGCCGTCCGCTCCGCAGTCGTCAGGATGCCGAGCTCAGACCGCTGCTCGTAGGTCAGGTGGTCGAGGGCCAGGCGGCGGAAGATGTAGTCCATGACCGAGCTGGCCATCCGGATGTCCGCGTCATCGGTGAGGCCCGCCGGCTCGAACCGCATGTTCGTGAACTTGCCCACGTAGGACTCCAGCGGGATGCCGTACTGAAGACCGACCGAGATCGCCATCGAGAACGCGTCCATCACGCCCGCGAGCGTCGAGCCTTGCTTGCCGAGCTTCAGGAACACCTCGCCGATGCCGTCGTCGGGGTAGCTGGACGCGGTCATATAACCCTCGGCGCCAGCCACGTCGAACCGGGTGACGGTCGCGGTGCGCTGCCGGGGCAGCCGCCGCCGGACCGGCCTGACCTCGTGCGGTGTTGCCGCGGGCTCGGGCACCTCGGCCGTCTTCGTCTTGGCCACCGACAGCGGCTGGCCGACCTTGCAGTTGTCGCGGTAGATCGCCAGCGCCTTGAGGCCGAGCTTCCAGCCCTCGAAGTAGATCTTCTCGATGTCGTCAATGGTCGCGCTCTCGGGCATGTTGACCGTCTTGGAGACCGACCCCGACAGCAGCGGCTGAACCGCCGCGAGCATCCGCACGTGTCCCATCGGGCTGATCGCCCGCTCGCCCATCGCGCAGTCGAAGACCTCGTAGTGCTCGGGCCGCAGGCCCGGAGCATCGACGACGTGACCGTGCTCGCTGATGTACTCGATGATCGCCTCGGCCTGCTCGTCCTGGTAGCCCAGGTTCTTCAGCGCCCGCGGCACCGTCTGGTTGACGATCTGCATGGACCCGCCGCCGACCAGCTTCTTGAACTTGACCAGGGCCAGGTCAGGCTCGACCCCGGTGGTGTCGCAGTCCATCATGAGCCCGATGGTCCCGGTCGGGGCCAGCAGCGATGCCTGAGCGTTCCGGTAGCCATTCCGCTTGCCGACCTCGTCGCACTCCTGCCACGCCTTGTTGGCGGCGGTCAGGATGGACTCGTCGATGCCGCCGAGTGACCTGACCGTCGAGCTCGCGCTCAGGTGCTTGCCGATGACGCGCTTGTGCGCTGACGCGTTGCGCGCATAGCCGTCGTACGGCCCGACGACACCGGCCAGCTCGGCCGACCGCCGGTACGCGACGCCGGTCATCAGCGAGGTAATCGCGGCGGCGATCGCCCGGCCGCCCTCGGAGTCGTAGGCGTGGCCGGTGGCCATCAGCAGCGCCCCGAGGTTCGCGTAGCCAATGCCGAGCTGACGGTAGGCGCGGGTCGTCTCCTTGATCTTCGACGTCGGGAAATCGGCGAAGCAGATCGAGATGTCCATCGCGGTGATGATCAGCTCGGTCAGCTGGCTGAACCTCTCGACGTCGAAGGTGTCGTCGCCGCGCAGGAACTTCAGCAGGTTGATGCTCGCCAGGTTGCACGAGGAGTTATCCAGGTGGACGTACTCCGAGCAGGGGTTGGAAGCCGTGATCCGCCCCGACTCCGGGCAGGTATGCCAGTCGTTGATCGTGCCGTCGTACTGGATGCCGGGGTCGGCGCACTCCCAGGCTGCCTTGGCCATCTTGCCGAACAGCTCTCTGGCGCCGACGGTGGCCAGCGGCTCGCCGGTAGTACGCGCCGCGAGATCGAACGTGCCGCCAGCCTCCACGGCCCGCATGAACTCGTCGGACACCCGGACCGAGTTGTTGGCGTTCTGGTACTGAACGCTCGCGATGTCCTTCCCGCCAAGGTCCATGTCGAAGCCCCCGTCGCGAAGGACGCGGATCTTCTCCTCCTCACGGGCCTTGGTCACGATGAACTCTTCGATGTCCGGGTGATCCACGTCGAGCACGACCATCTTCGCCGCGCGGCGCGTCGCGCCGCCTGACTTGATCGTCCCGGCTGACGCGTCGGCGCCGCGCATGAACGAGACCGGACCGCTGGCGGTGCCGCCGGAGCTCAGCAGCTCCTTGCTCGAGCGGATCCGCGACAGATTCACGCCCGCGCCCGAGCCGCCCTTGAAGATCAGCCCTTCTTCGCGGTACCACTCCAGGATCGAGTCCATGGTGTCGTCGACGGCGAGGATGAAGCAGTTGTGCACGCGCACGTCGGCGGACAGATATTCGCCGCTCTCGGTCTGGATGTCGAAGACCTCCATCGGCCCGACGTGCTCGACCTTGCTGATGTCCAGCAGCGACCGGTCCGAGCCGCCCATATCGGGATGCAGGTGCAGCATGTGGTCACCCGGCCGCAGGAACCCGGCCACGGTGAACTCGCCGTTATCCAGATCGGTGGCGCGCCAGACCAGGTGATCGGCGGTGACCTCGATGCTGAGCCCGGCGGTCGTGTGCACCCGCAGCACATCCTTCACGCCGTTGGCCTTGGTGGCCACGATCCGCGTCGTGCCGTGTGCGTCGTAGACCTTCGTGCCGATCGCATCGGACTCCACCAGCTCGCCGATCGCGATCGGGCCACCCGGGGTGCTCACCGGCGCGTCGTAAGGCTGGCAGGCCGACACCTGCTGCGGCGAGGCCGTCCCGACGTTGAACCAGACCGGCGAGTTGAAACTGAAGACCTGATGGATCAGCGCGTACTTCAGCTCCTGCTCGAATATCTCCGCGTCCTTGTCGGTCGCAAAGTAGCCGTGCTCGCGGCCAGCCGCCGCGTAGGTGCCCACAACCCGGTCCACGAGCTGCTTGAGGCTCCACTCGCGCTGCGGGGTGCCGACGGCACCGCGGAAGTACTTCGTCGTCACGATGTTGGCCGCGTTCACCGACCAGGAGTCGGGGAACTCGACACCGTACTGCTCGAAGTTGACCGACCCGTCCCGCCAGTTCGTCATCACGACGTCCCGGCGCTCCCAGGTGACGTCGTCATAGGGATGGACGCCTTCGCGGGTGTAGATACGGCGCAGGGTCAGGCCCTTGGACTGGGCGCTCTGGCCACCCTGCGCTGCCCCGCTTGCCGTCTCGGTCATGCTCTCCCCCTCCGCGGATCCGCCTGGACCCATTGCGGGCCTGGCAAGGCCCTCCCGGTGAACTGTGGTGCGCTCCGGCTAGCTAGCCGGAGCTTGCTGTGCTGGCTCCGAGCTCGTCTCGCCGCCGCGGGCCACGCTGGCCTGCGGTGCTCGCTCGGGCTTCTGCCCGGCCGCCTTAGCCAGGAACTGCTCGTCCTCAGGACGCCAGTTGTCCAGCCGCTCGGCGCGCAGGGCTGCGATCTCGTGCTCGAAGTCGCCAAGCGACTCGAAGCCCCGGTAAACCGAGGCAAACCTCAGGTAGGCGACCTCATCGAGGTCACGGAGCGGGCCGAGGATCGCGAGGCCGACCTCATGTGACGGCACTTCGCCCGAGCCGCGGCTCCGGATGACGTCCTCGACCTGCTGAGCAAGCAGCGCAAGCTGGTCCTCGCTGACCGGCCGGCCCTGACAGGCTCGCCGCACCCCGCGGATGATCTTGTCGCGGTTGAACGGCTCGGTGACGCCGCTGCGCTTGGCCACAGTCAGGATGACCGTCTCCTGCGTCGTGAACCGCCGCCCGCACGCGGGACAGGACCGGCGGCGCCTGATCGCCGTCCCGTCGTCCGCGGCGCGACTATCTATGACCCGGCTGTCGGGATGCCTGCAGTACGGGCAGAACATGGCGATCACCTCCCGCTCCTGGAGACGCGTCCGGTAAAGCACAACTTATAGGAAAACTACAGCAGTGTAAGTACTACATATTGTGGTCGACGCGGCGCCGACTTGCAACTCATTCCGCTCAGCGCGTGAACTCGCTGGTAGATGGGCGCCCGCGTCCTGGTGCCCCCGCCCGGCAAATTTCCGAACACGCCGGCGTGTCGCGCTGAGGTGCCGCGGCGGCCTGCGGGAAAGCAGCCCTTATGCCCGGAATATGGCCGTCAGCGCGGCACCCAGAGCAGCTCCCCGGCCTGCAGGGAGGTGCTGGTCATCGAGTTCGCCGTCATGATCTCCGGAATCACCAGCCGCGGGTCGACGGAGGGCTCGGCCTGCGACGCGATCGACCACAGGGTCTGACCTGGGCGGACGACGATCTGCCGCATGCCCTGGTACCCGGCGTCCGCCCGGCCGTGATCCGAAGCCTGGGCCCCGCCCGAAGCGGCGAGGCTCAGCAGCATCGCGGCCAGCGTGGCGACGGCCAGTCCGAGCGCGGCGACGACGATCCGGCCGCGGCGGGTCAGGTGCACCGGCGCCAGTTCCTGGCGGTCACGCCGGCGCTGCCGCTCAGAACTGTTCTCACGCGCACGCGCGGGCATCCGCCCAATGGCCGCCGTCGGCGTCGCTGGCCTCGCTACCAAATACAGGTAGCCAGCGGCGTCGACCGTCCCGATTGCTTCGGTGTCCACTGCTTCCAACGCGCTCAGTGCGCTCATCGGAGCCTCCCTGGCCGAATCCCTGTTCGATAGCATATCTGTTCTATCGCCCGCGCGTTCGATCGAACGCAGATACGGTACAGTCATATCGCAGGGGTACGACACTTTTAGAAAGTGTCGAACAGGTGTTTGAGATCCGAAGCCACAGCCATTAACGTCGGCTTGGAACACACCTACGAAGGCTGTACCTATGACTGCGGAGGCCAGGATGAGCGATGCGACGAGCGATGGAGGGGCGCACGAGGCCTCGACCGTCGGCCTCGACACCGGTGACGTCGATTTCGAAGCCCAGGAGCGGCCGCGCGGCAAGCCAGGGAGGCGGCCCAAGGGCAGCGTCCCGCATGTAGTGGCAGACCTGCCCGACAAGCCCGACCCCGATCACGTGCTCACCTGGCGCCAGCGCAAGGTGCTGCAGGTCATCCGGGAGTCAGTGCAGCGCCGTGGCTACCCGCCATCCATGCGCGAGATCGGCGAGGCAGTGGGGCTGACCAGCACCTCGAGTGTCTCGTACCAGTTGTCGACCCTGCAGAGCAAGGGATACCTGCGCCGGGACGCAGGCCGGCCCCGGACCGTCGAGGTGCGGCTGCCAGGACACCCGGCCGTCCGGCCCGAGCCAGACATGGATGACGAGTCTCCGATGGACATCGCGTCCCAGGAGGCCGCGTACGTGCCGCTGGTCGGCCGGATCGCGGCTGGCGGCCCGATCCTCGCCGAGGAAGCGATCGAGGACATCTTCCCGCTGCCGAGGCAGATTGTCGGCGAGGGCACGTTGTTCCTGCTGAAGGTCGTCGGCGACTCGATGGTGAACGCGGCGATCGCTGACGGCGACTGGGTCGTCATACGCCAGCAGCCAGTGGCCGAGAATGGTGACATTGTCGCGGCCATGCTGGACGGCGAGGCAACCGTCAAGACCTTCAAGCGATCGGCCGACCACATCTGGCTGATGCCACACAACCCGGCCTACACCCCTATTCCGGGAGACGAGGCGGAGATCCTGGGCCGGGTCGTGGCGGTCCTGCGCCGCGTCTGAGCTGCCCAAGCCTGAGCTGCCCAAGCCTGAGCTGCCCAAGTCCGAGCTGCCCGAGTCCGAGCAGCCGAAGCCGCGGCCCGTGCCCTGGAGGGCCGGGCCGCGTGCTAGTGGCTGGCCGTGTCGGCGGTGAGCAGGAGGCGCGCGTCCTCGGCGACGATGTCCTCGGGTTCCAGGCGCATGAGGTCGTCGCGGCTCCACTGACGTCCCAGGTCAGCCGCCAGGCGGTGGGCGTGGCGGAGCCGGGCGTGCTCGAGCGAGTTGCGGACGCTGCGCCCGTTGGCGAAATGCGGCTCCTCCATCTGCCGCTGCAGGGACGCGCGGAAAGCGGTCTCCGCCTCGGCCGACAGGTAGAAGTGGGTCTGATCAAGCATCAGCCGGCCGATTGCGGTGAGCTCGTCAACCTCGTAAGCGGCGAAGTCGAGATGATGTGCAACCCGAGACCGCATCCCGGGATTGACGGTAAAGAATTCGTCCATCCGGTCCTTGTAGCCAGCGAGGATGAGCACGAACTTGTCGCGCTCGTTCTCCATGACCTGGAGCAGGATGTCGATCGTCTCCTGGCCGTAGTCCTTTGAATCCCCGGCCCGGTAGAGGTAATACGCCTCGTCGATGAACAGCACCCCGCCCATGGCCTTTTCGAGGATTCGCTTGGTCTTCGGCGCGGTGTGGCCGACGTATTCACCGACAAGGTCGTCGCGCATGGCGTGGACCAGATGGCCCTCTTCGAGGTAACCGAGCCGGTGCAGCAGCTCAGCCATCCGCAGCGCCATCGTCGTCTTGCCGGTACCCGGCGGGCCGGTGAAGCACATGTGCAGGCTGGGCCGCGGGGCGTTGAGGCCGAACCGCTGCCGGGCCCGGTCCACCAGCAGCAGGGATGCGATCTCCTGCACCTTGCGCTTGACGGGAACCAGGCCGATCAGGTCAATGTCGAGCGCCGCGAGGACGTCATCGATGCCGGCCTTTTCGCGCTCGTCGGCGAAGTTGATGGTGGCGGTGTCGGGCAGGAGATCGGGCCCGACACCGCGCTTCCGCCGCTTCCGGCGCTTGCGCGGCGGGGGTGGCTCGGAGTGGACGATGCGCGTCTTGGGTCCGGCGGGCGTCCTCTGGGAGTCAGGCTCCCCCACCTGCCTGAGACTCGAGATCGCGACGATGATCAGGAAGATCAAGGTCGCGCCCAGGATTAGAAGAAAGTCGATCATGCGAGCTCATTCCCGCCCGGCGGTATCGCTCAGGTCCGTGCCTGACCTACATAGTCTCCCAGACTCGACCGTATCTGATCTAGTGATCGCAGGTCAGGAGCACCTCGACGGCCAGCAAGCAGCCAAGTCGCCCGAACCCCTCAGAGCGGGATCTTCTCCCGGCGGGCCGGATCCGCGGGCTGCCGCTCGGCCGGCTCCGGCGGCACCCCCCAGGGCGGCAGCGCCAGCAGCCCCCGGGCGTCGAGGCCCGCAGGCGCAGGATCGTCGGTCCGCTCCAGACCACCCGGTGACGGCGACGGCCGCCGCGGCCGCTCGGGGCCGCCGCCGCCGTTGCCACCGGGGCGATGACCAGGTCGGCCCGCGGCGTACATACCGCCCCAGGCGCCAAGGCCCGTGCCGATGAGCGGGAAGAACACGAGCACCAGGAGGTAGCCAGCCGCCGCCTCGCTCATGCTCACCTCGAACTTGTACAGCGAGCCTGGCTGCACGGGCCGCGTCGGCAGAGTCCACTGCAGGCTGCTTGCGACGTGCGGCACCAGCGCGATCACGCTGATGCCCAGCACCGACACCAGCAGGGCCGCGGCCGCACCGACACACAGGCCAGCGGCCGCCCCCTGCCTCGCCCTGGCCTCATACATCGGCCGCGGGCTGTCGCGGCGGGACGTCCGGCGCCCGGCCATCACGCCCGCTACCACGGCCCCCGCCAGCACGAGCGGCACGGCGAGCAGCCGCGACACGTCGTAGGCGCCGTCGGCCCAGGCGCTCCTGAAGTGCAGCGGCGCAGCGAGCGGACGGAGCGCCACGACGACGACGCCGAGCACGACCCCGGCTCCGGTGCCGACGGAGAGCGCGGCGGCGCCCACAGGCCGCTTGCGCGCGGTCACTATCAGCATCCCGGCGACGTAGGCGGCCATCAGCACGAGGAAGACGCCCTGCCCCACCCAGATGCCGGCCAGCGAAACGTGCCGGCTGATCCTGGCGTACTCGACCCGTTCGACGTCGGCCTTCACCAGCACGAGGCCGAAGACCGCGGCATATCCGGCCAGCCGCACAATCCGGGGCAGCCAGCCGCCGCCGACCGGGCCGAACCTCCGGCTCACCAGGGACGGCAGGACCGCGAGGATGAGCACGGTGAAGACCACATCGATCCGGCTGATCAGCGTGGCCGGGTCGCCCGCGGGGCCGCGCCAGCCGAACCACGCCAGGCAGCAGGCTGCGATCCCAAATGCCCACCAGTACCAGTACCTGCGCCGCATCTGGGCCTCCCTGCTGCCCGCGGAAACATCCCAGCTACCAGGCTAACTGCGGCCTTCGGGCGCCGACGTTGGCCTCCCCGATCGGGGCGCGGCAATCATCGGCGCTTACACTGCCCGCCCGTTCCATTCCGGGAACGGGTGCTGGCGCGGGGCCTATCTCGTGACGACGTTCACGAGCTTCGGCGGCCGGACGATGACCGCGGTGACCCCGCGGCCTGCCAGCGCCCGCTCGACGCCGGGGGTGGCCAGAGCCAGCCCTCGCAGCTCGTCCTCGCCGATCCCGGCGGGCACCTCCAGCCGGTCCCTGACCTTGCCGTCAACCTGCACCACGCACGTCGCCGTGGCCTGGACCAGCAGTTCCGGGTCCGCGGCTGGCCAGCCGGCCCTGGCGACCGAGGGCTCATAGCCCAGCATCTCCCAGCACTCCTCGGCCGTGTACGGCGCGAACAGCGACAGCATGATCGTCAGCCGCTCCGCCGCCTCCCGCACGGCCGGGTCGGCTGCGCCCGGACCCGAGTCGATCGCCCGGCGAGCGGCGCTGACCAGCTCCATCAGCCGGGCGACAGCGACGTTCAGGCGCGTCCCCTCGACCAGGCTGGTGACCTCGTCCACGGTCCGGTGGGTGACCTTCCGCAGCTCGACGTCGCCTCCGGCCGCCGAGGAGCCGGGAGCGGTTCCGCCGGCAGCCACGTCGGCGGCAACCCGGACCACCCGGCTCAGGAACTTCACCAGCGCCTCGGGCCGCATGTCGGCCCAGTCGATGTCGTCCTCGGGCGGGCTCGCGAAGATCATCGTCAGCCGGATCGCGTCAACGCCGTGCGTCGCCAGCTGCTCGCCCAGGTCGACCCCGTTGCCCAGTGACTTGGACATCGCCTTGCCCTGGTTGATGACCTGGCCCTGGTTGACCAGGGCGGTGAACGGCTCGATGAAGTCCAGCATGCGCATGTCGTGCAGGACCTTGACGAAGAACCGCGAGTACAGCAGGTGCAGGATCGCGTGCTCGACGCCGCCGATGTACATGTCCACCGGGGACCAGCGGCGGACGGACTCCACCTCGAACGGCCCGTACTCGAATCCGGGCGAGCAGTACCGGAGGAAGTACCAGGACGAGTCCACGAATGTGTCCATCGTGTCCGTATCCCGCTTGGCCGGCCCGCCGCACTTCGGGCACTCGGTGTTCACCCAGTCGGGCACCGAGGCCAGCGGCGAGGCGCCCTTCGGCGCCAGGTCCTGGCCGCGCAGGTCAGGCAGCAGCACCGGCAGCTGGTCGTCGGGCACCGCGACCTCGCCGCACCCTTCGCAGTAGACGATCGGGATCGGCGCGCCCCAGAACCGCTGCCTCGACACCAGCCAGTCCCGCAGCCGGTAGTTCACGGCGCCCCGGCCCAGGTCCTGCGCCGCCAGGATCTCGATGATCTTCGCGATCGCCGCCTGCTTGGTCAGCCCGTCCAGGGGGCCGGAGTTGATCAGCGTGCCCTGGCCTGGCGTTGCCTCCCCGGTCTGCAGCGGATCGGGCAGGCCGGTGTCCAGCACCACCTGCACCGGCAGCCCGAACTTACGGGCGAAGTCCAGGTCGCGCTGATCGTGCGCGGGCACGGCCATGATGGCGCCGGTGCCGTAGTCAGGCAGCACGTAGTCAGCCGCCCAGATCGGGATGCGCTCGCCGTTGACCGGGTTGATCGCATACCGGCCCAGGAACACGCCGGTCTTCTCGCGGTCGGCGGACTGTCGCTCGATGTCGGTCAGCTTGCGCACGTCGGCCAGGTAGCTCTCCAGCTCGCCGGCGTGCTCGGGCGCGCACAGCTCGGTCGCCAGCGCCGAGTCCGCCGCGACCACGAAGAACGTCGCCCCGTACAGCGTGTCCGGCCGCGTGGTGAAGACCGTGACCGGCTCGTCCCGGCCCTCGATGGCGAACCTGACCTCGGCGCCCTCGCTGCGCCCGATCCAGTTGCGCTGCATGGTCAGCACGCGCTCGGGCCACTTGCCTTCCAGCGGCGCCATATCGTCCAGCAGCCGCTCGGCGTACTCGGTGATCTTGAAGTACCACTGGGTCAGGGTCCGGCGGACAACCTCGGACCCGCAGCGCTCGCACTTGCCGGCGATGACCTGCTCGTTGGCCAGCACGGTCTGGTCGACCGGGCACCAGTTGACGTATCCGCCGGCGCGGTAGGCCAGCCCGCGCTCGTAGAACCTCAGGAACAGCCACTGCGTCCAGCGGTAGTACTCCGGATCGCAGGTGTGCAGCCGGCGCGACCAGTCGAACGACACCCCGTACTGACGGAACGAGGCCGCCTGCGTCTCGATGTTCTTATAGGTCCACTCAGCCGGATGGGTGTTGTTGCGGATCGCGGCATTCTCGGCCGGCAGCCCGAACGCGTCCCAGCCGATGGGGTTCAGCACGTTGTCGCCGCGCTGCACGAAATACCTGGCGATGGCGTCGGCGACGGCATAGGCCTCGGCGTGCCCCATGTGCAGATCGCCCGACGGGTAGGGGAACATGCTCAGCACGTACCGGCGCGGGCGCGGGTCGGCCGGGTCGTCGCTGGCGCGGAATATGTCCATCGCGGCCCAGCGCTGCTGCCACTTCTGCTGAATCGCGCGCGGATCGTAGCGGTCCGCGGTCTCGGCGGCTGTCATGACTTCCTCGTGAGTTCGTAGAGGTCTCAGAGCGGCCCCTGCCCGGCGGTGCTTCCTGCAGTGCGGGAAACAGAAGAGCCCCTCGCTCACGAGGGGCAGCCGCGCCTACGACAGATTGGTCGGCGCGGCTAGGTAAGGAGCAGCCGGGCGAAATGCATGCCCCAAGGGTAGCGCACTTCACCTCAAGCCGAGGTGGGCCGGCTGATCTCGTCGTGACTGACGGAACTGTCCGACGATTCTCCATATTCCCAACTACAACCTTCGGCGTTCCAGAAATGCCATCAGATATGAAAAGCTACGCGTCATCAATTCCGCCTTGACCACGTCGCGGGCGCGTCAAATAATGTGCTGACACCCAGTGACGGCGGGGCAGGGAGCGCCGGCGGGCAGTACCAGTCAAGGCGGACTTGTGCAGCTCATCCGGCATCCTCGGACTAGCAGGCGTCAGGCTGGGGTGGCCTAGGGGACAGGCTGTATTCCGGGGGAATAATGAAAAATCGCTCGCGCGCGGAATTAGATAATACGCACGGCTCGGCTGCTGCGCGCAATTCCAGACCAGTCGGCGCGCAAATGCGGCGAGATGCCGGGGGATTTGACCGTGACTGAGCCAGCCGCGCCGCGTTCGGCCCCTTCCCTGGCAGTCGTCGGGCTCGCCTGCCGGTTCCCGGACGCAGCCGACGCTCCCGAGCTTCTCGACGTGGTGCTGACGGGCCGGCGCTCGTTCCGGCGCATCCCGCGCGTCCGCCTCGACGTGGCCGACTATTACCGGCGCAATCCGGCTACCGCGGATGCCACCTACAGCACCAGGGCAGCGCTGATCGAGGGCTGGGAGTTCGACCGCGCGGCCTTCGGCATCGACCAGGTCGCCTTTGTCGCCGCCGACCCGGCGCTCTGGCTGGCCCTCGAGACCGCCGCCCGGGCGCTGGCCGGAGCCGGGCTGACCGGAGGAACGGGCCTGAATCGCGACCGCACCGGCGTCATCATCGGCAGCACCCTTGGCGGCGACGTATCCCGCGCTAACGCCCTGCGCGTCCGCTGGCCCTACGTGCGGCAGGTACTGACCGACGCCCTGACCACCCACGTGCCGGAGACGCAGGCGAGCGCCGTGCTGGCCAGCGCCGAACGCCGCTACCTGACGCCCTTTCCGCCGATGGGACCACGCTCCCTGGCCGGAGCGAGCCCCGGCGCGATCGCCGCCGCGATCAGCGGCTACTTCGGCTTCCGCGGTGGCAGCCAGGCCGTCGACAGCGCCTGCTCCTCGTCCCTGCAGGCCGTCGCCTCAGCCTGCACCGCCCTGGCCTCAGGGGAGCTCGACGCGGTTGTTGCCGGCGGGGTCGAGATCAGCATCGACCCCCTGCGGCTGATCGGCCTGGCCAAGGCCGGCGTGCTCACCGACGGCGAAGTCTGGATCTACGACGAGAACCCGACCGGCTGCCTCCCGGCCGAGGGCTGCGGGGTCGTCGTCCTCATGCGCACCGCCGACGCCCGCAGCGCGGGCCTGCCGGTCTATGCCGAGATCGCCGGCTGGGGCACCTCGGCGGGCGGGGCGCCGGGCGACGAGCCGAAGTCGAGCAGCCAGCTGCTGGCCATGCAGCGGGCTTACGACCGCGCCGGCACCGAACCCGGCGACATTCAGCTTCTTGAAGGGAACGGGGCTAGCACCAGGGACGACGACGACGCCGAGCTAGCGGCGCTCGGGGTACTGAGACGCGGTGCCCGGCAGACCGCGGTCCTCGGCTCGGTCAAGGCCAATATCGGGCACGCGCAGGCTGCCGCCGGGGCGGCGGGGCTCATCAAGACCGTGCTCGCAATGAGCACGGGCGTGCTCCCGCCCACCACCGGCGTTCGCCGGCCCCACCCGATGATCACCGAAGGTGATGCCCGCCTGACGCTGCCCGCCACGGCCGCCGACTGGCCCGAGGGAGTACGGCTGGCCGCCGTCAGCACGCTGAACTCTGGCGGGGCCAACGTGCATCTGGTGCTGCGGGCCGAGCCGCCGGCCCGCACCCGGCACGACCGCTGGGCCCGGTCTCGCGTGGTCCCGGCCCGGTCGCTGGACGGAGACGGGGTGACGCCGAGGCTCATGGCGCCGCCGTCGCAGCCGCTGCCGTACCTGCTGACCGCGCCGAACCGGTTCGCTCTGGCCGCGGTGCTCAACCGGCTGGCTGCCATCGCGGGCTGGCTGACGGACGCCGAACTGCAGGACCTGGCCTGCGGGCTCGGCCGGGAGGAAGGCAGCCAGGGGAAGGCCAGGGTGGCGCTGGTAGCCGCCGGGCAGGAGCAGCTCGCCGCGCGGGCCGCCGAGGCCGCCGCGCTGCTCCCCCACCTCACCGAGGGCCTGCTGGCCGTCCAGCCCGGCATCTTCGCCGCTGACGACGGCGACGGCCGCGTCACGCTGCTGCTATCGGGCGAGGCCGGCGCCGACGGCAGCGATCCGGTGACCGGATCGGTCGGCCACTGCCTCGGCACGCTGCAGTGGCTCGAATCGCTGGACGTCAGCGCCAGCGCGGCGGTCGGGCATGGTGTCGGCGCGCTGGCCGGCCTGGCCTGGGCCGGCGTGCTCGGACAGGGCGACGTCGTCGATATCGCGCAGCTGCGCGCGCAGTTCCTGAACCAGGCGGCTCCCCCACCGCAAACCTCGGCCGACGGGACCGCCGCCGGCTCACCCCCGGCGGCCAGCAGGGTTGGTGCCGCTGCGCTGCGCGCCGCAATCGCGCAGAAGTTCAGGTTCGGGCCGCCCCGGCGCCGCCTCCTGTCGACACTGACCGGCACCGAGATCGCCTCGGTGGATGACGCGATCGACCTCATCTGCAGCGGGTTCGCAGGCACCGACCACATGATCGACGCGATCAAGGGGGGCGCCCTCGGGGCCAGCCTGCTGCTGGAAACCGGGCCCGGCACCGAGATGACGACGGCGGCGGCCACCGCCACGCGCGTCCCGGCGGTCAGCCTCGAGTCGGGGCCCGAGGACCCGGCCGGGTCAGCACACGCTGCCGCCGCGCTGTTCGCCGCCGGTGCGCTGGGTCAGCCGCAGGCATTCTTCGGCGGCTGGCCGGCCCGGCCCATCGACATCTGGCGGGAACGCACGTTCATCGCCGGCCCCTGTGAGACCAGGCCGCAGGGCGCGCCGGCCGAGCAGAAGCAGCCGGCCGATGTCAGCCAGGCGGAACGACCGCGCGGCCTGGCGGAGGTCCGCGACGAGTTCGAGCGCCGTCCGCCCGCAACGCCCCCGGCGGCCCCGGTGGCGCAGGCCAGTCCGATCCCCGGCCTGGCGCCCTGGGCTCGCTGCTTCGCCGAGGAGCTGCGGCCGGTCCCGGTACCGGACGCGCCGGAGCCCGCGGCTGGCTGGCGGCTGCACATGGCCGGGAGCAGTTCCAGGCTCGCGGCGGTGACCGGGGCGTTCAAGTCCGAGGCCACGGCCGGCCAGGCGCTGGCGGTGATCGGCGACCCGGCCGACGACGACTCGCGGGCCGCGGCGCTGCAGGCTGCGCGCGACGGCATCGAGACCGGACGGCTGGTCGTGGTGACCTGGAGCCAGGGTTTCACCGGCTTCTTCGCCAGCCTGCAGGCCGAGCATCCGGCCATGGGCGTCACGATCCTGCGTGTTCCCGACAGCGACGAGGGCGTAGCGCTCGCGCGGAAGTTCGCGAGCGCTGAGCCGGGGCAGTTCCGCGAGCTGGCGCTCGCCGCCGGCGGCACGGCCGCCGAGCCGGTCATGGCGCCGCTCGAGTCGCGTCGCGGCGGGCCGTTCCCGCTTGGCCCCGACGACGTCGTGGTCGTCAGCCGCGACGCCCGGGGCGCCGGCCTGGCGCTGGCGCAGGTACTCGCGTGCTGCGGAACGCCGGTCGCGGTCATCGGCCGTCCGTCCGGCGAGGATGACAGCGAGCTGGTGGCCGGCCTGGAAAAGCTGCGATCCGCGGGTGCCAGGGTCGGTTACGAAGTCATCGACCTCACCAGCCAGTCGAGCCTGGCCGCGGCCATAGCCAGGATCGAGGACCGGCTAGGACGCGTGACGGCCATCGGGCACTCGGCTGGCCCCGGCGGCAGCCACGTTCCCTTTATCGAAGTATCCGATATCGAAATAAGCGGTCACGTAGCGAGTGAGACGGCCACGCTCGAGCACATCGTCGGGGCGATCCGGCCGGGGCAGCTAAGGATGATCATCACGTTCGGCTCGGTGGCCGGGCGGTACGGCCTGGCGGGGGCGAGCCAGCTCGCGCTGAGCGGCGGGGCGCTCGCGGGCCGGGCGGCGCAGCTCGCCGGCGCCGTCCGCGGCTGCGCCAGCCTGCACATCGACGTCCCGGCGTGGTCGGATGCCGGACTCGGCGAGCGCCAGGATCTGGCCGACGACCTGGCCGCGGCGGGAACCTCCCCGATCGACGTCAGCACCGCATCCCGGCTGCTGCTCAAGGCCATGACGACGCCGGACCGGCCGGGCCGGATCGCGATCCACGGCCGGGTCAGCGGCCCCGCCGCGACGTCGTCCGCGGGTCTCAGCCCGGCGCAGCTCGCCGCGGCCGGACTGCCGGACGGCGGGCGGTTCCTGCGCGAGGTCAGGGTCAACTACCCGGGCGTCGAGCTTGTGTGCGCGCCGCGGCTGTCCGTCGAGACCGACCCATATCTGGCCGACTACCGGGTGGACGGCCTGGCCGTGCTGCCGGGGGTGCTCGCGGTGGAAGCCCTCGCCGAGGCGGCCTCGGTGCTCGCCGGCCGGCCGGTCCGCCTGGCTAGCAACGTGCGGCTTGAGTCGCCGGTCGTCGTGCCCGCTCAGGGCACCGCGGAACTGCGCATCTGCGCCCAGCGCGAGGGCACCGTGATCAGGGCGGCGCTGCGCTGCGCGGATAGCTCGTTCGCGGTCGATCACGCGCGCGCCGAGTTCTCCTGCGCGACCGCTGAGGACGCCAGGCCGGCGGCAGTGCTGTCGGCGGCGCTGCCGGCGGCCGGAGCGCTGCCCCTAGCACTGTCGGCCGGGCCGTCCGGGCTCGTGGACGGGACCGAGTTCTACGGGCCGATCGCGTTCCAGGCCGGGCGGTTCCGGCGGGTGGCGCTGCTGCCCGAGGTGACCGCGCGCTCGTGCCGGGCGCTGGCGCGCGGTTCCGACGACCAGCCCTGGTTTGATGCCGGCAGCCCGCTGGCCGGCAGCGGCTTCCTGCTCGGGAGCCCCGGCGTGGCCGATGTCAGCCTGCACGTCCTGCAGGCGTGTGTGCCGCACCGGCGGCTGTGGCCGGCTGGCAGCGCCTCCGTGTGGTCGTCCGGCCGCGCGGCCGAGGGCGCCGTCGAGATCCGGGCGGTCGCGACGTCGGCCGGAGGCGCGCCCGCGCTGAGCGTGCCCGCCCAGGCCCGTCCGGGCATCCAGGCGAGCGTGCCGGCCCAGGCCGGCGTCCCCGCCGCGGAACGCGCGCCCGCCGACCACCTCGTGCCCGTTCAGGCCAGGGCGGATCAGCTGGCGGACGAGCGCTGGGACATCGAGGCGGTCGACTCGGCCGGGGAGCTGCTGTTCGCGTGGCGCGGTGTGCAGGTCCGTGACGCCGGGCCGCTGCCGCGCAACGCCGCCTGGCCGCCGTCCCTGCTGTCGGTCTATCTCGAGCGCAGCTGCTGCGACCTCGGGCTTGACCCGGCGCTGCGGGCGACCGTCAGCTGCGGCCAGCCGCAGGAGTCCGGGCCGCAGGGCTCCGGGCCGCAGGGCCCCGTGCCGCAGGGCCCGGTGCCGCAGGGCCCCGTGCCGCAGGGCCCCGTGCCGCAGGGCTCTGCCGCCCGGAGTTCTGAACCCCGGGGCTCCCGGCCGCCGCAGGGCTCCCGGCCGCAGCGATCGGCAAGCCGGGCGAAGGCGCCCTCGCCAGCCGGCCCGGCCGCCAGCCACACCGCCGAGGCGGTCGGCACCGGCCCGCTGGCCGGATTCAGCCTGGCGGTCTCCGCGCCGGTCCCGGTGGCCTGCGGCTGGCACCTGGTCGAGTCCGGCCACCGGCAGCCGCTGCCACCGCCAGGCATGGCCGCCGCGTACACCCAGCTGCGCGCTCAGCTGGCCGAGTCGCCCGGGGAACTCGCGGCCCGGCTCCGTGCCGCCAGCGCGTGCCTGGAGATGGCCGGGCTCACGATCGCCGAGCCGATGTCGTGCCGCAAGGTCAGCGGCGACGGCTGGGCGCTGCTGACCGTGGGCCCGGCGAGCATCGCGACGGCGGTAGTCGAGATCAGCGGCGTGGCCAGCCAGGTGGCGATCGCCATCATGACCACGGCCGTCACGACACCGGCACCGGTGCGGGCTGCGGCGCCGGCGGCGGCTCGCGCGCCGCGCCGAGGGGGGGTCCGCGCCGCCGCTCGGCCGTAGCGCGACAATGCGCGGGTCTGTCACACTAAGACCAGAACGCAGTTCTAGTCGAAGGACGGCGACCCATGACCACCCGTGTCGAAGGTCCCATTGACGGCGTTGACCTGTCGCTGATCGAGTTCTGGCAGCAGCCGCTCGAGGGCCGGGACGCCGACTTCGCCAAGTTGCGCGCGCTCGGCAGGCCTGCGTACTTCATCGTGCCGGAGGGTCCGCTCTCGACGCCAGGCGACGGCTACTACGCCTTCGTCTCGCACGCGGACGTGGCCGCAGCCAGCCGTCAGCCGGAGCTGTTCTCGTCGGCGCGCGGCGCGACGAGCATCGAAGACCTGCCCGCCGAGTTCAACGAGTACTTCGGTTCCATGATCAACATGGACGACCCGAGGCACGCCCGGCTGCGCCGGATTGTGTCGCGGGCCTTCACGCCCCGGATGATCAAGAAGTTCGAGGAGGACGTGCAGCGGACCGCGTCGGTCATTGTCGACGAGCTGATCGAGACCGGGCCGTGCGACTTCGTCCAGCACGTCTCCGCCCGGCTGCCGCTGAAGATCATCTGCGAGATGATGGGCATCGGCGACGAGCACTACGACATGGTGCTGCGCAACACCAACCTCATCCTGTCCGGTGCCGACCCCGAGTTCATCAGCCAGGACCTGGATGTTGCCATCACCCAGCTGCTGACGGCCGGCAAGGACCTCGCTGACCTGGTCATGGCGGTCGCCGCCGACCGCGCGGAGCATCCCCAGGACGACGTGATCACCGCGCTGGCCAGCGCCAACATCGACGGCGAGCAGCTCACCCCGGCCGAGCTCGGCTCGTTCTTCATCCTGCTCGTAGTGGCCGGCAACGAGACGACCCGCACCGCGATCTCGCACGCGCTCAACCTGCTGACCCGGCACCCGGAGCAGCGCGAGCTGCTGCTGGCCGACATCGAGGGCCGCCTGCCCGCAGCGGTCGACGAGGTGGTCAGGTACGCCTCGCCGGTCATCTTCATGCGCAGGTCGGTCACCAGGGACTGCACGCTGAACGGGAACGACTACAAAGAGGGCGACAAGGCCGTGCTGTTCTACTGGGCGGCCAACCGGGACGAGTCGGTCTTCGCCGACCCCGCCCGCTTCGACATCACGCGCACGCCCAACCCGCACGTGGGCTTCGGCGCCGCCGGCCCGCACTTCTGCCTCGGCGCGCACCTCGCGCGGCGCGAGATGACCGTCATGCTCCGCGAGCTCATGACCAGGGTGCCGACGATCCGGTCGACGGGCGAGCCCGACCGGCTGCTCTCCAGCTTCATCAACGGGATCAAGCACCTGCCCTGCGAGTTCGACTAG
>Ga0209380_10000026_pt1 | contig 81507 bp, 61 predicted proteins | sample HubBroMetageWFT6_FD_188347 | JGI IMG/M metagenome (GOLD analysis project Ga0209380, IMG submission 188347) | Warmed and freeze-thawed soil microbial communities from the Hubbard Brook experimental Forest, New Hampshire - Hubbard Brook CCASE Soil... | ecosystem: Environmental > Terrestrial >...
TATCCTCTATGCGCCGGCTGGAAATACACCGGGAGTGAGGTCGCTCATTGCGTCACCGCCAGGATTCTCCGATATTCGGTACGTCACCGGAGTTGCCGGCCGACCCATCGTCGAAGTCTGGGGGCCGGGTGATTGTTGCGCCGCCGATTCAGGCCACAAATCGCGCACGGACCTACCCCTAATGCCCGGAGCGCAGTCGCCCGCCGGTGACGCGGCCGCTCCTCCTCCTCCTGATGAAGGTGGTGCTACCCTCTCTGTTCGAGGGATGCCCATTGTCAAACCACCTTATGGAATCCTCGCGGCGGTTGATCTCGATCGCGGTCAACTTCTGTTTCAGGTGGCGCACGGCGACACACCGGATAACATCCGCAACCATCCGGATCTGAAAGGTGTGAACATTCCAAAGACCGGACAGGCCGGGACTTCAGGGGTCGGGCTGGTGATTACAAAGACTCTGGTTGTCATGGGTGATCCACAGATCACGACGACGCCGGAGCATCCGCGGGGCGCGATGCTTCGGGCTTACGACAAAAAGACTGGCCAGCAAGTTGGAGCGGTCTTGATGCCGGCCATCCAGAGCGGGACGCCAATGACCTATATGGTGGATGGCAAGCAGTACATTGTGGTCGCCGTCAGTGGAGGCGCGTACTCGGGGGAGTATATCGCGTACAGCCTGCCCAATTAGAAATGCGAAGCCCCGGCGACTCTACAGGAATCTGTGTGCGAAATGAGGATTGAAACGTTTATGTAGCGCCCGCCTTCGGGCGGGCACTTTGCAATCGGGCAGATGCCCGCCTGAAGGCGGGCGCTACATGAACCAACACCGAATTCACAGACGGACTCTCACGGGGCGCTCGGAGTAAACACAGTCGTCCACAAACATCCGAACATGTGTGTCCGGCTCATGCCACAACGAGCACTTAAAAGGCGCGAGATGAAAACTAGAATTGCTATGGTGGCGCTCATCCTCATTGCTGCCGCAGTCGCTGTCCCCTCGTCACTGCGCGCCGAAAATGCTGCTTCCTCGCAACAAGCGCCGGCGCCATCTTCGACCGAGCCCGCGCAGTCCGTTTGGGATGGCGTCTTCACAGTAGAACAAGCCAGCCGCGGGGGAGCACTCTATGCGCAGAGATGTGCGCGCTGCCATGGTCAGGACCTCACCGGCGGAGAAATCGCGCCAGCGCTGAATAGCGGCGAATTCAAATCGAACTGGACCGGCCTCACGATCGACGACCTTCTCGAACGGATCAAAGTTTCGATGCCCCAGGACAATCCGGGGAGCCTGAGCCGCCAGCAAACTGCCGATGTCGTGGCGTTCGTCTTATCCAGGAACGGTTTTCCAGGAGGCAAGACAGAACTCGCGCGCGAGGCTGAAGTCCTGAAGACCATCCGTTTCGAGCAGAACAAACCCGTAACCGCAGGCCCTGGCGAGACACCGAGGTCATTGGAGATGGCTGGCACATCGTCCACGGTTGCGACAGCGAGCGGGTATCACGTGATCAAAAGGATTTCGATTCCAGGCGATACGGGCTGGGATTATATAACGGCAGACAGTGAAGCCCGCCGTCTGTATGTCCCGCATGGCATCGAAGTGGTTGTGCTCGATCTGGACTCAGGCGATATCGTAGGAAAAATTGCGGGACTGAAGGGCGTGCACGGCGTGGCGATCGCCAGGGAATTTGGACGCGGGTTCATCAGCGCCACGGATCCCAGTTCCGTCACCATTTTCGATCTGAAAACGCTCGCCGTGATCGACAAATTGAGGGTGGGGGATGACCCGAACGGGATCATCTATGACTCCGGGACCCAGCGCGTCTTCACCGCCGACCGCGGCAGCAAACGCATTACGGCGATTGATGCCAGGGCAGGCAAGATCGCCGGTACCATAGAGGATCTGGGCGGCAGGACGGAGCATTTGGCCGCGGACGAAGCGGGACACGTCTTCTTAAACATGCAGGATGTCGGGAAGCTGCTCAAGCTCGATGCGCAATCGTTGAAAGTTATTGATACCTGGCCGCTGGATCCGCCCTGCGGTCAGCCCAGCAGCATGGATATGGACCGCATCCATAATCGCATCTTTGTTGGCTGCAGGAGTGGTCTCTTCACCGTCGTGGACGGCGCCACTGGAAGGATTGTTGCTACGCAGCCCATCGGACTTGTTGTGGATGCGCTGGAATATGACCCCAAGACAGCGTTGATCTATGTCTCCACTGGGGGAGGCGATGGCTCTCTCTCCATCTTCCGCGAGGAGAGCCCGGATAAATATGCGCTGGTGGAAAACGTAAAGACCTTGCCTGGGGCCAGGACGATGGCGTTGGATCGAAAAAACGGCAGGGTATTTCTGCCCGTCGCAGACCTTAGTCCCGTCCCTGCCGCTACGGCCGAAACTCCGCGGCCGCGAGCGCCGGCGATTCCGGGGACCTTTTCGGTTCTGGTTATCGGTCGATGACGCTTCAAACCGGTGGACTTTTTTAGTCTAAATATGTCAGCGTACGATGCGCAGGCTATAGCTCGAAGCGTGAAATTTCGGCTTATAATCCACCAGTTTGGGTTTGCTATTAGAAGCAGACATCGCCACAAAACCTCTTTGACTAAGGGGCTCACATATGTTTTCGACGCTTAGGTCCGCGATTTGCTGCTGTGCGATACTGATCGCTTTCACCACAATCTATGTCCAGGCCACAATTCCAGCAGCGCCCCAAGAATCAGATGCGGTCGTCGTCAAGATGACAACCGAACACACGTTTGTGCCCGAGAAGCTAACGATCGCAGTTGGACAGACAGTGGAATGGGTCAACGACGATAAAGCCAGCACACACCAAGTTACAACCGATCCGGATGTGGCAGTTGATCCGAGCCATGTTTCCATGCCGGAAGGTGTTGCGCCCTTCGATTCACACTTGATAACCAGTGGCAAGTCATTCCGGCACCAGTTCACCGCTCCCGGACTTTATCGATACGCATGTCCCCCTCACGAGAACGACGGGATGCTCGGAGAAGTGACCGTAACAAAGTAGGTCTTCGCCAGTACGGTGTCGCGTTAATTGCCCAGCCCAATTTTCTATTGCCGGGAGTCGGCCATATGGGTTGGTGAGGGTTGGATCCTGTCTAAGTCAAACCGCCAAGAAAAATTCTACGAGCCTGAGCGGTCCTAAAGGACTATTTTCGTACGCGTCATTTTGCATCTCGCGGACACGGTCCTTAGGAAGCTACAGGTCGCCGAACGCGTGATTCGGCGACCTGCGGCGATTCGATTCTAAGCTTGGAACTGCCTATGGGATCATCCATGTGGTGTTCCGTGCCGGCACGAAGCCGACCGGGATATGAGCGACTTCTTTCAAGGATATGATATCGACGACGGAGACGTTATTCGACTGTTCGTTAGCCACGTAGGCCGTCTTGTCGTCAGGCGTGATCGTCAGCCAGCTCGCACCCTTCCCGCTCAGTTCGGCGCCTCCCAGCAGCTTCAAATCTGGTAGCGAGTAGGCATAGAGGGCGCTGTTTAACCGGCTATTGACTAGCAGCGTCTTTTGATCCGAGGTGACGGTAATGCCGTGAGATGCAGCGGGCGGTCCGAAATGGTTCTGCAGTTCGGGGGCTACGTCCGGATTCTTAATGCGTTTGATTTCCTCGCGCGTTGCAAAATCGACGACCGCAAATCCATTAAATTCACCACCCACTTGTGCGAACACCCACTTGGTAGAGCCGTCGGGATTGGCCGATATCGCCATCGGAGACGGGGATGGCTTGATGGCAAGCGTCCAAGCGACCTCGTTGGTCCGCGTGTCAATCACGTGCATCATGTTCTCCGGCGGTACGGTGTCTCTGGCGACCCCACCAATCACGTACTTGCCATCGGGGGTCATGTTCAGGTCGTGTATGCCGCCCTTGATCGGGATGGTCTTGACGTTCTGAAGCGAACTCGTGTCAATCACGTCGATGCCGCCATTCGCCTGGGCTCTGATTTGCGGAAAATGCGATATGTCGTCCCAGGAAGGTCTTATCGCTACATAGATCCATCGGCCATCAGGAGTCAGTGCAATAAGGTTGGGGACTCCTCCACTCAGAGGAATTCGTTTGATCACCTCTAAAGTCTTGCCGTCGACAACATCGAGCGTCCTCTGCGCTTCTTCACTGATGTAGATTCGTTTGCCGTCCGGGGCTACCGCGATCCCATGGCTTGCTTCGATCCCCTTGATCTCCCCTACCACTTTATTCGTGATTGGGTCGATGATGTGGATGTTATCCCCGGCGGAGTTCGTTTGGATGATGCGTAACTTCGAGTTGGGCGCGGCCTTCAGGGAAAACGACACCGCGCACACAACCATCACGCACAAAACGATGAGACACCCGCGAAACACCAGTTTGTTTGTCATCTTCGTTGCTCCTCATTTCAACAACAAGCTGTCCTCATCAGGCGATATGCCGGGAGACAACTCGTTACGCGCCACTACTTCGCTGTCGCTCCAAACACCCATGCTTTCAGGTTTAACCACTCCGGATTGTCTTGCGATTCAAAGTGCTTGCCACCGCCGTGAGCGGGGTCGCCACCCGCCTGCTGGGCGAGCGGATGTCTGAGCAGCGGGCTCTCCATGCTTCCGGGCACAACCACCCGCTGGACCAACTCGAAGTTCTGGCGCGACTGCTCTTCATTCCAGGTCGTGCTCCCAGGCGAGAGCGGCACCAGGTGCAACGGCACGTGGTTGGCCGTATGGCAGGTAACGCATCGCGCGTGGCCAGGCCGCTTGTTAAGGAAGACGGGTTCCACCTTGGCCTTGAAAAACTCGTAATTCAACGGCGCCGACTCGGTGGAGGAAGAAGCCGGCTGGTTCTCCTTAGCCTGCCGTTTCGCCCGTAACGATCCGGCCGCCAAGAATATACACGCCACGACGAATATATAAGACAACGCTTTCTTCATTTGGCGCACAGGAACCTCCGACGAAACAATCTGGTTGGGAAAATAACGAAGTTGTTCTGGCCTGGGGAAAGCGCCCCTCAAACAAGGAAAACGAACTGCGGAGAGGAAACTTCATGGGCTGCGGCAGCGTGTAAATTACGAACCCGCGCATGTGCCGCTATCTTGGGTGAACGCTGTCATAGCAGTAAGGTATTGTCAAGAATAAAATTGCCCTCTTCCCGGCGCGCGGCGCTCAAGTCAAATTGTTAATATTCCATATCGCTCGAATCTTTCAGTATGAGTCGATTTGGTGGCAGATATTATGTAAGTCGACGATTGAATGTTGTCGCGCCTGGATTTTTGGATTGTGAAGCCCTTACTCAGACGGTACGCCGGCGCTCATGCGGCGAAAACAATTGGTTCATCTAGAGCGGCCCCGGGGTGGATAAAGTGGCCATTCGAAGGTTCACAATGAGGAATCGCCGCTTAAGTTCTTGACCTTCGATGCGCCAGGTCAAATCGGGAATTCGGGATGCCATGCGCCGGGCGGATGTTCGAATCGAAAATTTCGAAAGAATCAAAGCGGCTCCAGTGCGCCATGGCCGGCGGAAATTCACGTTGAACGCGGAGGCGTTATGAGAGTTGTTGCAGTTGCGAGCGCCCAAGCCAGCACACGGGTGAGAACGACCGCTGCTCCGCAAGCATTTTTCCTTTGGCTCATTCTCATCCTGTATCCGCAGTCTCCTTCCACCACTTTTCGCAGCGCAGAATTGACACGGACTTTGCGTGGGCCTCTCACGCCCCCGCCGGCCTGCTCGCGGGGTTATCTTACGTGCCGCTGCTGCCGCGTTATCTTTGGCGGTGCTGGCTGTCTTCAATCATCTGGCCTGCCAGGCGCGCTGGAACCTCACCCGCGTGATCTCCGAATCGGCGGCCCGCAAGGCGTCTTACAGCTTCATGGCTTTAGGCGGGGCAGTTACTGTGGTTATCAGCCTTGCAGCCTGTGGTGTGCATTTGGTGAAATAATTTGCCGGGTCTGACCCGTTCGCCGAGTTGTCCGTCCCTTCGGCTCCTTGCGGAAGTGGCCGATTCCGGGAAACGGGATTTTCAGGAACTGGATCCGGAAAAAGTAACTTTCCGGAAAGAGGGGCGGTCTCAATGGGTCGACGCGACACTAGTTCCAAATCTACTTGCTGGAGTCTCAAAAACTAACATCGTTCGCGAGCGTCGATTCGAACGCAACACTGTCCTGTTTAGTCATTATTGAGCACAGCCAGTCAGATCGGTTTTCAGAGAGAAGTACTGTCGGATCAACAGATTTGATGGGATTGCGTCGCCCCATTCAGCTCGCACCCTTTATCAGGATGTGGCATGGTGGTGCAGAATGTTGCGGCGACGTTAGCAATTGACGTCCATCCAAATGTTAAGAACAATTGAGCCGCCGGGTGCTTGGAATCGAGCGCGTGCGTCCGAAGCGGAGAAATCCAAAACGGTGATATCACCATGCCCAAATCGGAAGGAAATTCTGTCGATCGTCGCAATTTTCTGAAGATCGCCGCTGGCAGTGCGGCGGCGCTGGTTGCGAACGCGCCAAGAGCGAGCGCCCAAGAGAATGGCGCTCGCCCCTCAGAGGAGCAAATGTCCGCGGAGGCCAAGAAAGTGGGTGCGCCGACGACGGACCGCGCCAGTGAGACCCCTGCCGACAATCCATATACCCAAGGGATGGCGGCGTTCGTATCGGGTCTTCGTTACGAAAAAATCCCCGAGGAGGTGATTGACCGAATCAAGCTGTTGATTCTGGACTCGATTGGTTGTGCGATCTATGGCGCCGACTTGGAATGGAGCCTCATCCTGATGCGCACTCTCCAACAGCTCGATAGTTCAAAATCCTGCGGCGTCTGGGGCACGTCGCTGAGGCTCTCAGCGCCGCACGCCGCGCTGGTCAACGGCACGCTTGTGCACGGATTCGAACTTGACGATATACATAGGCTGGGCGTGATGCACGTGGGGGCTGTTACGCTGCCGTCTCTCCTGGCCGTTACAGAAATCAGGCCGGGGATAAACGGTCGCGACTTTCTTACTGCCGCGGTTGCTGGTTACGAGATCGGGCCGCGGGTGGGAAAGTGTATGGGAGAGGAACACATCGGTCAGGGTTGGCACTCCGCAGCGACCGTTGGAGTGTTCTCATCGGCGGCAGCGGCGGCAGCCGCGTTGCGGCTCTCAAAGGAGCAGACAGTCCATGCGTTAGGAATCGCCGGCACGCAGTCTGCGGGCCTCATGGCTGCCCAATATGGTTCCATGGTCTTACGGATGCACACGGGCCGGTCCGCCCAGAGCGGCCTGTATGGTGGTTTGCTCGCCGCGAACGGGTTCACGGGAATCGTGAATATTTTCGAGAGTGATTATGGCGGCTTTTGCACAACATTCTCCCGGTCGCACGACCGGTTCAACCTGGCCGAGCTAACCGCCGGCCTGGGGACGCGCTTTGAGACGATGCAGGTATCGCTCAAGTTTTACTCATGCGTGAGCAGCAACCACACGACTCTTGACGCCATTCGTGCGATTCGGGCTCGACGGCAGTTCTCTGTTGACGAAGTTGACCGCATCGTAGTGCATGGCTCTCAGGTGACCGTTGATCATGTAGGCTGGAAGTATCGCCCCGCGGGGATCTCCGCAGCGCAACTGAACTTGCCGTTCTGCGTCGCGACGCTTCTTCTCGACGGGAATGTTTTCGTCGATCAGTTCACTGCGCTGAAAATTGTCGATCCGGTCCGGATAGCGCTTGCCGACAAAGTAAAAGTCGTGGCCGATCCGGATATCATGGCGCGAGGCTCTGAATTCCGGCAGATGGTTAGAGCCGAAGTATTTCTGAAAGACGGAACAGTATTGGCGGAAACCGTTGAGGCGCCGCGCGGAAGCGAGCGGAACTTTGCGAGCAAAGCCGACGTGGTTGCGAAATTTGAAAATCTGGCAGGCCACGTCATTCCGCCGGGCCAAGTAGCGGCGATCCGGGAGGCTGTTCTAAATTTGGAAACGCTGCCGAACTCGAGCAGGCTGGCCCATTTACTAATGAAACAGTAAGTCCGGTATTGAAGCCTCACGGCCGCTAGATGGAGGTTCGTCCATGTCCCACTCATGTGCCGGTTTCGACGAATCGCCGAATCGCGAGGCTTGATTTTTCGGGCGGAGCTGTAAGGTGACGTCGGTCTGGTGTCCGGGCGAGACCCATACGTTTTGGCGCCATTGGGAAACGCGCCCCGGATCGGAGGCCCGGACGGAGTATTGTCCTTCAGGGAGAGAGGGGAACCAGAAACGACCCTGAGTATTGGTTTCCGTAGTTTGGAGATGACCGCCTTCGGAGTCTTGCAGAGTTACGCGGGCGTCAGCGACGGCTTTGCCTTTGAGGTCCAGCACTTGGCCGCCGACCGTGCCGAGTCCTGCAGCCGAAAGCACAGCAAAGCTACCGACGGCTAGGATAAGCGAGAAGACAACGAGCCCTGGCAATAACGCGAATAGTCTTTTCATCCTCACCCATTCCGTACGCCGAGCTTGCAATTCTTGCGCGAGATCGCGCCAGCTAATCCAGCTCACCATAATATAAGAGTAGATATTCGGAGGGCAGAATTACAATCACCCATAGAGATGGATCAATCGCAGTCGATACCTGGCCACTCGGTCAGGGAGGAAATCTTTTCTCTTTGCCCGTGATTTCATAACTCCCGAATAGTCGGCTACTCGAAAGCCGTTTTCGAACCTGCTCTCGGCGTCGCAGGTTGGTCACATCCCGGCAAGTTCTCCAATCGGAATGCGACTTTATGCACGCCACTCGATTTGGCTCAAATTCCGAAAAAGCCTTATCTGAATTTGGCTGTTAGAGAAGGTCGAACATAAATAGGAAGAGCCGATCCTCCTCGAGTTCAGGGAACCAAGATTGAGACTGGCGCAGACACTGGATGGAGTGAATACAGAATGCGATCGTGGTTCGCTTGGGTGGGCTTCCCGACCGATCCTTACCTCCCAGCCCACGCCACTAGCTACTATTGGTCTGCAAGATAGAAGTACCCAACCCGGTCATTCGACGGGCTGCCGTACCACAGGCGTCCCTGGTCATCAGGAAAGAATTCGCGGAGTGTATTTTCCGAATGGGGATAGGGATAGACTGTGACGTTTCCGGTTTTTGGATCGAGGCAACCCAGCTGATCCATGTAATAGGATGCGTACCAAATTTTCCCGTTCTTGTCGATGCCAAGGGCATATGGGCTTGGCCGCGCACCCGGCAACTTGTATTCCTTAAACGTTTCCGTCTTGGGATCGAAGTGAGCGACCTTGCCTGAAAAATACTCCCCAAACCATACGCTTCCGTCGGAAGCGACTTGGATTCGCCGCGGCTCACCCTTGGTCGGCGGAGCCCAGCTCTTTTGTTCTCCCTTGCTGTTCACCCTATAAAGCTTGCCATCGTCTCGGAGTCCGCCTGCCCAGACGTTATCGTCCTTGTCAATCGTAATCCCATAAAACGCGCCGTCGTCGGCATGGAAGGCGGTGAATTTATGTGTTTCGGGGTCAAACCGATTGAGGGGATTTCCCGTGCTCCATATCATTCCTTTTGAATCGACGCGAATCGTGTGCGTGGTTCCAGGCGAAGGCGACTCGTACTCAGTGACCTGTTTCGTATCGGGATCTAATCTCCCAATCTTGTTCTTAAATTGCTCGGAAAACCACACTGTGCCATCGGCTGCAGGGACCGCTGAATGAATTCGGAGGACGTCAGGACTGGATACCGGGAAGTCGTCAAGCTTGCCGGTCTTCGGGTCCAGCCTCGCTATCTTATTTACCGGCCCGTTGTAGGGAATCCATATGTTCCCCTTTTTGTCGGGAACCGCACTCCAGGGAAATTTGCCTCCCACTTCGTATTCGACGTAAACGATATTCATGGCGTCGTCGCCGAACGATTGCGCAACTTTTTCGTATCCTGGCAATTCCGCCGGCGATTTTGGGAGGTTCGAATCTTCTCCAAATACGCTATTCAGATAGGACGCAATGTCGGCAGCTTCGCGGTCATTGATTCTGACTCGCATCGTGGTCCGCATATACTCGACACGGTCTCGCCAGCCGGCTTCGTCGCGAACCGTAGACGCGATTCGAGTCTGAATTCCGTGGCAGGCGGCGCAGGTAGCAGTTGGCTGTCCGGGTTGCGGCGTAAAGAGCGCTCCTTTGCCTTTTCCCTCCGGCAACAACTGATCGGCCTGATACAGCGAAATGTCGGTCCAGTGTATTTGTCCCTTCTTCAGCTCAAATTCGAACGAGACTTTCTGATCGGCGGTCAAGCTAACACCCGTGCGCGGTTGAGCTTGGTAGCCGACGGCCCTGATGCGTATCTCATACTCCCCGGCCGCCAAGTTCGGAATCCGGTACTGGCCGTCTTTGCGCGACAACACATTGACCGTTATCTTTGTCTGTGCATTCCTGGCCTGGACAAATGCTCCCTTGAACGGCGCGCCGTCGGGACCCTTGACTGCGCCTGTGACCTCCGCCCCATAACCAAGTGAGGCAACGCCTAAGACAGAGCTCAGTAACCAGATCATTTTTCCCATTGGTGTCATGCCCAGTGCCATCCCTTCAGACGTGCCGGATATCTCACCGCCTATGCGCCAAACCTTAGGCCACCTTCACTCTACCGTCAAGCTCGGATCACAGCGAACGTCCTAGCATCGCGCTCCGCATAGACCATGGTGAAACGTCGCGTCCCGGGCCGGCCAGGTGCTGTGAAGTCCCTTGATCGGGATTTGGAGTCCTGCAGCGGGACAAGATTGAATGCAAATTATAACGATGAACGCGCTTCCGCGCTTTGCCAGGTTGAAATGGGTCCTCGAATGTTCCTGCCGCGAAGGCCCCGCATATCCGCATGCTTCAGAATTCAAATCTCAGCGCAAACTGGATCTGTCGTGGTTTTCCTTGCGTCATGGTGAGCTGCCCCGCCCCCGGGTCTGGCGATTCCGTAAACGGGCCCAGGTCGCCTGAAGCACCCGCGAATATCCCGGCAGACGGCGGGGCAAAATTTGGATGGTTCATGATGTTGAAGAATTCGGCGCGAAATTGCAACATGCCGCCTTCTCCCAGGAATCCTAACTTCGTTTCCTTCACCAGCGAAAAGTCCCAATTTCTGGAGGGCGGACCGGGCAGGATATCGCGCCCGGAGGTCCCAAGCTGGCCAATGGTGCAAAATCCAGCTGGCTGAGAGACACAGTTCGGCGTCCCCTGAACCGAAGGATCGCTGAGAGAAACCGGCGGCAACGAGAACATGGCCTGGTTGTACCAATGTTCGACCGTCCCTGTAATCACCGTATTTGGGTCGTACGGAATCGGAGGGTAGAGGCAGGGAGACACGTTGTATGGGGCATTTTGAAGAAGAGCAGGGTTATCGCCCGGCATCCAAGTGCATAAACCGTCCGCGCCGTTGTTCGTGGTACGCCTGAAGTATTTGGCAATGAGAGCCGGAGTGTTTATATTGACTCGGTCGCCTTGACCTCCCTGCAGGACCCCAGAATTGGACCGATTGCTTCCAGTAATTAGAGAGAATGGTTCGCCACTTTCGATGCTCACGATGCTGCTCAACTCCCAGCCGTTTGCTATCTTCGAAAGGAAGGCATTGCCTTTCATGACGTCCGGAAGGCGATACGTCACGCTGATCTCCCAGTTATTCGTGATATTGAAGCAAGCCGGGCCGGTATCCACGGATTGAGGGTCCAGCGGATAGATGCCAAGGAGGCCACCGGAGACCGAGCAGTCGCGGACGTTCTCCTGGCCTTGCGTATCGTCCGTCACCCGACTGCGCGTGTAGGCGCCCTGGAATTCCAGTCCATGTCCGGCCCTCTTATTCAGGACAACTTGCAAGCCGTTATAACGGGAACTCGCAAATGTGCCGATGTTAATGCTGCTGCCAATGTTCGGGTTAATCGGACTGTAATTGGGGGAACTATTATCCCAGAAGGGCACCACTCCGCCAACGCAACGACTTGCAGGGTCACCGCACGGACCTGTGGACGTCGGGAAGATCGGATTCCCATCCCGGATCGTGGCCAAGTGAACTCCATGGTTTCCGACGTAGGCCACCCCAAGCGCCATGTTCCAGGGCAGCTGCTGCTGGACGCTCGCAGTATATTGGATCATGTAGGGGCTCTTATAGTTGTAGTCCATGTACGAAGGGGTAACTCCAGCGGAATTCTGTAGCGTATAATAGTTTATGACTTGAGCGGGAATCGGAAATGGCCAATGCCCGGGGGTCCCGAACTGTGTCGGCAGGGGGGGGTTGTTGGTTCCGGCGAAGCAAGAGGGGGTTGTTCCAGGGGCCGCTTCCCAATCCGCAAGCGTGGGGCACGAGGTATTTGTAATATCGATTATTCCGGAAAACGGCGGGGCTCCAGTCGTGTTTTCTCCGAGAACAGAACCGATATTCCCCAGGTCGTAGTAGATTCCGGCGCCGGCACGCAGCGCCGTCTTCCCGTTTCCAAACAGATCGTAGGCCAGCCCGACTCGCGGACTGAAGTCATGCAACGTATTATTTTTGATGATGGGACCAAGGGTAAATGAGTCGGTGAAATCGTTGACAAGTCTGGACTCTCTTCCGTTCAACTCGTGCGGCGTAGTCATGAATTCATAGCGAAAGCCCAGGTTCAGTGTCAGCCGCTGCGTCACCCGCCAATCATCCTGCCCATAAAACCCGACCGTATCGAAGATGTAAAATCGGCTTTCATTGGCAAACGTCGGCTTAAACTCCACCAGGTAGGGATTGCTCGCCAAGAAATCCGCAAAGGTGTTGAATTGGATCTGCCCATTCGCCGAATTACTGGCCTGATGTCCGCTATTGAACCGGTTGAGCAGCACGCCGAACTTGAACGCGTGTGTGCCATGCGTCACCAAGAAGTCGTCGCCCAGGGTGTAGATGTTCTGGAGGTCAAAGTTTATGGGGAGGTTGTTGGAGGAACCGAATTCGGTATACGTGCCGCCGGCTGATCCATTCATGTCAACCACGCCGGTGGGGGCCCCCGGAACAATAGCTGGACCCATATCATTGTTAGGAAGGCCGACGTTATTTGTGAGCGTACTAGTGCGGGTGCGGCTGAAGGAGAACTGCGCCGTATTGAGCTTCGAAGGTGAGAAAATGTGATTCTCGGCCAGGGTAATCCACTGATTTCGCGGGCTCCCCAGTTCACGGAAATACGAGTAGTCCCCTACGCTTCGGTCCAGAATGGCGTTGTCAATCGTGTAGCGGCCAAACAAAGTGTCCGCCGTCGAGAAATTCTCGTCCACGCGCATCTGTCCGTAGTTCTCACTCGTGCGGCTATGGTCCCCGAATTCATTAGAGGGAAGGGTGATGTTATTCGGGTCCGAAAAGTTGCCTGGAGTGGTGGGAAGGGGTACGAGCGCCAGGAAGGGAGCAGTGTACTGGCTAAGCGTCACCGACGGAGCAATGCCGGAAAGGTCCGGGCAATTCGCCACTGTAATAACATCACCTGCGTTTCCATGGCACCCCGCTGAAGGAACCAAGTTGTTGTTCGTAGTTCCGAGGTTTTCCCGCAATCCCTCGAAGACAGCGAAGAAGAACGTCTTATCCTTCTTGATTGGCCCGCCAAACGCGCCTCCGAACTGATTCCTTTGAAACTCAGGGATTTTCCCGGAGTCGAAGAAGTTCTTCGCATCGAGTTTAGAATTGCGCAAGTATTCAAACATGTCGCCGTGGAACTGGTTGGTTCCGCCCTTGCTGACGGCCACCATCTGGCTGCCCATGGCCAGTCCATACTCAGCCTGGAAGATTCCGGTAACGATTCTATATTCCTTGATCCCGTCCACGCCCAGGGAGTCGCCGGAGTCTCCAGCGGCAGGGTTGCGGCCTGTGCTGTTCTGTAGGATGGCGCCGTCCAGAGTGAAATTGTTGGACCGCGGCGGGGCTCCGTTGACGCTGAAGGATGTGCCTTGATCGCGGATGTTCTTGTCTGGGCTGACGCCCGGCTGCAGCAAGCTCAGGTCCACGTAGTTTCGGCCATTCAGCGGCAGGGTTTCTATGTTCTGCTCGTTCACCAGCCCGCCCAATGTTGCGTTCTGAGTGTTCACAATGGAGGCTTCCTCAGTCACGATGACCTGCTGTTCCGCGGATCCCACTTCGAAGGTCAAGTTGATGACTGCCTGGTCGGTCACCTCGAGAGTGATGCCCTTTCGAGTCTCCGTCTTGAATCCGGCGTGCTCGCCTTTCACTTCATAGCGGCCAACGGGCAGTTCTGGTATTCGGTAGGTGCCGTCGTCACCGGTCTTCACGGTCCGCGTCAAGCCTGTATCCAGGTTCGTGGCCGTTACAGTGGCAATCGGCAGCACTCCCCCCGATGTGTCCTTTGCCACACCGAGGATTGTCGCCGTAGGTAATTGGGCGACGACGGGAATCGCCAGCAAGATCAGCATTGCGGTTGAAACGATGCTCAGGCATAATCTTTTTCGATATTGTCCCATGTGGTCTCCTCCGACGAAGTCGCCCAACATTTCCTAACCAGCACAGGTCGCACTGCTTCAGGAATTGGTCTAGACACACACTTTCGCTGAACCCAAGCCCCAGGTTCTCGAATTGCGCTTGTTTTTCATTCTCCGAGACGGAACAGGACGGCCACTCAACTTTTGGTCGAGGGGAGACTGTGCCTAATACCCTCATCGTGTCAAGAAAAAAAACCGTGTGTCTCGCAGCTCGGTGAAAATGCGCAGATCGCGCTCGCAACCTTAGGAGCGGTTGCGAGATTAATCGCTGATTGGGGTAGAATCTGCCTGCTATGAGGTTGGTATTTTTTCTGGTTTTCCTGTGGTCTGCCGGCACGGCTGCCTACGGACAGGCTCGTACTCATGGCCCGGAGACGCGGGCAGGGCGACGGTCGTTTAGCGTCGTCGAAGCGACGATCCCTGAGATGCAGGCAGCAATGAAACAGGGGCGAGTCACCTCGCGAGAGGTCGTCACCAAGTACCTGGTGCGCATCGCGCTCTACAACCGCAAGCTGAACGCAGTCATCACTGTAAATCCCAATGCTCTTAACGAGGCGGACGCGCGCGATCGAGAGCGCGCCCAGGGCAAGGTGCGTGGGCCGCTGCACGGCATTCCCATCGCGCTTAAAGACAACATGCAAACGGTCGATATGCCCACGACCGGCGGCGCACTTGCATTTGAAGGCCTTATCCCGCACCACGAAGCCACGCTCACGAAAAATTTGCGAGCCGCGGGCGCGATCATACTTGCGAAAACGACGATGACAGAACTCGCGAATTGGGTAGCGGGCGGGCCGACGCCAATGCCGGGCGGTTACAACGGGCTCATCGGATATAGCATGAATCCTTACGACCCTCGGCGCGACCCGCGGGAGAATACCTCCGACGGCCGGCCGGTTCTTTCCACCGGCGGATCGAGCTCCGGCGTGGGCACGGCCGCAAACTTCTGGGCTGCAAATGTAGGAAGCGAGACGTCCGGCTCGATTCTTAGCCCATCCAATCAAAACATGATCGTGGGCATCAAGCCGACCGTGGGCCGGATCAGCCGGTACGGCATTATTCCGATTACCGCGGACCAGGATACGGCAGGACCGATGGCCAAGACTGTCACCGACGCGGCCATTCTGTTAGGCGCTCTCGAGAGCGCAACTCCAGATCCGAACGATCCATCCACTCAGAAGTGCACTCCACCGCCCGGGCGCGACTACCGTAGGTTTCTCAAGCCGGATGGCCTCAAAGGAGCGCGACTCGGAATACCCCGTGCCTTCTATTACGATCCTGTCGTGCCGCCCGGCGAGACAGCGCCTCGAGAAGGTCTCAATGCCGATCAGAAGAAGGTAATGGACGAAGCCATCCTGGCGCTGAAACAGCAAGGCGCTGTAGTTGTCGACCCGGCGGAAATAGCAAGCGTCGTCTCGACAGATCCACAGAATAATCTGATGAAGTGGAACACCTGTTCTGGGCTCGAAAACGCCAAAAGCAAAGATGCGGAATGCTCCGTGGTTCTTAAATATGGAATGAAGCGCGATTTCAATAAGTGGCTGGAGTCGCTTGGCGTAGCGGCTCCGGTAAAGTCACTCGCCGAGCTTCGTAAGTTCAACCTGGCTCACGCGAATTCCGGCGCCATCAAGTATGGCCAGTCGCAGCTCGACATCTCCGACGAGATGGATCTCCAGGCCGACCGCGCTCGGTACGAAGCGGACCGGGCAAAGGATTTGAGGTTGGCCGGAGTCGAAGGAATTGACGGCGCTCTGAAGAAATACAATCTAGATGCGCTCGTCTTTCCGGGCGCAAGCGGCGCTGCCATAGCGGCCAAAGCTGGATATCCCACGGTAATTGTGCCGTTCGGAGTGGTTCCGAATGCCCCCGCCGTTCCGTTTCCGCAGGGATTCGTCGCGAAACCCGCGCCTCTGGGTGTCGCTTTCACTGGTACCGCCTGCAGGGAGCCGAGATTGATCGAACTCGCCTACAGCTTCGAACAAGCGACCAAGCGACGCGTACCGCCGCCTTCTTTTCCCTAGTCGTGCTCCAATTTGAGTTGGACGGCTGGAGGAAGACTTCACCGGGTTGAGGAGGCAGGATAAACAACATAGTTCCTGAAAATCACAAGGGGCAGGTGAAGTTTCATCTGGGGCGTTTGTGTCCATCATCATTTTGGGAAATGACGCCCGGTCACATCTCTTGCTCTCTGTCCGTAGTACACGAAATATTGAAACCATTGCGAGATCGTGTTGTGTTGGCCCCTTGACACCGCCCGTTTGTCAGGTCCTATCCAAGGTCGCTTTCGAGTACGCCGCCACTCAGGCAACATTGGGCGCGTATGCCCATATGAATCGAGACCGGCGCCATCTCGATATCTCGAGAGCAGCCGTCGCAAGCGCCGTTCGAACGGCGAAATCTTATTTCTTGCTTTGATGAATACTCATCAACGGCACCCAGGCGGGCGTTCCCTCCTCCCATTTATCACTGGTGATGGGCCGCTGGTTCGAGCCGTCCGAGTTCATCACGAAAAGCTCCGCATAGGGCTGGGGGCTGCCGTCATAGAGCGGAGTTTCATCGCGAAAGCCCAAGCGCGCGCTGCTGAACACAATGTACTTGCCGTCGGGCGACCACGCGCAGTGGGCATCGTTTCCGGGGGCATGCGTTAATTGCTTGAGGTCGGTGCCATCCGGCCGGATGGTGAAGATTTCGTAGGAGTTTTCGCCACCTGTATCGCGGGTGAAGCCGATGCGGTCTCCTACCGGCGACCACACGGGGAAGTTGTCGTTTCCCGACGTGAGCGTGGTGCTCTTGCCGTCGTCCAGGTTAAAGATTTGGAGACTGCGATCTTCCTTTTTCCACAAGCGATACACGATGTGTTTCCCGTCCGGCGACCAGCTTGGGAAGCCGCTATTGAGGGGGCCGCTGGTGAGTTCACGCTTTTCCGAGCCGTCCGCGCGGATCATGATCAACTGCGAGGGCTTGGTTTCGCGATCGTTGAAAATTGCCCCGTATCCGAAAACAACCCACTGCCCATCTGGCGACCACGACGGCGAAAAAGCTCCTCCTCCATCTTGCTGGAAGAGCTGCCTGCGATTCGTGCCGTCTACATCGCTCACGTAAACTGCAATCTTATCGAAGGGGGTGATTCTGAGTGCGCCGACATCCCCGAAGGGGCTAAGTGCCAATTTCCCGGTGCTCGAAATCGCCGGGAATTCGCCCGAGAATCGGAGTTCGAATGTCTGATCCTTGGCGTAGAGCGGCTGGTTCTGCTTCGAATCGTAGGCGAACTTCTCATAAACCAATTGCTTGCCGTCGGGCGACCACGCTGGATTGCGTATCACCCCTGGAGCCGGAGCGTCCGCTCCATGCTCTCCTGTCGTGAAGGCCAATTCTCCCTTTTGTCCGGGTCCCTTGATGAGGTAGCCGATTCGATCGGCACTCAAGAACTGCGGCGATACTTTGAGGCCAGGACCGGAGGTACGCTCCGACCGAGCGCCCGTGGCCACGTCCACGGAGATGATCTGCGAGGTGGCACTCCCAAACAGGCGCGCGGCAAAAGTATATTCGGCGTCCATATCGTAAAAGACGATTTGCTTGCCGTCGGCTGACCATTTCGGCGAACCCGCCATTTCATCTTCCGGCGTGAATTTGCGCAGACCCTCGCCATTCGGTTGAATCACATAGATGCTTGCAGCTTGGATGTGTTCGAATCCAGGTAAGGGGAATTTGTGTCTTTTGAAGTCCGTTCCCCGGTCGGAGGAAAAGGCGATCCATTTGCCATCTGGCGACCAGGAGGGCCTGAAAAAGCCGTCCATTTTGCCCGCAGCCGCTTGCAGCGCAGGTGCGCCCGTAAGATTGCGCGCCTTTCGGGTTTTGATATCCAGGATCCAGATGTTGGTGGTTCCGTTGCCGCGCGTGGAGACGAATGCCAGTTGATTGTCGTCCGGCGAAAGCGACGCCTGATCGTCAAATCCATCGTCGTCGGTCAGCCGCTCGAGTCCGGAACCATCCGGGTGGATTCGGTAAATATTCGCGGAGCCGTTGCGCTCGGATGTAAATACGATCCATTTGCCGTCGGTGGAAAACATCGCGTCGTAATCCATGGTGCCACCGGAGTTGAGATTGTGCTCCCCGCTTCCGTCCCCGTTGGCAATGAATAATTCTCCGCCGGAGGGTCCAATGCGGTTTGTCAAAATCGTGTTCTTGGTGAGCGGCGGCTTCGCCGAAGCAAGTGAAAGTGCCCCAAGCAACAGAAAAAACGAGGTGACCGTTAATCCGAATTTTTTCATGGAGAACCTTCCCTCTGATTCGCGCATCGTACGCTTCTCCAGCCCTCGACACAACGAATTTGCTGCGACAGCGGGCCACGCAAGATCAGCGAGGCTCCAACAGCTCGTTCTTTCCGTCTGACTAGCCCAGATTTCTTGTGCCATGTCCTGGGAAGTCGTCTTACCGGAGAGTAGCCTTTAGCGTCTGGTAGCTTGCAATTTGATTATCTTGTTCTGCCTGGCGTTGATCGCAGGGGATGGTACACTGTCGCAACCACCGGCGCTGACTATTCAAATGATTGTCTTCCGTTAGGATCCGCAAAGGGAGGATAATCATTCCGAATCCCGCATTCCAAGGCGAGGAGACGATGATGGAAACCAAGCGAGTCTTGCTTATCGCAGCTGGTGTTCTTGCTGCCGTCCTTCTTCAAATCGCGTCCGCTCGAAATCGCGCAGAGGCTCAGACGGCATCAGCGTTGAGCGGGCAGGTCACCTCCGCTGAGGAAGGTCCGATGGAAGGCGTGGTGGTCAGCGCTAAAAAAGACGGCTCGACCATCAGCGTCAGCGTCGTTACCAACGCCGCGGGCCGCTTTGCTTTCCCGGTCGCGAGACTCGAAACCGGACACTACGCATTGAGCGCGCGCGCGGCCGGCTATGAGCTGGACGGAGCCAGGACCACGGATGTCGCCTCAGGCCAGGAAGCCAAAGTTGAGATCAAGCTTAAAAAAGTGAAGAACTTGTCCGCCCATCTCACCAATGCCGAATGGTTGATCAGCATGCCGGGCACGGACGAGCAGAAACGCTTCCTGCTGAATTGCACCGGCTGCCACACGCTCGAGCGCATCATGAAATCCACGCATGACCCCGACGAATTTCTCGATGTTTTCCACCGCATGAGCCTTTACTATCCCGGCAGCACTCCCCTAAAGCCGCAGCGGCTCACCGGCAGTGCAAGTCGCGATGTGGAACGCGGCGGCAACGGCAGGAAGACCGCGGAATGGCTCGCCAGCGTCAACCTGAGCGAGGAGCCGACCTGGACATTCCCTCTGAAGACCCAGCCGCGGCTCACAGGCAGGTCCACTCATGCGATCGTCACCGAATACGATTTGCCGAATCCCTTGATTCAGCCGCATGACGTGGTGCTCGATCGCGAAGGCAACGTCTGGTATTCCGACTTCGGTCAGATGTTCCTCGGCAAGATGGACTCGAAGACCGGCAAGGTGACGCAATATCCGATCCCGGTCGTTAAACCGGGATGGCCGGAAGGCACGCTCGATCTGGAACTCGACACGGACGATAATCCCTGGATCGGCGTAATGTACCAGAGCGCCATCGCCAAATTTGACAGGAAGACCGAGAAGTTCCAGATGTGGACCACTCCCAAGGAATGGGACACCGACGGCGGCCAGCTCGGCCATCTCGCCATCGATGGTACTCCTACCGACAACAAGGTGTGGATCAAGAACTCGGACGGCAGCAACATCTACCGGCTCGATCTGATTTCGAACAAGATGGAGAACCTCGGCAACTTCAAGGATCCGCAGACCGGCAGACGCATCGGGCCCTACGGCATCCACTCGGACGCGCAGAACAACGTCTATCTGCTCGATTTTTCAGCCGGGAATATCGTCAAGATCGATGCCAAGACGGAGAAGACAACCGTCTACCGGACTCCGACCCCGGACTCTCGCCCGAGGCGAGGCCGCGTCGATCACGAAGGCCGGTTGTGGTTTGCCGAATATCAGGGCAACGCGATCGGCGTGTTCGATCCCAAAACAGAACACATAACCGAGTGGAAGGTTCCAACGGCGTGGAGTGCTCCGTATGACGCCGTGGCCGACCGCAACGGTGAGGCCTGGACCGGGTCCATGCTAACCGACCGTGTGGCGCGCCTTGATATCAAGAGCGGCCAATACACGGAATATATGCTGCCGCGCCCGACCAACATCCGCCGCGTCTATGTCGACGATTCGAAGAACCCCGGGACACTTTGGATCGGCAGCAACCACGGGGCATCGATTGTCAAGGTCGAACCGCTGGACTAAAGTTCGTTGCGATTTGCGCATTTTGTTTTGGATGCCAAGGTGGGATATTCAATATGCCTGTTCAATAAAGCCAGGGTCTACCGCGTCAGAGGGATCGTCACAAAGCCGAGTTGTCAGCCGTTCATCAGGGCCATTCCGAGGAAATCATCTTTCCAGCTGGTGTCGCGGATTCTCGACTGGGAGCTGTAAAGTCAGAACGGGATCATCGAGTTTCAAGACAAGTTGAGCGGCATCTTCAACCGGGAATGGCACAGCATCAAAGGAATATAGCTGGATTCCAACCGGCCAGTGGATTGTCTGTCTGCACTCTTTAGTCGTGAATGTTGGAGTGCGAGTGGAATCAGGCAGCCGATGGTTTTCCATCCAGAATTCACACCCTTTCCAAAACGCAAACGTCACAGCCACAATTGTTGCCATGGTTGTTAGAGAAGCGACATTGGCAAGCCACAGTTCTGACGCGATGGCCAAGGAATATATAAGAATCAGAAGATCCAGCAGATAGGATCCGAAGAACTTCCAGCGGTAAATTCGCCCAAGTGGCCGCGACAGAATATCGTTGAGTACGCCGAGGTGTCTCAGAAAGGCATATCGGGAGGTCCCCAGGCTTTGTGGGAGGTCTGCACGATTTGCCCACGTGAAAAAGACAGTCCAGACGATGATTCCAAAATCAAAAATCATGAAACTTAAGATAGGGTTCGATATCTCATTTCCCGCCACAGAGAAAACAAACCAAAATCCAAGCAAGGGGACGACGAATGATGGCAGCCGTGTAGATACGTAGTTTGTGGCTTCTTGGTGGTTTTCACCAAGAAGACGCTCATAGACATACGTAGCTGCTGCATCGGTAAAAAATGGAGACAGCCAAACCAAGTCTAGTACAATGCGCAACCAGGGACGCAGACCGCCATGCAAGAACCACTCATAAAGAAAACCTTCTACTACAGAAGAATAAAAGACGGACATGTACAGGAGCGGTAGAATCGATGCCTTGCCATTTTTCCCGGGAGCTTTGGCATAATCGGGCGCCATCTCTTCTTCAATTTGCCAGCTCACCCACGCGCTCAGCGCGCTGAGGGGCATCAATGATGGAATCAGTAATGCGGGTGTGCCCTCTACAAAATGGTAGATGAGCGCGAAATAGAGGGTACTCCCCGAAAGGTATACGGCAACCCACCCGGCGATTGTCGCCGCCGTTTTTAGCATCTGTGTTAAGAATTCCGAGCGATTACTGAACATATAAATAGACCGTTGGGCAAGAATGGGAAATCAGGCTATGGCGACCGTCTCTGCGGGACAACCACGATACAGGATCAATGTTGCTGCACGATGCTCCCAATGTTAACGATTGGTTACGCCCAAGGCTTGGACCGCAGCCTGGAGCACGTCATCGGCACTGGGCTCTGACTATACAGGCAAGTAAGCAGTTGAGGATGCATCCCCTGAAGAATGAATAACTTAGCGATCACTCTCATAAGGAAGGCCCTAGCGGAAATTGGGGTCCCCCCTAAAACGCGCAATTCAACGCCCGCATCTTTCCCACGGTTATTCACAGAGCTTGTAGACAAATCGGTTCCGCCGGGTGTATCTCTTCTGACTCCTAGGACTCCTAGACACCTCACGAAGGGACGCCGCCAATGACAAGCGAAATGACGGAGAAATCCTACCAAGCGGTTCGGTGTTTTTATTGTTCGGCGCCTATTCGACTTTCCACTAGATTGTTAGAGCTTTGTCACGTCGATTCCGATAGTAGGACGGCCGAATTGCAATGTCAGTGCCAGGTCTTCAATTTGAGATGCGACGCCTGTTCCAAGGAAATCCGCTACCTAAAATCTGAAATAGAAACGTTTGAAGGGGGATCACGCAAGGTAAGAAAAGCGAACTAAGCCACTGGCAGCAGCCATTCATGCTCGTTGCTGAAAGCTTCGGGTTAATAGGCTACGAGCGGTTTGGACCGGGGCCCTGGGACTAAACCGCGAGTCATTTCCGACAGCGGACCGGAATTTATCGGCAAGGACTTCAAGGAGTTCATTCGGATCTTGGGTATGACGCACGTCAGGACGTCGCCGTATTACCCCCAATCGAATGGCAAAAACAAACGTTGGCACAAATCACTCAAAAGAGAAAGTCACATGAGCACACTGGAAAGCGTTTCTTCGGCTCACTTACTTAAGAAGACGGACCTGGAGGAATTTGATCTTGTGATCCTGGGCGGCGGCACGGGATCGACAATTGCTGCATGGACGCTTGCCGGCGAGGGAAAGCGGGTGGCGTTGATTGACCGCAAATATATCGGCGGATCGTGCCCGAACATCGCCTGCATGCCCAGCAAGAACATTATTCACAGCGCCAGGGTCGCATCGTACGTTCGCAGAAGCGAAGAGTTCGGCATCCCCAGGAAATATTTCACGGTGGATATGACCGTAGTGCGGGGCCGGAAACGGAGGATGGTGTCTGCTCTAAACGATCTGTATCTCGACAACTATAAAAAGACGGGAGCGGAATTCATTCTCGGCACCGGACACTTCATCGGCCCCCGGACTGTGGAGGCCACACTGCCTGACGGGACAAGGCGCCAACTCCGCGGAACCAACGTGATCATCAGCACGGGCACGCGCGCGGCGCTCGATCCAATTTCTGGACTTGCTGACGCGCAGCCACTCACGCACGTGGAAGCACTCGAACTGGATGAGGTCCCCAAACATCTGCTGGTGATCGGGGGAGGCTATGTTGGAGTCGAACTATCCCAGGCCATGCGCCGATTTGGCAGCAATGTCACGGTGATCGAGCGCAACGGACAGTTGGTATATCGAGAAGACGAAGATGTGACGGAAGCTCTTCGCGAACTGTTCCGGGACGAGGGCATCGACATTCTTCTGAATGCACAGATCAAGCGGGTATCGGGTAAATCGGGCGAGTCGGTAGATATTGTTGTGGAGCAAAACGGAGTGGAGAAAACGATCGAAGGCAGCCATGTGCTGGTCGCGGCGGGCCGCACTCCGAACACGGAGGGGCTGGGGCTGGAGTTGGCGGGCGTCGAACTGACAAATCGGGGGCACGTGAAAGTCAACGAGCGGCTTCAAACCACGGCGCCCGGTGTGTGGGCCATCGGCGAGGTAGCGGGCAGCCCGCAGTTTACGCACATCAGTATCGATGATTTTCGCGTAGTACACGACAACCTGAACGGCGGGAAGCGCGTGACGACAGGCAGGCAAGTTCCTTTCTGCCTGTTCACCGATCCGGAATTCGCCCGTATCGGGCTAAGCGAGAAGGAAGCCAAAGCGCGAGGTATTGCCTACCGCTTGTTCAAAATCCCAATGGAAAGCGTGCTCCGCGCCCGTACGCTTTCTGAAACGCGAGGATTTCTAAAGGCGCTGGTGGCGACGGATAGCGATCGCATCCTGGGCTTCACGGCCTTCGCTGTCGAGGGAGGCGAGACAATGTCCTCAGTTCAGGTTGCGATCATTGCAGGGCTGCCCTATACGGCGCTGCGCGATGCCGTCCTGACTCACCCGACGCTCGCGGAAGGGATTGGCGCGCTGTTCTCGTCCGAACCTTCGGGACAAAACCAGTCGATGCGAATGGCTAGTCCAGGGTGAACAAATAAATCTAGACCTACAGTGGGATGTCGTGACCCTCTGCGCCGATATACGGACGGATAGGGGTTTCTAAGCTTGCGCCCCATGAGCGCAATCAGTATTGCGACTCAGCCCCAGATTGCCTTCTTTGGTTTCGAAGCATTCGATGTGCAAGAGAGCGGTTTATTCAGCCTAGACCTCGCCGACACTGAAAAGGGAGTTGCTCATGACTACAAATGCGCCGACAGCACTCATTACAGGAGGAACGAGCGGTATTGGCCGGGCGGCAGCTAATAAATTGGCCCAGCTTGGCATCCATGTGTTGGTCGTGGGCCGCAGTGCGGAGCGCGGCGAGAGGACGGTTGGCGAAATCCGCGCTGCAGGAGGTCAAGCGGATTTTATTTCGTCCGACCTTCGAGACGCGTCGAGCACGCGCGATGTGGCGAAAAGAGCAATCGAGCTCGGAAACGGCCACGTCGATATTCTGATCAACAATGCGGGAATCTTCCCGTTCGGGCCGACGAATAAAACGACGGAGGAAGAATTTGACAGGGTGTATTCGCTCAACGTTAAAGCGCCGTACTTCCTTGTCGCGGAACTAGCCCCCCTGATGGCCAGGAGAGGCAAAGGGGCAATCGTCAATGTATCTACGATGGTTGCCGATTACGGAGTGTCCGGCATGAGTCTCTATGGCTCGAGCAAGGCAGCGATCAATCTACTGACGAAATCGTGGGCGGCTGAATTTGGCCACAGCGGTGTCCGCGTTAATGGGGTGAGCCCTGGACCTACGCGCACGGAGGGCACCGACGCAATGGGAGAGGGCCTGGAACAACTAGCCGCCCAGGCGCCAGCGGGGCGTCCGGCTACCGCGGACGAAATTGCCGAGGCCATTGTCTTCCTAGCGACGGATCGTTCTAGTTTCATATACGGCGCAAAACTCGCTGTCGACGGTGGGCGTACCGCTATTTAATGTGCGCGCGGTGATTACGTAGGTCCTCATAGGTCGGCTTGTAGGAAGCGATCTCCACGCTTGGCATCGACTCTGGACGGATTACGGGCTATCCGGAAGTCGAGACCGATAGACGTGTGGAGCTACAATAATTTTGCCGGGCGAAACGGAAGCAGGCTCTGCGGAGACGCAACCATGCAGGGATAGCCTGGTGGTCGCATCGATGCCTTGAAAATCCCCGCCTGAGGGGCGGAACACTCACTGACGAAGAGCGCCTTCTCTCCATTTCAGGCTGAACCCACATAGAGGCCCGATGAACAGGATTAGTGCTCTTAGCGCGGGCGCTTCCTCTCGAAGTTCCTGGCAGCGCTTCCGTAGTGCTGGACTGCGGGCTCTGCGATCACAATTTGTCACTCCTATGTTCGAAGGTCATTGCTTGTTAATAGGGGCGACCAGCGATAACATTCGCCACAATCATGAGACAACTCTCCTCTAACTCCACGACCCGTCGTGAATTTATGAAATTCATGGCCGCAAGCCCCTATGTTGCTGCCTGCGGCGGAGTCGCCGCTTTCCTCAAGCAAAGCGCCCTGGCCCAGACAATCGCGCAGAAAGGCCCCGCCGCTTCCGACGTCATTGCCGCTCCTGCCGACGCCCTCGATGTTTTTTATTTCGAGGAGGCCGCTCACCGCAAGGTCCGGGATAGCCATTGGGCTTACATGGTGAGCGGGGTGGACGACGATGCCACGCTGCGCGCCAATCGCGAAGGATACCAGCACATCCAGTTGCGTCCGCGCCGCCTGCGCGACGCCACTAAGGTAGACATGCGTGTCGAGTTGTTAGGCACCATTTACGACAGCCCCATCTTTTTGTGCCCGACATCCGCCCACAAAGCGTTTTGGCCTGACGGTGAAGAGGCGGTTGCGCGAGCAGCCAAGGCTCGCGGCACTTTACAGTTTCTGTCGTCGGCTTCATCCACCGGGGTTGAAGACGTCAACAAGGCTCTGGGCCGACCGGTGTGGTATCAAGTCTACGCGCCGAGCACGTGGGAAGCTTGCGAACAACTCCTGCGGCGCGTGGAAGCGGCCGGATGCCCGGTGATCGCCCTCACGGTGGACAACACGACAGGCCGCAACAGCGAAACCTACCTGCGCACTCGCCCAAAAGACCTGACTCAATGCGCTGCCTGCCACAAAGGCGAGCCTTTCACGGATATGCACGAACTCCCCATGTACGACGGCATCAACATGAACGGCGTAACGATCCTGAATCCTGCCTTGGATTGGGCGTTCGCCGATCGCATGCGCAAATTCTGGAAAGGGAAGTTCTTCATCAAAGGAATCGATACACGCGAAGATGCGCGGCTTGCCGTTGAACACGGCCTCGATGGGATACTGGTATCGAACCACGGCGGACGAGCTACTGAAACCTTGCGCCCAACCGTTGAGGCCCTGCCCGAAGTGGTGGGCGAAGTCGGCAACCGCATTCCAGTGTTCGTCGATGGAGGTATTCGCCGCGGCGCCGATATTTTCAAGGCGCTCGCGTTAGGCGCAAAGGCCGTGGGGATCGGGCGTCCCTATCTGTGGGGATTGGGAGCGTTTGGGCAAGCCGGCGTAGATCGGGTGCTTGAAATCCTGCAGGGCGAATTGAAATTGGTAATGGGCAATTGCGGGACCCAGAAGGTCTCCGAGATTGCTCGTACGTATGTCGCAACTCCTGATTGGAAAATCTAGGGGGGCGCTATTTGGAAGTGGATGCGGTTCTCATCAATGCGGATTTGTTGTGCCTCACGGAATTGTGTTTGGATCAGGACGTGATCGGAACCAATTCCCGTCATGTTTTAGTCGGGCGCACTTCCAAATGACAATCCACAGAGGCACTTCACACTAACTACACTGGATTCCGCCCGATAATCGGAAATTTCGGAACGTGGTCCAATCCAGCATGAACGCGAAAGCCACACTCGGAAAACATGGCTTCTCAAGCATATTCCCACAAACTGGGGAACGGTTTACAGGCGCAACGCATGGGCGATGCGGTGCTACCTTCAGAACGGCGCCACTATAGCGGTGCGCTACCAATCCGAACGACTGCTTCACATCCCACGTTCCACCCGCTCAGAGGAGCAACCAACCGCCGTCAACATTCAGGTTGACGCCATTTACCGACTGGTTTTCCAAGAGAAAGATCACGGCGCCGGCGATGTCCGCCATGGTTCCCAATCGTCCGGTCGGCGTGCGAACTCTCACTCGTTCGAGAACCTCAGGTGGTTTTCCGCTCCAGGCTGGACTGTCCCCGACGATCCCCGGATGAATCGCATTCACGCGAATCGGTGCAAGCTCCACAGCCAGCGTGTGCACCATGGTGGCTATGCCACCGTTCACTGTAGAGACGGTGGTCGAACCGGGGTAAGGTCGTTCCTTTGCCTGCCCGCCGAACAAAACGATCGAAGCTTTCGGCTCGAAGCGGGACACAAGTGCATGAATGACCTCGGCGTAGCCCACGAGCTTAAGCGTCATCGACCGCGTCGCGCGGGCAACATCGAAATTGCGCACGCTGTTGTCATCTCGTTCGATCGCCGCGATGACAAGGCTTTTCACCTGACCGATCTGCGCGAGGCGGCCGGCAATCTCATTCGGAACGGCGAGATCCAATGCAAGGCCCCTGGTCCGGCCACCGATTTGTGTGGCGACGGCCTCGGCCTTGGCCTTATCGCGACCGGTGATCACGACTTCGTCTCCGCGAGCCGCGAGCACCTGAGCGACCTGTCGTCCGAGACCCGAAGTCCCCCCCACAATTACAGCACTGCCTTGGTCAGACATACCACCTCCACTCTGTTGAGAAATTTACGTCCAACAAACGTGTGCTCAGTCTTAATCTCGGCCGATCTCTTTCATTTACACCGGCCCGTCGGATCAGTGCTTATTTCCTCGCGCTGGGGAGGGCGCTGCAAGTTTCTCCTTGAGGTACTCCCAGTCACGGGTGAATCGGTAACCATACCTCGGCGGAAGCTGGGGGGACTGAGTCTCCAGCCAGCGAACGGTGCCCTCGCTCGTGTTGTAAAAGGCGTGAACGCAGCCTACGCCAGTCCAGAACGCATCGCCAGCCCGAAGCGTGTACCGGGCATCATCGGCGACCGCTTCCACACTGCCGGAAAGAATGACATACGACTCCTCCAGAGGGTGGTCGTGCGGGTGTGCGACGCCGCCGGGTTGGTACTCTACCATGAACATTGTTGAAAGCTGTGCGTCCAGGCGCTGGTCGACGAGCATTTTTAACGCAATTCCACTGTAGGCAAGAAGCGCGGTCGACATGCTTGCGGACACTGTCGGAGCGCTGACCCGCGAGCCGGCCTTCAGTTCGTCGAGCACAATATCGCTCTCGACCATTCGGAACAAGTGCCGGGAACGCGGGTCGCGGATGTCGAGTGGTTTCATCTCGTATTGTGCGGCCGGGCCCGTGAAAAACGTGTCGTCGGGCACACCCTTCACACGCGGCTGCGGAGCCAGCATATCAATCCACTTTGCGGTGCCCTTCCCAGGTCCCAGCCAAGCGTGTGGCACACCCACCGGAACAAGGCCGCATGCCCCTGGCACAAGCGGATAGGCGTCGCCGTCGAGGACGAGCGTGGGTTGGCCCTCGAGAACATAAAAGCTCTCTTCGAATGAGTGGAGATGCGTGTCAATCGCTCCACCCGCTTTGAGAGCGCACATTCCCAGTCCCATGTGCACCGAACCGGAAGTTCCGTCGACCAGGGAACAACGGCTAAATGACTTGCTATTGCCCACATAGGCGGGCACGAGGCGGATATCGTCCGCACGAAGCAGATGATGCATTTGTTTCTCCTTTCTCCAGTCGCGCCTCGAAATTGTAACGGACCGCCCCGTGTGACTGTCAAACCTGAGGCAGTCGAGGCGCACCTTTTCCTAGCGCCTGATAAAATGTGCCAGCTCAACCGGTCGATGCAACACCATCTAATCGGTTGACCCGACAATACTTCCCCCTAGAGAGTCGATCTATCCGGCCGTACTCCATCAGACCTAATCAGGGCTGTGTTCCCCTCGAATCAACGCTCACGAAGGAATTTGGCTTCGTAGACTCCTACAAGGTAGACTTCGAGCTAGTGTTGCAACGACCCATTGAGGCCGCCGGACTTATTGGGCATTGGCTTTTGCCTCCTGCCAGTTCGACGAATCATCTTGATTCCATATAAAAAAGGACTAGCATTCGTGATATGAAGGCTACCTGCAAATCGACTGGGAGACCCTGTTCCAGCGTGGTGCCCCGCCAGCGAAATAGCCGCCAACTGAAACCAGATCGCTACAGACTGTCTGCAGTCTTGAGCTGGAAACAAGTGCTACTCTGTGGTTTGGCGATGGCAGTTTCGGTCATACCATTGCGCGCGCAAAGAACTAGATATACTCCAAGCGTCGGAGTGGGCGGCAAGCCATCAGTGAATGTCGTCCATAACTCGACATTTAATACCAATTCGACGGCTGACGAAGAGAGCTGTTTTCCATGGAAATTAGCGGCAGTGCGATCCACAACCGTGAGTGTTACGAGGTTGAAAGTTCCGTCGAACGCAAGAATCGAATATGAAAAGGCATGTGACGCCTCCAATAAAAATAAGTTCGAAGAAGCCGAGCAGCACGCACGCAGCGCGATTGACAAACTTCAAGACTATTCAGCAGCATGGGTGATGTTAGGGGTGATTCTTGAAGAGCAACATAAGGCGCGAGAGGCTCGCGATGCCTGTTCTCATGCATCCGCAATCGATGCGACATACTTGCCGGCGTATCTTTGCGCGGCAGAGGTTTCGGCCCGGAACCGGGAATGGGAACAAGTGCTAAACGCGGCGGACCTGACCCTGGGTCTCAAATCGGAGGGCGATCCGTACGCTTATTACTACCGCGCGATGGCTTACCTTCACATGAATAATCCCGTTGAGGCCAAGAAGAGTGCATTGCAGGCGATGGATATCGACGTAAATCACAATGAGCCGTCTCTTTATTTGCTCCTGGCCCAAATCTATGAGCGCGAGGGTGACAGCGCTAATGCCATAGCCCAGCTTCAGCAATTCCTGAAACACCCCGTTGATCGACAGCAAGAAGATGCAGCGAAGCGGTTCCTAGCCAAACTTGTGTCGCAACAATCCACAAAATAGCCGCGCCAGCATGTGAGAGTTGCTATGTTGGAGCATAGCTCTGGGGGACTCGTGTGAATTGCGGATAAGGTTGCCCGGAGGAAAGCAAAGACATCATGGGCCAGAAAATCCTAGTGGCGAAGCCGTGCTAGCGCGCAGACGCCAGGCTATCTCGACAGTATGGTCGAGAGTGCGCTCTCCATTTTCGCAGCGGATGCGCCTTCGCCGTTCTTTGCACGCCACGCAACAAAGCCATCGGGCCGCGCGAGGACCGTACCTGTCGGATCGATTCCAAAGGACGACAGGAACCCACCGTTCGGATCTGTCAGCCCGTCCGCATCCACGCGATGGACCTCGAGATCGATGCCCAGTTTTTTTGATGCCTCCTCGCCGCACTCGCACCACGCATTCGATTCCGCGCCTCTAATGACTTGGTGATTCAGTGGGACATCAACTGGGAAACCGTCGCACTGGAATATGGCGACCACCTGCCGGATGCCGCTCCGATGCAGTTCAAACCCAATGGCGATCAGATGGACCGCCTCCTACGCTACCTCCGCGAGATGAATGCCCCGATCCCCAAAGCGGTTATTGTCGGTATGCACTTGTGCTATGGCGATCTCCACCACAAGCATTTCAAAGACCCCGTTGACTTTTCGGCCAGCGTTTCGATGGCCACTCGGGCGCAGGAAATTTCGTCGCGCCCGATCAATCATGTGCAAATGTCTGTCCCGCGCTATCGAAGGGACGATGCCTATTTTGCGCCACTCAAGAATCTCCGATTCGGGGATGGCACAGTCTACGCGGGCCTCGTCCACTACACCGTTGGAGTGGAAGGAAGCTTGACGCGGCTGGCGGCCTTCAAGCAGCATTATCCCGGGACCAGGAGTGGCTACGGAATCCGGCCTCGGCCGGCGCCCCGCCGACCAGTCGCTGAAAAAACTGCTCGAAATTCATCGCGATGTCGCGGCCGCGATCTAAGTCGCTCGGCAGGACTCCTTGCGTGTTGGCACCCGGCGCACGTCAATCGCCTTCGCGAAATGGCAGGGGACACCCTCGTGCGCCATATCGCGATTCGAGAACTTGGTTCCGCAAAACAGAGATGCGGTCCTGACAGTTTTGCAAGGTAGTGTTTGAAAATCACCACAGGTTGTCACTATTCATGCCACATTGATCTTGTCAAATCCGCGGTGCGGTTGTGCGGGACACGGGGGAGTATCAGCTGCACACTTCCTCCCATAGCTTGTTCAATTGCTTTAATTCAGCATTCGCGCTCACATCGCCGGGCGTTGTGATCACGGCTGGATGCAAATCAAGAATTGCGCGCGAGATCGGCCGCTCCGCGCCCTCTGAATTCAGCGCGCTAGATCCGAACGCCTCTGGAGGGAGCACGACGCCCAATCTTGAAGGGCTGAGCGCGTTGAACGATCCGAATCCGTGCGGGAACCTTAAGTGCGTCTCGGCGCATAGAACGCAATCCCATGCCTGCCCGGCGATCAAGCTGCTGTTTGCGGCCGTTATGTCCTGGCAAGTCAGCAGCAGAACAGGAAGCGCTTCATAAAAACGAATGATATTGATTGTCGTTGCCAGGCGCGCGGTCCACTCCGCGGCAGATTCAGCCGTGAGTGACGGCAAAACCTGCTCGCGAATGAAAATTATTTCGGCTCCTGCTTCGACAAACGCACGAGCGACGGCTGCGGTCACCTCACCGGCGAGATCCATCGCGGCAGCATCTGGGACCCGATGAAGATTTCCATTCGAAATATCCATTTGAGTAAGAAGCGAGGCCAGCGTGAATGGCCCCGTTATGCCCGCCATCAACAAGGATTGACCACTCGCGAGGGATTTCAGCCGCGCGATGACTTCAACGGCGACGGGAACGCGCCCACCTTTCACTGCCTCATCTGGTGAGCGAAGCCCGCCAGGCAAATTGCCGGTCTCGCTGGGCCGCGGCGAGCGCAATGAGGCCTGCTGCCCCTGCGCGTCCCAATCGAGCGCACCACCCAGCGCTTCGGCTTCGAGAAACGGGTCGAAGTAACAAGTCACGCCATCCGAGCGCAAGTGCGTGCGGATTTGTCGCAGGGCGTTGGAAATCTTCGTGGGATTCAAAAGGAAATTGCGGAGCGGAAGGTTCTCGATTCGCGCCCCGAGCGAGAACACGATCGGCAGAAAAAGCGCGCGCGACGGCGCGACCCCTTGTAATAGCCCTTTGACCGCCTGCCGAGGATTGAAAGTCTCCGCCATCATCAATTCAAGGTCTGAAAACCGGACCGGTCGGATTCGCGTCCGGCCAGGAACCATACCACTGCAGGATTTCCTTTGGCGGGCTTAGCTTGCCCCATTCGCGTTCGAATTCGTCGTACGATTTTCCGCGTTCGAGCCGCGCGCGGCGCTCCGCATCGCGCTGCTCTTTGGTTTTGTCGGCGTTGAGCTTCCGCCGCTCGGGATCGTATGAGATTCGATAGATCCTCTGCGCTGTCCAATCCGAAATGATGTTCTTGCGAAGATCTTCCAGAATCTCCTGCGGGTCGCGCTCGAGCGGATCGCCGTAGCCCGGACCGCCGCCGCTGAAACCAAACAGCAAATCGCCTTCTTCATAGACTTTCGGCGTCCGTGCGACGAGTTCGTAATTCCACTCGCCCTGGATTGTGCTCTTTTCGAGGATTGTGCGGAGATCGAGCGTCACGCTGGAGTCGCCCTTGCGCATCGATTCAAGCAGGTCCGCCTTTCGCACGCTGATGCCCGGAACAGGTGCGGACGCGTAGCCGCCGAAAAGCGGCTGCCCCAGCGGCACCTTCGTGCCGTTGCCCATGCACATCGACACGAGTTCCGGCATTTTGTGAATCATCCATTGTTGCACGCCGCCCGAGCCGCCACGATGCAGACCGTGGCCACAGGAATCTTTCCAATGCTGCGAGAGTGTGACCGTAATGGGCAACTCGCTTTCGACTTGCTCGGAATCGGGAGCGCGGCCAAAAGCGCACCACGCAAACCCGTAGGCGTCCATGCCGTCGGAAGCCGCGCGCCCGCCCTGGCCCATCGTGTTGAGCGAGAAGGAGAGCACGTCGGCAACGGCGAGCTTCCATTGCGATAGCCCGGCGCAAATTTGAGACGTGTGCTGGCTCCCGGGCGCCGCCGCGATTTGCTGCCAAAGGCTCCCGCTCGAAAATGCCATCTTCGCAAACGCATTGTGCGTCGCGCAGCGCGCCTGCATGCCGATGAACACGCAGCAGCTCGTTGCGGCCAGCTTGTCCGGATTCAAAATGATGCCTTCCGGAAACACGAAATCGATCGGCGCAAATGTGCTGCTGCAAATTGGCAGGTCATGGAACAAGTACTCGTAGAAGAAATTGGCGATGTGTCCGACGACGGCTTGCGGATGAACATTGTAGGAGGACGGGTTCTCAGGCGAAGTGCCGTGAAAGTCGAAAACCAGCCGTTCGCCTTGCTTCATCAGCGTGAGGTAGCAGGCGCGGACGAGCGCCGGCGTCCATCCAATCGCGTCGTTAAAGACGACCGCGCGGAATTTTCCGTCTGGCAACGCCCGGATTTTCTTGCGCGCGCCGTCTTCGGCCGTTTCGCACATCCGGCGCAGCAGCCCGACGACAAAATCCTGCCCACGCTTATCGGCGAGCTCGAGCAAGCGCACGCGTACGCGGTCTGCCGTCGTGCAGCGAGCGCGTAAATCCGAGATGAACATGGCCGGCGCGCGGAGTCCGTACACAGAGTAAAACTCCAGGAAATCGTTGCGCAGCTCGAAGTTTTCGCCGATCTTGATCGGCGGCAAATTGAGTCCTTCCTCGAAGCGCGATTTTGCGCTTACGGGCATGCCGCCGGGCTCGATCGCGCCCGTTTCGGTGGTGTGCAAGGCCGCCGACGCCCATGCGATCAATCGTCCTTTGTGAAAGACCGGCATGAGCGCGACTTGGTCAGGATTGTGGATTCCGCCATAGAGAGCGTCGTTCGTGTACCAGATGTCACCGTCGCGGATGCCGGGGTTATCCTTATAATACTTCTGAATGAACTTGATAACGATCGGCTGAATGATGGCGTGAAGATAGGTGCCGCAGGAGGCGTTAATCAGGTCGCCGTTCGCGGTGAAGATCGCGACCATGGAATCGCCGGACACGCCGAAGTAACTGCGCGAGGAGCGCACGAAGACTTCCATCGCTTCGTCCAAAATGTCATTCGTGATCTGGACGCCAATCTCGTAATCGCCTTGCCGAACTTTTGCGGCGCATTCTTTTTCATAATCGGTGGCGGGCATTGGCTTCAGCCATTCGAGCTTTTCCACCAGTGTCGGGATCGCCATGATATTCCCTCAATTGAAATCGCGACTTGAACCTTCCAGAATTCCAAGTCCCTGAGCGTCAATCGAGAATAGCATCGCCGGGGGCACGACGATCGTTGTGTATTCGCCTTCGATGACCGCAGGGCCTTCGATCACGTTGCCGGGACGCAGGGATTCGTGGGCGAAAATCGGCGTCGCACAAAAATCTTGCGCCTGCGGCCAATATACGCCCCGCTCGCTCTTGCGCGCCGAGGATGGATCGCTTTTCTCAAGAGGCAATTTCGGCAGGTGCACTTTCGGCGTCGCCACGATGGCTTTCAAAATAAAACTCTCCACGAAAATGCCGCCCTCGGGATTTACGACGAACGGGCTGAACGCTTCGCTGAATTCCTTGTTGAAAGCGTCACAGATCGCGCGGACGTCCTCCCTAGAGTGCAAAGACATCCGGGGCGATAGTGCGCGCTTCACGTGGAACTGGCCGCCATAGAGCATATCGAGTTCGAGAACGAATGCCGCTTTCAGCGGGTCGAGGCCATCGCCGAGAAGGTCCTTCTGTGCTTGTTCCAGTAGGCTTTCGACCGTGCTGTTGAACGTGGCGTAGTCCTGCGAAAGTTGTTGGCTCCCCGGAGTCATCAGCGTTAGCTTCTTCGAAGTCTCATAGACGTGCATGATGTCCATCGTGGACGAGCCGTATGCGCAAAAGACCGGCGAAAACGGAAACGTCACCGCCTTTTGGATGTCGCCCTTGAAGCCCTCGGCATGCGTGGCGCCGGCGCCGCCGCCAACGAAGAGAATGAAATCTTCCGGGCTGTAGCCGCGAAGATGAACTTCTTTCATGATTGCCGAAGCCATATTGCCATTGACAATTTTTCGAATAATGCCGGCAGCTTCTTCGACGCTCACGCCCAGCGGCTTCGCAATTTTTTCGCGAATCGCCTGAATCGAGCGGTTTTTGTCAAGGCGCATTCGGCCGCCGAAGTAGTAATCGGGATTGATATAGCCGAGCACGACGTCAGCGTCCGTGACGGTCGGCTCGACGCCGCCAAGGCTGAAGCACGCCGGACCCGGCATCGAACCCGCGCTTCTCGGGCCGACTTGCACGCGATTCTGAAGCAGCCTGTTGACGGATGCGATCGAGCCGCCGCCGGCGCCGATCGAGAGCGTCTTGATCATCGTGATTCCGACCATCCAACGGTCAATGATCGGGCGGAAATCGTAGCTGCGGACGCTGTCCTTGACGACTAATCCCACGTCGAAGCTCGTGCCGCCCATATCGGTCATGACGACGTTTTGGTAGCCCAGCGACTTGGCGACGTGGTGCGCACCCATCAGGCCGGACACCGGCCCGCTATTGAATGTGCGGCTCGCGCTGGTGCGAAACACTTCGGCGACGCCGCCGGAGCTTTGAATCATCAGTAATGGCTTTTTGTAGCCGCGCTCGCGCAGCTTGTCCCACATCGCGGAGAGCTCAATCTGCATCGACCGCTGGAGGTACGCATCGAGGATCGCGGCGAGCGTGCGTTCGTATTCTCCGAGCTTGCCGTTCACCTGGCCTGCAAGAACGACCGGGAGATAGCCGATGTGAAATTCCTTATATTCGTCGCGGATGATTTCCTTGACGCGGCGTTCGTGCACTGGATTTAAAAAGCCCCAGAGCAGCGACACGACGAAGCCCCGCGCGCCGCGATTTACGAGGTGGCGAACTTTTTCCCGGACATCATTTTCATCGAGAGGGCGAATAACCGTGCCGCGGGAATCTACCCGCTCCTTGACGCCGAGGATCATGTCGCGCGGGATGAGGGGCTCCGGCTTCTTTTGGATGGCCAGATTCCGGCGCTCGGCCACGCGTGTGCCGTCGATCCATTGCGCTCCTCGGCCGATGAGAACGACGTCTTCGTGGCCTTCGGTGGTAATCAACGCGAGACGCGGGCCCTTTCGTTCGATCAGGCGGTTCATCGCGATCGTCGTCGAATAGCGAATCATGTCGATCGCCGGGAGAAGCTCTTCCATCTTCTTTCCAACCGCGCTGGCCCCTTCTTCGATCACGCGAGAGAAACAAACGGAGAGATCATAGGGCGTCGTTGGGACCTTCTTGATCAGCGCCTTACCGTCGAAATTGAGGACGAGGTCGGTAAAAGTTCCTCCAACATCGATGTCGATAGAATTCATTCAACGACCTCGAGCCGCTGGTTACGGATGACGAATTCGCCTTTGCGCAATCGTTCCTTTAATTGTGTGACATCCATTTCGATATCGTGAGTGATCGGGTGGCCCGGCGGCAAGTATTCGGTTTCGACCTGGGTGCCACAACCGGGACAATAAAACTCCACAATGCGAACCCACATCGGATCGGGAGAAAAATTGAACGCCCCCGGAACAATCGCCGGATGGATTTCGCGCGGGTCACGCGCGTGAACGAGGCAACCCTTCTTGTAATTGTCCCGCGCCGCGCCAAGCGAGCGCCCACAGCGATTGCACATCCACAGCTCCCGGTCGAGGTCCAAGTCGAGATACTCGGTCACTCGAAGCCGGTTTTGAGATTCAGGCGACATCATCTGCTCCCGTTTGCGCCGCGTTCTTATGCGCGCGCAGCTTTCAAGCCCGCGTCATTTTTCCGTTTCCGTAATGATCGATGGTCATCGTCCATCCGTCGGGAAGGAAATAGGTCGTATTCACGCCCTCGATCACCGAGCAGCCCACCACATGATTCCCGGGGTGCAATGACTCCCAGCGATACACCTGCGCTTCGCCGGCGCGGCTTCCCCACGAAACGCTTCGAGTCCCGATTCGCGCATGCGCTGCATCGGCGCCCTGAAGCGCTCGCTTCAAAAGCTGTGCCTTCGGCATCGCTTTCTTCACGCGAACGCGCAGCATCTCGAGAGAAGTGTTGGCGACACGCACATCGCCGCGCGCAGCCAGAGCCCCGGAAAGCGCGGCCTTCAATTCCGACGCGCACCGGAGCGCGGGTTCCGGGCAGGCCAACGTAACGGAATGCCCGCCGCTGCCTGCGACTTCAAATTCAATCGAGTAAGTCAGATCGTCCGGACGGATACCTTCTCCGAGCAGGTCCTTCACACATTCGGATTTGATTTCGTCGAACAATTGCCGAAGCCTGCCAACCGCTGCCTCGGAAATATCGGGATCTGGAATCGAGCGCTCGTACACGTGGCATATATCCGAAACCGATGAGCCGAATGCGCTGAATAGCGGACCGAGTGAGAAGACCAGCACGGATTCGAGTCCCGCCTTTTCGGCCACGCCGGCCGCAAATAGGCCGCCATTCCCGCCGTAGGCAAAGAGTGTATGACGCGAAAAATCCTGCTGCAGCTCCGTCTGCGCGCTGGCAATCAGGTTCGCGACGGATTCACACGCGAGGTCGATAATCATCTTGCACGCCGATTCCGCCGAGAGACGCAGCGGCTGGGCCGCAAGGGACTCAATCGTTTTCCGTGCGAGGTCACGATCAATAGGCTTCGTCCCGCCCAGAAAATAATCCGGATTGATCAGACTCGCGGCGACGAATGCGTCCGTGAGGGTCGCTTGGTCTCCGCCCAAGCCGTAACACGCAGGCCCGGGGAACGAGCCCATGCTCTCGGGCCCGAGCCGCACTTTCCCTCCTTTCGACCCATCGAACGGTTTGACCACGCTGCCACCTCCGAGCGCGATTGAACGCAAATACGGCAGCGCCAGCTCGAGCGGATTGCCAAAAAGGTCCGAGGGCTTGCGATAGATGGGCTCGCCGCCGGAGAGAACGCTGATCTTCGCCGTTGTGCCGCCGATGTCCATTGCAATTACATCGTTCAGGCCATAGAGCTTAGCAAGATGCGCACTGCCAAGAATTCCCAAAACCGGCCCGGATTCAATCGTGTCGATGGCCTTGGTTTTTGCAATTCCTGCAAAGCCGCCGTTGATGTGACTGACGAGGAATGTTCCCGCGTACTTCGATGTTTCGCGAAGCTCGTCCTCCGCCTTGAACAACGTGGCCGCGAGCGCGCCATGCGTGTAGGCATTGATCACCGCGCAGTATGTGCGCGTGCGGTCATCGGCGCTCTTGGAGATGTCGCTTCCAGCGAGCACCGGGACGGATCCGAGAAAATGGTCGGGATATTGCTGGTCGATAACCCGCTTGAACGCGATCTCGCGTTCGGGATTGCGGTGGGAATTACTCAGGCTGATGCAGATCCGGCGCACACCGCTTTCCAGAAGCGAGCGCGCGGCATTCATGATGTCAATGTCTTGGGCGGAGACGTTGACGCCGATGACGTCACGATCATTCACCAGCCGGCCGAGAATGGCGCTCCGGCCGTCCTTGCCGTAGAGATTTTGCTCCTCTCCTTGCGTGACAAGCAATCCGATTCGCGGGCCGCGCAGTTCGGCGAGAACGTTCGACGTAATCGTGGTGGACCACCGAATCAAATTGACATTCTCGAGAAACGCCACCGTATCCGAAAAACCGATTTTCTCCGCGGCCTGATTGAGGCAGTCAAACAGGCACACCGTCAAATCGTGCGGCGTCGTATCCACCTTTACGCACACGACTTGGTCGCCGCTCGTGAACAATCCGTCGGTCAGCGTTCCCCCAACATCGATGTCTGCCGTCCACATGAGATGCTCAACCAGCCGAAGCTTTGAAGTGCGCGCGCAGCTCATCCGAAGTCACGGTCCACCCGAAAAAGGATTCCACGTTGAACAGCGTTGCCTCGAGAATGCTCGGGCCGCCTGCAGGCATGGTTCCGTCCGAGATCAGGATCGGCCAATAATCCAAAAAATAGGCGTCGCGCAGTGTGGATTCGACGCAGACGTTCGCAGCGATCCCCGCAAAAAAAAGAAATTGAATGCCGCGCACGCGCAATTGCGAATCAAGCGTCGTGCCGGCAAATCCGCTGTAGCGCGTCTTGGTAACAACGAGATCTCCGGACTGCGGGGCGAGATCGTCCACAATGGCCGCATCCCAGGTTCCCTCGATGAGAAGTTTTCCCTTATATTCCGGCCGGGTCCGCATAGTGTGCATCGCCAGCTCTTTGTAACAATTAGGAGAATGCGCGCCGCCTGCGTCGCTCAAGTCCGGCTTGTAGGCCATGCGCAGATAGACCACCGGCACTCCCTGCGCTCGCGCGGCGCCGATGACGTCTCGAATTGTCCGCACGACGCGAGGCGCATCCGCCAGGTTAACTCCGGCAATGTCAAGCAGCCCGCCCTTGCTCGCGAAAGCATTCTGCATGTCCACCACGAAGATCGCCGACTTCGCGAATTCGACGTCGAGTGCCTCCGGCTTGGCGTTGAGTTTCGGCATGTTCGTGCAGCGGGGACAATAGCTCCTTGCAATTCTTATCGCGTCCCGCCTCGACAATCTTTTCCGCCAGTCTGGCTGGGTTAGTGTAAATCACCTCATAGCTACCGGTCATCGGCACTAGCCAGCAGAGCCCCAACCGGCTCGAGGGGCAGCAAAACGACTCAAACCCCCAACCTTCTGGTTCGGGACCAGGAGGCTGGTGGTTCAAATCCACTCGCCCCGACCATTCTTTTTACGTAGATACCCGGGACTTCTGGTCTTTTGCGGTCGGAATTGTGGCGAGGCACGGGTGATCGGCATTCTACCGTCGCGGAGAGGATTGCCATAAGCAGATCCGCGTCACCGCCGCGCCCGTTTGCCTCATGAGGACGCCTGCCTTAGAAAGTGAATTTAACTGCAATTTGCAGCTGCCGAGCGTTAAACATCGTCCGGGGCAAGCCGAAACTGGAATTCGGTTGGAATGGGATAAAGAGCGCTCCCCCGGAAGCGCCACCAGGAGTTGGGGCAAGTGTTCCAGCCTGAGGCACGCCTGGAACCGCCTGGATGGGGCCAACCGGGCAGGCTGTGGACGCTGCCCCTTGTTCGATGGCGATGGTCGTTGCGTCCTTGTAGCGGCCGGGGATGGCGGGCGTCGTCCCGCAGAAGACAGGTGAACCGTACACCGAAGTCACCTCATCAACGTTCGGACGATTGAATAGGTTGAAAGCGTCCACACTCAATTCGACTTGGCGGTTTTCAGGTAATTTGAAGGCCCGGGACACTCGCAAATCCAAAGTCCGCAGCGAATCGCCGTAATATGTGTTTCTGGGAATCATCGTGCTGCACTGATCGACGGATGAACACTGGGGCGTGAGGGGCGCTCCACCCACGCGATCCGTTGCAACTCCGGCGATGTCTCCGAGCGTATTGTTCCCGTAGAAAAGTGTAAACGGCCGTCCCGTTTCCAACGTAACAATGCCGCTCAGGGAGAAATTCCGGTACCAGCCCGTGATTGGCGCGGTCAACGTAAAATTGGTCACGAAACGATGGCGAAGGTCCTGGTTGGAATTCGCGCGTTCCGCCTTGTAGTCGAACTGGTTCACTGGAAGGTTGATGAAAGTTGTGAAATTGCCGTTATCAATTGTGTGTGACCAGGTGTAGTTGGCGGTCAGGCTGAAGTACTTGCCTAGCCTCTCTATGCCAGTAACTGAAAGACCGTGGTATACCGCATTGGCTATGTCGTTGTTATAGTCCATCAGTCCCGCGCTGATTGTTTGCAAGCCGGAACCGAGGGCGCCCGCAAAAAACGGGCCTAGACCGGTTATGGCTCCTGAACCGAGTGTGGGACTTCCTGTGCACGGAGAGAGTGTACCGTCGGCGTTTACAAGTCCGGACACCCATTCTGGAAGGGGATCAGTTGGTGCACCTGACTTCGTCGTACCTACCGGGCAAGGGATGTTGATATTGTTGCCTCGAACCAAATGGTGGGCTCCAACGAACAGGTAACTAAGGCCGAGCGAGAAACCTCCGCCAAACTGCCGGTCGATTCCCAAGCTTGCCTGCACGGAGTAGGGCAGCTTACTATCGTGTTCCATCCCTCCGGAGCCGACGCCACAGGCGCCGGTCGAGAAGCAGGTACCGGCCATCTCGATGGATCCTTTGTCAACACCATCATAGCCGCCGGTCGCGATGATCCCAGCAGCAATATTCGCCGCACCCTGCGAAGCCGGGAACCCGAAAAGCTGATAGCCTTGGTTGGCTTGCCCTTGATTGGATTCAATCCCTGTGAGGTTTTGTGGAAGTATGCCCGCAGCCTGGCAGGCACTGGCGATCGATGCCGGCGCATTGTTACCACACAGGTACCCAGCAACCACCTTCTGGGTATTTGGGACGAAGAAGAAAGTCATGTCGTAACGGTCATAAAATAGGCCAAACCCAGCGCGAACAACGGTCTTATTGTCCGGCGAATAAGCCACCCCTACTCTCGGCTGCAATCCACGGTAATAGTTATTCACATATTGAGAGAGGCCGGACTCAAAGTCCCAGCGCAGGCCGTAATTCAGGGTCAGCTTGGGAGTGACACGCCAGCTGTCCTGAACAAACCCGGCCCAGTATCCGTGATTGATCTCATGGGTGTAGTTCCCAAACAGTGAGGGCGGAAACGCGTTGGCCCAAGTCGCAGTGTTCAGCGGATTGCCGCCCGCAACCGTGACGAGCGGCGCACATGGTGTGGCGGAGCAGGCCGTGGGACTCGTCGGGAGCGGCGTGCCAGCGTAGGTGAACACAACACCGTTGTCGAACGGGACCGGACACCCACCCGCAGGCCCGGCGGCGGCAGCCACGTCGGTCGGGACGGATTTCTGCTGCGCTGCTGGTAATTGCGAATTGTAAAACTGCGCGAATAGCGCAAAGCAACCCAGCCCCGGCGAGCTCGGGATGATCGCCCGGACCGGAGTAAATCCGGGGAACGTGTCTGAATCCCAAATGTAGTTTCCGTCGAAACCGAATTTCACGACGTGGTTGCCCTTGATCCAGGAAAGCGAATCCGTGAATTGAATACGGCTCTCGTATTTCTGGTCATCTGTTCCGAAGTTATGGCCCAGTTCAAGGTCGTTGGTAATGCTGAAATCAGGCTGCCCTGTGGCACCCGGGAAGTTGTAATGCCTGCGTCCCCATTGCACGAGAGCGCTGTTGATCAAGTTGGGTCTCAGGGTTGTATCGAGAGTCCCGAACACCGATTGATCGCGGATGAGGAGGTTGCGGCCGCCACTCGGGACGCCGATGCCGCCGCCGTCCAGCGTCTGGCCGACCAGCTCGCCGTCGGCGCGCGTGTCACCCACGTTGTAGCGAATCCCCAGGTGGCTGTTGGCGCCGATCTGGTGGTCGATCCTGGCGAAACCCGTGTCGTCATTGTCCGTCTTCAAGAAACCATCGATGTAACCGGTGTTGGAACCCGTGCAAGCGCTCAGGCCGGCGCTGCAGCCCTCCGGCGCGAGGCCCATCAGCGCCTTCGCATCGTCAATGAGTTGGAGGTTATTGATCAAGTCCGGCGGGTAGGTCGGTGACTCGGCGCGCCGCTTGCCTTCGTAGTTCATGAAGAAAAAAGTCTTGTCTTTCTGGATCGGTCCGCCCAATGTTCCGCCAAAGGAATTTTGCCGCAGCTCGTGCGGCAGGGGCGCGGGCTGCAGAAGCGAGCGCGCGTCCATGGCGCTGTTTTGGAAGTACTCGTACACCGAACCGTGAAGGGTGTTGGTGCCGCCCTTGGTCACGATGTTCACGATCCCGCCTGCGGCGCGGCCGTACTCCGAGCCGAAGCTGTTGTTCACCACGCGGAACTCCTGTACGGACTCCTGCGGAGGAGTGATGCGCTGCACGCCGGTGTGCATGCTGACGAAATCGGCGCCATCCACCATGATTTCGTTGCTGAACGACCGCATGCCGCCGAACGAAATTTGCGTCGTTTCAAAATCCGTGAAAGTGGTTCCCAGGCTGGTGCGGCTGGTGGCCACGCCGGGCGTGAGCAGCGCGAAATCGGTGAACAGGCGCCCGCTGATCGGGAGAGATTCGATTTGCTGCGGCTGAACGACTTGGCTGATTTCCGTCTTGGTCGTCTCAATCACCGGCGTCTCGGTGGTCACCACCACGTTTTGCTCGCCGGAGGCAACTTTCAGCGAGACGTCGGCGTTCGCCGTCTGGCCGACCGTCAGCACGATCCCGGTCTGGATGAACTTGGAAAAGCCGGAGGCTTCAGCCGTCAAGTCGTAGGTTCCGGGCGGCACGCTCGCAAGGATGTAGAGGCCGCTGTCATTGGTGGTACCGGTGTAAGCGCGGTTGGTACCTGTGTCACGAAGTGTAACGTTCGCTTTAACGACGGCGCCGCCACTTGCGTCCTTTACGGTGCCGATCAATGTGGCGCCGGTCGCGCCCACTTGGCCGAACGAAGGTACCGACACAATCGCAAGAAGTAGAACTACGAGGATCGCCAACGCACAAGAACGTTGAGCCATGCTTTCACCCCTTTTTTCGGTACGAGTCGGGGCCGCGACAACTAGAAATCGATTTGGAAATCCACCCTGATGCAGGCACGTTTACCGGGTCGCCCATCAGTTGTCAAGCATAATTTTGCATGCATCTGTGTACATTGGCGGGCCCGCTACATTTCTGATTGTAAATGCAAATGCGGTCCGCCAGTTGCATCCCGGAGGGAGTTCTGAAACGCTTTTGCGCACATCTTTTTCGCGGATGAAGGTGAGTTCTGCGTCTACAGGAGGGCAGGAGCGTTGAATATCCGCGGTCCTCGCGTTTCATCCCGCGGGTCACAACATCTGACGGTTACCCACGTCTCGACCCATGTTTACGCCTCGTACCGCGAGGATGGATGCGCAGAACCCTTTCGTCCCGTTCGTCAAAGAGGATATCGAGAAGCTCGGGGCGATTCCGTTGAAGGGCACGACTGTTGACCGTGCCCTTCTCGGTCAACTCTCCCGCCGCATGAGATGGCGGGGACTCCACGAGTAAGGCCGCGACGATCCGATTGGAATTTCCCGTTCCCGTCGCAGCGAGTTGTTCCAGCCGCTCCTGCAACGCCGCTCTTAGTGCCTTGTTTGTGGCGATCTGTGCCGGTGGAGCGGCGCGATCCAGACCAGCGGCCGCGGCGCACAATTCCCAGTCTGGAAAAACAAGAATACGCACATCGTTGCGGTCTGCGCCCACGACTACGACGTCTGTGGCGAGCGGCCGCATGGCATCGAGCGCGTCAAGCCGCAATTTACCGGCGCTCACTTTCGTGCCGGAAGTCAGCTTGAAATCTTCCTTGATCCGGCCATCGAACCGCAGACCAGCCCGGGGACTTCGCGGGTCAATAAAACTCAGGAGGTCGCCCGAGTGGAAGAAACCGTCCTCATCAAACGCCAGCTTGGTAGCCTCTGAATCGCGCCAATAACCGGGAGTCACATTCGGACCACGATAGCCGACTTCAAACCTATCATCGTGTGGTACGAGCTTGAGGTCCAGTCCGGCCACCGGAATGCCGACGACGCCGGGACCGTTCGCGTATGCATTGCCGAAGAGCGCGATCGGGCTCGTTTCGGTCATGCCGAGACCCGTGACTGTTAAAATTCTCTGCCCAACCGCTTCGACCGCCAGTCTTTCCAGGGCATACCAGGTCGCCGGCAGCATTGAAGCCGCCGCATACCACAGGAACTTGAGCCTCTCGAAAAAATGTTCGCGCAATTCGCGATCGGCATCGAGGTAGGGAATCAGCAGCTCATAACCCCTCGGAACGTTGAAATAAATCGTCGGTGATATCCGGCGCAGCAACTGGACACTCGGCCCGAAAAGCGCAGGCGTGGGTTTACCCGGATCGATGTAAAGCGTGCCGCCATTGTACAGAATGATATTGAAGTTACTGTTTCCGCCCGCTGTGTGATTCCAAGGAGCCCAATCCACCATCACCGGCGGCTCATCGGCGAGAACTGGCGCTACCTGCCGCTTCATTTGGGCGTTGGCACATAGCATGCCATGGGTGTTGATGACTGCCTTCGGCATGCCTGTCGAGCCAGACGTGAATAAGTACTTGGCGACCGTATGCCGGCCGACGCAGGCTGCCGCTGCCATGACGGAATGACGGCGGCTTCCGTCGCCGTACAAGGACGCAAGAGGAATCATATTCGATGACCCCGAGGCATTGCGCAGAGCGGCAATGGGAACACCTGGCGCAAGGGCCTGCTCGATCGCCTGCTGATACAGCACGCCATCGTCGACGACCACCATGCCCGGAGTAAGAAGACGGAAACTGTGCGAAAGCTTGGCAAAGTCGGCGCTCTGGAGCGCATAGGCAGGGGCGATCGGAGCGACAGGGATACCGACGTACAGGGCCGCCAGCATGATCAGCGCATGGTCTATCCCGTTGGCGGCAAGGATAGCGAGCGGCCGATCTGGACCAAGTCCGTAATTGAGCAGATTCTCGGCCAGTGCCAGCGCCGCCTCGCGAGCTTCGCCGTAGCAAATCCTCCGCTCGCCTTTGGCCGCCTGCTCGACGATGAAGTCACGGTCCGGGACTTCCTGTGCCCAGCGATCCAGCCAATCGCCGATCCGGTCGTCGTAACTCGCCAGCGGCTCGACGGATCGCATGATGAGAGAGCCGTCAGGCTGCGGGGTCAGCTCAACGTCGGGCGAGAAGAATCGTACTGGCCGCAAGGGCGCGTCAAGTACGGATCGCCTGTCGTTAAGTGTGCTCAATGTCCGAAGCTTAATAGATGCAATTCGTGGCCGCAAGGGCTGTGCTAAGCTCCTCTTTGGAATGGAAGGACAGCTTCTCTCAGGATACCGGCCCCGTGGAGAAAAAGTGAAACGCCGCGTCAGAGATGCCTCGAACCGTGCCGCGAAACGCGACGATGGATTGTCCATCGACGTCTATGATGAGCCAGGCCACCTGATTCGCCGCGCTCAACAGATCGCCGTGTCCATGTTCCACTCGACCATGCGCAACGGAGTAACGCCAATCCAGTATTGTGTCTTACGCGTTCTTCAGGATCATCCCGGAATTGACCAGGTCACTCTGGCGAGGCTGTGCGCCCTCGATACTTCCACAGCTGCGGATCTGGCGGTACGGCTCGAAGAGCGCGGTCTTGTCAGGCGGATGATGCCCATGAAGAGCAAGCGCCATCGCCTGCTTCAGCTCACGACGGAGGGAGCAGCGCTTGCGAAGCGGCTTCTTCCAAACGCATACATGCTGAGCCGCCGCTTGCTTCGAGCCTTGAACAAAAAAGAACAAAGCATTTTTCTTCGCCTCCTCAAGAAATTCGTCCATCTGAACAACCAGGAAAGCCGCGCGCCGCTCGACCGCAGGTTCAGCCGCTCGCGAAACAACAATTCAAATTCTCGAGCCAAGCGCGCTTGAGGTGAACTTCCGAAGAGAAAAATGAGGAAGCGCTGCCGAATCCCGAAGCGATCCGCGTGATCAAACCGCTTTCCGCCGACCGAGAGTATGCAGTTACATTCGTGTTTCTGTCTATCCGAGATATTGCAAAATCCCAATACGTTCCGTATGCTGAACCACAATCCGCGCCTTGCAACACGCGAGCCAGTTCGTTCGCAGGGTCAGGCGTTCGCGCCATGAGGAGAGCTGCGATGAGAGAGAAGAGCTTAGAAGACCTGCTACAAACTGTTGAGAATCCGGTGACCCTGTTGCGCAATTCGCAGATCGGAGCCTACGTGTATCCGGTTGTGCCTGCGGAATACTCGAATTGGCGTGAAGAGCAGCGCGCCTGGCGGGAAACTGCCGCCCTATTCGACCAGTCTCATCACATGGCGAACGTTTATGTGGAAGGGCCCGACGCACTCAAATTGTTTTCGGCTCTCGGCACCAATAGCTTTGCGAATTTTCCCGTCAACCGCGCAAAACAATTCTCGCCGTGCAGCTATGACGGCTACGTGATTGGCGACGGCATTCTCTTTCATCTTGCAGAGAACCGGCTGGTTTTCGTCGGGCGTGCGCCGGTTGCAAATTGGATCCAATTCCATGGTGAGACGGGTGGTTACAAACTCAGCGTCGAGAAAGACGATCGATCGCCCTCAAACCCGAAGGGGAAAGCGGTCGTTCGCACATGTTACCGCTACCAGATTCAGGGCCCCAATGCTCCACAGATCATTGAAAAGCTAAACGGCGGACCGTTTCCAGAAATTAAATTCTTCCACATGGGCGTCATCAACATCGCTGGGCGCAAAGTTCGCGCGCTGCGGCACGGCATGGCCGGCGCGCCCGGGCTGGAAGTTTGGGGGCCGTACGAGGAGCGAGAAGAAATTCGATCCGCCATCGTTGATGCCGGAAAGGACTTGGGGCTGTATGAAGTTGGCGCCAGAGCCTACGCAACAAACACCTTGGAGTCAGGATGGATTCCTTCACCTCTTCCCGCGGTCTATACCGGCGAGAAGATGAAGCCATACCGGCAGTGGTTACCGGCGGCGAGTTATGAAGGCACGGGTTCGCTTGGAGGCAGCTTCGATTCCAGTAATATAGAAGACTATTATATGTCGCCCTTCGCCCTAGGTTACGGGCCCTTCATCAAGTTTGATCACGAGTTCATCGGAAGAGAGGCCCTCGAGAAAATGGCTGGGAGACCTCAGCGCAAAAAGGTGACATTCGCCTGGAGCGCTGAGGATGTAGCCAAGGTGCTGGCATCCATGTTTGAACCTGGCGATCCCTACAAACATATTGACTTACCTCTATCGAATTATGCTTCTGCTTCTTACGATCGAGTACTGAGCGCGGGAAAAACGGTCGGCTTTTCCATGTTTAGCGGCTACAGCTACAATGAGCGAGCGATGCTGTCGCTTGGCGTGGTGGACCCGGAAATTGAGGAGGGCGCCGAGGTCAAGATCGTGTGGGGCGAAGGAGGAGGCGGTTCGCGGAAGACGACGGTCGAACGCCACAAACAAACAGATATACGGGCCGTCGTCAGCCCGGTTCCATATTCCAAAGTGGTACGAGAAACTTATGCTAAAGGCTGGCGCACGGCTCAGCCCTAAGCGAAGACTGAACTACTGACCGCGCGCGGCATTTATCCATTCGACGGTCTTATTGAACCCGCCAAAGACGAAGAAATGCAGGCAGGCGATGTCGAACGGCAAGTGTGTCGCATTCCCCACTTCGGCTGCACCGGCAATACCCCGAATGATGGGCTCCGGACCCTTTTCCACCAGAAGCTTCGCGCACAAAGGTTTTTCGGTCAACACGCGCAAAGAGTTGCCGATTCCGCACCGCACGGCGTAGCGCGCCAGCGTAATGAGTCCTGCCGGGCCCGCAAGGCCAATTCTTATGGGCAGGTCGATACCCCCGGCACGAATTCGGCCCAGCCATTCCACGATCGGTTTTGCTTCAAAGCAGAATTGCGTGACAATCGACAGCTCCAACCCAGCGCTGCGCGCAAACAATAGTTTTGATTGGAGGGCCTCATTCAGAGCGATTTCGGAAATGCCGGGGTTGCCTTCAGGGAAGCCAGCGACGGCCATGCGGACAATTCCCGACTTCTGAAAGATTTCCGTTTGCATCACGGCCAGGCTGCAGTCAAATGGCCCGGCGGGCTTGGCGCGATCACCGCCTATGACGAGAACGCGGTCGACTCCCGCGTCACCCACGAGACGCGCCGCGAGCTGTTCGAGCTGAGCGGCACTCTGGATGTGACGCGCGCCAACATGGGGTACCGGTATCAGATCTGCGCGCCGCAACCTCGCCGCAGGCTCGATTAGATCCATTGGGTCTGCGCCCGGAATCCAAGTCAGGAAAACTTCAGTACCCGGGTGAAGACGGGCGAGCGCTGCGTCAACGACCTTAGGCTCGTTCGGATTTACCTCGATGGAATAGCCGCGCAGCGTCCCGGCGATGCTCGTGGAAGTGGTTGCCGTACCCATCATGTCAGCAGCACCCAGGTCTAACTCGTCCGCCGCCGTCGTCCCATCTGAGAACGCCGATTGTGGGACGGTACCCTATTTCATGCGAGAGGGATACTATGTTCAGTATACTGAATGCCTGGCGTATTGTCTTCATTCCGATGAACGATAGTCAACGACACAGTTTCCCGTGCGCACGGTGGCGCGACCATCGAAGTATTTGGAGCAGTGAGCGCGGAGAAGGCGCGCAGGCTCGCCGAGCCGCCAACTCCGGAATCTAGCCCGCGGAATCGCTCGTTTTGTAGAATGAGTCGGAGTCAACGGCGAACAAAAACGCTTTTCGCGAGGAACGATCAGCTTTCCGGGAAGTTTCCATTGCTTTGACCGAAAGGCAGGCCCTCTGCATTTGCCGCACCCGATCGCGACGAAGTGCGCGTCATATTGATGCTTTCCTTCGCTCCCGAGGCATGCTCGAACATCAACGCGGCCACTCTGGCACCCTCGCCGTTCTCGAGGGCCTGAACGATTGCATGATGCTGGCGGTGATAGTATTTCAGCGACTCGTACATTCGTGGAAGGTCCACTCGATCGAATGCAATGGCGTGCGCGGCTGCGAAGGGTATCCTCCCATTGCGCTCAATCGCTTCGGCAACCACCTTGCTCCCGGCTCCTTGGACGATGAGGGAATGGAATTGCTTGTTCATCTCGCCGTACCGGGCTTCGTCCGATTGAACCAGATGCCCCTTGTCAAAAATCTCGTCGCCTTCCCGGAGACACTCGTGCAGGGAATGTAAAAGCCGGCGCGGCGGTCCTTGCTCCGCGAGCATTCGGGCCGCAAGTCCTTCCAGGACGCCCCTGACGTCAATTGCGTCCATGATCTCCTGCGGCGTGAAAGCACGCACAACGAAACCACCGGTGTCCAGCTGGGTAAGCAACCCTTCTTGCGCAAGCGTCGGCAAGGATTCTCGAACAGGGGTTCTGGAGACTCCGAGCTTGCCTGCCAATTCGACTTCCCTGACTCGTTCTCCGGGGGGAAGCCAGCCTTGCAGGATCATCTCGCGAATTTTTACGATAACTCTTGAGTTCTTTGCAGCCATTTTGTATGCAATCTAATTCTGCACACGATTCACAGCCGAAGCCTGGGATACATATCAACCGGAAGCGCATGGGCGCGGGAGCCGAGCATCGAAACCGCGGCGGATATCAGTAGGCACACCATTGCGGACGCCCCTCGGTCATCCGGGATGTTATCAACTCCACTGACCGCAAGCAATTGCTAGAGGCCTTAGGGAAACTTGCTGCGGATCCTCCGTCGCCTGCGGAGGCGGCGGCCTTGACATGATGCATACACAGTGTATACATACACTCCATCAAGAATGCAATGCAAGGCGATCGCCGCGGACGCACACTCCGTGACCGATGTTCTCAATGAAGGACCCATCATCGAGCAAGGCATTGAGCGAATCTCGCACCGGGATGCGCTCGAGGTCTTGGTGGCCACAGACTGCGACATCGAGGAAGTTGTCCGTTCGCGCGCTGTGCGTTGGCACAACGAAAACCGGATCTTGTTGTATAAGAACAAGACCGTGATATTCGAGCGATAGACGAGCGGGAAGGGGGACCATGGGCAATTTGGGGACCATTGACGTGGATTCGATTACCGCCATCGACGTCCACGTGCACATCGAGCATAGCGGCGAAGAATCCGCGGCGGATAGGGCCGCGAAGAAGTATTTTGGGGACAGTGGCGTGTCGCACGACCAGCGCGCATTGGCTGACTATTACCGATCGCGCAAGATCGCTTGCGTGGTGTTCGCAGTGGATGAGACTCTGAGTGGCAGGCCGCCCGTATCGAATGAGAGTGTGGCGGAATTCGCCGCCGAAAATTCGGACATCGCGATTGCGTTCGCCAGCGTTAATCCGAATCGCGGGAAACAGGGTGTCGAGGAAGCTCGCGGACTTCTTGCCACGGGCAAGATTCACGGCCTCAAGCTGCACCCACCCATTCAGCAGTTTTTCCCCAATGACCCCATCGCTTATCCGTTGTACGAGGTGTTCGCAGAAGCGCGGCTCCCGGTAATCTTTCACACGGGCCATAGCGGAATCGGATCGGGCATGCGCGGCGGCGGCGGCGTTCATTTGAAGTATGGGAATCCGATGCCCATCGATGATGTCGCCGTTGATTTTCCCGATATGCCCATCATCATGGCGCACCCATCGTTTCCCTGGCAGGACGAAGCCATTTCCATCTGCCTGCATAAGCCGCAGGTGTACATCGATCTTTCCGGCTGGTCGCCGAAATATTTCTCGCCGACCCTGGTGCAGTATGCAAACACTCTTTTGAAGAAGAAAGTTCTGTTTGGTTCCGATTACCCCTTAATTACACCGGACCGCTGGCTGTCAGATTTTGAGAAGATCGGCATCCGAGACGAGATTCGACCGCTGATCTTGAAAGAGAACGCGATGGAGTTGTTGGGTTTGCGCAAGGGCAGTGCATAAAAAGAATCCCGTTTGCGTTGACCCCTCGAAGGGCCCGGAGCGAACATAAAACGTCTCAACACGAAACAATGGGCGCCCTGGCCTGGGACAAGAATGAATTGCTTTGGAAGGCCGATGAACAAATCATCGAATTACCAAAAAGAAAACTCCAGGTAACAAGGGAGGCTTCCATGCCGACGGTTGCCCCACATGATCCCCCGTTTCGCGCCGACCAGGTAGGCAGCCTGTTGCGGCCTGCGGACCTCAAGAAGGCCCGCCAGGACCGCGCAGCGGGAAAAATCACGGCTCAGGAACTGCAAGGCGTCGAGGACGCGGCGATTCGCAGGGTCGTCGCCCAGCAAGAGCAGGTCGGATTGCAGTCGATTACCGACGGTGAATTTCGTCGCGAGGACTTCTATACGGACTTCTTCGTGCGGGGATTGGGTGGAGTGGAAGTGCGGATGGAAAGCTCGGCGGCTTACTTCGTCGACCACGAGGGACGCAAGATTCCCGTTCCATGGGCCCAGGTTGTATCGCGCATGCGGTGGCGCGCGCCGATATATGCAGATCACTTCCGCTTTCTTCGATCCATCACCAAACGAACGCCGAAAGTGACGGTTCCCTCGCCGATCATTTTGCATTTCACTTCCGGAAGTGCCGCCATTCCCAAGAGCGCTTATCCGGACATGGACCTGTTCTGGGCAGACATCGTTGACGCCTACCAGAAGGAAATGAAGTCGCTCTACGATGCCGGTTGCCGGTACCTCCAGGTCGACGATCCGCCCATGGCCACATTGTGCAACGAAAAGTTTCAGAACATGGTGAAATCCCGCGGAGACGATCCGCACTATCTGCTCAATGATCTCTATCCTGAAGTCATTAACCGCGCGTTTGCCAACCGCCCGCCCGCTCTGCACCTGGCCATGCATCTCTGCCGCGGTAACAATCAAAGCGGCTGGTTCACCGAGGGCGGGTACGACCCCATTGCCGACGTGCTCTTCAACAAAATTAATGTGGATTCGTATTTCCTCGAATATGAAACTGCGCGCGCCGGCACGTTTGAGCCATTGCGGTTCGTACCGAGGCACAAGACCGCCGTCCTGGGTCTTGTATCGAGCAAACTCCCCTCACTCGAATCCAAGGACCTGCTGAAGCGCCGCATCGACGAGGCCGCCAAGTATATTGATCTCAACCAGCTCTCGCTTAGCCCCCAGTGCGGATTTGCCAGCTCCACAGAAGGCAACCGCCTGACGGAAGAGCAGCAAATGGCGAAGCTGCGGCTGGTGGTGGAAGTCGCCAACGAGGTTTGGGGATAAGCGCCTGGAGTGTCGCAGTGAAGGGATTCACAAAGCCGGCCAATTTACCCGATGCGAGCGATCGATTATTTCGATAAAGCTGCGGAAGAGTACGCAGGACGAACGGCCCTCATGGAGGGGGACATTCGCTACAGTTATTCCCAGTTGCGCGACGCGACACAGGTGCTCGCAGCGGCCATGCATGCGAAGGGACTGGATGCCGAGGACCGCGTGGCGATCTACTCGTTGAACGACGCGCGAGTTCTCGTCTGTATGCTCGGCATCATGCGCGCAGGTGGGGCCTGGGTCCCGATCAATTACCGGAACGCAATCGATGCGAATATCGAGTTCATGAAATATGCGGAGATTCGCTGGCTTTTCTATCACAGCAGCTTCCTGGAGCACGTGGAACAAATCCGGAAGCTTGTGCCTTCTCTGCGCAATCTGATCTGCATTGATGCTTCAGTTGGAGACGATCCCTCCCTGGAACAATTCATGTCTCGGAACAAGCCGCTCGAGGAGGCGGACTGGGGAGACCCGTTGGGGAACCCTGATCGGCTGGTCGGCCTTGTTCCCACGGGCGGCACAACTGGGCCGGCGAAGGGCGTGCGAGTAACAACCGCTTCCTGGGCAATGTTCACGGAGTTGGCAGGGCACTACTGGCATTGCGACGGAATCGACCCCGTGTGCCTGAGCACCGCGCCGCTTTCGCATGCCGCGGGAGTGGTATCGTTCGCAATGTTTACGTTAGCGGCAACGAACGTCGTCATGCCCCGGTTCGATGCCGGGGAAGTTCTACAAAACATCGAGCGATTCCGAGTAACTCATCTTTTTGTTCCGCCAACGGCGTTTTACGCCTTGCTCGATCATCCGCGCGTTCGCGATTTCAACTATGCCAGCCTGCGCGTTCTGCTTCTGGCCGCTTCGCCGGTTTCGCCCGACCGTGTGAGGCAGGGAGTAGAGGTTTTTGGTCCCTGCCTTTGCCAATGTTATGGACAAACCGAGGCGCCCATGCTCTTGACCTGGCTGGACCAGAAGACGGTCGCTGCCGCGGCAGCGGGCGGCCATCCCGAGCGGCTGCGAAGCTGTGGCAGAGCCACATACGGCGTTCGCCTGGCGATCATGGACGATGAAGGCCATCTGCTGTCGCCGAATCAGACCGGAGAAATTGTGGCGCGCGGGTCGCTGGTGACCCCCGGTTACCACAATCTTCCAGAGGCCACTGCGGAGATTCGAAGATATGGGTGGCACCATACGGGAGACGTAGGCTATCAAGACGCTGATGGCTTCTTTTATATCGTCGACCGCAAGAAAGACATGATCATTACCGGTGGCTTCAATGTTTTTTCCGCGGAAGTGGAAGCTTCGATCATGTCTTTGCCGGAAGTCTTTGAATGCGCTGTCATCGGAGTTCCGGATGAGAAGTGGGGAGAGGCGGTCAAGGCAATCCTTGTGCTCCGGAGAGGACAGTCATTAAGAGAGGACGCAGTGCTCGCTCATTGCAGGGCTAAGCTTGGGGGCGTGAAGTCCCCCAAGACAGTCGAATTCGTTGCCGAAATTCCCAAAACCCCGGCGGGAAAAATCGATCGGAAGCTGTTGCGTGCTCCCTACTGGGCCGGAATGGGCCGCGCCGTGCATTGAAAAAAGTTGCGGGAGAAGAATTTCCCACGACTTCTAATTCTTCGTGGCATTCCTTTCCTCAAGGCTTTGGTTCGCGCGGAAAATCACGTAGGACCGGATCGCTTCCGCATCATCTTGCGTCAGTTCCTTTGAGAACGAAACCATCCCCGCGGAGCTGAGCGCGCCGTTGATTACGATACTCAGCCATTGGTCGCGGGCGAGCATTTTCGAATACCGCAGATCCGGCAACACACCGCCGCTCACGGCGACATCCCCGTGGCAGGCGCTACAGTAGCTTTGATACAACGCCTCGCCCTTTTTTACCGTGGCCGTGCTGGGGGATTCGTGCGGCGGGGTCAATGACCTAGCCTGTGCCTCTGGGACCGGCGGCAGACTCCCATTGCCGCCTAACTTGAATGCCAGCATCCGCGGAGTATTTGGAATCCGCGGGGATTGCAGCGCGATTTCTCCAGCGGCCAGAGGCAACGCGCCGCCCCATCCAACGAGAACTGCGATGTACTCCTCGCCATTCACGGTGTAGGCGATGGGGCCGGCAGTTACACCACTTTCCGTCGGCGCGAACCAAAGTTTTTCTCCGGACGTCGCGCGGAAAGCCTCAAAACGGCCATACCCGGTGCCTTCGAATACCAAGTTGCCGGCTGTCGATAATGCTCCGCCATTCCAGGGGCCCGGCCGCTCTGCACGCCAGACTTCTCTCTGCATTGCCGGATCCCAAGCAATCAGACGGCCTCAAACACTTTCAAGAGCGATCTTCTTGATCTTTGGATCCTGCGGCAGGCCCGCTGCGACGAGGTCAATGCCGTTGTTCCAGGCGATGGAATTGTGACTGAAGTGACCAGCGGTTTTGTAAGGGAATGCGTCCTCAAGCACCGGAAAATAGACCAGCCCGGTTTCCGGATCGTAAGACATGGACTGCCAAGTATGCGCTCCTCCGGGCCCCGGAGAGACAAGGGCTGGACCCTGGCCCGCTTCGTATTGCGCGCTTGGAGATTCTATGGGACGGCCGGTTTGCGCGTCGATGCCCGTGGCCCAGGTCACGCGCGTAAAAGGCTTCGCGGAAAGCAGCTTGCCGGTCGCTCGATCCAGCACATAGAAAAAGCCGTTCTTTGGAGCGTGCAGGAGAACATGGGCGGGCCGGCCATTGAGATTCAGATCGGCAAGGATGATCTGCCCGTCCGAATCGTAGTCCCACTCATCCCCCGGGTTCTCTTGATAGTGCCAAACGTATTCGCCCGTGTCCGGATTGAGGGCTACGATCGAAGACGTGAACAGGTTATCGTCTTTCCGAGGATCGCGGATTTTGCGCGGCCACGGATCTCCGTTTCCTGTCCCGATGAACAACAAATTCAATTGCGGATCGTAGGCCATCGAGTCCCAAACCGTGCCGCCTCCTCCGTTCTTCCACCACTCACCCGTCCAGGTCTTCGCTGCCTTCTCCAGGATCGGATTTTCAAATGGCTGGGAGGGATCACCGGGCACGGTAAAGAAGCGCCACACTAGTTTTCCGGTTTCGGCGTCGTAGGCCGAGACGTAGCCGCGCACTCCCATTTCCGCGCCGCCATTCCCAATCATTACTTTTCCCTTGATCACTCGGGGCGCTCCTGTAATCGTGTACCGTTTGCTCGGATCCGTGGTTTGCGCCTCCCATACTTTATTGCCCGACGCGGCATCCAGAGCGATCAGCCTTCCGTCCAGCGTTCCCACAAATACTTTGCCGTTCCATGCCGCGACCCCGCGATTCACCACATCGCAGCAGGCGTTGACCGCCCATCTTGGATCCACTTTCGGATCGAATGACCAGAGCTTTTCACCGGTTGCCGCCCTTAGCGCGAAAACCTTGCTCCAGGCCGAGGTAAAATACATGACGCCGTCAATGACGAGCGGCGTCGCCTCTTGACCGCGGCGCGTATCCAAATCGAAAGACCAGGCCAGTCCCAGCTTCGCCACATTCTGATCGTTGATCTGCTTCAATGGGCTGAAGCGCTCCTCGCTGTAAGTTCTCCCATGGCTCATCCAGTTTCCCGGCTCTTTGTCAGCGCCCATAATTCTTGCGCCGTTCACCGCGGCATTCACGATTCCCGATTGTTCTTTTATTGCTTGCGGCGACCCTTTGGATTGAGTTTCGCAGCTCAGGGCGGAAGAAATGACAACGGTAAGTCCAAGCGCGGAGAACTTCGGCAAGAGACTCCACCTGCCATTTTGGCGAGGCTTTATCAATGGCGTACCTTTCGGAGTGAATCAGCGCGCGCTTCCTGGATCATTCAAAACGGGAAGCGCATTCGCAATGAGTGCTCTCGATTTGCATCCCTTATCTGTGAATTGTGATTTCGTGTCAAGCGTGAATGGTTTGCCGTCCCGTGCGTTTCACCATTTCTCATCTTGAATTCGTCAATTGCGTCGAGGGGCAAATGGGGATATTTTGTTCCTCGCCGGAACCCCGTCCATAGCTCAGAAGCATCGCGGAGTGAGAATGAGAGGCAGGCAGCCAGTTATTTTAGATGGCGCAAACGGATTTTTTGGACGCCTCGCTGCGGAATTTCTGCTGGAGTTCAATATCCCGTTCGTCGCAGCCGGCCGCAATCGCGTCAAAATTCAGGAAGTGATGAGTCTCGTTCCGGGCGTCGAGACCGCGGATTACGAAATTGCCGAAACCGCAGGGTCGAAAGTTCACGAAAGCAGGAGGTTGTCATCGTAACGACGCTCAGAGTTCCGAAAACGGGAGGGATTCCAACAACCAAGGTGATTGTCGTGAAGTGGCTCAAGCGGAAGGGGCAGAAAGTGCGGCTTGGGGAAGCGATCGTTGAACTGCAAACTGACAAAGTGAACTACGAACTCGACTCGCCGGTGGAGGGTGTATTGCTGGATATTGTTGCCAAGGAAGATTCAGAAGTTCCGGTGGGAGAAATGCTCTGCCATATCGGCGAGCCGGGAGATGCTGCGCCAAAGTTCTGAATTCGTAAGGAGGCAGCGGTGCCAAAGAAACCGACAGGAAAGCTTGGGAAAGAACGGCTGATCTGGATGTATACGCAGATGTTACGCATCCGCGAGTTCGAAGAGCGCGTCAAGCGGACATTCGTCGAGCATCCCGGTGTGATCCGCGGCCACACTCATCTTGCCGACGGCGCCGAGGCTTCCATCGTTGGAGCACTGGCCACCCGTCAGAAGGATGATCTGGCCATGCCCAGTTACCGCTGCCATGGCTATCCGATCGTTCTGGGGACCTCCGTTAAAAAAATGATGGCGGAGATCTATGGCCGTAAAGACGGCCTGTGCCAAGGGTTTGGCGGCTCGATGCATCTTGCCGACCCGGCGCACCACTTTCCGGGAACCTCTGGCATTATCGGGCAGGCCATCGCGCACGCCACCGGCGCTGCATTGACGGCGCAGGTAAAAAAGACCGGACAAGTGATTTACTGCTTCTTCGGCGACGGCGCCAGCAAACAGGGAGTTTTTTTCGAATCTCTGAATATGGCCGCGGTCTGGAAATTGCCGATCGTCTATATCCTTGAGAACAATGAGTACCAGGCCTACACGCACATCAGTCTCGAGGACGCCAACAGCGTGGCGGGCGACAGGCTATCCCAGAAGGCCGAGGCCTTCAGCATGCCGGGCGTCACCGTCGAAGGAACCGACGTGCTCAAAGTCTATGAAGCCGTAGGCAAAGCAGTGAAGCGCGCCAGAGCCGGCCAGGGGCCGAGCTTGATCGAATCGAAATTCTATCGTTTCAGCGCCCATGGCAATGCCATCACCATCCCTCCGGTGCCTACGCAGTTTCCGAAACACGAAGCGATCGAAACTTACGGCAAGAAGAAGGAGTACGCCGCTGCGAGGGCGAAAGATCCGATCCAAATGTTTCGCAAGAAATTGAGGAGCCGGGGAATTTTGTCCGAGCCGGACGCAAAGCGCATTGAAGACTCCATTCGCACAGAATTGGAAGAAGCTGTGCAGTTTGCCCTTGCGAGTCCCTTCCCGGCGCCCGAAGAAGCCACGAAGTATGTTTTCGCATAGAAGAGGGAGCGCTCATGCCGCGTGAAATGATGTACGCCGAAGCAATGGCCACCGCAATTACCGAAGAGATGAAGCGCGATTCCGACGTCATCTTCTACGGTCAGAATCTGGGAATGACGGATCGCGATCCCATGGTCCGCATGTTCGGCAAGAATCGCGTCCGCATTACGCCGATTTCGGAGACCGCCGAGTTGGGAATCGCCATAGGCGCGGCGATGACGGGCTTGCGTCCGGTCGTCGAGTTGTGGATGAGCGAATTTATGCTCGTCGCCATGGGCCAGGTGCTTAATGAGGCGCCGCGCCTGCGCTACATGTCCGGCGGGCAGGTGAAAGTACCGGTCGTTTTTAAGGCCGGTTACGGCTTCGCCGCGGGCTGGGCCGGGCAACACTCCAATTGTATCTATCACACCATGATGGGCGTTCCGGGCTTGAAAGTGGCGATGCCGTCGTGCGCCGCCGACGCCAAGGGACTCATGGCTGCGGCGATCCGTGATGACAATCCGGTTATCTATCTCCATCATTACATGCAAATGCTGGATAAGGGGCCGGTACCGGACGGCGATTACGTAATTCCGTTCGGTGTGGCGGATGTAAAGCGCGCGGGCAGCGACGTCACCGTGGTGGCAACCGGGTGGATGGTATCGAAGTCGCTTGCCGCGGCAGAGGCGTTGGCTGAAAAGGGAATCAGCGTGGAAGTGGTTGATCCGCGCACGATCGAGCCACTGGACATCGAGACCATTGTCAACTCGGTGAAGAAGACCGGGCGGTTGGTGGTTGTGGATCAGGCGACGCGCCATGCTTCCGTGGGCGCGATCATTGCCGGCGAGGTTGCCGAGCGGGGCTTTCAGCATTTGAAGGCGCCGGTCAAGATGGTTACGGCACTCGATACGTCGATTCCTTATAGCGAGCCGCTCGAGAAGTACGTATTGCCCAACGAGGAAAAGATCATGGAAGCGGTGAAATGCGTCCTCAACTCCATGAGTAGAGGAGCCTGACTCTCAAGAAGAGTTCTCGACTAAGGGGGTTAATCGTGTCCACGTACGTTCTGGTTCACGGCGCCTGGCGCGGCAGTTGGATTTGGAAACGAGTTCGCCGGTTACTTCAGGCGCGAGGCCACGAAGTTTTCACGCCGACCCTTACCGGAGTGGCTGACCGGAGCCACCTGTCTTCGCCGAACGTGAACCTCGACACGCACATCACCGACGTCGCGAATCTGATCCGCTGGGAGGAACTTTCGGACGTAATCTTGTGCGGCCATTCCTACGGCGGCTGCGTGGTGAGTGGCGTGGCCGACCGAGTTCCGGATCGAATTGGCGCGCTGATTTATCTCGATGCCTTCGTTCTGGAGAATGGCCAATGCTTGAACGACACGATTCCGCCGGAAGTGAGGAGCAAGCGCCTCGCGCTGGCAAAAGAAGTGGGCGACGGCTGGAAACTGCCGCCGATTCCCGCGGAAGAATTTAACGTCAATCCCAGGGACCGCGATTGGGTGAACCGGCAAAGCACCATGCAATCGTTGGCCTGTTTTGAGCAACCCATGCATCTGACCGGAGCCCTCAACCAGATCATAGACATCACTTACATCCTGGCGAGCGGTTGGTCACCCTCACCATTTCCTCAGTTCTATAAAAAGGCGAAAGCGAAGGGCTGGAAGACCACCACCATCGAATGCGGCCATGACGTGATGCTGGACCGGCCGGAAGAACTCGCCGAGCAACTGCTAGCGGTGTCTCCGCGGAGCGCGGCCTCAGCAAGTTGAGCGCGAGCAAATTCTACCCTCGGGAAAACTCAAACTCTATTCGCCTTCATTTCCCGGCTGATGTATTCCGCCTGCCGCAGCGCCAGGGCCACAATCGTAAGAGTGGGATTGGCCGAGCCTGCCGTGGGCAAGGCGCTGCCGTCGGAAATAAAAAGATTCTTGATATCGTGCGTCTGTCCCCAGGCGTTGGCGACGCCTTCGCGCGGGTCAACGCTCATGCGGGCGCTGCAAGTATTGTGTGTCGCAGGCGGAACCGGACCGAGCACCACTCGCTTGGCGCCAACCGCTTCGTACATCCGGGACATCTGCGTCTGGGCGTGCTTGCGCATCGCCTGATCGTTTGGATGTTCGTCGACGTGGACATTCGCGACCGGCAAACCGAAGGAGTCCTTGACGTCGTGATTCAGCGTAATCCGGTTCTCCGCGCGCGGCATGTCCTCGCCATTGATCAGCATTCCCGCCATATTTCGATAATTCTCGAGGATGGACGCGAAATCGCGCCCCCACCCATACGGCAGGCCCACGAGTGGGAAAGTCGGCAGATCAAGCGTACACAGTTCCATTCGATAGCCGCCCACGAATCCGCGGCTCGGATCGTTTCTCACTTCATCTTCGACCACTCCCGCTAGCGTCGCGCCGCGCCAGGAAGACACCGGTTTGTCGAAGATTCCCCAGACAAATCCGATAATCTGGTGGCAGTAGTTCCTCCCCACCTGCCCCGACGAGTTGGCCAGCCCCTGCGGGAATTTCGAGGATTCCGAAAGCAAGAGGAGCCGCGGCGTCTCGATGCCGTTACCCGCCACGCACACCACGCGCGCCTTCTGCCTCTGCTCGCGGCCCTCGGCGTCACGGTAGACGACGGAATTGACGCGCCCGGTGCCCCCATGCTCGATTCGCGTGGCCGTGCATTCGATCCGCAGATCCAGATTCCCGGTGGCCTCGGCGCGCGGGATTTCCGTGTACAGAGTGCTCCACTTCGCGCCCATTTTGCACCCTTGCACGCAGAAGCCTTGCTGGATGCAACTCGCACGCCCGTCATAGGGACGCGAATTGATTGCCATGTGGCCCGTATGCACACGCTGATAGCCCAGCTTTTTCGCGCCGGCGTACATCACCTTAAAATTGTTGGAGGCGGGCAGGCCTGGAACTCCGTTGCGGCGCGTTACTCCCAGCCGGCGCTCCGCCAGCAGGTAATAGGCCTTGAGCTCGTCGTAGGGGATTGGCCAGTCAATCAGCGAAGCGCCGGGGATTCTGCCATACGTGCTTCGCGCTCGCAATTCCCAGGGTTCAAAACGTGGCGTGGCTGCCGTCCAGTGCACCGTCGTTCCGCCAACCGTCTTGCAATGCCACACAGGAAGCGTGGGAAAATTCTTTGCTACGCCCCAATCGCCGCTCTGTGTGCGAGGATCAAGCCAAGTCAGTTGGAGAAAAGCTGCCCCGGGTACCTGGGAGAAGCTCGCTGTCGATTGCCGTTTACCGGCTTCCAGCACCACTACCTTGATTCCTCGTGTCGTCAGTTCGTGCGCCAGCGTGCCGCCCCCGGCGCCAGATCCGATGATTACCACGGCGCTCTCGTCCTGGAATTCGATGCGGGGCATGCCTATCCTCCCTTCTGCTTACGCGCCATCCGGCAGTGGACCACTTTCCGCGGCCGGAACTTCCGGCAACCAGCGCAAGTCGTTGAATCCGCGAAACAAATATCCGCCTTTGGAGAATGCTTCGCCCTCATAGCCAAAATAGGCGTAAGCGATTGGGCTGGAGTAAAGGGCCTGCAGCGTCTTCAGGCGGATCGTTTGGAAAAACGCAGAGGGCTCAATCTTCTTTAATGCTTCGACCCTCTCGTTCTCCGGGCTCGCGGCGAAACCCCTCCCGAGTTCTGCGAGGCCTTCTCTAATCATCTTGTGCGTATTTGCGTCCTTGGCGGCATCGCTGTCCACGGCTTGAACGACGAGGGCATACGCAGCGTCATCCAGCTTATCGTGCGGCGCAATTGTGCGCGCCATGCTCATCAGCGCGGCGCCCTCGGAACTGGTAAGGGTCGTCAGATCCACGGCCCAGGCGCGCCCCGGTGCGATCAGGGCCAGGGGGCTTCCCGCGACCACCCATCCAGTCAGCAGTCCCGTTGTGGTTTTCAGCAGCTCTCGCCGGTTCAGGGTAACGAGCTCGTCCATCGGTTCTCCTCATAGGCGGAGAATGATTTTGCGCGGGAATTCGAATTGCGGAAAACAATAACACGAATTCCGAGTACACTGCGCTTCTTAGGCCTATTAAATACGCCAGCGGCAGGCACGCAGCGTATTCGGACGCCTCGCTGACGGGAAAGATTGCCCCGGGCAGACCAACAGTTTTTGCTTCTTGTCCTCTCGAATTCGTGTAAAGTGCCCGAGGATGCCATCGTCATTTGAGCGCCGGAAGGGGGCGCGGGCATGGGGACTCAATCCGGCGTACGGCAACCGTGGCCTTGGCCGGAAGAGCTGGACGCCGTGATTGCCGCTCCCGCCTTCCACAGGAATTTATTTGAAAACGATCTTGTGCGCTACCTCGAAGTGATCATCCGCCCGGGCGAATTTGTTCCCGTGCATACCCATCGCTGGCCAAGCGTCATCTACGTACGCAGCACAAGCGATTTCATCGGCCGCGACGGCGAGGGCCGAGTCCTATTCGATTCGCGCAAGGCCGGGGCGCCCCCAAAAACGCCAGCCGTCGAATGGGTGGGACCGCTGCCACCCCATTCCATCGAAAATGTAGGCACTTCAGAAGTACACCTGCTTACGGTGGAGCTAAAGCAGGGAAAGGCCTGAGTGGCGGGCAAAGCAGAGCACCCATCATGAAGAACAACGTCGAAGTGATCGCTTCGTATTGGACGCTGGCGGGTGGCGCCGAACCACACACCGATCACGAGTATAGCGTCTTCGATTTCAAGGATCGCGTCGAGGCATGTGCCAAGGCCGGTTTTCGCGGCATTGGCATCTGGCATGCCGATTTGCTCCACACGCTCAAGCGCCGTCCCCTGGCGGAAATCAAACGCATCCTCGACGACAACGGCATGAAACACATCGAGCTCGAGTTTTTGGGAGATTGGTTTCTCACCGGAGAAAGAAAGAAGCAGTCGGATCTGATAAAACAAGACCTGTTGACGGCCGCGGAGGCCCTGGGCGCGAGGCACATTAAAGTTGGCGACTTCTTCCATACGGACACTCCCATGCCCCAGGTGATCGACTCCTTCGCCGCGCTTTGCAGAGACGCTGCCGCCCACGGCACTAAAATTGTCTATGAACTAATGCCGTTCGCCATGATCGACACCCTTCCGGACACACTGGCAATGCTGAAGGGCGCCGGCGAGAAAAACGGCGGCATCATCTTCGACCTCTGGCACATCGTAAAGATGGGCATCCCTTACGAGGAAATCTCCCGCTTCCCATTGGAGTATTTCTTCGGCGTCGAGATCAACGACGGCACATTCACTGCCCCCTGGAGTCTGCACGAAGACACGATCAATCACAGAAGGCTCTGTGGCGAAGGCGAGTTCGATATTCGGGGTTTTCTCGATCAAGTGTCGAAGGCGGGATACCACGGCCCGGTTGGCATCGAAGTCCTTAATAAAGAACTGCGCAAGCGCCCTCTGGATGAATTAGCTACGCGGTCATTCAATACGACTGTGGCTCAATTTTCCTCTTAGCCGACATTTGCCTCAGCCTGCGCTCCGACTGGACCTTCGCACCGCCTTCACTATGAGCGAGTCATTCGCGTACATACTGGGGGGCAACCTGCAGATTTCACATGGTTTAGTTGAGTTCGTTTTGCAAAATGACATCCTTGGTCCCTTGGATCGCCCCTTCATGTCCCTGCCGAGTCTTCCCCAACGAGCCCTGGCGGCGCCAGAGCGCACATAACCCCTCGCGAGGTGGTACCTAACGCGCGTCAATTTTGTTCGCGAGATAAAATGGACAGCCTGGAGCGCCATATCCCAACATAAGAAGGTAGCTTGCCACCTGGGACAAGGAGTAGGGGACTCGCTGCCCTCGGGATCTGGAAACCTTAACATCCACCTGGGGCGACCGCGGTTGCCCTTTGCGCATCCGCCGTGACCGCCCGAGCCTGTTGAGCTTCTTGTCGATTTCACCGCTCAGCGCCGTCTCATAGCCATTCGCAAGCGGGCGCCGGTAACTCGAAACAAAATAATACAAGAACAGCTAATTGCCAAAGCAGGAATGGAGAACATTCTAAAAGAGGTTTGGCACGCCCGGCCCCATGCATTGACTTGCTTCCAGCGGCAGCCTAAGATAGCTGGCTAAAGAAGGCTTTCCTCTGATGATCGGTCAAATCGTTTCCCATTACCACATTCTGGGGAAGTTGGGCGGCGGCGGCATGGGAGTCGTCTACAGAGCCGAAGACATCAAACTGGGCCGTAGCGTCGCCTTAAAATTCCTACCCGAGGAACTATCCAAGGACCACCAGGCGGTCGGACGCTTTCAACGCGAAGCGAGGGCTGCTTCGGCGTTGAACCATCCTCATATCTGCACCATCTATGACGTCGACGATCACGAAGGCACCAGTTTCATCGTGATGGAATATCTCGAAGGCAAGACGCTCAAGCATCTTATGTCTGGCGGGCCGATCGACTTACAAAACGTCCCCGAGTGGGGCTTTGAGATCGCAGACGCACTCGATGCTGCGCACGCGAAAGGAATTTTGCACCGCGACGTCAAACCGGCAAACATATTCGTCACGGACCGCAGCCAGGTCAAGATTTTGGATTTCGGCCTCGCTAAGCTACTGCCCGAGCGCAGGAGCTCAACAGAGCCGACGACACACCCCAGCCTGTTGACGACAAGCACCGATCTGCCGACAACCGGTGCCGACGACGAGCATTTGACAAACACGGGCATGGTATTAGGCACAGTATCCTACATGTCTCCCGAACAGGTTCGCGGCGAAGAGCTCGATGCACGCACGGATTTGTTCTCTTTAGGGGTCGTGCTCTATGAAATGGTGACCGGCAAGCAGGCCTTCCCCGGGACTACCTCCGGCATCGTGTTCGAGGCCATACTCAACCGCACCCCCATCTCTGCGGCGCGTCTGAACCCAGCCGTTCCCGTGCACCTGGAGAACATCATCAGCAAGGCGTTGGAAAAAGATCGGAAGATGCGCTATCAGACCGCTTCGGACCTGCGGGCAGATCTGCAGCGGCTAAAGCGTGACACCGATTCCTCCCGCATTGTCCCTTCAGTTGAGCTGACGTCCCCAAAGTTGATCCGGCGATACTGGCGGTCCATCGCATCGGTCGCGGCTGTTGCCGCCGCGTTGCTTTTGTTCGTGTTGAACGTGGGTGGCTGGCGTGAGCGGCTTCTTGGCAAGTCCAGTCCTTCCCAGATCAATTCGATCGCCGTCTTGCCGTTTCTGAATCTGACCAACGATCCGAAGACCGATTATCTTACTGATGGAATCACAGAGAGTCTTATCAACAGTCTCTCTCAGTTGCCAAATCTCACGGTGATTTCACGCAGCACTGTTTTTCGCTACAAGGGCCAGGCCACCGACCCGGAGAGTGTCGGCAAGGACTTGGGTGTCCGGACGATTCTCACGGGCCGGCTCATGCACACGGGCGACGATCTTTCGATCAGCGTTGAGCTCGAGGACATCCAAACCAAGAGGCACATCTGGGGGGAGCAGTACAGCCGCAAATTTTCCGATCTCGCTTCCGTGCAAGAGGAACTTGCGGCGGACATATACGAACGATTGCGGCCGGAATTAACTGGAGAGGAAAAACGGCGCCTGACGAAGCGCGCCACTGAGAACACCGAAGCCTATCAACTCTACCTGCAGGGTCTGTTTTCCTGGAACAAAGGGACGCAAGAGGATTTCAAAAAGGCTGCGGACTACTTTGCCCAGGCCGTCCAGAAAGACCCTCGCTATGCTTTGGCATATGCGGGCCTGGCCGATACCTATAGCTTGCTGGGAGACTCTGGATATCTTGCCCCGGGGGACGCCGGGCCAAGAGCCAAAGCTGCGGCGATGGAAGCCCTGGAAATCGACGATACGCTCGCAGACGCGCACACGTCGGTGGGTCTCGTCCGGGAGTATTACGATTGGGACTGGGTCGGCGCCGAAAGAGAATTCCGGCGCGCCATCGAACTCAATCCAAACTCTGCCACCGCTCATCACTGGTATGGCGATTATCTGGCGAAAATGGGACGATTCGGAGAAGCAACCCGCGAGCTCAGAAAAGCGAAGGAGTTAGATTCGCTTTCTCTCACGATCAATACGACTCTGGGATGGCAATTCTACATCGCGGGACAAAATGAGCAGGCGATCGAACAATTGCGAAAAGTCCTGGAGATGGATTCCAAGTTCGCGCCGGCTCGGCGCATCCTCGAAGAAGTCTACGCGCAGAGTGGAATGTATAAAGAAGCCGTCGCCGAGCGCGAAAAAGCGTTAGAGCTTTCGGGAAGTCCGGAACTTGCGGCCTCTGTCGCCCAGGACTTTCAAACGTCGGGCTATAAGGGTGTCCTGCAAAGCTGGCTGGATGGATTGCTTGAAGTCTCGAAGCGGGACTATGTTTCCCCTTATACCGTGGCTCAGACTTATGCGCGGCTGGGCGACAAAGAATCGGCATTCACCTGGCTGGAAAAAGCATATGCGGTGCGTGACAGCAGGCTCGCGTCTTTGAAAGTTGATTCTGGGTTCGAACCCTTGCGCGGGGATCGGAGATTTCGAGACCTGGTGCAGCGGCTGGGGCTGTCGCCGCAAACTTGATCAAATTGTCCGCCACAGGGTCACCCGCTGCATTCATCCCTGGGCAAGCGATCACCGCTCAATGTAAAGGATAGCCTCGCTCTCCAGGCAAGAGCCCGTCCACCCGCACGACTTTGAGCTTGGCGCGTGCGGCATCCCTGGCATCCATGAATCCGATGGCGCCGGGAAGAGCTGTGACAAGGTTATACTCCACGTCATTCGAATAAACGATCTTGGGTGCCGACGCGGTCTCGGCTCGAAAGATCTTGGCGATCCAATATTGTTTGAACTGAGTTTCCGTCATCTGATAGATCACCCGCAACACGACGTCTCGCTCCCGCGCGACCGGGGCGCGGATGAGCAAGACCACGGGAAGCTTGGCATTCCAGTATTGCCTTTCGCCCAGAAACACCCGGCGAACTTCGTCAAGACTCAATTCGCTGACAGGCATATCTGGATGAGCCACGACGGCGATGTCGGAATCCGGCTGTGTCTGAGCCTGTGAGGGGCTCCAGATAAGGAAGGAAAAAGCGCACGAAAGAAACAGTGCCGCCGCCAACCATTTGCGGATTGTTCTCATTCGTTTGCCTCGTCAGAATGTAAAACTAGTCTGGAAGAACGCACCATTGACGCGTGGTTCGCTCGACAGACGTTGAAAGTTCCGGTACTCGGCCTTAAATGCAGCAAAATTGGAGATATCATACCGGAGGCCGAGTGTCGAGCCCTGGTATCGTGTTTCACTGAGAACCGGTTCACCTGGCGGAGGCTGAATATAATCGTAGCGGTAGTACGGCTTCAATACTCTACCTAACCAGGGAAGCCGGTAAGCGAATTGAACGTAGAAGGCCGGCGTATTGAAAGTCTGGCCGGTCAGTAAGTCCTGATGATGGGAATTCGCGAATTCTGCCAAAAATTCAGGCGTTTCCTTTGTCCAGATGACATGGGTGGAAGCTATCCATTCGCGAATATTCTCTCCGGTCGGCAGCGTGATTTCGTCTTTGTAAAACGATCCACCCACCTGGAATCCATAGAACTTGGCTGGCCGCGCAAAAACGTTCACCAGCCAGGCTCGATTGTTGTTTACATCGCCTGCATCCCCAGCCCGGCTGAGGATCGAGCCACGTCCGTTTCCTAAGCCAACCTCGTAGGCCAGGTGCAATCCTCCTGAGGGGATATTGCCTTCGGTCAACAATCCCACAAAGTGGACTGGAATGAAGACTCCTCCAATTTTAACCATTTCCGGCCGTGCGATGGTGGTTTGCAGCCAAGTCCCATGGTGGAAGGCAGTATTCCAGTAGCTGATTGGCGTATGGTAGCGTCCGAACGAAAGTTTGAAGTAGTCGTCGTAGTCATATCGAATGATCGACCGCTCCACTTCGAGGGTATATCCTGTGGGTTGTGCATTGAACGTGACTTCCGCGAAATAGGTGATCTTCTTGGATAGCGAGGAGGCAAGATGCAGGTCAAATTGGCCGAGGTTAAATCCACTAGAAACTCCCGGGTTGAAACCACTAACAGGCCCCGGCTGATTTGTGGCAGAGAAATCGACGTCAGCAAACCCTCGGATTGCCAGATTGGGGTAATGGGTCTCGGCCTCCTGAATGGTCGCCTGTTGCTCGGCACTATTGGGTGCCTGGGCGTGCTCCATTCCCGGCGCTTGTTCGACTACTGTCGGATTTTGTGCGGGGCTCACCATCGGAGCGGTCGAGGGAGCTGCCGCCGTAGGGCCCAACCTGGCCTCTAGCTCTACGACGCGCTTCTCCAACTTGTCGATCCTCTCGAGCAAATCCTTCGTTGACTCGCCCTCACTCGGTGTTGACGGTGCCTGTCCCCACGCCGTACCCGCGGCTAGGATCAGCGCGACCACCAGGAGCATATGTCGGTGCATGCGTTCCCCCTCGCTGTCTAGATTTCGGTCCCGGACCCTAATTGAGACGATGACGATGGATCATGATTGCGATGGCAGGCAGGTTGTTCGAACAACATGTTCCGGTAGGCTGGCAACTATCTCCCTCCCGGTGCCTGATTTCACGCGGCACCTCCCGGAAAAGAGCCATCATTCTATTCCCACCTACTCTAATGTCAAAACATATGTTGCCGGTCCACATCCGAGCGGAGTACAAGCTCATGAACTCGAGCAATTCTTCGCCGATCTAATTCACGGCAATTGAAGGGAATGGCGTGGGGAGGCAAATTTAGCGCGATCCGTCACTCGAACTGACATAGTCGTGCGCGAGCACGGAAACGGAGTAGTTGATTCCCTGCGTTTGGGATCAGGAAATATTAACGTCCACCTGAGTGGACAACGGTCGCCCCTCGCGCATCAAGACCCGCGCTTCGTCCATTTTCTCCGCCGCATAAATCTTCAGGCATCGCCCGATGGAACTCAAGCGGAAGCCTTCTTCACCATGGCGCGCGCCGCGTCCGTTTCATTGTCGGAGACTTCGAAGACGGTGTAGAGTTTGGTGACCTGCAGCATTTCGCTGAACCTAGACCCAAGATTGCACAGCCGCAGCGATGCCCCCTGCGATTTCGCGCTTGAATAGGCGGTGACAAGTGCGCCCAGACCGGAGCTGTCAATCTGCGTGACATTGCTCAGGTTCAGGACAATGTTCTTCTTGCCCTCGGCCAGTAGATTCTTCACTTTTTCGCGGAGCGTGCTTGTTTCCTCTCCGAGCACAATACGCCCGTCCAGCGCCAGTACGGCAACTCCTTCCACTTCGCGGTTCGTAATCTTCAAAGCCATGTTTGTTGTCCTCCTCTTTTCGGAAAATGATTTCTGAGGCAACCAGGCCGGGCCTAAGTATACATCCGTCTGCACCGCCGAGACTTTCTTCGCAATCGAAACATTTTCCGGCCTTGTCTGTTCGAAGTATCATTCCTCATCGGTGCCATGATAGTTCGCGCCGGCGTTCCAGGCACCTACGGCTAAACTTCAGGGAACAGGATGCCAGTTGTTTTCGTAATTGCACCGGATTGGAGCGGGTTGCAGGCCCCGAACAAAGGTGTCTCATAGGGATTTCTTTCCGGCAAGAATTGATTGATGTTTGGCGGCAAGCCGTCTTTGCGAATGCCAAAGAGGTCGAGCTAGGCACAGACCTTCTCCGGGAAGCAGCCACTGTGTCAACTTTTTTCTTTAGCCTCATACCGGTTGCAGCCACGACCGCCAGGACGGTTGGCTTCGATTCCTTAAGCGTCTGGTGAAAAGACCAGCTCGACCTGGTCATGGGTTAACGGCATCATCGAAGAGTCGACCCGCTTCCAGAATAGCTAAAGGCTAAATTACAATGGTGATAAAATTTACTTTTGTGGAAGCGGCTCGATAAGGAGTCTCGAATCAACAATGCCGATCTCCACTCGCCGATTGGTTGACCGCGCCTCGGGACTCCCGCCTTTAGCGCGCGGGTCGGATTTGCCAAAGCCTTTGGTGGTGATCACGCCCGGATTGATTCCCGCCTCAATGAGGGAATTGCGGACGGCTTGGGCGCGGCGACCGGAGAGTTTCAGGTTGTATTCCTTTGTGCCGACATCATCCGTATATCCGTATACGTAAATGGAATACTGCTTGAGCGTCATCAGGACGCCGGCTATTCGGTTCAGGATGTCGCGGTATTGAGACTTGATTTCCGCCTTGTCAAAGTCAAACCGGATCGATTTCTCGCCCAGTGTCATTACCAGTCCCAGCGCCGTGCGGTGCGTTTCGGCAATTTGCCCGAGCACTTGTTGTAACTGCTGAAGCTCCTCCTCGCGCTGCTTGCGATATTCTTCGGCTTTCTGCGTGGCTTGATTTGCCTGCTGTTGTGCGGTGGCCGCCGCCTGCATTGCCGATTGCGCCTGCGCTGCCGAATTTTCCTCGGACTGTTTCGCTTCATCGCGCTGCTGCGCGGCCGCTGTGGCGCTGGCCGCAGCCTGTGAAGCCTGCTGAGCGAGAAGCTGTGATTGCTGCTCCACGGCCCCGACTCGGCGGTTGAGCTGCTCCGACTGTTGGCTGACGCGCGCCATCCGCCCGTTCAGGCGCCGGACCGACCTCAAAAGCAAAAAACCAAGTGCGAGGGTAACGCCTAGCGCGATCACTGCAAGGGCAATCCCCGCCCTGGTTGCAATCATAGCGGACCTGTCGCGATATTCTCGTGCGCCCGGGGTCAGCGGTGCCCCGGGCAGCCGCTCTTCCCGAATGGCATGCTCTTCGACTTCCGACGGTATGATCCCCATGGGCTCAGTCCTCCTTCATCAGCTCTTTTAGGGCTCTGGGCGATAGATCCATTTTATGACGGGGTTACGCAAAACATCGGACGGCGTGTGGCGAATTTCGCAAGAATTATCTGTCCGTCGGTACAGGCCGACATCGGCCTCAAGCGGATCTGAAGTTCCCCCGGATCGCGCGCAAATTCCTATGAAAGGACTTGTCGGGAGTTAGCAGTAATCACCACCTGCGCAAGGGTCAGGCGGGGATTTCCTGAGATCGAAGCCAAGAACCTCAGGGGCTAGCGAAGCGCCAACTGTTTTCGACATCAAAACTAACCGCATCGTTGATGACGTGACCACACCTGGCCGGTCACGGTGGACTAGACCACCTTGACTTTTGGACTCAGTCCCGTCCACACTCACGCTGCAGTAAAAGGAGCACCGCTCACAATGAGCACAACCGCTATGAGAGGATCTTGCGGCAGGCTAAGCCGGGTGTGGTTTCTTCTAGGGTTGCTCTTGATTGCGGTTCCATTGCGGGCAAAGACGTTCCGAATCTATGTTACCAACCACGCGGGAGACACGGTTGATGTCATCGACCCCGTTACGAACAAGATCGTGCAAGTGATCGAAGGCGTTGAGGTGCCTCATGATGTCAGCTTCTCTCCCGACGGAAGTCGGGTCTACCTTAGCATTGAGTCTGAAAATGCGCTCGACGTTGTGGATCGAAAGACAGGAAAGATTATCAAGAAGGTGGCCCTCAGCGGCCGCCCCAACACTATAGCCGTTACAAAAGATGGCGGGCGGGTCTTTGTCGGCATCCGTTCACGGCCCGGCGTGCTGGACGTTGTCGACACGAGGTCCCTCGAGAGGACCAAGAGTATTCCTGACACAGGCCCCCTCCATGACATTTCCTTGACGCCGGACGGCAAGTATGTGGTCGCGGGCTCGGAAGAAATCAGGCAACTAACCGTGGTTGATGTTCAAACTGAACAAGTCGTCTGGTCGATTAAATTCGACAATATAGTTCGCACCATGGCGTTCGAGAGGAACTCTGACGGCTCTACGCGTCGGATATTCGTAAACACTTCTTATTTGCACGGGTTTGATGTGGTGGATTTTGCGGAGCGAAAGGTGACAGCTACGATCAAGCTCCCCGACGAAAGTGGGGGGCAGTCCCCTCCAAGAGGCGTTTTCTCACACGGCATGGGCGTCACTCCGGACAACAAGACGCTTTGGGTTAACAGCACCCTCGCCGATGCCGTTTTTGCATATTCTCTTCCTGATCTTAAGCTGCTGGGACATGTCCGTACCGGGATATACCCGATCTGGATCACGTTCTCTCCCGACGGCAAGACGGTCTACGATAGCAACCGCGCGGACAATACGGTGTCCGTCATCGACGTGAAGAGTCTGAAAGAGGTGACTCGCATCCAGGTCGGGGAGGCGCCCGAGCGGAACGCCACGTTGGTGCTACCCTAGAGTGGGCCGGGAATGGCACACCCGGTGATTTCCCAATCTCCTTCCGACCATCGGTTACCTGTCGGGAGCACCGTCTGCTTTTCGCCCGCGGACCCACTCGGCCAGCGTCAGCCAGTCCGGGTCGTTCTGGGATGCAAATTGCCTGCCTCCGCCGTGGGAGATATCGCCGCCCGCGTCTCGAGCGAGCGGATGCTTCAAAAGCAAGCTTGACATCGGTTCGCCGGGAGTTACCAGCCGCGAGACAACTTCGAAGTTTTGACGGGATTGCTCCTCGCTCCAAAAGGTGCTCCCGGGCGACAGCTTCTCCAGGTGGAATGCGGTCCCGCCCCCGTTCCCCCCAGACTCTACCTCATGGCAAATGTAGCAGCGTGCGTGGCTAGGCCGCTTCTTCAGGAAGATAGGTTCAACTCGGCTTTTGAAAAACTCGAAGTCAGGAGACGGCGCCGCTTGCTGCTGTCCGGCGGCCGTCGGCACACCAAGCGCGAGGGTAAGCGCCACAATGAAAACAATGCGCCGTATCGTCATGGGCTTGCTTACTACCTTCCACACTTACGCGGTGAGAGGGCCATGCCATTGTGGGCCAGTTTGGATTCGGAGAGCACGCTTCCCCCGGGAATCTCCGATTTGGACCTCTGACTCGCGAATCGTACGCTTCTCCTGCCCTCAACACAACCAGTTTGCCACTACAGTAGGCCCAGCGGGATCGCAGGGTTCTGACGACTCGCTCTTGCCGCCTGGCGGCCCTCTCTTGCCGCCACATAACCGATCTCTAAGTTACTGCTCCATATAATGGATCGAGTTTCTAACTCGCTCAAGTTGCGAAAAACGAGGTTATCGGAATCTGACCAGTTCCTCCCGGGCGCAAAGAGCCACATTCCGACAAGGCGACGCATCGGGACTCGGCCCACGGTCTTGTCGATCTCCAGCCAGGATGGCCGAGATTTGCTTGCCGTACTTCGGTGCACGGAAAATCCATTCCATCACTCGATCTAGCGTGATACTTTGTTGCCAATCTCACCCGAAGCCAAACCCGAGGAGGGATCTCCAGTGCGGAATCGCCTGATTTTTTCTGCTGGGGCCGTCGTGGCAATGCTTGCACTTTCTCCTGGGCCGCGCGGCCAAGACGCCGCACACCCTGAATCGGTGCCGGACATTTCGGGGGTCTGGCTGGTGGAAAAGTTTCAGCCCATGCTGTTTCCGAACGGGGGCGCGCCCTTGCAACCTTGGGCGGAAATGAAATTAAAGGCGACCAACCCTCAGACCGACGACCCCAACCTAGCCTGTCTGCCGGAGGGAGTGCCGCGGTTCATGATTTCCGTGCCTTACCCGATGGAAATCTTTCAAGGGCCCACGCGCGTCCTCATTATTCACGAGGGGACATCGGTGCTACGGCAAATCCATATGAGTCGGCAGCACCCCAAAGATTTGGATCCCACTTATGCGGGTGACTCGGTTGGCAGATGGGAAGGCGACACACTCGTTGTGGATACGATCGGTTTCAACGATAAGACGTGGCTTGACGGCGGTGCAATCCCCCATACCGAAGCGCTGCACGTTGTGGAGCGCATCCGCCGCATCGACCACGACACCCTTGTCGACGAATTCACGATCGACGATCCCAAGGCGTACACGAAACCCATCACCGCTCGCCAAGTCTACAAACTAAAGCCGGACTGGGAAATTCATGAATACGTGTGCGAAGAAAATAACAAGTACACATACCAGAAAAAGTGACTGCGCAAGAAGAGAGAAGAGGGATCGCAATGAGGAATAAGCTGCTGGTTTTTCCCGCTACCGCCATTTTTCTGTTGCTTTCGCTGGGGGGATCGACGTTCGCTCACCATGGGTTTGTGTCGTGGTTCGACATGAGCCGCTCGCTCACCGTTAAGGGAACCGTAACGGGCTTCGACTGGACCAATCCCCATGCCTACATTTATCTAGACGTGAAAAATGAAAAGGGCGCTGTTGAAGAGTGGCGCATCGAATTGGGTGCCCCGGGCATGCTGGCGAGGGCCGGCTGGAGAAGAGATACGCTAAAATCCGGCGACGAAATTACCGCGATCGGCAATCCCTCCAAGGACGGCAAGCCGCTGATGCACCTCAGCAAGATTGTCTTTGCCAATGGCCAGGAGCTTTCTACAGCGCTCTGAAGGCCGTGGAGCCGCTGACCGTAGAATCTCCCAACATTGGAAGCCGCACGAGTTGAATTGAGTTTGGCTGGGTAACTCCCGACAATTGGTCTTCGCGGAACGTGGCCCACCTCGCTCCTATAGGAAATTCACACATTCCGATAAGCAGTACTTCTCGGGACTTGGCTCCATAATCCTCTCTAGCTCTCGCCAAAAAATTGTCAGATTGCAATATACTCTGCCAATTCTTAGTTGGTGGGAGCCAAAGGCGATTCTCCCCGGAAGACGTCTGAGGCTGTACGAAATCCGCTCTAGCATCGGTATGGGGCCAAGCCGGAATTCTTACATATGAAATTACAGGTGGGAAAAGCTCATGCGGATCCTCACAAGCGTCCATTCCTACGCCGAAGTCTGCCGGCTTGCCCACATAGATAGCAAATTCATGGTGTGCTAGACTTCCGGCTGATTTCGAGCTGAAGTAGTTCGCGCGCGTGAGGCCACGTATCCTAAATTTATACGGATTACCGTGGGCATTTGGAAGGGACTGTTGGGGAGCGGTCAAAGCGGGCCGTTCGATCAGGTCGCCTTTGCTGAGGCCGTCGCAACTGGCCGCGAGTGGGCAAGACACAAAGCGGCGGTCGAAAAAAAGTTGACCGATCAGATTGCGTTAGGGGCAACATGGGAATAATGTCCAACCGACTTGACCCTATCCCGGGTGCGCTGCGAAGGTTGGTATCCGACCTCTCGCACCATAAAATGTGGATCTACTGGACTGATTTCCTGACCTCCCTCTTTACCGGGTATTTGGCCTTTGTGCTATTTCCGCTGGCTCGGCCTTTCACGTTGCGGGCAGGGCTCGCGTTTGCGGTTTCGGTCTTTGCGCTCTACCGGGCCGTGATATTCATCCACGAGATTGCGCACATGCCGCGTTACGAATTCTTTGCATTCCGATTGACGTGGAATCTGCTTTGCGGCATACCCCTGCTAGTGCCCTCGTTCTTATACGAAATGCATTATCAGCATCACTCGCGCCAAACGTATGGGTCAGCGGAGGATGGTGAATATTTATCCTTCGCGCATCTACCCCGCAGGGTTGCCGTTCTCTATGTCCTCATGTCGTTTTTGGCAGCTCCTGTGTTGGTAGCCCGGTTTCTGGTATTGGCACCTCTTCGCTGGATTTTTCCGCCGCTAAATCGCTTTGTTCTGACGCGGGCGTCAGCGCTGGCAATCGATGGCGAATATGTACGACCGCTAAAGCCCGGCGGGACACCTTGGCACTGGGTTTTGCAGGAAGCAGCCTGTTTCGCGTGGTGCGCATTGATGGGTGGGCTGACGCTCACGGGGCATATTCCGGCTGGCAGGCTGCTGGAAGCGGCGGCGGTCGTCACCACGGTCGTGCTTATCAATTCTTTGAGGACGCTCGGGGCTCATCGCTATCATGGGTCAGGTGAACCTATGTCCTTTGCAGAGCAGGTGCGGGACTCGAATGACTTTCCTAGCGTTCTAGCCGAGCTCTGGGCTCCTGTTGGCCTGCGCTATCACGCTATGCATCACTTGTTTCCGCAGCTACCTTATCATGCGCTGCCGGAAGCACGCAGGCGAGTGCTTGCTTGGTCTGGGTCTCAAAATCCAATTCGTGAGTCCGCTCGCGATTCGTTATTCAACGTTCTGCGGGAGCTAATGCGAAAACACAGGGTGGCTGCGTAGATTCCATTTCAAAACAAGTGTCAGGAGCACATATCGATTTCCGGCGTCTACCCCTAAAACCGAGTGAAAGTATGGGAGGCCCGTGACCAGGCCGAGCTATTAGTCCAAGAGTAGTGAGAGAGTTTTTATATCACAGCCATGGGCTGCGAATTCGAATTTGACACCCAAGGGCTTCAGGCCGCCGGCGCCGGCGATAGGTTCCGAGTCGCCGACAAACCGCTCCTTATCCGTGTGCCTAAGAACGGCAGAGTCCAGCTCAGGGTAGCCTGTCGAAAAAGAGATAAACGGCGGCAATCCGGCCCGTCCCGGGCAATGATGAAATCAGTCCCGGCGAAAGTGGCGGCTCACCAGGGCAGCCAGACACCCATTGGATCCGCCCGGAATCGCCTAATTCCTCGGGCTCGGCAATTGGCTGATATCGAAAGTCAGGGTAAGTAGCTTTGATCGCGCCCGCGACGCGATCGATTTCATCTCGGTCCACGCCTGGTAGGGGACAACTCCGGCGAGATGGCGTCACGAGGCGACGAGAGCTCGGATGTCACGGTTCTCGAACACGACGGCGTGATGTTCGCTCCCGGTGTCGTGCACGGCGGCATCCACCATGGCCCGCGCCAACTCGTCAGCGCCAATCACCTGGTTGGGGAACAGCACTCGAAACACCGGATACATCGTGCGCAGCAGGCGGTAGCTGAAATTGGGTTCCTTCCGCGGCTCCACGGGATAGATATACGCGGGTCGGAAGATGTAAACGGAAGGAAAGCCCTCAGCGAGCAGCGCCTTTTCGGCCTCTCCCTTATAGCGTGCGAAAGGCATCCGACTCTTTCCAGTAGGGTCCGCGCCGCTCCCGCTCAAAAATGAGAATGCTGCGTTGGGGCTATTCCCGTGGAGAACTCGCGCGAATGCGACGGTGTAATCAACTGTTATGGTACGGAGTTCTGCGTCCGACACCACGCTGGTATAGGCACCCAAGCAAAAGACCGCTGCGTCCTGACCCGAGAGCACCTCTGCGAGTGCGGAGCAGTCCCCGAAGTCAGGGTGCAGAACCTCTTGCAACTTGGGATTCGAGATGCCGACCGTCCGGCGCCCAATAACCGTCACACGTTCGACGGCAGGATGCTCGAGTGCGTATCGAAGAGCATACCCACCGACCATGCCCGTCGCTCCCGCAATGACGAGTCGCTTCATGATAGGGGTCGCTTGTCCACCCAGTCCACGTAGAGCAAGCGCTCCGCAAATAGCCAGATGCCAGCCATCTTCACGAACGTATCGTAATAGCGGAGCGAGGCCAGCATCAAGCGCCGCTTCCCGCCATCGAGCGTGACGTGATGCGCCAGGCAGTAAGTTTCCCCGGTGGCTTGGCCGTCTGTCAGCGTGAAGATTGTGCTCTGTCCGACGAAGTGTGTGGTGGAATCGTACTGGTTTAGTTCTGCAAAGACGGGAGCGAGCGCCTCTCGCGAGTGCAGATCCTGGGAGGGTTTCGGATCTTTCGCGTTCATGTACACCACGAAGTGGGTGTCTGCGGTAAAGAGAGCCATCTGGCCTTTCGCATCGCGACGATCGGCGCAATGCGCGTAGGCCTCAATGAGTTCTCGGATCGCGAGACGATCCGCGGCTTCGCTGGTAGAGATCGTCAGGTGCTGGCTCATGAGAGGGCCTCCTTAGGACTCAAGGATGGCCCGGGTTTCGAGAAACGCCTCGATCCCGTATCGGCCATATTCACGCCCGACGCCGGAGTATTTGAATCCTCCCCAGGGTGCCTGCGGATCATCCGTCATGCCGTTGATCACGACGCGCCCGGCCCGTATCTGTGAGGCCACGCGGTGCGCGCGCTGGAGGTCGGTCCCGAGGACGGAGGCGTGCAGACCATATTTAGAGTCGTTGGCGATCCGGATCGCCTCATCCTCGGAGCCATAAGTGATGACGCACAGAACGGGGCCGAAAATCTCTTCCTGGGCGATCGTCATATCGTTTTTCACGTTAATGAACACCGTGGGCTTAACGAAGTAACCCGCTTCGAAGCCTTCCGGATGACCCTCCCCACCGGCGAGAACCTCCGCGCCTTCTTCGATGCCCTTGCGGATATAAAACTGCACGTGTTCGTACTGTTTCTGCGACACCATCGGTCCAATGGCGGTCTTGGGATCAGCCGGATCGCCGACGGTATAGACGCGCATCGCGTCGCGTATGCCCCGCTTTATTTCCTCGAGCCGACTTTTCGGCACGAGGAGGCGCGTCCCCGCAGCGCAGGCTTGTCCGCTGTTCATAAACGCCATCTGGAGAGCCGACGGAATCGCCTGGTCGAGAGCGGCATCATCGAGCAGGATGGTGGGCGATTTGCCGCCCAGTTCCAGCGTGACGCGCTTCATTGTCGCTGCACCATCGCGCATGATCCGCTCGCCCACGGCCACCGAGCCCGTGAAGGAGATCTTGTCGACGTCCGGATTACGCACGAGCTCAGCGCCGACCACATCTCCGCGGCCTATTACGACGTTGCAAACTCCCTTGGGGAGCTTAGCCGCTTCCAGACACTCGAGCATCACCTCCGTCTGCAGCGAACTCAGCTCACTCGGCTTGATGACGACCGTACAACCGGCGGCCACGGCGGAGGCCAGCTTGAGGCAAATGAATAGCGCGTTGGCGTTCCACGCGGTAATCAAACCGGCCACGCCGACCGGTTCCAAGGTGACAATTGTCTTGCCCCAGCTTTGGGTCATTGGCAGCTCTTCGAGTCCTTTCTCGGCGGCCAGGAAGGCATTGGCCCCCGACTGCACGATGGGCCTGGCGAACTGCACAACACCTCCGTACTCCTCCACCATCGCGGCCGTGAGATCATCGATGCGCGCTGAGACGGCCTGATGCAGCCGGCGTAAGGTGCTGGCGCGCTCTTCCTTCGTCGTCAGGCCATAAGTGGCAAAGGCGCGCCTGGCCGCGCCGATGGCGCGCCGCGTGTCCTCTTCGTCGCCCAGCGTAACGCGGGCGATCACCTGGCCGTCGGTCGGACGGATGATGTCCATGACTTCTTGGCCATGCGATTCAACAAACGCCCCATCGATGTAGTGCGTCTTAATTGTCTTAATCGTGTCTCTCGCGGTCATTGTTTTCATCGAGTCTCTCCTTGTACGAATTCACAGTCAGAATGAAGTGACGACGACTCGGTTGAGCGAGCCGTCTTTCAGCGCCGCGTAACCGTCATTTACCTCGCGCAGCGAGATCCTTCTCGAAACCAGGTCGTCCAGGTTCATCCGGCCTTGCAGGTAAAGTTGTGCGTACATCGGGATGTCACGCTTCGCGTTAGTCGAGCCGAAATTCACACCCAGGACGCGCTTCTGGCCACCGATCGCGCCAAAGATGTTCAAACTAATGTCGACTTCGGGTTTTGCCACCCCGACCAGGTAGAGTCCACCCCCCATGCCAAGCATTTCGAGGCCCTCTTCGGCCACCAACTTCACTCCCACGAAATCAAAGACGTGATCAGCACCTCCCGGCAGAAGATCGCGCACGGCTTCGACCGGTTTGCTCTTCGTGGAGTCGATGACATCGGTCGCCCCAAATCGTTGGGCCGCGTCGAGTCGCTTCTGTTGGATGTCGATCACAACGATCCTTGAAGCGCCGGCTATGCGCGCGCCGCTTACAGCATTGAGCCCGACCCCTCCAGCGCCAAAGATCACGACCGAGTCACCGGCGCTCACGTTGGCCGTGTTCAAAACCGAGCCAGCGCCCGTTACGACGCCGCAGCCGAGCAATGCAGCCTGGGCGAAGGGAATCTCCTTCGGTACGACAGCGAGCTGGTTTTCATGGATGAGTGCCTGTTCGGCAAAGCCACCCAGCCCGAAACCCTGGAACAAACCGATCCCGTTGCGGCTCAAGCGCGGGGCATCTGTTGGTCGGCGCAGTGTCGACTCCGGATGTTGGCACTGGAAGGAGCGGCCAGAGAGACATCGCGCGCACCCTCCGCACGACTGCGCGAGAGACCCTACAACGTGATCTCCGACACGGAAATGCGTGACATCAGGGCCGATTGCTGCCACGATCCCCGCGACCTCGTGACCCAACACCGATGGTGTAGGCACGATATCGTGAGTGGCGAACAGGAGGTCCGTGTGACAGAGGCCTGACGCTTGCACGTCGACAAGAACCTCGCGACCTATTGGCGAGGCGATCTCCACGTCTTCGAAATCAAACCCCTGACCCAATGTGTTCAGGACAAGTGCTTTCATATCTGGCCGCTAATTTGCGATAATCAGGATCGATACGTCCAAGATTTTGTTTTTATCGATCTAATACTTAGAAGGTATCAAATGGAACTTCGGCATTTGCGGTATTTCGTCGGCGTTGGAGAAGAGCAACATTTCGGACGAGCAGCCGAGCGCCTCCATGTCGCTCAGCCGGCCCTGTCGCGGCAGATCCATGATTTAGAGAGGGAGATGGGATTCCTTCTGTTCGACCGATTGCCCCGAGGAGTCCGATTGAGCGCGGCGGGCAAATTGTTTTTGAGCGATGCGCGACGTATCTTGCAAGACGTCGATGAGGCGAAGCGCCGTGCCGAGCGGATAGCCCTTGGCAAGGCCGGTACGCTTCGAATCGGAATTGCCACCGCGGTATCCTGGCATGGATTGGTCGTAGACTCCTTTCGCGAATTCCGGCGCCGGCAACCGGACGTGGAACTTGAGCTACATCACCTACTTTCTGTTCATCAGGTTGAAGCCATCCTGTCCGGCCGACTGGATGCTGGGTTTGCCGCTAGTATGACACCCTGGGAT
>Ga0209380_10000028_pt1 | contig 77750 bp, 59 predicted proteins | sample HubBroMetageWFT6_FD_188347 | JGI IMG/M metagenome (GOLD analysis project Ga0209380, IMG submission 188347) | Warmed and freeze-thawed soil microbial communities from the Hubbard Brook experimental Forest, New Hampshire - Hubbard Brook CCASE Soil... | ecosystem: Environmental > Terrestrial >...
CGTAGCAGGGGATTGGCGAACTCTTCGACCGTGAGATATTGGATGGTCACATTGTTCGCGAGGGAGTCAAAAGCTGTATCCAGCACACTGGTCTCGACGGTGTGGCCGGCTGGATTGTCGTGAAAGTAGATGGTGTGCGTCGCGTAGTCGAACCACCACTGCCCAGCACCGATGGCGGGCAAGGAATTTGCGTACAGATGCTGATAGGGCACTCCGTCGAAAAACAGGTCCTCCGGCAGATTGCAGGCCAGGTAGCCCGGCACACACACGGAGTTGGACAAACTGACCTCGCCCTGTTGCGTCTGCCCGGTCACCTGGTAGTTCGTTCCGTTGAACGTAGCCAGGGACCCGATGACTTTAGACCCACTCAGGATGGCAGGGCATTTTGATGCCGGTGGCGCACAGGCGGTCTGGCCGACGAAGCTGTCCCCAGTCTTGGGCACGATGTGCGCCTGCAGTCGATAAGTGCCAGGATAGATGACAAAGGTAGTTCCGGCAGGATTCGAAGCCACTATGCTAGGGATGTTGTCCCCGGGCTGAATATTGACTGTAGCGGCGCTACATACGGCTGCGGCACAAAGAACAATCAGGGCTAACGTTGCGGCTCTCTTGCTCAGAAAAAACCAGGGGGACTGAGCGAACATTTTTACACCTCGGGGGAATATAAATTTAGGGAAGTCCCTCCGTTCTGAACTTCCACTTTCCTTATATTCCGTCCCTCCCGAACGGTGTAGGTCTCAGGAGTACATGACCCCTTTTCCGGGTGACTGAACTCCCGGTACGAGTGAAAAGAGCGTGCCCGACTATTTTGAGCGAGGCGGGAATGATCGGGATACGGGCTACGCTGTTGAGGCTAGTGCGCGCCTATATATGTCCATGAGCATCGGGTAGTTGCGTTCGGGGGTGTACTTGGCCTCGTATTCGGTACGGGCGGCCTGGCCCATCGTATCCATTTCGTTCGGATGCGACCATGCCCATTCGACCTTTGAAGCCAGGTCATTTGCATCGCCGCTGGTAAAATGCAACCCCGTTTGCTGATCATTCACGATTTCCTCGGCGACTCCGGTCCGGGATGCGATCACGGGCACACCGCAAGAAAACGCTTCGACGGCCACGTAGCCAAACGTTTCATAGAAGCCTTCCGAGGGCCAGATCAAGAAGCGCGCATTCCTCATAAGCTTGTTCAGTTCTTCTCGATCGAGCCGCGGCACAACTTCAATAGTTCCTCCTGAGCTCCGGGCGACTTCGCGCACTTCCGCCAACCGTGGACCTTCGCCTCGAATCTTGAGCGGGATGTGGCTCATCTTGTCCCAAGCACGGAGCAACGTGGGTATCCCCTTCTCGGTAGAGAGCCGGCCGACGAAGAGCGCATAGTTACGCTCGCCGCGAGCCACCCCTGGGTCCTCCACAAAATGCGGTTTCACTACGATCTTTTCCTCCGGAAAGCCCGCTTCGATGAATTTGCGGCGGTAGAACGGAGTTGAAGCCACGTAGATTGACACCATTCTTTGCCATGTCTTCAGCTGCCAGTGGACTGCCAACATGGCCGCCACCACGCCAGTCTCGATGCGCGATTGCCTGTAACAAGCGTGCACCACCGAGGGCCACGCAATCTTCTTGCCCTTGCAGTCCTCACAGATTCGATGGTCTCGTTCGAGATTCCCTCCAGGACAAAAAAGGCGCGCATTGTGAAGAGTTTGCACTACTGGAACCGACGCTTCCCTGCAAGCGTAGTAAACCGAAGGCGACATGAGTGGAAATGTGTTGTGAACATGGACCAGATCTGGCTTCTCTGCTCTCAGGAATGTGAGCATCGCCTCTTGACTGTCGCTCGACCAAACGGTCCGCACGGCCAAGGTGGCCTTGGCCAAGAGGTTGGTCCGCGTGATCTCGCTGTTCCGGCGAATGAACTCCGTTACATAGTGCCCTTCAGAGCGCAGAAGCTCTCGCTCTCTCCGGAGAGTTTCATCTTCACCCCCAGGAATCTGATAATAATTATGGACAAGAACGATCCTCATCGCCCATACCTCTGCTGACCACGGACGAGCGACACAGGACCCAGGACAGTCTTGATCTTTGCGACGTGTGCCTGTTCGCCGTACCGACACGTGTGAGCGATTCCGGTTAACGATTTGTCGTTTGTTTTCAAGTGGAGGAATTCCCCGAGTACGATTGGCTTTGGAGTTCGTCGATTTTGATGGCGTTCCAGTGGGATGTGTTAACGGATGGCCCTTATCACGGATTCAGTTGGCTGCCAAAAATGCAACCGTGCTGCCACAATATCCGCCGGAGGGAGCCGTGGTGTACCAACTAGCCTGATAAGTACCGGCAGCGGCCCCATTGCTGGTGATATGGGCCCAACCGTTTCCGTCGGTCGTAAAGTCATCCGTGAAGGCATTACCGGAGGAAATACTCGTGAAGTTCGTAGTCGGGGCAAACATGATGGACACGATAAAGTCCCCAGGCTGTTTCGTAGTGACTGCTGGTCCCGGCGTATTGTCGACGGTTACGGTTCCAGTCGCGATGCTGGTCTTATCCGGAGTTGAGTTTAAAAGTCCCGAGACCTCCCACTCCGTGACCTCCACATGAGTGGGGGAACCGGAGAACCTGGGAGTTAGAACTGTAGCTCCAGCCTTAGAATTCACGGCATACCAGATTTCAGTTACCGCAGTGCCCTTCACCGCTCGAGCGCCAGCCGACACATAAGAATTGCCGGCGTTATCCGTAACACTGGCAACCGATGCGCCCTTATTGAACATCAAGCCTACGGCAATCAAATGCCCACTACCCGTTGACGGAATGGTGAGACTAGTGAGCGGGTTCCCAAAACCTGACGCATCGTTCACAAGGGTCCACCCGCTGGTGGTGAACGTAGCCGTCGCATTCAGGTCAGCATTCATGACCACGCTGCAAGGATTGCCACCAGTGCAGGGGCCGCTCCATGACGAGAACGCCCAATTGCTCGCAGCGGTCGCATCCAAGGTAACCGAACTGCCGCTCGCGTAAGCGGCGCTACAGCTTCCGCTGCCATTGGTGCAGTTGATGTTGCCGTCGGTGCTGGTTACGGTTCCTTGCCCCACCTCGCTCACCGTGAGCGTGTCCAGTTGGGTGCAGGCGGGGAAGTTGAAGGAGGCGAGTCGAGTAGCCCAATAGTTACTGTTGTTCGAGGGATGGTATTCGGTTGTGTACCAGAATGTGCAGTCGTCGGTGGGGTCAATGGCCATGCTGCTGTAGTCGCCCCAACGGAAAGTATTGGTCTGCGAGAAATTTGGAACGTTCGCCAGGGACAAAATATCGACCTCGCCCTCCATCTCACCGAGCGGGTCGCTGGACACGCGGCCGGTGTACCGGATCGAGGGATTCATGTTGCTACCAGAGACGCTATAACCCAAAGCGATGTCTCCCACGTGGTCCATGGCGATGCTGCCCATCCAGCGATAGCTGACATCCGGCGCGTACGTCCCCTGTTGGTAAAGTCCGAAACCTGAGCCCGTATTTTGTAATTCGTACCAACGGACGCCGGTTTGGGTGCTGCTTGTCCCGATGGCTACCGTGTGATTGACGACGAGCGCCGCGTAACTTCCGAAATTACGGTAGGCCAGCCGGTACATCAGACGATCTCCGATGGAGTCAAGTCCTTGCGAGGTTCCTGCCTGAGGGATGCAGTCGCCGGTGGTGTACATCATTTCCGTGACGGTTTCGCCGCAGGGCTCGATGAACGCGGCCACCGGGATGTTGGTCGGTCCGGTGAACGTGGAACTGGAAGGAGTTGTCCAATTCACATGAAACTGCCAAAGGTCCAGAGACTGATCGTTGCCGTCAAAATTCATGAAATACTCGGGTGAGCCGGCGGGAGGCGCGGTGGTCCCGTCGACGTCCGCAGGCAGCAGAGCGCCGTAAGAACTAGGAGTGTTCAAAAAGCACTGCATAGTGGCCGCGGTGCCGTTCAACATACTATTGCGGTTTACCGCACAGACCGCCGCACCCATGAACTTACCGTTGTCGCCTTGATTAAAGGAAAGGTAGTAAGCGTCGGGCCATACGCCCCACTTGGGGTAATCGGGCCCCAACCTGCACCCGCAAGACGCGGTGATCGGTTCCTGAAAATAATAGAGATTCCATCCCCCGTTGAGTATGTCCGATGTGGTTGATACGGCAGCGCAAAAGTAATAGGGGTAGCCGAGCACCGGCATCATCATCACCCAGCGCTGTGCCAGTTTGTCAAATTGCACGATGATATCGAGATTATTCGTGGTGTAGCAGTACCCTCCAATAGCTTGCCAAAGGGTGTTCCCATCCGCCGGACCATAAGCCACGCTGCCGTTGGATTTGTTGAACACCGTGAAAGACTCGTTAACCCACTGAACCACCTGCGTAGGGCCCACGGCCGCATTCGTGTCCGGAACAATCGCTTGTTCGCTGTAACCGGGAAAGCCGTACCCCATACCGAGAAGGTCCAGTCCCGGAGTCGCGGCGAGCGAGGCAGTTTGGGCAAGAGTTGCGTCGGATGATTCCTGAAGGACTGAATCCTTTACCAGGCTTGCGCCGTGCGCCTTACGCAATGGCAGGTCATGCTCCTCGTCCTCGTCAGCCGAACTCTGTGACCGCGGAGGAATGGGTATGAGCTGGCTGAGCGGCGGGGCGAAGGCTTGCCTTGAGGCTTTCACTACGACAGGATGCGATTGATCTTGCCCCCAACTGAAGGACGCTGCCGCAAGGAACATTCCGAAAAGCAATATCCAAAAACCTACCTGGCGGAACCGTGTCTCTTTCATGTCTTTTTTCCTGGAATTCTTGTTTCGTGACTGGCGAATCAGGGGGGAGTAAAGGTTACGGTATCGACAGAGATGCGATCAGGGCATCTGCGCCCTATGTTACCGCCTGTACCTGCACAACGCAATTCATTCTGATGGATTCCATCGCGGCGAACGTCGCACGGGAGGTTGCCGCCAACGAATCGATGCCGATGGGCGATCCGCTGCCCGATTCAAAACCGTCAAGCAAGGCTTTCATCTCCGCGGCGTGTCCTTTGTCACCGGAGAACGAAGTGTTTGATTTCTTCCGGCCCTCCGCGCATTCGAGCTTCTTGAAATTCCACATGCGGGCCGTTTTTGCGTCACCGAACACTTCCAGATATTCCTTCTCGACAGCGTTGGCGCCGTTAGCCAAATAGTGAATCGTGCCCACGGAACCGTCCGCAAAAGTAATCGAGATCAAGACATTGTCGTTGTTGTATCGGCGCGCGCTGTCGGTGGGAGCGACGGCGTAAACACTGGTTGGAGGTGCGCCGCAGAGGAATTGCATCACGTCGATGAAGTGGCCGCCTTCGCCAATGAAGCGTCCTCCCTGGTCGGGATGCTGCATCCAGTTCGTGGACGGAGTGAAGCCTGCGTTCACGCGATAGTGCATCGCCAGGGGCTCCGTGCGTCCAGCAAACAATCGCTGGATGGCACGAACCGGCTCGGAAAAACGCCGGTTGTAGCCAACCATCACAAGCGGCGCCGCTCCTGACCGTTCGGCTTCGGCGTAAGCCGCCAGAATAGTGTCGAGCTCCTCGTAGTTCAGGGCGAGGGGTTTTTCAACGAACACGCTCTTGCCTGCACCCAGGGCTTCGGTCACATAGCGGGCATGCGAGTCGTGACGCGAAGTCACGAAAACCAGGTTCACATCCTTGTCATGAATAATTTCAGTGGCGTCGGTCGCGCAGAATTCGAACTTGTACTTCTCCGCCGTAGTCTTGGCATTTACCGGCTTGGTCGTGGCCAGACCTCGCATCCGCGGAGCAAGTTTCATCAGCGGCGGCATCAGCACGGATTGCGTGAAATTGCCGGCTCCAATAAACCCCAGAACGGCTCGACTCCCAGAGCCGGTGCGGACCGAACTACGCAAATCGATCCGTCGCGGGCCCACAGTTGGGTCACTAGCATCCGCGTACTGGATCAGGATGCCGAGATAGCTCTCCTGCACCTTGCCGGTGATGATGTCATACGCCCGGAGGCTTTCCTCGACTGGAATTTTGTGCGTAATCAACGCCCCGACGTTGAGTTTCCGTTGCGCCATCATATCCAGGGCGGCTTCCATATTGCGGTTTTCTGTCCAGCGAACGAATCCGAGGGGATAGTCCTGCCCGCGCTCTTCGTAGTCAGGGTCATAGCGGCCGGGACCGTAAGAGCAGGACATGCGGAAGTTGATCTCCTTCTCATAAAACGGAGACCGCGGAATATTCATTCCAACCGCCCCGACAGCGACTACGGTACCCCGCTTGCGAGCGCACTGGATGGCCAGTTCCACGGGCTCGTTGGAAGTAGTCGCCGCGGTGATGACCACGGCATCGGCGCCATAACCGCGGGTAAAGGCTTGTACTTCGAGAACTGCTTCGTGGTTGCTGATCACGCACCGGTCGCATCCCAGCTTCAGGGCCAAGTCGAAGTTTCGGGGAGCGACATCCATTCCGATCACCCGGCACCCGCTGGCCTTCAGCAACTGAACGGTCATCAGGCCGATCAAACCTAAGCCGATAACAACTACCTGCTCCCCCACGCGCACGTCAGCCTGGCGTACGCCCTGCATCGCGATGGCTGAGACCGTGGTGAACGCAGCCTCGTCGAACCCGACTTCGTCGGGCACCTTGACGACCAGATTGCGCGGGATTGAGACGATCCCCGCGTGCGACGCATAGCCGACACCTGCGCACGCCACACGATCCCCAACTTTAATGTCATCTACCGCGGATTCGACAACGACTCCGGCAGAGCTATATCCCAACTCCTTAAAATTGTCGAGCCGCTCCCTTACCTTCTTATACGTCGCCATCAGGCCTTCGCGATTGTAGTTGTCGAGTACCTGGCGAACCAGATCCGGCCTGGAGCGCGCCTTCTGCAGCATCGATGCCTGGGCAGTTTCTACCGACGTCCGTTCCGTCCCGGCACTGATCAGCGAGAATACGTTGCGTACCAGCACGCAGCCTGGACGAAGCTTCGGCGCAGGCATCTCGTCGACGGTAATTTCACCGGTTTTCTGATATTGGATTATCTGAAGCAATTGCGAGTCCTTTCAGTGCATGTCCCGACAGTGCATGTCCCGACAAAATTTCGGAGAGGCGTATGGATGCGGATGCAGGCCGTCCGGCCCGATTCACTGGGTTCGTTTTCCTGATTGATCGCAGTCTGCAGAGACTCTCACTCGACCCGTGTCGGCGATGCCCCAGCGAAAGTCTCCTCTGCCGGGGTCCGAGGCCCGGAGTTCGCAGCCACGCTGCCACTAAGAAATTCATCCAAGGCTCGAATTGCCACGTTCGTGCTTTCCTTGCCTCCGATAGAAATGCGAACATGTCCCACGCCGTCGAATTGTGAAGTCCGGTCCCGCACAAATATGTTGCGCTCTTCGAGGCTCCGAATTAACCCCTTCGCGTCGTCATACTGGAACAAAATGAAATTGCTGGACGATGGAAAGTACTTAATCCCATGACGTTTGAAGAGCTTCTCATATTCCACTCTGGATTGACATACCTCATCGACATAGGCGTGTACCTGGCCAACGTGGCGTAGCGCAGCCAAGGCACCGGCCTTCGCGAAGCTAGTCACACTCTTCGGATTATTCGCGCGGCTGAGCACGTCCATGATTTGACGGGGAGCAAGCAAATACCCGAGACGGAGGCCCGCCAGCCCAAAGGCCTTTGAAAACGAACGCGTGACGATCAAATGGGAAGATTGAGTCACCAAGTCTGCCGCCGTAATACCACAGAACTCGAAGTATGCTTCGTCGACGATCAGAATAGTAGAAAGGCGCGAACAGCATTCCAGCAGCTCTTTGATTTTGTCCGGACTAATCGTGTAACCGACCGGGTTATTTGGATTTACGATATAGGCCAAACGCGGCGTATGTTGACGAAGCGTTTCCGCAAAGTCGGCAACGGGGAAAGGCGTTGTGCCTAGGAATTTGAATTTAACCACTTCCGCGCCGCGCTGTTCCACGACTGCTCGAAAATTGTCGTAGCTCGGCGTAACCATCAAAACCTTATCCCCCGGGCGAACAAAGCAGGTTGCGACTAGTTCCATGGCCAGGTCAGATCCATGGGTAAGAAGGATGTTCTCCGCAGGCAAGCCCGCGTACTCTCGAAGCGCGTCAACCAGATCCTTCGAAACCGCTTCCGGATACCAATGGATGGAATGCGGATTTCGCAGAAGATCCTGAACGGCTTCCAGCACGGCCGGTGAGGGAATCGTGTCAGCCTCATTCCAGTCCAGCTTGAATACCTCGTCCCCCTTGGACTCGATCTCCCAAGCCCGCTGGGAAGAAATCCGGTATTCCTCACGTTCTTCGATCGACCGAGTTCCCAGCTTGCGCACGATTGGCAGGGTCTTCCCGTCTGAGTTCGTGACAAACTTATCCGTGTACTCAATATCGAGTTTCACGCTCGGTCCGACGCGCTGCCGTAACTCCTCTTCTAATTTCTTGGTCAAGGAGTAGGACGCTTCTGCGCCGGGCCCTAAGGCAACTTTGGTCAGGATTTCGGTTCGACCGTATTGGATGATCTGAAACTTCAAGACCTCCGGGAACTCGCGAAATAGTGAGTAGAAGTTGATGGAAGGAAGTCGTCTGCCATCGGCCATGATGATGCACTCATCCTTGCGTCCCACAATCGAGTGCACCAGCGGCATATTGCGCCCGCACGGACAAGCCCTGGGTGCATCGTACAGTCGTACGATGTCGCCCGTTTCGTAACGGATAAAAGGCATCACCGGGTTGTGGAAACCGGTCGTCACCAGGCGAAATTCATTCGGCTCCAAATCATCGGAGGGAAGAAATTCGGGGTATCCATATTCCCAGTTGATGTGCATGCCCTCGTGCTGTTCGCACTCGGTGATGATCAGCGCTGGTTCTGTCATGCCATACCAATTGAACAACTTCTTGCCGAATGCGCGTTCGACGCGATCTCTCTCGCTTGGAAGCAAAGTCTCGGAAGCGGTAAAGATTCCCTGCAGGAAGTCAAACTTGTCTCGATGGGCGTATGCGAACTCGGCAAAAACAGCGATCGACGAAGGATAGGCCTTGATGAACTTTGGACGGAACTCGAGCAGACGATCGACGTATTCACTGCAATTTGCCGGGCTCAAATGGTAAGCGGAAAAGTAGAGGATGTTCTTCAGCTTGTCATGACGCCAAAGTGGCTCGGTGGCTTGGGTCGGGACATAGGTTCGCAGCGCCGCCATGGGCGCGCCAAAAGTGTAGCCAGCCCAGGACCAATGACGAAACAGGCAGGCGTTGTCGAAAGCCATAAAAGACTCGTTGAGCCGCATGGGCAAAGGCTCTCCGGTTGATCCGCTGGTATGGCTGATCACGCTGCCCCGTTCGAACCGGTGATCGATCATCTCGTTTGAGTGTTTGCGCACCTCCGCCTTCGTAAGCAGCGGCAAACGAGCCAGATCCTCTGGCGAACGAAAGTCCGTGCGCGGGTTGAAGCCGGCCTGGCGGAACTGCTCACGATAAAAGGCGCTTCCCTCGCTGGCACGAACCAGAGTTTTGCGCAGGTTCTCCATCACGAATTGTTCGCGGCGTTCAACCGGCCACGATTGGGATCGGCTGAGGAAATTCTTGTAGATCCAGTAACCGTGCAATCGCGCCAGATTTTTTACGACGTTCTTACTCGCTGACATACTTGGTCTCCAATTCCGGTGTTCTCCAACGAGATGTTGTGTTCCGGTATGCGCGGTATAACCTTCCCGCCGCGGGAACCAGGGGGCGTGGAACACGCATGTACGGTTTCACCCGATAGTAAAAGGGAGCATACTGACGACCCTTCCCGCCATTTTTCTGCTCTATCCCCAGCACTCGATATCGCCCGTTGCCATGCAGAAACTGATCCAGACTGCTACGCACATCGCCAGCGTCAGGAATGATGTTGACACACTCGCCCAAATCGCTTTCGTAGTGAGCATCACTGCCGCCAACGGCAACCAGGCCCGAACCGCAGAGTGCGCGCGCTCTCTGGTTTTCCTCCATTGAGCATTTTGGATTGAAGATTTCGAATCCGGATACCCCAGCCAGAGCCTGCTCGCTCGACCGCAAGGCACCATCGCGGTGCCGAAACGGATGAGGAATGTTGCAGAGACCACCTTGCTCGCGGATTTCTCGAACCGCGTCCTGAAACGTATCCGAAACGATCGCCGACTTCAGGAACAAACCGATTAAATGACTGCCGTCCGCCAACGTTTTTTCTTCCCCAACGACGATTTGGAAATCAGCGTTGCACGCGATGCTTCTTTTCTGAAACTCCAGCGCGCCTTCAACGGTGTCATGATCTGTGAGGCAGACAACGTCGAGCCGTCCCTTGGCTGCCCGCATCAATCCATCGAATTCGATGTGGCCATCGTGGGAATAGACAGTGTGGCAATGCAGCTCTACCCGCAACTGTTTGATCGAAGTCATATTCTGCTCTGAAGAAATCAGGCGCCGGAGTTGTCTGTGGTTACAGACTTCTGAGCGCTTCGGCTGACGAAAGACTTTGAGAGTCCGCCATCCAGTAAATGCCGGTAGGTCGCGATCAGTTGCTGTTCAGAGTTCTCCCAAGCCAGGACCTCACGAAAACGGGCGCGACCGAACTCCGACATGACCTGCCTACGATCGCCGTCGAGCAGCAATTCTCGGATAGCGTGTCCCAAGGCAGCATCATCATTCCCTTGAACATAAACCGCCGCCGATTCCGCGGAGCGGCGATGTTCCAGAAGGTCAAATGCCACAATGGGCCGTCCGAACGCCATGTATTCGATAATCTTGTTCATCGTAGATAAGTTGCTCCACTCGGTAAAGGGATCGGGATCGACACATAGGTCCGCGGTGGAAAGATAATCCCATAGGTGCTCGTCTGGAATCCGGCCCGTGAAATGCACCACGGACCCCAAGCCCATCTCCTCTGCCATAGCTTTCATGCGCGGCTGATCGGGCCCGCCGCCGCAAAAGGCAAATAAGGTGTCATCCGGCGCAATGGTGCGGTAACTCTGAATCGCGCGCAGCAAATGAGAGACGCCGTCCTGCTCGCACATTTCGCCCAGGTACATAACCATGTGCTGCCGGCCGCGTTTCAGTTCGGGGCAAGGCGAGTGGATATCGGCCCACTTCGATCGCGGCCCGCTCCGCACGACAGTGACCGCCGCATCGGAGATGCCGCCCCGCTGCAGCGCAATCGCCCGGTGAGACTCGTTGACAGCAATCACCGCGTGCGCAGAGCTTAGCGTCATGCGTTCCAGCATCAACAGCCCACGGTAGAGGATTCCCGTGCGATTGTGCCCCTTGGCGACAAACATTTCCGGGCATAGATCGTGATGATCAAAAACAAACTTCACTCCCAGCGGCCGGAACAGCAAGGCCAGGGCAAAAAAGGTATCGGGCGGGTTGCAGGCGTGGATGGCGTGAAACGGGCGATGCACGTACGCTTTCAGCGCCAGCCAAAGGCTAGCCACCCAGCAATATACAAACTCAACAAAATAGCCGAGCACGCCTTTGTTGGCTTCATAAACCAAAGGGTAGCGATAAATATCCACATCTTCCAGCCGCTCATAACTGGCCGTGCATTTTCCTTTTTTCGGACAGATAACTGCTACTCCAAAGCCATGGCTGCGCAGGCTTGTGGCTTCCTGCCAGACACGCCGGTCGAAGGGCACAGGCAGGTTCTGCACGATGATCAGGACATTGCGCTGAGCTGCCATACTAGAGCACCAACTCGCTTTCCAATTTGGCCGCCTGTGTCTCTGTTGGGTATGAGTTCAAGTCAACCACCGAAGCCCGCGTGCCCTCGAGCAGTTCGGCCACTCCGTCGAAGTGGTGCCCCACGATCAGCACCTCGGCATCGCTCAATTTATCTAGCGACGGTACGAGAAGACGAGAGAGATGTGGAATAACCGCATCAATGTATTGCTTGTTAGCGCCGGTCAATCGCGCCGCTATGACGTTTGGGTCATAAATGCTCAGGTTGTATCCCTTCCCCAGCAGGCGCTCGGCTAGTTCTACAAAAGGACTTTCTCGCAGGTCGTCGGTGTTCGACTTGAAGCTAAGGCCAATCAGCCCAATGCTCCGCTTACCCAGCGTGCGGATCTTCTGGAATACACGTTCGATGACCTGTTCATTACTCGACAAGATCGCCGTAATCAGAGGCAATTGCAGGTCACGCTCTTTACCTGCATGGAGGATAGCGCGCACGTCCTTGGGCAAGCACGAACCACCGAAGGCAAAGCCCGGCATAAGGTAGCGTCGCGAGATGTTGAGCTTGGTGTCGCTGCAGAACACTTCCATCACAGCTGCTGCGTCCACATCACCCTGCTGGCATACCGCCGCCATTTCATTGGCGAAAGAAACCTTTAAGGCATGGAAGGCGTTACTGGCATATTTCACCATCAGCGCCGCTTTAGGCTCAAGCACAAAGACGGGAGCAGATTGTTCGAAATAGAGCGACCGCAATGTCGCTTCGGCGGCCGCATTCTTTGTCCCTAGAACGGTGAACGGCGGCTCGTCGAAATCACGGATCGCAGTACCTTCCCGCAGGAACTCCGGGTTGGCGCACAACTCAACCAGTCCTGCAGCTGTCGACTCAAATATGCCGCGGCATTCGTCGAAGATGGACGGCAATACGCTGCTGCGGATCACCACGATCTGTTTCCTGCCTAATTTCGAAAGGGCGGTTGCGATCTGCCGGCAAGCGCGAAACAGGTGCGCCGGATCGATCTGCCCGTTGGTACGACTCGGAGTGGCCACGGCTACGAAGCACAACTCCGAATCACGCAATGCCTCTTCAATATCTACAGTGGCGGACAGGCACCCAGCCTGCCGTCCCGCCGCGATCTTATCGGCGAGACCGTTTTCAACGATTGGAGAACGGCCCTCGTTGATGATGCGTACTTTCTCGGCGTTTACGTCAACGCCACAGACGCGGTGTCCCCTGTCGGCCAGGCAGGCGGCCGACACTGCGCCCACATAACCTAGACCGACGATGCTGATGTTCATGAATTAACCCTCAGATGAGTGCGGATTACGGTTGAGCCATCGATCTCCGCGCGGATGCGCAGCGTCGCAATGGGCTGTTTGCAATTGAATTGGCGCGAGCGCCAGCCGAGTCGGGGATCGACGGACCCTCGGAAGATTTCCCATCGCGTATTGTGATCTGGCGACGAAAACACAATGCGACGGCCTCGCCAGTTTATCTGGGCCTCGCCATCCCTGAGACCCAGCACGGCGGCTTCTTCGTGCATGTGAAAAAACAACTCGATTTCATGCCTACCGGCGCATGCAAAGCCGTCCTCGATCAAGACGTTCCCGGTAGCACGGTCGAAATCTACAGTACGCGTGTGGGTAACGGGATCCTGGAGGGCCAGATAGCCGTCATGCTCAGCCGAAATCGTAATCTGTTTTGAATTCTTTTCAAACCGAAGCAGGCGGGCATTCGCCTTCGCACTCCACAGAAAACGGCCCGCCATTTCTGACTGGTTCCGGCCGTCCACGCGCGCGGTGTTGTGGGCTGCCGTACTACGAAAAAAGGTTCGCCACTCCGGATGCGAATGGTAAGCGTATGTGCCGGCATCGACCAGGAAATATTCATTGCCGATCGCCAGCCAGAGCGACAGCGCGTCCGCATGACCATGGGCGGCCGTGCTCGAGAATCCCAGCGGACCAAAATCCATTAGCAGACGGACGCTGTCGTCGTGAGTGCGCACACAGGCTAAGCCAGCATCAGGAAAAAGATCGCGTGGCGCGGCCGATGCCTCAATGCCCGGGAGCTGATTGCCGTAATCAAGATTAGCGGCCAAATCCGGCGCCAGCGCTCGCGCCGCTTCCGTGGCTGTGTTGCGGAAGCGCAACCACTGGGGCTCATCAAAAAGCAGACCCGCCAATTGCATCGTAACCTCGAGCGCGCTTTCGCCTTCCGACAACAAAAACCCCCGCGCATCGTCGGAATCGCCGTACCACGGCAGCTCCTCGTCCGGCGTGGCGACCGCATCGAGAAACCCGGCCATGCCGCGCAATCGCTGCGCATATGCGGCACTGAACGGAGATCCCGTGTTGCGTCCGATGGCGAAGGCAAGCAGGAACAGCTCCATCGTAAACAGGTGATACGACATTGCCTGTTCCCGATCCACCCCATCTTCCCCAACCTGAAGGCAGATTTCGCGCTCCAGCAATTTTTGCGCGAGCTCGCGCCATGCCCCGCACTCCGGCCAGAAGTCGAAGCATGACGAGCCCACAAAAAGGCCAACCAGCTCACCAATCAAATGGTTGTTGGCCGATGAATAGAGGCTGAGTTTGCTCGCGATACGATTCAGGTGCAGGTAAATCGAGTTAAGGAAGCATCCACGGAAATTCTCATCGCGTGCGACATGGTCGGCAATCCGTGGATACAACAAGGCCCACGAGATGACCCGCTCACCCAGCTCCAAACTGCTGGCCCAGTGCACGCCGTTGAGATACGGATTGGCGAGCAGCCAGGAGTTGAGCGACTGGACAATATAGTCAGCGTGCTCCTCAGCGTTCGATGCAAACGCTAATACTGAGAGATGCTGATGCCGGCTGGGCTCCCATACGTACTTGATATCGCTGACTACAGCGGTGTCGCGGATGTTCAGCGTTCCGGCGAAATCGCGCCTGACTTGACGCCCATAGCGGTAATCCCGATGCCAGTCGAACTCAAATCCCAGCGGGAATTCGAGATCGAACACGTGGATAGACTCCATGCGGACGCCACTATTGTGCAGATGTACCGGGTACGAAGCCGCGTCTAACGGCGTCCAGCGCGGGGATGGCACGGCCGGGCTTTTTTTCCAGCGTGCCCAATCGACAGGCAGCATCGCGGCCGCGCGGGCGCGCCATATGATTTCCGCTGGTTCCATGGACGCTAGCCGCGACAGATACCACCGCGTAGTCGAAAGGCTGATCTTGTCACCCTTAAGCCGCTTGCTTCTTTCTGGAGGTCGAGCCACGGTCATCTGAGCATCGTTCATAAAGCAATCTTGTCGATGTCTTGTCGATGTTTTGTCGAAGGCGAATCTCGAACTTACAATCTGCCAGTCTCAACTTCGAGTTTTGGCCTCTCCAGTTAGCGGGCCGGAGCAGGAACCGCCGGGAAGGTGTTGTCTCTATATCTCTTGGTTGACGCCGGTTCGAGCAAGTGTGCGGACGAAGGCTTGGCCAGAACAAAATTGTTTATGAACAATGCATCGATCCCAGAGCCGAAATAGCTGCGCACCGCGTCCCGAGGACTTACCACCAGCGGCTCACTGAATAGATTGAAAGAGGTGTTGACCAGCATGGGAGCAGGAGCAGACTCTCCAAAACTCTTGAGCAGCCGCCACAAAAGCGGGTTATTTTGCTTTCTTACTACATGCAGGCGCACGTGGCCACCCGGCAAAATGAAACTTTCCGGCAGAGCGAGAGGACCCGGCTGCACCTTGCCCAACGAATTCATGTACTGACACTGCTGGGAAGCCTCAAAATACCGCGCGCAGTCTTCTTCCGGGACAGAAATGGCAAAAGGACGAAACCACTCCCGGTGCTTAATGAAGTCGTTAAGGTTTTCCTTTACATAAGGCGCCCAGGGCGAAGCCAGGACACTGCGGTTGCCCAGCGCCCTTGGACCAAACTCGGTACCGCCTTGCACCCAGCCTACGATCTTACCTGCGACAAGCAGTTGAATGGCATTTTCAAATTTCCGGTCATCGGTGGTCTGGATCGAATAACGCGCCTTGCAATTATCGAGGACGTCCTTGGCCTCCTGATGAGTAAAGCGCGGTCCCCAATAAGGCGCGTAAACAGGCTCTACGCGCGGCTGGTTGAGCAATTCATGGGACGCGAGGTAGCCTGCGCCAATCGCCGTCCCACTATTCCCTGGCGCCGGGGGCACAAATACCAGGCTGGCACCCAGCTTCTCTTCCAACGAAGCGACGAGCAGGGAATTCTGAAACAGCCCGCCTCCGAAACAAACCGGCAGATCGCCATATTCCCGGCGCAACTTCTCCGCCAGTTCCACAATCACATCGCAGCATACTTCCTGAATGCTGCAGGCCAGTGATTGACGCTGTTGTTCCGTAAGCTGCTGCCGATCGGAAGGGAGGCCTGCGCGGCGATAAAACTCCGGCGACAGCGTCAGGCGCCGGTCCAGGCCACGGCGAGCGAAACGAAAATCCAGGCGAGGAACACCGGAGCGCGAATTGCCGAGCACTCCCTGCAAAATGGGCTTGAATTCGGGTTCCCCGCCCATTCCGAACCATTGTGTCTTGTACTCTTCCTTGTGCGGAACAAAGCCGGCAATCTCGGTGACTTGCGAGTACAGCCATGCCAGAGAATGAGGAAAAGGGATCCGGCGCAGCACACGGATTCCGGTTTTCTCCCCGATCGCCAGCATGCCGCTGCAACCATCACCGTTCTCGTCCATGGTAACGATCAGCGCCCGTTCAAAAGGTGACGAGTAAAACGAATTAGCGGCGTGGCAAAGGTGGTGGTCAAACGTCACGACCCGGCTGTTGCCGCCACTCAGACGCCGGAGCGTCCGCAAATAGTCCCAATGCCGCTTAAGCTGCCCAATCGCATTGAATTGATGGTAAGCACTCGCGATGGGCGTGTTCAGGGCCAGCCTGGTGTCGCACCACGACTCCCGCAACCATCCTCGAAATGCGGAACTGGCTACCGCAATCAGGTCGATCTCTTTCCATGCCGTTTCCCCTTCTCCAACGCAAAAACGAATAGCGGCTTGGGGCAGACCCTGCGTCTTCGTACGAGCCACCTTATCGTTTTCAACAGCCGCGGTGACACGCCCAGCTTGAAATAGGGCGGCTGCAGTATCGTGATCGAATGAGGACAATCCCAGAACGGACATATGGTTTTTCACCTTCGGCAACTCAGGAAGCTTGCCTGACGACGGATACATTTCACTTCGCTGCGACGTTCACCGGTTTCTCCAGCATGCCGGGTAGTAATTCAGTCAACTTGACAGCAACCTTCTGCGTGCCGCGCTCATTCATATGAACCGGATCCAGAAAGTACTTGGCCAGGTCGGTATTCCGCGGTTCACCGGCGCGCAGCAACTCGTCACTCCGGAGCAACGGAAGCTTATTCCTTTCAGCGAAGTCAACAAATCTGCTCTCGAACGGCCCTTCCGTGGTGTAGGCGCCGGTTTGGTTATTAAAGCTACAGAGAAGCAGAAACACAGGCTTTACGTTGTGTGATTGCAAGTCCGTGAGAAGGCGTTGCAGGTAACCATCGTAGCGCTTATCTACTTCTTCTTTGGAGAGCTCGGCAAAATTGGATCCGGGCACCAGCTTGCCCTTCATTCGGTCGTAGTATCGGCGCGCCCAGTTCTCTGCCACCAGGTTGTACAGAGCGAAGCTCCGGAAATAATTCTTGAGCCAGACTCGCCGTGCGAATTGTGCTTTCACTTCCTCGCTGCTATCAACCAGATGCCCCAGGAACCCTTCATTCATGGAATATCCGACGATCACCATGTTAGGACGAAGGCCTCTACTCCATAAATAAAGGAACTTTTCGTCTTCGAAAGCTATCGGATAGGCGTCCACGCCCCCGTTGAGCACCGAATAGCGACTAGGAAATTCTTGATCCAGCGTGGCTTGAAGCCGAGCCGGATAGGAATGCGCGTCGTCGACGCCATACCCGTAAGTAATGGAGTCTCCCAGGCAAAGAATCATTTCCTTTCCTGGGCTGGTATCGACCGGATCACCTCGAAGCCCGAAACTGTTAATCGAGGAATGCGTCAGTGAGATCTTCTCAACGTATGACTGATTGGGGACCGGCGTAAACAGGAGATCGCCTTGCCGTTCATACTGCAGGGAGCGATGATAGCTCTCGCATCGCAGACCAAACTCGAGAGCCACTATGGCAACTACGATTAACAAACAAGACCGCACCCAGTGCGACAGAAGAAAAGATCCCACTGGCTTGGGCTCACCCGGGGTCGGTGCCAGCCGTCGTCGAAAGAAAGCGATATGACCGAATGTTTTTTCGAGTGCGATGAGGCAGTAACCGACATATAACGTCGCCAGCAATGGGATAACGTTCAGCCAGTCCAGCCCTATATGATGAACCAGAAGTCGGTCGAAAAAACAGATGACCAGCAACGAAATGATAAACAGATAGGGCCAGACCCTACTCTCTCGGGTGTCGCGATCGGAAGCTTGTCTGGGCAGCGTTGCCATTTAACTGTCTCCAATGACTCTACATTCAGCGGCTAGGACTCGCACCCTTGGGGCTGCAGGCTCCGGGGATGCAAATCTCGTGAGTTTCCGGACCGTCCAACGAAAAGATATTCTGATTGATCGGTGAAATCCGGACTTGAACGACCGGGCACCAGTGTGCAGCGGAACACGGTTGCAATTACGCGTTGGATCCCGCGATTGCTTGGCGGTATATTTCCATCAACTGGGGATAATTCTTCTCCGCAGTGTACTTGTTTTCGTATTCTTGCCGGGCTTGCTCTCCCATTTGCTTCATACGCTCTGGGTGATTCCAAGCCCACTCGATTTTGTCGGCTAGATCCTGGACATCGCCGGGCGTGAAGTGCAGACCAGTGCGGCCGTCTTCCACAATTTCCCGCATTGCACCCAATCTGGAACAGATGACCGGAACACCACAGGCAAAGGCTTCGATCATGGTGAGACCGAAGGTCTCATACCACTCGCTGGAAAAGATCAGAAAGCGTGCTCCCCGAATGGCGGCAATAGCCTGGTCGTGTGCTAACAAGCCGGTGAACTCGACTGTGTCGAGATTGGCGCTGATGGCCTTCTTCTCCAGTTGATCGCGCTGTTCCCCTCCGCCGACAATCCGAAGAGGAATGCGGCTGCGAAGCCGAGTCCACGCATCCAGAAGCGTGGTGACCCGGACCTCCGGCGTACCCCAAAGCCGGCCTGCAAATATGGCGTACGTTCCGTCACCACTCTGCGGCAGCGGGTCAGGGTGCACGAAATTGGGTTTGACAAATACTTTTTGCGCAGGCAGCCCACCCTGCACAAATTTGTTCCGGGCAAACTCCGTGAGGGCTACATAGGACGATACTTCTCGCTGCCACGTATGACGAGCGCGATGCACCGCCAGCATCAAGCCGACACTGGCGGTTTCGGCGCGAGAGCCGCGATAACACCTGTTTCGAAAACTTCGCCACAAAGTATGCTCCGAGCATTCTTCACAGATCTTGCCATCCCGAAAAAGGGTGCCCACGGGACACAAGAGCCGGTAATTATGCAGGGTTTGCACTACCGGTACACCCGCTTCCATGCAAGCCGAGTAAATTGACGGCGAAATCATCACCCAGGTGTTGTGGACGTGGACAACGTCGGGCTTCTCGACGCGCAGCAACTCGGCAAATTCTGTTCGCACCTGATCATTCCAGATGGCTTTTTGCACGAGCACCAGGCGCTTGATGCCAAGATAGGAGTCCGCCTCTAAATTGGTGCGACAGTAGACTACGACCTGGTGTCCGGCGCACTCCAGGAGCTCACGCTCCTGCTCGAAGACAACATCTTCGCCACCTGTTTCCTGATAGTGATTATGAACTAATACTATCTTCACGATTTGCCGTTCCCAGCACGGCTGCCTTGTGGAGAGAGAACCCGGATCAACTCGCAATTCGGAACGTACGTCACGCCTTTTTGCTTGCCGACGTAGTCCAGGATTTCCTCCAGATCTTTCCACAGACCCAGTTTTTCAATCTCGTGCGAATGCCCGTAGAGATGCCACATGCCACCGTTTTGCAACACGGAATCGAAGAGCTTTTTGCCGAGTTCGACCCAATTATCAAGCCTTGCCATGTGGCGCAGAAAAACCTGCAGGCCTTCCATTTTCCGCGCCCTCGCAACGTTCCTGACGTAGCCGGATTTTCGATGCGGCATGATCTGGACGGTTGTCGGCATTTCGAACGGATTAAACTCCAGTCGGGTAGCCAGCATGCGCACCGTTCGCGCCCCCCAATAGCCGGCCTCCTTCAGAGCGCGGATAACGTTCGAATCGTAGCGGCCCCACGGATAACAGAACATCCGAACTTCCGTTCCGAGGATGTCTTCCAGGAAAGGCTTGCAAGGGCTGATTTCCCTGGCTAATTCTTCCCCCGATAGCCCCCGGAGGCGTCTGTGCGAAACAGTGTGCGCGCCAATTTCGAAACCTTCCGCCGACAAGCTTCTCAAGTCGGCATGACTAAGCGCACGGTGTCCATCGCAAGGAGTGTTGGGAACGTAGAAAGTTCCTCCGATCCCGCTGGATTGCAGCATCTCGGCAACTCGGAGGTCAGCGCAGTCGCCGTCGTCCCAGCTCGTCGTTACTATTCTTGCTGTTTCCATTGATTCAGAATTTACTCTTGGAAGCTGACTCGCAATGTGGCTGTCTGCGCGTTGCTCACCGCCGCAACCACTGCGTTTTCACTCTTCTTATCCGACAAGTGCCAACGTATCAATCCAAGAGCAAAGCCCATTAAGAAAAAGAATGGAACAGCGCCTGAGGGAAACTCGAACGGGCCTTCCACAAGACTGGAGATCATGAAAAGCACATAAAAAAGAAAGAACCATAGGGCGAGTGCATAGAACCGCTTATCAGCCGTGTGTCGCTGCCGAAATGCGTAAACAAATCTGTTCAGCAAGGACAAATGAAACGCAATCCACACCACGAATCCGATCGCTCCCAATCTCGCCAGGTAGCTGATACTCGAGTTGTGCGGCACTCGCCCAACCGCGCCTTGATCTTGATTCATGTCAACTTCGTTAAGCAGCGGTTCACCAAACCCTTCGCCGAACACGGGATGCGCGTAAAAATGCTCTAAGGCTTCGTCCACCGACGTGATGCGGCCCTCAACGGCGCTTCCTGGCGTTCCATCAGAGGTCTGAAGGCTTCTAAGGTGCTCCTTGAAGAACGACAGGTTTACCGGACCGATTCGGCCAGTAATTTCGACGCCCCCTACCGTGGTCACAAGGTAAATCACCACGATGGCAAAAGGGACAAGGACGAAGAGCTTCGCGAATTTCTTGGCCTCGCCCAGGACGACAAGGAGAAGCATCACGAGCACAGCCGCCAAGTACATACGTCTGGTCTGGGCGATCGCAATCCCAAGAAACTGCAGCCCCGCTAGAACCAGCATTAACCAGCTCGGACGCTTGACCACATAGCTGCCGACGCAGATGCAAAACAGCGCTCCTGCCAACAATATGTCGCCCCTGCCGTTGAAATGTCCCAGAATCGGCACTTTAAGAAAAACGCCGCTCACCGGTGACCACGCATACAACTGTTCACCCCAAGGCTGAGTGAAGCTGTAAAACAGGTTCAGGATGAAGACGACTAGCAGCCACTTTGTTACGAAAACGACATTACTGCTCTTCATGGCCCAAGCCAGGCCCAGGAACATGAAAATACCGTCGAGACACATCGTACTGTCGCGGAGGGCCCAGATCCCGTACGTGGGAACATCCATGACCAGGTGGAAAACTGCCAGAACTATCAAAATCAGCATGCACTTTACGGGTGTCTCCTGCAGTCCTGTAGCAATCAACCGCCTATGGGAAAAAATCGCCAAAGCCAAAGAGGCGTACATCAGTCCGTAACTGATGATGATAGGAAACCCACCGACGTGGACAGTCAGGTTTTCGAATCCATAATTCAGCAACAAGTAACCGCTCACCGCAATCAGCGCCAGGATCTGCCAGAGTTCCAGACCCGAACGCCGCACGCCGAGGACAATCAGCCAACAGACGCCAAGACCGGCTGCAATTCCAAGACCAGCAAGCACCCAGAGCGGACGAATGATCGCCAGCGTGCCAACCAGCGCAAACAGCGCAAACAAAACCACCGCGCCCCGGTCAATTCTTGCGAGGCGGGCGCTTGATTTGAGGCTGGTGCTTGAATTGGTAACTATGTCAGGCATTTATCTGTGGCTCTAAAATGCGCGGGGCGACGACACGCGGGGCGACGATACAAGGTCAGATTCTGGCAGCTGAGCCCGCCGGTTCGCTTGTTCCTCTTCCACCAATCCGGACTCGTATCCTAGTTCCGAGAGCGCATCCCGCGTGTACTGCCAAACCAGATTCACCTGAGCGTCTGTCAACTTGCCTCGCCACCCTCCGACCGCACCTTTGCGGACGAAGCGGCTCACTTCGTCAAATGCTTCCGTGCGACGTCCGAGCAGAATCGAAGTTTCTCCGGCCTTCTTAGCCTTGTCTTCCTTTGCGCGCATCTGCTGCAGGGTATTGTTCTCGATCGCCTGCCGGATCGCTCGACCGTCGGAATTGATACCTACAAACTGCAGCAACTCCTGGAGCTTCTGTTCGGGATTCTTGCGGAGATCCTCATATCGTACGACCAGCAAATTACCGTTCTTCGCAAGCGGGGATTCCAGCCAGGAGTTCGTGTGTTTCTGCCAGGAACCCGTATGAATAACTTTACCTTCCAGAAAGGACAACAGAAAACTGTCTATATCGCCCTTTGAGACGAACTTAGCCAACTCCAGAGCGATGTAGCTGTTGTAAACGGAAAGGAAAACATCTCTAACATCGCGAACCAACAACACAGCTCTCTTGTAATCGCTCCGGTAGTTCTCATGGGTTTTGATGAGCCGGCCGCCTCCCGGCAGAATCCCTTGGCTTCCTCGGTGCCTGTGGATCTCAGGCAGGCGGTCTTCGATCTTTCGAAATCCCGCATCTTCACCAGACAATATTTCGAAGAGCATAAAACGTAGCCAGGTGCTGCCGGATCGAGGGAAGGACGCCAGAAATGCATCCTGGGGTTTTAGCCCGAGATGCCAGGACCACACCTGCGGAACGCGAATCTTGCTTCTTGCCGCCTTGGCTCGAACTCGTCGGAATGTCTGCTTCATAAGTGTATGTTTCCTTGAAGTATATTTTTCTTAAAGCTCGATCTGATATGCGAGAACCTGATTTGCAAAGAACAAAGGATGAATGCCGAAAGCTGCTTTACTATTCACTCGCCGACAGCACCAGAAAAGGGGGAACCGCCTCGGTGGACGCGCGAGCCTTCCGACGGAGTAGAACAACAGCCATCCCAAAAGCCAGAGCTTCCGACAGGGCCATGCTCCATACCGCTCCCTCCACGCCCAGAGCCCGAGTAAGAGGAACGCCGACGGCGACTGCGATACAGCTCGAAACCGAAACGGCGGCAAAAACCAGCCCCGGCGACTCCAGGGACCTCAACACAATTGAAGGGCCGAAAAACGCGCTGCCAAATATGGATACCAAAGCAACGACGGGCAGCAGATAGATGACTTCGGTATACCTTCCAGAGTAAAGCATCCGGAAAGCTGGCCCTCTAAACGCTATCAGCACAACCCAATATGGAACCGCGCAAGCAACGCAAAGCAAAGTCATGCGCCGCAGGATGATGTTCACGCCGGCACCGCCTCTTTGCTGCAGCACGCGCGCTGAGTAAGGAAGCATAAGCGAGGAAAGCGCTGCGCAGGTTTGCAGCATGGGTGAAGCGAAATTCATCAAGGCCTTCAGTTCGCCTGCCTCCGCCATGCCTGAGAACCGGCTCAGCAGCGGGTAGAACAAGTTGATCGGAACCCACATCATGGCGTTAGCCCCCAACGCCCAACGCCCGTACCGCCAATGGCGATCCCAAATTTCCGCCAGGCTGGGAGCAGCCTCGCTTGAGGAAAGGCGATATCTCATATAGACGAGCAGCCAGATGCTGGCTACCAAACTCCCGATCCCCATCAGGACTAAGGCTGAGAACACGGAAAGCAGCCCATGCTTATAGATCATGGTCAGTCCGCTCATCACTAGAACGCAGTAGAGAACGGCTGCTCCGGCGGAAGGCGCAGGGGAAAGCTTCAAATAGAAGGTCCGTTTAACTAACCAGAGCAACAAGATCATCGGCGCTGCGAAAGCCACGCCGACAAGAGCGCTGGGCAAACTGCTCGCTGGGTGCAACTTAAACGCGACAGCGGCTGAAATGCCCAGAAGGAGGACAATCACCAGCGACATGCCCAGATGAACCATGAGCAAGGCCTTCAGATAACCACGAAGACAATTGCGATACACCGAACCGCCGAACACCGACATGGGCTCCAGCAGCAAGGCTTGGTGGAAACTCATAATAAACAGGAATATCGCAAATGCGACCGCGTAACTCCCATATTGTTCCGGTGCCAGCCACCGGGCCAGCAGGATGCTGATTACAAAATTAGATCCTGTGAAAACACCCTGGTCCAGAATCGCCAGCCCGCCCTTCATCGCCCACGGAATAAGCTTTTCGCGTATCCGAGCAGGATCGAAGGACAAGATTTCTGTCAGAGAGAACCGCCTAAACAAGTTCGCACCTATCCTTGCTGCAGGCTTAGTGGGTGTTGTCGGTTTCTGAAGTCTCGATCCGGTCACTGAACTGTTCTCTCCAGATGGGGGAGCACCTTGCGGGCGCAATCCCCGTGTCCTTAGGTATCCCGCCAGATCATCCGCTCGCGAGTAAGTTTCGAATGAAGTTTAGAAGGTTGTCTCAGGCGGCCTTGCGGAAGACCAGGACAAGCTCATCGCCAAGCCATGGAAGCCCGGTTGTAACTGCAGTCTTTACAAGATTCATCATTTCAGCGCGTACCGTGCCTCGATGACGGGACCTTCGATACATAGATGTTTCCAGTACGAAGCCGCAATGCTCGAGAACCCCGCAAACCTCGGCGCGCGAATACTCTCTTACATGCCCCATATGCCCCAGCCGTGTCAGCTTGCCCCATTCCATGACCGGATCGGATCCAGTGCGGCCACGCAGGTATTCCCGGAGGGAGTAGAGCCCGAGTCCGTTAGGCGTCGTGAGATACAGGATTCCGTTGTCGGCGAGCAAATCCCTCAACAACGACACGGTTCTCAAGAGATCCATTCGCAAGTGTTCGAAGATTTCGCAAAACACCACACACTCAAACTTGCCCAGCATCTGCATCGCTGCAGAATCAGGATTCTCAATATTAATCTCGGCAATCTTCACATCCAGAACGCGCCCGGCTTCGGGAAATCGCTTAGGGTCAAGATCAAGGCTGACCATCGAAAGATCCGGCCGCGCCTTCTTTATGAGGTATTCGAATACAAAGGGAGCGCCGCCGACATTCAGGCAGCTCGAAAATTCGTAGTTCTTGACCAGGAAATCCGCGTCCCAACTGCACCGCGCCGCATGCTGACGTACGTACTTTTCCGCCCACTTTCTCAGCTCTTCGCTGCTGCGAAATTCCGGAACTATTTTGGCGCAATCCGCTATAACTTCCGGCGAGTCGCTCCACACCGCACACTTCGTGCTCATTCTTGATTGTTCTCTCAAACTTCTATGGGGGTCAGATTTCGCAATCCTCACCCCGGGTGCCGCTTCGGTATGCATCACGGATTCACGCTCCGACCACCTGATGGCCTACTTGCGCCTCGTCCAGACAAATCTTCAATTGCTCAGCTACGCATCGCACCTGCGGTTCGAGAAGTATGTTCTCGTGGTTGCCCTCGATCTCATAGACTTCCAGCCCGCGGGAAACATACCTGCTCCAGCCCAGGTGCGGATCACGAAACCCCCGCAGAGGCTTCTGGCTCGACCGAAACAGAATGACCCGCCCTGCGAAAGATTGCTGCGGCACATACTCTCTGTGCGCCCGCAGACAGATCTTTCTCACCTTCCTGTGTTCGCGGGGGAGTCTTGCAACGCTCACCCACCTTTGAATTGGCCGAATTGCGGCTGAAAACATTCGCGACAAATAGGTTCGCCTCTCTGGGGCCGAAACCTGGAAGAGCTTCAGCAATACCGACGAAGTAGAGGCTGCTTCCTCTTGCTGAGGTAAGGCGCCGCCAATCGGCAAAGCCGCGTCAAACAGGAACACGATCGCCTCTTGACCTTGAGCCGCTAGCTGCTGGGCCATCTCGAAAGCGATCACGCCCCCGAAGGAATAGCCGCCAATAAAGTAAGGTCCTTCAGGTTGAACCGCGCGCATTTCCATGACGTAGTGGGACGCCATGTCTTGGGTTCGAGTGTGACAAGAATGTTTCCCGTCCAGCCCCTGAGCCTGCAAACCGTAGAAGGGTTGATCCGGGCCGAGATATCGAGCCAGATCGTGAAACCGGACCACCGTGCCGTGGGCTCCGTGCACGCAGAAGAAAGGCGTTTTGGAACCGCTCGTTTGGAAAGGCACCAGAGATGAGCCCGAAGGCGACCATCCCTCCTGACGCAGAATCACAGCCAGCTGCTCGATGGTCGGAGCTTGAAGAAGTGTCGCGATCGGCAGTTTCTTTCCGAACTCGTGCTCGATGCGGTCCACCAACCTGACCGCCACCAGCGAATGTCCGCCAAGCTCAAAGAAGTTATGCCTGACGCCAATCGGATGCACACCTAAGACTGTCTCCCAGATCTGCACCAGTTGCGACTCAATGACATCCCTCGGCGCCACAAACGTTGCCTTGGGCGCGAGCTCTGACTGATCAGGTACCGGAAGAGCCCGACGGTCGACCTTGCCGCTCGTCGTCATCGGAAACTCTTCCAGCACAACAAAATTAGACGGCACCATGAACTCGGGAACCTTTTGCTTGAGGCGTGCCCGCAGTTGGTCAATTTCCAGCTTTGTTCCGGTCGTTGGAACCAGGTAGGCGACCAGATATTTATTTCCCGGAACATCTTCCCGGACGATTACTGCCGCATGGCGCACTTCTGCGCATTCCCCTAGCAGTGCCTCAATCTCACCCAGTTCAATACGGAAACCACGCAGTTTAACCTGGTGATCGATGCGGCCCAGGTATTCAACATTCCCGTCAGTGCGGAAACGAGCCAGGTCGCCGGTTTTATACAAACGAGCCCCAGGCTCACGGCTGAATGGATTCGCAATGAACTTTTCCGCGGTCAATTCGGGGCGGTTCAAATATCCCCTTGCCAGACCGATGCCGCCGATGTGCAGCTCTCCCGCTACCCCAATTGGCACAGGCTGCAAGGTTGCATCCAGAATGTAAATTTGGATATTGGCGATGGGCTTGCCGATGGGGACGACCGGTTCTTTACTATCTGGCTGGCATGCCCAATAGGTCACATCGACTGCCGCCTCGGTAGGACCATAGAGGTTGTGCAGTTCAACCTTTAACTTCTCGAAGAACCGCTGCTGCAGGTCGAATGGCAGAGCCTCGCCACTCGCGAACACGCGTCGAAGACCGTGGCAATGCTCAAGACCCTCGGTCTCAAGAAAGATGCTGAGCATGGAAGGCACAAAATGGAGGGTCGTAATCTGCTGGTCGGCAATCAGTTTCGCAAGATACGCGGGGTCTTTGTGTCCGTTGGGACGCGCCACTACCAGCGCCGCGCCGGTCATGAACGGCCAGAAAAACTCCCATACAGAAACGTCAAAGCTGTACGGTGTCTTCTGCAAAACTCGGTCGGTGGCGCCGAGCTTGTACATGTCCTGCATCCACAGTAACCGGTTGACGATGCCTTCGTGAACGTTAGGTACACCTTTGGGTTGACCGGTCGAACCCGAGGTATAGATTACATACGCCAGGTTCTTCCCATTGACTTCCGCGGGCAGGTTTTCCGTACTTTCCGTCTCAGGCCAGTCGCGATCCAGGCGGATAACGTGTAACCCACCTTGGGGCACTCGATCCAGCAGATGCTCCTGGATCAGCAGCACCGGGGCCTTCGAATCCTCGAGCATTTTCACCAGACGCTCACGGGGATAGTCAGGATCCAGGGGGACATAGGCGCCACCAGCCTTCACTACCGCCAGCAGAGCCAGCACCATCTCGATGGACCGTTCCGCGCACACCGCCACCAGAACATCAGGCCCAACCCCCAGCTTTCTTAGCCTGTGCGCCAGTTGATTGGCCCGAGAGTTCAACTCCCGATAACTCAGCCGCTCCGAGCCGTAGATCAACGCAGTCGCAGAGGGCGTCCGCTCCACTTGTTCTTCAATGAATTGGTGCAGAGGGACGTTTCTGGGATAGTCCGTGGTGGTGTCATTCCATTCCACCAGCAGTTGTTGCCTCTCAGCCCCGCTGAGAAGCGGTAATCTCGAAAGGTGCTGATCGGGATTGGCGACGATGCCCTGCAGTAATGTCTGAAGATGACCTGCCATTCGGCTAATCGTGACCCCATCAAAGAGGTCGGTGTTGTACGTCAAGCCACCGAAAATGCCCTCCGGCCTCTCGTCGAGTTGGAGCTGCAAGTCGACCTTCGCCGCACCGTTATCCACTTCGAAATTTACCCTCTCCCAACGCAGTTGAGCGACCGCCGTCGAAGGGTTTAGGGAAAACAGTGCCTGAAACAGAGGATTCCGGCTGGGATCGCGCCCCGGTTGCAGCTCGCTAACCAGGCGGTCGAACGGCATACTCTGATACTCGCAATCGCGCCGCGAGAGATCCTTGACGCGCCACAGCAACTCCCGGAAAGTCGGATCGCTCTCCATGTCGGCGCGAAACACGACTGTGTGGGCGAAGGGGCCGATCAAACTCTCCATGCTGGCTCCTTCGCGGCCTGGAACAATCGCCCCTACTACAACGTCGGACTGTCCAGTGTGGCGTAAAAGCAGCGTCTGGAACGCGGCGAGAAGCGTCTCGAACAGGGTCGCTCCTTCCCGCTCGCTCAACTCCTTCAGTGATTCACTCAGTCTCTTCGACAGCACGAATAATTGACGCGCTCCACGGAATCGCTGGATGGGCGGGCGGGGTCGGTCGGTCGGGAGCTCGAGAACTGCAGGAATGCCCGCGAGTCGCTTTCGCCAATAGGAAATGTGCTGTTCAAAAACATCGCCTTCGAACCTGTTTCTGTGCCAAAGTGCCCAGTCGGCATACTGTACTGGCACATCGGAGAAGGGAGACGGCTCGCCGGCCGAATACGCTTGGTAGAGGGCATCCAGTTCGCGCGAAATAACACCCAGAGACCACTCGTCGGCCACCAGGTCATGGAGCGTTACCACTACGAAATAATGCTCCTCGGATAAACGCAGCAGGCGGGCCCTCATTAGAGGATCGTTAGCCAGATCGAACGGTTGCCGAGCTTCCTCCGTAATTATCCGCGAGACCTCGGCTGCGCGTTGCCGCTCCGGTAAAGTGTTCAGCTCCGTGAAGGAGAGTTTCACGTTTCGCCGGTCGGAGACTGCCGGAACCACATTCCCGTCTATGCAGGGAAAGCTCGTACGCAGGATCTCGTGGCGGCAAATGATCTCGCCGAAGCTCCGCTCCAAAGACTCGCGGTCGAGCGCGCCAGAGCGTTCAAGAATCAAGACCTCGTTATAAAAGGGTACTTCCGGCGCCAGCTGCGCGTGCAGCCAAATCTGCTGCTGCGCGAACGATAAGGAGGCCGCAGCCCCGGGCGCACGCCGGGGGATGCTTAGCTCTGTGGGTCCCTGCGGACCCTCCGCGTACCCCTCCCCCACAAGCTGGTTGGGGGTTGGTTCGGAAATCGATGCGAAACGTTGCAATGTATTGGTTCCTTCACTCATAAAGGCGGCGAGTTGTCTGTACGTGGGAGGAGAGGACTGCCGGCACACGATGTGTCTCGGATGATGGGGAGAGGAATCATCCTAAGTGCGGATGGCTCCTACCAGCAATGGGTCAGCGACGGCCTGTTCAGCGTGGAAAAACCGGGTCCAGCGGAGCCAGTGAAACAAACTGTAACGCACGATTCGACAACCGGGCAGGAAGCCCTGATGTTCAAGCTCAGTTCGCAATGCCGCTTGATCCCCACGACTGCGGATTAACAGGTCAAGTTTCTTGTTGGCGGCTTCAAGCCTCAGCACTGAGGCCAGCTTCCGATATAGCGCACTGTCGCTCATGCCCGCCAGGGTCCAACCGCCATACATGACCAGTGCTGGCCGATCGGGGGCGACAAACCCGCTGACTTTGCTGCTCAAAGCATCATCGGCATGGGTCGAGGTCCAGGCCAGAAGCACCACCCGCGCTGCCTTCCGGCCAATGTATAACCGGTCGCCTCTTTTCAGACGCTGCCGAAATTCCGGAAGTTCGATGGCGGCCACCGCGTCCGCGCGTTCCGTGGTCAGGTCAACCAGGTCGCCAAACCGCCCCGTGGTAATTTCTACATCGTCATCGCCGGCACAGTCGCTCACCGGCCCTCGCTCAGGCCCCGCAAATCTTTCCCACGGAAATACGTCTAGTTCTTCCTTACCCCAGACTATGTTGTGGAACATCTGGGCCGTCCAGCGGAATCCGTATTGCAGCAGCGTGCCCTCTTTTCTGGCCTGCCGAATGCGACTCATGAGCCCGCTGGTCGATATCCGAATCCACCGCAGCAGCCGGAATGTGCCGCGATGGGTTTTAGCTTTTTCCTGGAGATGACTCAGAGCAGGATAGAAATAGCTTTGGCTCGCACGCACCAAACCGCGGAGGTTCCCTTTGAGACCCGAAGGTTCGACATAGAGAGAGAATGTTTCTCGACTATGCCTGGCAAATCGGCTCTTGTAGGCCTCGTCGCCAGATCCGAAATCGAATTCTCGCGCAACGTTTTCCTGGGCGAACTGGAATAGATGGGAGAGCAGCACTTCTCCAGGGGCATAGTCCCAGCTATCCAAATCAAATGTGTGTTGATACAGCAGGAACTTGCCATTTACCAGGAAGCTGAAGTGCCACGCGAAAGGACGACCATCCAGCTCAAGAACTTCAAAATGCAATCTGCCGCTTGCGTCGAGTTCCTCAACGATTACCCGCAGGAGCTGTTGAAACTCAGGTCTGGCGCAGGTGCTTTCCCTGCCCAGCAATGCACATCGCCGAACGTGATGAACAAAGAAATAGTCAAGATGTTGCTGTGCCTCGGCCGGTGTCGAGAGCCGGCGAAGGGTTACCTGCCCGGCCTTCTTCAACTTATTGTTGCGCCGCCGGGTGTGGTGTTTCCCCAGCAAGGAGCTGAATATCTCCTCGCGGTTTTCCTCAAGGAAGATCGTTTTATAGCGTCCAGCAGGCACCAGTTTCATTCGCCGGCGCAAGTCCCGCGGCAACTCTTGCCAATGGCGGACAACTCGACCGTCTTTCGCAAGGTGTTGAAGGATGCACTCGTCCCAGTGCTCGACCGACTGAAACAGAGATTCCAGCGCGACCGTGAGAACCTCTTTCTCTCGCCCTTGCTCACACAACAGATCTGTGTAGTCAGCTTCGGGGATCCCGAGAAACTGGATCGTTCTGCCGCGCTTCACCAGGGGAAGAATGCCAACGATCTTGTTCCCTTCAAAGACGATTGGGCAGCAAAGCGCAAAATCATTCCCATACGCTTGCCACCAGGCTCGGGCCCATGAAAAAGTCTGGAAAATCTCCGCCCGCTCATCGCTTTTCCACAAGCGCTCCCAATCCAGCGAAACCTTCTCCAATTCTCTGAAATCGCTTACGACTTCGCAGCGCAACGCGCTTCCGTGGTTCGTGTTGTTCACCTCAAGCAAGCGCCTGCTCCGATCTGGAGCCTGGTCGGGTGAAACGACGCGCAATTGATTAGTTTGATGCATCCGTTCCCGCAAAACGAAAAGCCGAGACGCTATCGCCCCCGGGGGAGTTGAAAGGAAACCTTCCCTGGGAAACTCAGGCGAAGCTCAGACAGCGCCCGAGCCCTTAAGCACGGCCGGGATGGTTTGCACCAGAATCTGGATGTCCAGCCACAGAGACCACTTATCAATATACTGAAGATCCAACTCCATCCATTTTTCAAACGAAATCGTGCTTCGACCCTGAACCTGCCACAAGCAAGTGATTCCCGGCTTCACGCTGAAGCGCCGGCGTTGCCAATCTTCGTTGAACCCTTCGTAGTCGCGGACCGGAAGTGGGCGCGGGCCCACCAGACTCATGTCGCCCTTCAATACGCTGAACAACTGTGGCAGCTCGTCGATGCTCGTCTTTCGTAGGAATTTCCCGATCGGAGTGATCCGCGGATCGTCTTTGATCTTGAACACCGGCCCGCTGACTTCATTCAGGTGTTGCAGCTGTTCCATCTGCTTTTCCGCATCCACCACCATGGTTCGGAACTTGTACATCGTGAACTTTCTTTTGTTGTGACCGACTCTCTTCTGCGGAAAAAGAACGGGACCGGGTGACGTGAACTTGATCAGCATCGCCACCACAAGCATCACCGGGAAGATGATGACAACGGTCACCAGCGCGACTACGAAATCCAGTATTCGTTTCAAGACCAAAGGCCAGCCCTCGCTGACTCCGGTGGAATGTGTAATCCAGGAATCCCCTTCCAGCACTTCGGCGCGCGAGTGAGCCAGCTTCAGGTTGAAGATGTTGGTCAGGAGCCGGGAAAGAATTCCTTGCTCTTCACACAGACCGGCGATCCTGGAGGCGTGGTCGTGGAATGACCGTATCGGCAAGGCAATCACCACCTCGTCCACGACACTCTTCCGAAGAAAGTCAGGAAGGCCCTCCAGGTTGCAGGCCAGAGAGTAGCCGCTTTTGCTGAGTTGATCGATTCCATCCCAGGGCTGGTCCGCGAACCCGATCACCCGGTAGCCAAGTTCCGGCCGGGCCTGGATTTTATCGGCAAACTGCACGGCTCGCGCATTGCTGCCCACGATCAGCATGTGCCGGAGGTTTCGTCCCCGCAACCGGGTTTGCGCCAGCACAGTCCTTAACGCCAGTCTGCTGCAAACCAGCATTACTGTGCTCAGAACCCAGAAGGCCGCAACAAAAGGAACTGACGCCATTCGAATGTGAAAGATTACCGACGCGCCCCACAGGCACAAGGTTCCAAGCAACGTTGCCTTCACTATGTCGGCGACTTCAGCTGCGCGACCGGAGAGACGGTGTGACTCGTATAGACCGCAGATTGAAAATAAGATGTGCCACAGAATCAACAGGCCAAGGAAAATGAAGAAGTTCCCCATCTTCACCCGCATGGAGAAGAAGTTGGCCACTGAGATTGTGTGCCCCACACCCAACGCCGGAACCGTAGCCAGCCCGAAGGTGAGAACCAGCACTACCAAGTCGAACAACTTAAGAATATTTAGGAGAATCTCGCGCTTGCGACTATTCATGCTAGCTCCTTACAGCAGGGTCAGGCCCGTTTCACCAAGAGCTGCCCAATAACACTTCGAGGTATCCGAAATGCGGGCATTGTGTCGAAAGAGGGAGAGAAGCGGCGTTTGTAGTATTTCTAGAGACGGTTGTAGATGTTGTCCGGGATAGGGAATGTTCTCTGGTTCAAGACTGCTCCAAGGACCGGTATGTTAGCGGCTTTAAGCTCTTGCAAGGCTTTCCGCGCAATGTCCCTTCGTGTGGAGTTCGCCTTCAGCACCAGAACGATACCATCGGAGGATCCGCCCAGAACGATGCCATCATTGCAGGTGTTCATGGCGGCTACATCCATGAGCACGTAGTCGAACTGAGCCCGCAACTCCGCCAGGCGATGATGCAGACTCCCTGATGCCACCTTTTCCTGCCAGTTCTCAGTGCTCGACCCGCAGCTTAAAAGCCACAGGTTTTTTCTTGAGAGCTGGCGCACATATTGGTGCAGGGGATCAGATCGAAGCAGCGCATCGGACAGTCCGAAGTGGTTGTCAATCGCAAATTGCCGATGCAAACCAGGAGAGCGCAGATTGCAGTCCACAAGGCAGACCGATCCGCGAACTTGAGAGGCCAGCACTTCACCCACACGAGCGCACATCCAGCTACATCCGGCGCCCGGTTCCGCGCCCGCAAAAATCACTTGCCGCCGGCCCTGCGCCCCCGGCAGCTGGAATAGATTGAGCACCAGCTTGGCAATTTCGTCCCGCACCTTCCCGCCAACATCCAGCGCAGGCGTGGAGGGTCCGGTCTCGACCATGGGCATATGCAGCGGCTCCGCTGCCTCCTCAGGTCGCACCGGCGCTTCCAGCATATCGCCAGCTTGTTGTAACAGCTCGAAATTTCTGCTCAACCTAGCCTCCTGACTATCTTAGTGCCTATTCGAACAGCAGTCCCTTACTTCTGGTAAGCGGTCTCATCGACTGTGGCTACCCCAGTTTCGACGTGAGAGTCAACTTCAGCTCTATGTCCCTTGCTGCCGTTGCCGTTGCCGTTACCATTCCAGTGCCCGTCAGCGCCACCGTGCTTGAACGAAATTGTCCCCAACACTGGGATGTTCAACTCGGTCAGCACCTCCGCGGGAGTTCGGAAGGAAGTGTCCATGTAATCCAGGGTAAATGCCGCCCCGAGGCTGACGACAACCGCGAGCAGACCGCCCACTAGCAACGAGGTCCACGGAGAATTCGTAGGCAGCGTTGGCGCATTGGGTTGTTCCGCAATGGCCACATTGAGGATATGGGTCTGATCCAACGCATTCGTCATGCGAGCTTCCTCTCGCTTGCGCTGGTACATGAGGTAGTTTTCCTCGTCGGTTTTCATGGTCCGCAGCAGGTCCGCCTGGACGAGTCCTTTTTGGTCCAACTCCCGCGCATTGGTCTCATAGGTGGCGACAATCGCCTGGATCGCGGCCGCACGTGCCTGCAGACCGCTGTAGTCGGCCTTCGCCTTGGCCAGTTCCTCATTGATCCAGCCAAAGGTTGGGTTACGGTCTGTCGTTTCCGCCCGGATGGGTGTGCTTTCCTCGGTCACAATCTGGGCCCGCGCATCCGCAATTTCCTTATCTACTTCCTGCACCAAAACATAAGTGGGCTGGTACTTAGTCAACAGCTCCGTGCGCTTCATCTCCAGAGTCATCAACGTAGTCTTAAGGCCCTGCAGAACCTGGGCATCGTCAGTCTGGCTTGCCTGCGTGGTCAAGCGTTGCGGAGTGGTATCCGCCTGCTTCTGCAGAGCTCGAATCCTCTCTTCGGTACTGGCGATCTCGGCTCGGGTCTGCTGCAAGTTGGCCCGGAACTCACTCAGTTTCTGCAGCGTGATGTCCCTTGCCATCTGGGGAGCCACACCGCCCTCCTCGCCGGAGAATGTCTTAAGCTTGGCCTCGGCGTCGGCCAGATTTTTCTTGTAGGCCTCGGTCTCCTGATCGAAAAATTCGAATTGCCCGGGCGGCCGATGCACGGCCACATTCTTTTTCAGGTAAGCCTCCCCGAGCGTGTTCAGCACTCGCGCCGCTAGCTGCGGATCGTTAGCCGCATAACTGACTGCGATGATGTTGCTCTTGCGGACCACTTCGATCTTCAACGCGGTCTGCAGACGCTTCACCGCCTGCGCGATCCGCGTCGGTTCATCTCCCCCACCCAGCAGAGATGAAAGAAACGACTTGTGCTGCTGCAGTCCGCAGGCCACTACCACCTCGCGAAGCACGTCTCCGCTTTCGATCAATTCCACCTCGGAGTTCAACTCTTCTTCCGTAACCTCGCTGCGACCCTCCGGTGAGCTCTGTCCAGGGCTTATGACTGGATCCAGTCGTTCGCGCTCGATCAGGAATTTGGTGGAAGCCCGATACTCCGGCGCATGCAGCGCCGCGGCCAGGAACGCACCCGTCAGAATCCCGAAAAACGAGAGCACTACGACACGTTTATGACGAAATACAATCGTCAGGACGTCCCGCAGACTGAAACTGCCGGTGGCCTTGCCGCTGACTGGATCTTGGTCGTTGCTATTCATTCTGTCCTCACTGATTAATAAGTTTTCGCGAAGGTGCCCATAGACGCACTCGGTATGAACGGCCTGATCTTGGAGAAGCGGTTCTTAGGCACGAACAACATATCCCCCGGATGCAGGAAGGGATCCTCCTTAAGGTTTCCTTCTTTTTCCATTTCTTTTACATTGAAAATCTTGGCTGAAACCCAATCGTTATCGACGCGGCGGAACAGCAACACCTGGGAGTGCTTGGCGCTGTCCTGGAAGCCGCCGGCCATGGCGATCGCCTGGGTCAAAGTGGTGTCCCCCCGCAATTCGTACTTTCCGGGTTTGCCAATCTGTCCATCCGCAATGAAATACGGCTTCTCAAAGTCCTTCAGAACAATCGAAATTATCGGATTCTTCAGGATCTTGCCGTACGTCTGCCTTAGCGTTTCCGTCAATTCCGGTACCGTCTGACCTGCCACGTGGACATCCCCGGCTCCTCGAAGCGTAATGTAGCCATCCGGCTGCACCGTCACGCTCTGGTTGAATTCCGGACTCAGTTCGAAGGCCACGTCAAACGAGTCTCCGGATTCCAGCCTGTACCGCGGGTAACGCTGCTGGAAGTTCGGTCCAACTGGCGTGTCCTCGGACACCGCCTTTGCCTTTGCCGCATCCACCGAAGTGGATGGTTGGCTCGAAGCACTCGGTCCCGCCTGCCCCAGGCACACCGCTGTCGCAGTGGCCACAACGAATAACCATCCCGCACATCTCTTCTTCATTCCCATGTCTCCTGAACCAACGCCGGCAAAACCGCTGCTTCCAATTTTGTTCCGGCTGCGTGTAGCCGGCCGCGTGTAGCGTGTAGAATGACTGTCCCTGACGCCCTTGCTTTTGTCCGTCGGGAACTTCTCTAAATCATCTTTAAGGACGCAATATGATCGTCCTCGTAATTGGTGGCGCCGGCTACATCGGTAGTCATACCGCCCGGGAATTGAACCGGCTGGGCCACACGCCTCTGATCTACGACAATCTCTCCACCGGTCATGACTTCCTGGCGAAGGGGTTTGAACTCGTCAAGGCGGATATTCTCGATCGATCAACCCTGTTCGACTGCCTGCAACGCGTTGATGCCATTATGCACTTCGCGGCTCACGCCTACGTAGGCGAATCGGTCACGAACCCACGAAAATATTTCCGCAACAATGTCGAAGGGGGAATTTCTCTGCTGAACGCCGCAGTGGATGCCGGAGTGAAAAAGATAATCTTTTCCTCCACCTGCGCGGTTTACGGGGAACCATCCTCCGTTCCCATTTCTGAAAATACGCCAAGGCAGCCCGTGAATCCTTACGGCGTCTCCAAGCTTTTCTTCGAGCATGCGCTGGAAGCTTATGACCGTGCCTACGGGCTCCGCTTCGCCAGTCTCCGCTACTTCAATGCCGCCGGAGCCGATGACAGCGGAGAAATCGGCGAACTCCACCAGCCTGAGGCTCACCTCATCCCTCTCGCTCTCCACGCCGCAGCGGGTACCGGACCGGAACTGCATGTCTTCGGCTCCGACTATCCCACCCCTGACGGCACCTGCGTCCGGGACTATGTTCATGTGACGGATCTCGCTCAGGCTCACGTAAAGGCGCTCGATCATCTGCAGGCTGGCAAAGAATCCTTCGCCGCGAACCTGGGTACCGGCCAAGGCGTTTCGGTTCGAGAAGTCATCACCATGGTGGAAGAAGTGACTGGCAAACCAGTCCCGGTGCGGTTTGGCCCTCGCCGTCCCGGTGATCCACCCGCGTTGGTGGCCGATCCCAGCCGCGCCGAAAGTCTCTTACACTGGAAAGCAAAGCGGCCGTTGCGCGACTCGGTCTCCACTGCCTGGAACTGGATGGAGATGGACCGTCGCCGCCAGGCTACCAGTGGCATCCTGTAAGATTTCAGTACGGTCCCCGATAACGACGTGAACCGCTCCTGACCCAGCAGAGGCAAAGAAAAACTTATGGAAAACGAAGTCCGGAAACACGCACTCCGGAAAAACGAACTCCGGAAAAAGCGCGTCGCCGTTCTGGGCGCCGGCAAGATGGGTGGAATCCTTCTCCAGGCCCTGCTCAAGAACAAGCTGCTGTCGCCAAAGCTCACCCGCGCCACCGTGCAACACGAAGACCGCGCCAGGACACTTGCCGCAAAGCTGGGCGTCAAAGTCGGAACCGATAACGCCGCCGCCGTCAAGGGAGCCGACATCATTCTGATCGCCGTAAAGCCGCAAGTCGTGCAAGAGGTCATTCGCGAAATCCGGGGACAAATCACTCCCGCCCAGTTGATCGTCTCCGTCGCCGCATCGGTGCCCACATCGATGATTGAAAGCGGCCTTCCCGAAAACACCCCCGTCATCCGGGCAATGCCGAACACCCCTTGTTCCATCGGCAGCGGGATGACCGCAATCTGCAAAGGCAAATACGCGGATGCGGAACAGGTTGCCATGACTTGCAGGATGTTTGACGTAGTCGGTCGGACCGTTGTGATCGATGAAAAGTACATGGACGCGGCCACGGGTCTCTCAGCCAGCGGTCCAGCCTACATTTACATCATCCTCGAATCGCTGGCCGAAGCCGGAGTAAAAGTAGGCCTTCCCCGCGATGTTGCTACCCTGCTGGCGGCTCAAACCACGCTCGGTGCCGCCAGAGTCGTGCTCGAGACCGGCGACCACCCCGCCCTGCTCAAGGATGCCGTAACCACGCCTGCCGGCTGTACCATCGACGGAATCATGGAACTGGAAGAAGGCAAGTTGCGCGTGACACTCATCAAGGCAGTAGTAAGGGCGTCGCAACGAGCAAAGGAATTGGCATTTTCCTAGCTAACTGAATCCAGATTCCGCTTAATCCAGATTCTTCTTCCAATCTTTCAATTGCACGGCCAGCTGCTGCATGTAGGCCTTGGCTTGTGCCGAGGTGAGCGGGCTGTCCACTTCGCCATCGCCACCGCCACCGTACGTACCGGTGCGCGCCACAGTCGAGTGCCGGTTCGCCGACATCATAAGCTCTGGATCCAAAGACTCTCTGGCAGGGATTTCCGTGACATGCTTCTTGATGTCGAGATCCGAGATTACTTCTTCTACCACCGCAAGACTGATCACCCGTTCGCGCAGAGCGCAACCCAGCGAGAGCGAATTGAAACAGAAGTTGTTGATCGTACGCGGAATCCCTTCCGTGAATTGCGCGATGGCGTGCCGCGCTGCCGGCGCAAACAACGGAGCGCCGGAATGCCCCGCCACCCGCAGACGATGCTCAATGTAGTTGCTGCTCTCTGCCACCGAGAGCTGTTGCAGGCCGCTCAGCAGGGAAATCCTCTGCCGGAGTTGCGAAAGTTTCCGGCTCGCCAGCTTGTCGGCCAGTTCCGGTTGTCCGGCGAGAATGATCTGCAGCAACTTCGCCTTGGGAGTCTCGAAATCCGAAAGCAGTCGAATCGTCTCCAGCACCGAGGGATGCAGGTTCTGCGCCTCGTCCACGACAATAATCATCCGCCTTCCCGCACGAGCTTCCTGCAACAGGAGCTTGTTGAATTCATCGTGCATGCGGACAAAATCCTGATCATGATCTTCGGAGCCAAGTTCAGCGAGCAGGAAGCGCATGAACTCGCGTGAACTGCACTGCGTCTGGAAAAGAAATGCGGTGTGGGCCGTACTGCGGAACTTCTCCAGCAGTTGAAACAGCAGTGTCGTCTTTCCCATGCCAGGCTTGGCAATCAATGTCATAAAGCCGCGCCCGGATTCGACCCCGTAATACAGACTCGCCAGGGCCTCGCGGTGCGCCGGACTCAGATACAGAAAGCGAGGATCTGGCGTGACCCCAAAAGGTTGTTCCCGCAGTCCATAGAATTCTAGAAACATTTTTTCCCGTCCTTAGGTTCGGCCCAAAGCCTGTTTCTACCAAAACCCGCTTCTACCGGAAGTTCTTAGCGACCTTTGCGAATCCTTAGCGCCCTTCGCGGTTAAAAGCTCTTACTCCGCGAAAATCGATTAACCGTGCTCAACGGTAGGAGTGATGTTGTGCTGGCGAATCTTGTACAACAGCGAACGGTAGCTGATGCTCAACAACTTGGCGGCTCGCTTGCGATTCCAGCCAGTCTGTTGCAGAGCATAATTGATCGCATGCACTTCCGCCTCGTTGCGATGACTGCGCAGCGACCAGTCAACTGCCCGCTCTAGACCAGTTGTCACCATCTCGCCGCGGCTCGCCTGCCAGGCATCGGACCGCGTATTCACGTTACCGTTGTTCTCGCTTTTGCCTTCGGTGTTGCTCATATTGACTCCACAGACACTGAATTAGGACAAAGGTGGCTCACGGGACGTCTATCGCGCCCCGCTTTGAAACATGCTTGCTTACGATGTAAATGGATTTCGGACTTAAATCGGTTCGACGCGGTATCCCTCGATGCAGACCGATAACGAACGATGGATTGGCTCGACCGAGATGATTAGATTGCGATTATCCTGGGCGGCGAGGATCCCCTCGATGCCATCCAGCGCCCCTCCCCTGATCCGTACCCGCTGACCTACGTGAAGAAAAGGACGATCCTGCATCGGGATCTCATTTGCCAGCAGAGTTCTCAGACTCTCTATCTGACCCTCTGGAACCGGAATCCCTGCCCCCCGCACGCCGACGAACCCTGCAACCCCGTGCGTTTGCAGAACTCGCACGCGATCTGGAGAACAGAAGGACAAACGCGCAAAGCTGTAGCCCGAGAACAGCGGCAGCTCCACCTCCTTTTCCCGGTCACTCCATTTGTGAGTTCTTTTCACCAGAGGAAGGAAGCTCTCGATGCCCTGCTTCTCCAGTTGATCGGCCACCATTTTTTCGTGGCGGGATCGCGTGCGGATCGCGTACCACTGGGGTATTTCCGGAAGCGCCCTCAGCTCAACCGTGCTCAAACTCATCGCCAATGTTTGCCCGCCATTCATAGCTTCGCCCTCTGAGTCACATTCCATGACCCCGGCAAAAGAGACCTCCGGCACCGTCGTATGGCTGCAAGCCAGTCGCCCGGTTTACTAACTAGAAGTGGGGGGGACTACAATTCTGAAGATTGGCACCGGGGGATTAAGTCCCCCAAACATTGTTGTGATTCTAGACAGATGCGCAAAAACGTGCAAGAGGTGGAAAGTAGAGAGACGAAAGACCTCTGCAGCTTCACCCCTTCGCTCAAGTACCTGCATGCAACCGACTGAAAACACATTGTTTGTACTTGTTAATCTCTAGTGAACCGATAGCCAATTCTCAGTGCTCCGCGCCCCACTTGTGGATCGTTTGAGGTATCTAACTTGACACCCCACCGCCGCCAATTTCTTCGAGCACCCTCCGTAACAACTCTCCCGGAGTCGACAAAAGTCGACCACAGTAGGTGCGCCCCGAGGTTTTAGGGTTGGAGGGTATTTGGTCAGGGTGCAAAGACTTGCAACTTTTGTGGCTTCTCCTACCGACAAACGTCTGGCAGGGCTGGACTTGGGGGCGTTTCCGACCTACACCATAGTGCCATTTACTGTGAGACTTCCTTCCTATAGCGTATGGGTTAAGTCCTGTGGACCGGCGCCTTGAGAAACAGGCGGGCGGGTCTTGCCCGATCTCTTTAAGGTTTCGCTCCCCCACGGGTTACGCCAGCATCGCGTCGCCGCCACTTGTCTCTGTCTGAAGTATTCGCTGTAGCTTCAACTTTTATCATCATATGGCTCATTTGACGGCTCTTCCTAAACCAGACCGGCTTCGTGTTCTAGCTGCCGACAGCACTTCCATGAGCACCCAGCTTCTCGTCGAGGCTCTCGCTCGCGATGCCCAGTTTCAGATGATCGAGTGTGCTTCCGAGGCGGCAGCAATTCTTAACCTGGTCGAGCGCGAGAAACCGCAAGTAGTAGTGATCAGCGCGAAGCTCGGCGAAGATCATGCAGGAGGCCTCGATCTGCTTCGCGAGCTCCGCGCACAGTCGCCTTCGACGCGGGTGATCATGCTGCTCGACTCTTCCGAGCGGGCCGCCGTCATCGAATCTTTCCGCGCTGGCGCCCAGGGAGTCTTTTGCCGGACCGAACCCTTCCGCCTGCTCGCCAAGTGCATTCAGTGCGTAGAGGCGGGTCAGGTCTGGGCCAGCAGCACCGAACTCCAGTTCGTGCTCGAAGCCTTGACTCAACCTGCCATGGCCCACCTCACCAGCAACGGGGGATCGCTGCTCTCGGCCCGGGAAATCGATGTTGTGCGATGTTTGGCCGAAGGCCTCACCAACCGCGAAATCGCCCGGCGTCTCAAACTCACCGAACACACCGTCAAAAACTATCTCTTTCGCATTTTCGACAAGTTGGGAGTCTCCAGTCGAGTGGAGGTAGTGCTCTACGCATTGGGGGGCGGCGCGCACCGCGCAAGCTCTTCGTCCGCCAATGGACGGTCTCGGCCCCCAGCCTCAGTTCCCGCGAAACCCGGAGCAATGTCCGTGGCAATCCGCAAGAGATCCACATAACGACATAACGCCGACGGCCAACGGCGTCATCCCGAAGGCCCGCCGTTCTCTCCAGCGGGGCGAGGGATCTCCCCAAGCGCACTGCCGCGCCTTTCAAGCTGAACCCTGATCTACATAACATTGTTGCCGAAAGGATTTCTTACTTAGGCAATCTGAAGTTGAGGATAATCCTCGTCTGTCTTTCCGCAGGACGCCCGCTCATGACTAGAGGTTTGAATCGCCACTGTTTCACGGCTGCAGTCGCAGCCTGGGCAAGAAGCGGTGGCCCGCTCACCACGGTCACACCCTGCACGCTGCCGTCCTGGCCGATGTGGACATCCATCGCCACCCCGCCCTGGATCCGCTGCTGCCGAGCCGCTTCGGGATAAACCGGTTCAACCCGGTGAAGCAGGCTGCCTTCTGCCACCTCCGCCGGCAGCTCCAGCACTCCCGCCAGCTCCACGCCAGACGCATTCTGCACTTCGCCTTCGCGCCCACTCGTTCCATCATTTCGATTCGTAGCGCCGAAACCTGTCTCCTCAACCGATTCCGGAGTCTGTTCCGGCGTAGGCTTCATACGGAAAACTTCTTTTCCATTCTCAAAAACCAGCAAGCTGCTCGGCGGCGATGCACTCACATGAGACCCTGTCGCGGCCGGAGACGTAGTCAAGCCCCCGGACCGCAGCGTGCCGGAGCTGCTCCCCGCAGATTGGTTTCCGGATATATCGGAAGGTGTAGCGGAAGGTGACACCGAAGCCGCGACGGGCGCCGCCGCTCCTGCATTCCCAGCCGTGAAACTCTGTGCTCCACCGGAGGAAGTGGCAACTGCGGTCGCCGTACGCGCACGCACCGTGGCTTTCCGTCCAATCAGACGCTGCGAGACCAGCACCGTCAGCAGTACGGCATATCCCAACACCGCTGCGCCCAGCGCCAACGTCATCAGATTCAGCCCTCGATAGGAGGGAGTCTTGCTCGCCGCCTGCCCCAGCGCTGCATCTACTGAATCATGTCCCATCGAATCAAATCTCCCGTCAGAACCAGAAATAAGACCCTCCGCGACCGACTGCGTGCTGTAGGAAGATTCCGCAACCGCGGACATCGTCATTGCCCCATATCCGCGCTCCAGATTCTTCAGCACTCGCTGCCATAGCGCTTCCAGCGTCCGCTCGTCGCGCTCTCCAAACGCCGACGGCCTTGTTGAAAATATCTCGAAGACGCCCACCAGATCGCCCTTCTGTAACAGAGGGACGACGATCACCGAGCGCACTCCAAGAAGCCGGCACGCCTCGATATCGGCCCGCGGATCGATCTGCGCATCCTCGCAGCGCTGCACCGTTCGCGTCTTCACGCACGCGCCCGACAGCCCCGAGGCCGTGTCCAGCCTCGCTCCCAGCCGCGGAGAGTTGCTCCCTGCGCTCGCCCGGCAAACCCACTCCCCATCGCGCCCCAGTACAATCGCCGCGCCGCTCGCCCCGGTAGTCAGGCGGGCTTGCTCCACAACCTCGTTCAACAGAATTTCCAGCGCTAGGTCCGCCGAAAGCTCCGGCGATACCCGCCCACCTCCATGCGCGGCCAGCTTCGCCATCAACTCCGCGAGATCCGATTCCCCGAACGTCCCCGCGCGCGCAGCCGCATCATTCTCTGTAGTCTTTTTGGCCGTCGCAGAAGCTGGCTTTATGGGATCAGACCCGAATATTGGATTGTGTGCCATACCGAGAGGAAATGCGATGAAAAAACTTTCTTCTGTAGCGGAGTTTCTCCCCAAACCAAGGGGTTGTCAATATGCATTCAACAGTCCCGCTCCCAGCGGCGTCATCCCGAAGGCCTATGTTTTCACCAGGGAACGACAGCCTGCCCTGAGCGCTCTCGCAACCACCACCTCACCAACCCGCTTTTCCAGCAATCCCTGTCCCAAAACGGCAGAAAACCCGCACAAAAACACCTCTCTCCAGGCATTTTGTGTCTTCTTCTTCGTGCAGAAAAATGTTAGAATTGCCTCATATTGGGTAGGTCAGAATGCTTCCCAAGCTTGTTTTCCTCCCCGTGGCTTCTCCTTGAAAACACCCGAAAACAAAGCCGTTCCAAAACCGTTAATCCAGGGAGTTTGAAACATGCGGATCGCTGTCGTTGGTTCCGGATACGTAGGATTGGTTGCTGGCGCCTGCTTTGCCGACCTTGGTCACGACGTCATTCTCGTCGACAACGATGAACGCAAATTGTTCGCCCTCACCAGCGGAGAAGTTCCCATCCACGAGAACTTTCTCCCTGAACTTTTAACCCGTCACCGCGGCCAGCGTCTTACTTTTTCCGACGATCTGCAGGAAGCCGTACGCGCCAGTTCCGTCATCTTCGTTGCCGTAGGCACTCCGCCCACCGAGCGCGGTGAGGCCGACCTCTCATACGTCGAGTCAGTCGCTCGCGAAATCACCGGCGCCATCAACGAATACAAAGTCATCGTCGAGAAGAGCACGGTCCCGGTCTATACCAGCGAGTGGGTTCGCAAGATCATTTTGCGCAACGGCGCCGATCCCGAATCCTTCGATGTCGCCTCCAACCCCGAGTTCCTGCGCGAAGGCACCGCCGTCACCGACTTTCTTTTTCCCGACCGCATCGTGATCGGCTGCGACACCCCGCGCGCCGCCGAGGTTCTCCGCCAGGTCTACGAACCGCTCACCAGCGGCAGCTATTACCAACGCGCCGACGCCATCCCCCAGCCCGACCGCGCCTCCATTCCCGCTCCCATCATTGTGACCACCACCAAGAGTGCGGAACTCATCAAGCATGCCTCCAACGCATTTCTGGCCATGAAGATTTCCTTCATCAACGCCGTCGCTTCCATCTGCGAATCCGTCGGCGCCAACGTAAACCAGGTCTGCCACGGCATCGGCACCGACTCCCGCATCGGCCCGCGCTTCCTGAATCCCGGAATCGGCTACGGTGGCTCCTGTTTCCCCAAAGATGTAATGGCGTTTCGCGCCGTCGCCCGCGAATGCGGTTACGACTTCCGCCTGCTCGATGAAGTCATGCGCATCAACGAAGACCAGCGCGAACGCTTTCTCCGCAAAGTGCGCAGCGCTCTGTGGACGCTGCGCGGCAAGCACCTCGGCGTCCTCGGCCTCGCCTTCAAAGGCGGCACCGACGACATTCGCGAATCGCCCGCGCTTTTCCTGGTGCAGGCTCTGTTGCAGGAAGGCTGCAAGATCACGGCCTACGATCCCGCGGCCATGGAACGCACCCAGGAAGCGATGAACTCGACTCTCAAATACGCCAACTCCGCCTACGAAGCGGCCAGCGGCGCCGACGCCCTGCTCATCCTCACCGAGTGGGAGGAGTTCGCCAACCTCGATCTCCCCCGCCTCAACCAGGAACTCAAATATCCCATCGTGATCGATGGCCGCAACCTGTATGATCCCGAAGTGATGGCCGCACACGGCTTCACCTACTACAGCGTGGGACGCGCCGCCTCTCATCCCGACGGCGCACCCGTCGCCGCACTGAAGAACGGGACACTCAAAAACGGGACGATGCCGGGCGCGACAATAAAGAACGGCGCCCAGAAAGCATGAGCCCACAACGCGCACTGGTCACCGGTGGCGCCGGTTTCCTGGGATCCCATCTCTGCGATGCCCTGCTCGGCGAAGGCTGGAATGTGGTTGTAGTCGACAACCTGCTCACCGGCCGCCGCCACAACTTCGCTCATCTAAGTAATGATTCGCGATTCGACTTTGTTGAAAAAGACATTTGCGAACCCTTCGACGTAGGCCATGTCGATTTCGTCTTCCACTTCGCCAGTCCCGCCAGCCCCGTCGATTACACCATCCACGGCATCCCTACGCTCAAGGTAGGATCGCTCGGAACCTTTCACGCCCTCGACGTTGCCCTCAAGTACGGCGCAAAGTATCTGGTCTCCTCCACTTCAGAATGTTACGGCGACCCGCTCGAGCATCCTCAGAAAGAAACGTATTGGGGAAACGTCAATTCCATCGGCCCGCGCTCGGTCTACGACGAAGCCAAGCGCTTCACCGAAGCGGTCACCATGGCCTACCACCGCTATCACAAGGTCGATACGCGCATCGTGCGCATCTTCAACACCTACGGCCCCCGCATGCAGCTCAACGACGGCCGTGTCGTCCCCAATTTCATGAAGCAGGCGCTGCGCGGCGAAGACCTCACCGTCTACGGCGACGGCAACCAGACTCGCAGCTTCTGCTACGTAAGCGACGAAATCGACGGCTTCCTCCGTTTATCAAAGTCCTCGGAACATCTGCCGGTAAACATCGGCAACCCGAACGAGTTCACCATCCTCGAGTGCGCGCAGCACGTAATAAAAGTGACGGGATCAAAAAGTAAAATCGCCTACGAACCGCTCCCGCAAGACGACCCCAAACAACGCCGTCCCGACATCACCAAAGCCAGGCAACTGCTAGGCTGGGAACCCAAGATCCAACTAGAAGCCGGCCTCCGCATGTCCCTGGATTATTTCCGCAAAGCCGTAGCCGAAGAAGCCACAACAGCAAAGTAACCAGCCCCTTTTGTCATTCCGAACCGGGCCAAAGGCCCGGTGAGGAACCTGCTGTTGACTTCCTGGACTAGATCACAACCGCATAAGACCGAGACCGCCGACATCACCCCACCGGAAGATCCACAACCCACCTGTGACATCCAACCTTGTGCCTACCCCCAAAGCTGCGCGATCATAGTCGAGGCAGTGACGGTCCAGAGAAACCGAATCACGCGCTCCCAAGTCTTTTGTTTTGAAGATTTTGACATCTAACTTCTTTGACATCAAGATTTTGCCACACCCTTTTTGCGAAACCCGCACTGGACAAGGATTCCAGAGGTAGAGGGGGAGGGGGGTACCCCATTCACACACCCATGCACCCGCGCCCAGCAATCGAAGATGAAAATCTATTTTCGACAGAAAATCCACAAGCACGCATGAGCTCCCGACCCCTCTAACCACCCCCGCGCCGGAACGTGATAAATTGACCATCGCTAACAAAGCAGCCAAATCCCAGTCTATTTCCCCGAACGGAGAAAAACGCTCGATGCGAAAGCCCATCCTCAGAGTCGTTACCCTAACGATTGCCGCCGCCGCGCTGCCGATGCTGATTCACGCGCAGGCAAAAGAAGAAACGTCAACCGTCAAGGTCGAAGCCACCAAGACCGATACCGCAAAGCCCGACCAGTTCAAACCCGAACAACAGGCCACCAAGGGCTCCGTCACGATAGGCGGAACGGTCGTGAATTACGACGCATATGCCGGCACGCTCATCGTCCATCCCAAGGATTGGGACGACGTCCCGCAAAACGCCGACCCCGATCCCAAAAACAGAGGCCCGGAAGCCAGCATGTTCTACGTTGCCTACATGAAAAGTGACACCAAGGGCGCCGCGCGCCCGGTCACCTTTCTCTATAACGGAGGCCCTGGTTCCTCGACCGTATGGCTTCACATGGGAGCATTCGGACCGAAGCGCGTCGTCACCGCCGATGACAGCCATACTCCGGCCGCGCCCTATTCCGTCGTCAACAATGAATACAGCCTGCTCGACGTGAGCGATCTGGTCTTTGTCGACGCGCCCGGAACCGGCTTCAGCCGCCTCAGCGGCAAGGACCGGGAAAAAGCTTTCTACGGTGTCGACCAGGATGCCGAGGCCTTTGCCGATTTCATCTCCCAGTTCCTGGCGAAATACGGACGCTGGAATTCGCCGAAGTATCTGTTTGGCGAAAGCTACGGCACCACCCGTTCTGCCGTCCTCAGCAGTATTCTGGAAACTGAACGCGACGTCGACTTCAACGGGGTGATTCTCCTATCCCAGATCTTGAATTTCTCGCTCGATTCAGATGCCCCTGAAATGAATCCCGGCGTCGATCTGGCATATCAACTCAATCTCCCCACCTACGCCGCCTCTGCCTGGTATCACAAAAAACTGCCCGATCAGCACCCCGACCTTCAAGCTCTGTTAACCGAGGTCGAGCACTTCGCCATGAACGAGTACGCTCTCGCTCTTGGCGCCGGCTCTTCCCTTCCCGCGGACCAGCGCCACGCCATCGCCGCCAAGCTTCATGAATACACCGGCCTTCCCGTTGCCTACATCGAGAAAGCCGATCTTCGTATCAATGGCGGAGAATTCGAGAAGAATCTGCAGGATGACGGCAACCTGACTACCGGCCGGCTCGACACCCGCTTCTCCGGCCCTTCCATGGATCCGCTCAGCAAGGAAGCCGACTACGATCCGCAATCGGCGGCCATCTCCTCAGCCTACGTTTCCGCCTTCAACGACTATGTACGCAAGGATCTGAAGTTCGGTGAGAACCGGGAATACAAGCCTGAAGTTGAGGTCTTCAAATGGTGGAGTTTCGCGCACAAGGCTCCCGGCGTCCCTTTCGCCTTTCCGGGCGCAACCAACGTGATGCTCGACCTCGCCGTCGCCATGAAGTACAACCCGCAGCTCAAAGTCCTTCTGAACGCCGGCTATTATGATCTTGCAACCCCGTTCTTTGAGGGCGTCTATGAAATGCAGCACCTGCCGATTCCCCTGGACTTGCAAAAGAACATTGAATTCAAGTTCTACGAATCCGGCCACATGGTCTACGCCCACGAGGCCTCTCTGAAAGCGATTCACGACAACGTAGCCGCTTTCATCCTAAAGAGCGATAACGCCAAGAAGTAAGAAGTAATGAAGACAAACAAATGGCCATCCTTTGCGGACTTTCGCTGAGGATGGCCATTCGCACTTAGCTCGGGAGAACAAACGTGGCAAATACTTCAACTCAATCCGCAGCTCCGCAATCCACCGGCATTCCGGCTGCGCCCGTTGCCTTTTTGGGCCGCGTCCTGTTCGTGCTGATCTTTCTGATGGCAGGCGTGAACCATTTTGCCAGTCAAAGCCTTGCCTACGCGGCCTCGAAAGGCGTGCCTATGGCGTCGATCGTAGTTCCGCTTTCGGGTGTGATCGCGTTTGCCGGAGGCCTCTCGATTCTGCTCGGCTACCGGGCCAAAGTCGGTGGATGGCTGATCGTGCTGTTTCTAGCTTGCGTCACTCCGATGATGCATAGGTTCTGGACCGTCGCTGATCCGACAATCCATCAGATCCAGATCGCCATGTTCATGAAGAACCTGTCAATGCTGGGCAGCGCGCTCTTTATCTCACAGGTAGGCGCCGGACCTTGGAGTCTGGATGCCCGCAGGAAGTAGAAGCTGAGAACTGAGAAACTGCCTTACTCGCTCGGCGCGGTAGCCGCCACAAAGTCAATCAACTGCTGCACCCCGCGCCGTTCATCCTTTGTGCTCACCTTGAACGAAATCCCCATCCCGTAGCCGGGATGCGAAGCCTTCACGTCCCCACTCAACCGCAACTTCAGCTCGTGCGTGCGCACCACGATCTCAACCGACGACCCCTGCGCGAACGCCAGCGGCATTTCCAGGTAGCATCCTCCTGGGCCCAGATCGCTCAGATGACAATAGTTCCGCACCGAGCTTCCCTTCTGATAAACCTCGGCTCCCAGACGGCACGCATATCGCGTCTGCCCGCGGCGATTGTCGCGCTCGGAGCGCATTCGAGATTCCGCTTCCGCGTCGTGGCCTTTCGCTTCTTGCCTCGCGCCCTGCCCGCCTTTTGCCACACCCATATCACTCGGCTGGATGGAGTGTGTCACTTCCACTGCCTCAGTTGCCGACTCCAGATTCGGAGTCTCTGCCACATTCATCTTCAACCATTCTTGCAGAACCTTGCGCGAACCTTGCGGCACATCCACAAACTGGATTCCCGCGCGACCGTTCCAGTCTTGCCAGACCACCTGGCCGGAGAGTCGCACGTTTGAAATCTGCCCGGGCAACTGAAACTGGAAATAAACCTTGCAGGTCGGCGGCAACTTCTTGCCGAAGTTCACACTCATGCCATCTTCCGCCAGATTCACCAGCGTCGCTTTCGCTCGTTCCACTCCGGCATAGTCGATGGTCGCATGCGTATGCACAGCAGCGCGGGACTTGCGGCGTTTGTCGCGATGCAGCACGGTTTGCGCTGCCCGCAGGGTGCTCAATGCCCGATCGTGGGACACAGGCTTGTACAGCACGAAGTTCACTCCCAGGGAAAACATCTCCCGGATGCTCTCCTGCCCTGCCACGACTACCACCGTGAGCGTCGAATCATTCAACCGCGAAGACCGGCTCTCGTGCAATAACGCCACCACACCCGCCTGCGTTTCACAGTCGAGAATGATTACGTCATAGCGTTCTTGCGCCAGCCTCACTGCCGCGCGCACGGCGTCCTCGCACAACTCTACTTGAATGTCGAGTTCTTTCAAGACGCGCCGCAACACTTCCACGGCTGCTTTATCCCCGCAAACTAAGAGCGATGAGAGAGTCATACCTTCATGATCCTAGGATCACTCTAGTTCGTCCGACAAGTTACCGCGGTCACGCCCAATGCCCCCGTCTTCCGAGGATGCTTGCTTAACTCCACTACCCTCAATCCGGTGACCTCAGTCACCTCTGACATTACAAAAGACCAATAGTCCTTCGTTGCACCGTGGTGCTTTGACGGTGTCTTCCCCCCTCCCTACGATGAAGACTGCCCACACCCTCAAATGGTGCGCGATCCCTGTTGCCGTGTGCAGCAGGGCATTCAGCTCTGGCAGGCAAGAGGTGGATCCGAAGGAATCGGCCGGAGCTTTACGAGACTGGATCCCCCGAGGCAAGAATTTATGGCATCGACATCCACAGCGACACCGAGAGCGAGAGCGATAAAGACTAGCGGCTTTTCCCTGATTGAGATGATGGTCGCCATGAGCATCGGCCTGATCCTCACTGGGGTAGCCGTCATGACGCTGCAGCCCACGCTCCAGCATCAGCATGTGAACGATGCTTACAACTCTACGTTAACGGCGCTGCACCGTGCTCACGACCAGGCAGCTGCCGACATGCGCGTTTACGAAGTCGCCTTCTCGCCCGCTGTCACCACCGGTCCAAGCCCGAACGGAGGCACCATTACGGTGACGCAATTTGGCGCCCTCACGCCCACTACCCTGTTCACCGCAGTCCTTCCGGCGGATGTCACTTACCACGTAGAGCCGGGCGTGCCGACCTCGAGCACCACCGCCCCAACCACACCCGATGGCTTTGGAACCGCTGCTGCAGCCTTCGATTTTGACCAGCCTCCCAGCGGAGCTGGAGGCGGCGCCACCATTTATTTTTATCCCGATGGCTCCGCCCAGGACGTCAACGGCAATATCAACAATGGTGTCGTCTACCTCGGCATGCCGGGGCAGCTCATCACTCAACGCGCAGTCTCGCTGTGGGGATACACCGGCCGCGTCCGGGGATGGCGGCTTACCCAAGTCTTGGGCGTATGGACCTGGAGTCAATCATGAAAATCAAACTTTCTTCGCGCTTGCCGAAATCGGCGAAGTCCGGCTTCTCGCTTCTCGAAGTCATGATCTCGATGTTTATTTTGACTACCGGACTGCTTGCCGTGCTGAGCGTGTTCGGTGTTGCGATCTCGGCGAACGCTTCCTCGCAGCAGGACATGATTGCCCGGCAAGTCGCGTCCGAGGCCATGGAGAGCATCTTCACCGCGCGTAACAGTTCGCAGTTGACCTTTTCGCAGATCCAAAACGTCCCGAGCGGCATCTTCGCGGCCGGCCCTCAAACGCTGATGTGCGGAGGCCCGACCTACGGAATCGTCGGGGTATCCGGCGACACCGCTTCCTGCCTCACGCAATCCGGAGCGGTCTGCCCCAACGGTGGTGTCGAGTGCCTCACCGAACCCGGACCCGATGGCATCGTGGGGACCGCGGATGACGTGATTGTGTCGCTCAACAACTACACCCGTACCATCGCGATCACGCCGCTGACCAGCACTGCGAACGATCTCGGCCCAACCCTGATTCAGGTGGTCGTCACCATCACTTACAACGCCACCAATTCCCCCGTACCGAAGACTTATACGCTGGAAGAATACATTTCGTCCTACCACTAGAGAGGAATTAGAGAGGAATTCATGCAGCACGCGCCCAATTCGACTCGTGGCTTTACCCTCATGGAACTCATGGTGGCCGCCGCCGTGGGACTTATCGTCACTGGGGGAGCCGTGACGTTGTTCACACAAGGGATGAAGGCATCCTTCGTCGCTTCGCAGAAGTCGGAGATGCAGCAGGATTTCCGCGCCGCCGTCAATCTTCTCCAACGCGATATCAGCATGGCGGGCGCAGGCGCTCTGGGCCAGCAGGGTTTGGGGGGCAACGCCGTGGCTCTGCCAACGGGAGGCACCTCCGTCAAGTCTGTATACCCTTGCACCTCGGTCAGCAACGGAGACAGCTGTACTTACATCAACGGCACCGCCGTGGCTTACCCGAATTCTCTGACCGGCACGCAAAGTCTTTATTCCATTATTCCGGGCACCGGCCTGGGAATTACGGTGAGTGGCAACGTTACTGACATCATCACAGTCGTCTACGCCGACGGAAGCCTGGCCCTGAACTGCTATGTGCCCGAGATGAATGTGGCCGCAACCGTCATGACTTTCCAGTTGCCCACACCTTTACCTTCCACCTGCATTCTGCCGAGCAACGTGGTCGCACCTCAATCTTTGATCTACAGCGCAACCAACGCTGCTGGAGACAGCTCCGCCGGCCTGCAGGTCGGCGATATGATCTTGTTTGGCACCAACGCCGCTGTCGGTGTGGTTTCAGGCGCCGCGACCTCCTGCACCCCGACCGCTGGATATTCGGCTTGCTACTCGGTTCCATTCGCCGCCGGCGATCCCGGCCACATTAATCAACCCACGGTTGCGACCGGGAGCTTGCTCGGACTCACTCCCAGTGTTGAACTGTCGTCCGATAGCCCCGTGCGTCTGGTAACCGTCACTTACTATCTCGCAATTCCTCCTTCCACTGGACTCCCCACCCTGATGCGCCTTCAGAGTGGCAGACCACCCGCTCCCGTGGCCGAAAACGTGGTCGATCTCAAGTTCACCTTTGACGAGACCAGCAACGGAATCACCTACCCCAATCAGACCACCCTCATCGCCGGCACCACGCCAGCCCAGATCACGCAGATCAACATTGCGCACCTGACCATGCGCAGCCAGATGCGTGGCCTCACCGGCTATCAGGGCTTTGATCTCCAGACTTCGATCTCAGCTCGCAACCTGACTTTCGGGCAGGAGTACCCAATCAACTGACATGGAACTCAAGGGGACGAAAAGATCTTTACTGGAATTGAGGAGAAACACGATGCCTAGCGCCAAATTCGCTTCGAAGGGATTCACGCTGATCGCATCCCTGTTGTTACTTGTACTGATGTCGGGACTCGCGTGCGCGCTGCTCATGATGGTGAACACCGAGCAGCGGGCGGGCGGCTACGACCTCAACAATACCTACACCTATCGCGCCGGCGAAGGCGCCATGGAAAAGATGACCTCCGATCTGGCCAACACTTTCGCGAGCATTCAGGCGCCGAGCAACACCAATATTTGCAATAGCGCGGTTGCCCCGACCATCGATCCATCAGTCACCTTCCCGCTCTACACCGTAGGCCCGGCCCCCGGCATACCCGTAGCGGGCGGCCCTTGCCCCCCGAACCCCAACCCCGTACCCTGGGGACAAATTCAGACTGGCACGAACGCCGGCCTCTACGCTCAACTCCTCCCTGTCGTTCTTAACGTCACCGCGCAGCGAGCCGACGGTCAGGAGACGGTTAGCTTCACGCGTACGTCCGAAGTTGCTTTGATCCCCGTATTCCAGTTCGGCATTTTCTCTGATTCCGATCTTTTCTTCGGTCAGAGTCCCAACCTCGGCTTTGCCGGCCGCGTTCACACCAACGGCGATCTCTACCTCGGAGTCGCCAATGGCGATTACCTGGTTTTTGGCGACAAGCTCAGCGCCTTCGGCAACGTCATTCGCGAACAGATGGATGACGGCATGGCGGTTGGGGGCGGCCTTGACGACGGCACCGTCCTCATTCCCAACGCGAGCAATGGCTGTAACACGCAGCTCAACGCCCTTCAAACCGGCAACCCCATTAATGCCAGCGGTACTTGCATCAACATTGCCGGCACCGCGCTCGGCGCCACCAACGGCAGCGTGGTCGGCGGTCATGGCTCCGGGCAAAACACGGGCAGCTGGGTGAACGTCTCCACCGCCACCTTGGCCAGCTACCTCATTGACGGCAACGGCGTCCCGCCCAGCGCCAACGATGGAACCAACAGCACCGGTGCCACCGATCTGACCCTCCCGTTCGTTCAGGGCACCACTTCCGCCATCCAGATCATCCGCCAACCTCCACCGGGGGAATCAACCGCCTCTTTGCTAAGCCAATCTCGCTTGGCCAATGAAGCTCAGATTCGCGTCATCCTCAGCGACACCGAGGATGGATTGCACCTCGCCAACTGGAATGGAGTACCCAGCGAGGATTACCACCTGGTCAGCGAAGTCCCGACCGTTCTCGCTGCTCTCAACCAGGGAGCAGACACCGCCACTCCCGGCTCGACCGCCAACGCGATTCAAGTGAATCCCTCGTACGCCGCCGGCAGTGGTCACTACTATTCCTTTGGCGAGAGCTGGTGTACCGGCCTCAACCTGCCTGTCGCGGCCGCCAGCAGCACTTTCGGCCCGGTTGCAACGGCGAACTACAACACCAGCTACGTCGATGCCGGCATCTTCAGCACCTATAACGGGACCAGTACTCCACTCGCCAATGGCACGCTCCCCGTGGTGCCAGGTCATGGCTGCCCCGCCACCACCAAAGCGGGCGTGATGATAGGCGACGGTAACTTTGTCATACCGCCCTACTACGGAGGCCCGGGTTACAGCAATGCAACCAACAACTGGCCCCCCAGTGTGTATCCCCAGGTTCCGCAGACGTTCCCGGCGCTCGTCACCGGAGGCGCAGCAACCTTCACCACACCGAACGGCGGCACTGGCGTCGTAAACAACGGCCTGGAGTGGCCCCTGATCAATGGCTGGTTGCTGGTCGAGTACAAGAACAACGCCGGAGTCTGGGTCGGCGTTACCAATGAATGGCTACAGATGGGTTTCGCACGCGGCGTCAATGTGCCCACACAAGCTGGGTTCAGCTGCCCCGGAATCGCAACCCCGAATGGCACGAACACATTGAAGGCTGCGAATACTGGGGCCAACCCCAACGGATGCAACTACCTTGGCGATCACAAGAATGCGATCTTATACTTTGAAGTAACCAAGGACAGCGCACTCTCAGGTTCGCCCGCGACGGGCATAGGGACGGTAGACCAGCCCCTCACCGCCAACTACTACGATTCTCCTCAATGCGGTCCTCCAACGACCGTTCTCTGCAAATCGCAGTACAACTGGTACCCGATCAACTTCTACGATGCTCGCGAGGGAGAAAACTACGACGCGCTTGCCGCTGGGAATCCCTTGTTCCCAACTTCCACCGGAACCCCCAACGGCATTATGAACGCGGTGGAGTTGGACGTGGGCAACCTGCGCAACTGGCTCCTGGGAAATACCGGCGCCACTGGGGCGCTTGTGAACTATACGGCCCAGAATGGCTATGTCCTCTATTTCTCGGACCGCCGCGGCGAGCAGTTCACCAACCCCGCTGGGGTCGGCCAAAGCCAGACTCAGTGGGGCGAATACGGTTTTGAAGATACGGTAAACTTCGCCAACATCGGCGCCAATCTCAAGCCCGATGGCAACCTCGACCCGCTCAACTACAACGGCGTCTCGCCGGAGGATGTCAACGGCAATAGCGTGCTCGATAAGTACGGCGTCTTCGGCGTAGGCGACGCTTGGGGTCCGAACACTCAGCAGGACACCGACGGCACGTTTAATCCGCCTTCGCCCTATGCCCAGCGACTTGCAAATGGCGCGGAGCGCGTCCCGCTCACCACGGTCGGCCTGGCCAACCGCGTGACCGGCGCTCGCCATGTGCTCAAACTGGTGGATGGATCGTTGGGCAACCTGCCCACCATGCCGGCCGCCAGCGGATGTACTTACTTAACCTCGGGCGTTCCCAACGGAACGGGTTGCGGCGGCTTCACCGTCGCCTCGGAGAACCCGGTTTACATTCAGGGGAACTACAACTCGAACTGCGCCGCAGCCGGCAACGCAGGCTGCACACCGTTCAACGCAACCTACGATACGACTTGGACCCCTGCCACGCCAGCCAACAACGAACCCAATCACTCGGCTGCCGCCATATTGGCCGACGCCGTCACCCTGCTCTCGACCAACTGGCAGGATTGGGGCTGCCAACCGGCCGCCGCGGCGGGCTGCAATGCCGCACTCAATACCAGCACCGGCAGCATGGTGAATCCATTCCTTCCGAGTGGAGAGGGCGCGCCTCCGGCAAATCCGCCTAGCCGGATTGCGGTCACAACTTATTACCGCACGGCTATCGCCGGCGGTAAGACGATCGCCTTCAACAACCCCGGCGGAAATCCGGACGCTTACTTCGGTTCGGACGGCGGTGTGCACAACTTCCTTCGCCAGTTGGAAGACTGGTTTGGAGTCGCGACTCAACAGCAGCTCTATTACAAGGGATCCATGGTGAGCCTCTACTGGAACACCTATGCGACGGGAACGTGGAAATGCTGCAACCTGGTCTACACGCCGCCCGATCGGCGATATGTCTTTGATCCATTGTTCACGCAGTTTCAAAACCTGCCACCCGCAACTCCGATGTTCCGCAACGTGGATAACCTGAGCTACCGTCAGAACCAGGTCGCTCGCACCAACTAACCAAAGTATCGCAAAATGGAAACCCCGGTCCGCGGACCGGGGTTTTCGTTCTTGTGACGGGTCAGTAGAGCTGGGGTTTGATTACTACACGACGACTGTCGTCCTGAGCCGTTCTTCAGGCACACTGTCATCCTGAGCGGATTCGTTCTTCAGGCGTAGCGAAGGATCTCCCACTCAACCGGCCCACGGCGTAAGCTAAGCTGGCCCACAACTCATTTTTTTATACTATTTCCCCGGCGAGTCTCTTTCTATTACAGTCACGTGGCTGGAATCGTTTGAGCCTTGCAGCCGCCAACTGTATATGACCGCTTCGCCGCCGCCCACGCCCCCAGCTCCGAATCAACCCGCCGCTCGCCAATCGCATCGGACGAACTCGGCCTGGCCACGCTCATCTTGGCTATGGCTTGCCTTCTCCCTCTGCGCTGTCACCGCCATCGCGCTGTTCTTCATCCCCGCATTCATCATCCGTCCCTTCCGTTACCAGGCGCCGCGCGCACTCTACATCGCCATTGCTCTGCGCCAGCGCGCTCCTCTGGGCACTCTGGTCGCTGGCCTCGCTTGTCTCGCGGCCGCCTGCGCGCTCTGGAGAGCGGTCGGAATCTGGCGCAAAGCGCTCCTGGTGCTGGCTCTGCTCGTCGTCACGTTCTCTGCGGTCATGGCCCGTCAAAACTATTTCGAGTGGATGTTCCATCCCATCGACGGCCCGCAATTCGTAGCGCAATCGGAGAGCAAGCTCGATCCCAAAGAAATGATTATGGCGGTCCGCTTCGGCGGCGACGCCCGCGCCTATCCCATCAGCCAGATGGCCTACCATCACGTCCTGAACGACGTGGTCGCAGGCGTTCCGATCGTCGCTACCTATTGAACGCTCTGTCACACCGGTCTGGTGTGGACGCGAAGCGTGAACGGCAGAGCGCTGCACTTTTATCTGGCAGGCATCAACAACCAGAACTTCCTCATGCGCGACCGGGAAACCGGAACCTGGTGGCAGCAGATCACCGGTCGGGCCATCTACGGCCCGCTGCAAGGCGCAACGCTCGAACTCGTGCTCAGCGATGAACTGACTTTCGGCGAGTGGAGAACAGAGTTTCCCAACGGCCAGGTATTAGCGCCCGTCGCCAAATATGTGAAGGAATACGACCCCAACTGGGAGCCTGACGTGGCCAAGCTGCCAGTAGTCATCAGCTTCCCCGGGACTGAACTGAAGTCGCGCGACGTCGTCATCGGACTCACCGTCGACGGCGCCCCCCGCGCCTACCCCTGGGAAACTTTCTGCAAACAGTCTCCGGTCGTGGATCGCGTCCACGGCACGCCGCTGCTCCTGGTCTTAGGCCCCGACGGCAAATCCTTCCGCGTCTTCGTCAGCCGCGTCGACGGCCGCGATGCCGAATTTTTTCTCCAGGGCGACGACCCAGCCGGCGCTCCTGCCGACAAGAAATCGTGGACGCTGCTCGACACACTAACCGCCAGCCAATGGAACTTCCAGGGCTGCGCCACGTCAGGGCCCGCGCAAGGAAAATGCCTCGATCGCATCCCGGCATTGAAGGATTACTGGTTCGACTGGCGCAACTACCATCCAGACACCACCATCTACAAACACTAAGGCAATCTCATGTGGTGACAATCTCATGTGGCGACGGCCCTAGTCCACCTTACAGGAATTGATCTAAACTCTTCCCCAAGACCTAACACCTAAGACCCACTAGGAGAATTAATCAGTGCCGGAAATTCACGCCATCTTTTGGGACGTTGGAGGAGTGTTGCTCTCGAACGCCTGGGATCACACTGAGCGTGCCGAAGCGCTCGAGCACTTTCATCTGGACGAAGGAGACTTTCACTCGCGACACGACATGATAGTGTCGCCGTTTGAGCGCGGCGAGATCACGCTCGACGAATATCTGGATCGCACTGTGTTCTACCGCGACCGTCCCTTTACGCGCGACGAGTTTCGCAACTACATGTTCTCGCTGTCGAAGCCCATTCCGGAAGTTCTCGCCTTCGCGCGCGCCCTCGCTGCCTCCGGCAAGTACTTCATGGGCACGATCAACAATGAGTCCCGCGAGTTGAACTTGTATCGGATCGAGAAGTACGGCTTGCGCGAAATCTTCCGGCTGTTTGTCAGCTCCTGCTTCGTCGGTCTGCGCAAACCGGAGATTGGCATTTACAGGCTGGCGATTGAGGTCACGCAGTTCAATCCGGAAGAATGCTGCTTCATCGACGACCGCGCCCCGAATCTGGAGAACGCCGCGAAACTCGGCATGCACACGATCCAGATGCAGACGCTCGAACAGTTGCGCGGGGATTTAGGAAAGTTGGGAGTGAGCATTGGCCAGTAAGCAGTGGCCAGTGATCGGTGGCCAGTGGCCAGTCTTGTGCTTTTACTGGCCACTGATCACTGGCCACTGACCACTAGCTTCTACGCGGCTGTGGCTTGGCTGACGGAGTTGATGATTTGGGGACGTCGGACTCTGCGGTTGAAAGTGTCAAATCGCTGGACCAGCACTCCGAAACCAGCTTCCAGTCTCCGCTGGCTTGCTTCGCAAAGACCCAGAGATATTTGCCGCGCTCTTCGCGGCGTTTGCCGGCCGTTCCCGGAACCAGCGCGCTATAGCGTCCCACTTCGTGAGCCAGATCTCCCAGCACTTCCACGCGCATAGGCTCGACCGAAACTTCTCCCAAGCCGGCTTCGAGCGAAGCGAAGAAGAACTCGCGTACCGCGACGGCGCCGCGAATCGCAGGAAGATTCGAGCGCAGCACCAGCGCGTCGGGAGCATAGAGGTCCATGAGTTCATCGAGTTGGCGGGTGTTGCAGGCCAAAACCCATTCCTGGGTGAGACGGCGGACGGCAGCCTCGCTGCGGCTCATGGGTTCACCCTTGGCGGCCGCGGCAATTCTCATCCGGTCGGCTTCCCGCGCGCTCTCAGGAGCGTTGGGGCGAGGCGCGGGTGCGGCATCGTGTGCCTGTCCACCCTGGAAATAGTGGTGATGGTAGTGATGGTGATAGTGATGCGCGCCGGCGGGATTGCCGGGCTGCGGATGCACCTCATCCCGAGCTCCAGAATGCAGCGCTCCCGGCGCTGGTGGCGGAGTTTGGGGCAGACGCAAATCGTCGTAGTCGAGTGTGGGAAAAGCAGAGGGCGATGCGGCGTCTGGCGATGGCGCGGCTTCCAGGGGAAGTCCGCAACTGCCGCAGAACTTGTTGCCTTTGCGGTTGTGATGTCCACAGGCGCGACAGGGATGATGAGAATCGGAAGTGGTTTCGAGTGCCGCGTCTTCGGCGACGGTTTGAGAATCCGCTTCCATGGTGAGACGCTGCATGGCTTGGAGAGCCGCGGCAATGGCTTCCTGATTGGGCTTGGGACGCCGCATCTCGGGATAGAGTCGCTGATAGATCTCGCCGAGAGCGGGATTGTGCGGCCCGATCACCGGCATCGCGTCATCGGAATCCTGCGATGGCGCTGACCCGGATGGTTTGTTGAGTTTCTTTTCCCTATCCACGATTCAAACCGTTGATGGCGTCATTTTAGCTCAAGCGGGTCAACCCGCGTTGGGGGGAATCTCAACGGCGGGAAAACTCGATCTTCCCCTCTGTTTCGGTCGGAACGCCGTTGCAGGTTGCAGGGCGATATCGCCAGGCGCGAACGGTTTGCAGAACGTTGCGGTCACCCGCGAGGCCGACACTTTGCAGAATCAGGGGGCTATGCACGCGGCCGTCGGCGCCGATGATGAAACTGACTTTGACCTTGAGTCCGGCTTCGGTCGGAACCAGCAGAGGATCGGGTGTGGTCAGAGCCTCAGGCGGCCGAGTGTCTGAGCAGCGCGCGCGGGCGCTCACGTGCGGGATGTCGCTGAATTCGGCGGCGCGAGAGAGAGTCTTGAAGACCTGGTGTTCGCGCGCGGTTAAGACTGCCTGGCCCGGACGCGAATCCGGAACCTGCACCGAAGCCGCAGTGGATATGGGAACTGCGAGGACCAGAGACAAAAGCCAGATGCGAAGCATTAGGAACCCTTTCAGTCGAAACGAGGGCGCTGATTGTTGCTACTTTACCGGCACGTCTGGGGCCAGGGCTGGAGCGATTTAAGTATCTTGTTATCAATCGATTGCGGGTGATCCAGGGACTTTCTGTGATCCTTGTGTGAAGGCGATTGCATATGTCATGCCGAGGTGGGTTGCTAAAGCCCGACACAACCCGGTGGCTAGAATTATCGTTTCGGCGAGTGCAAGGTCAACAAAGTGATTTCGGGAGGACAATTCAGGCGCATCGGAACCCCGACGGTGCCCAGGCCGGCGCTGGTGTAGAGCGTGAGCGGACCTATCTGGTAGGTGCCCCAGACATATTTCTTACCCAGGGCTGGAAGGTAAAGCGGCGGGAGCAGTGGAATTCTGACCTGACCTCCGTGAGAGTGTCCCGAAAGCTGCAGGTCGATTGGAAAATGCGAGGCTTCATCGGCGAAGTCGGGTTCATGCGCAAGCAGAATAACGGATTCGCTGGCGGGAACGCGGCGCAGCGCCTGGGTGAGGTCGGCGGTGTCGCTGAGAACGTCATTCACGCCGGCCAGCCAAAAGCGCGCGCCGTCTCGCTCGATTGGCTCCGACTGGTTCGCCAGAACCTGAATGTTCTCGGCCTGGAGCGCGCGGGTCACGTGTTCGGGGTCGGTGGCGTCGTCGTGGTTTCCGAGGATGGCCCAGAGGCCGTGAGGGGCAGTGATCTGGCGCAGGAGACGGGCACAGGGTTCGGCTGCGAACGCTGCTCTTCCTGCGTCACCGAAAACTGGGAAAGTGACAAAATCCCCAGCAAGTACGACCAGATCGGGATGAAGGGCGTTCACCATTGGAATGGCGGCGAGCAGGGGATGGATCGAGAAATAAGGGTCGTAGTGGAAATCGCTGATGAGGGCGACGGTGAAACCATCAAGTCGCAGCGGCCAGCGCGGCAGCAGAAAGTCCCGGCGCACAACGCGAGGACGATTCGGCGCGAGGAAGACGGCATCGCCGGCGATCGCAACTGTGCCGGCGGCTGCGGCGCGGCGAAGAAACTGGCGTCTTGTCGTGGGAATAAGAGGCAAACGAAAATCACTCTGCAGGCATTGAAGGCATGCGCATGCGTACTTTTAGGATAACCGAATGGAGGGATCTCGTGCAGCGTGGGTTGCGCTGCGCCGCGACCGCGAATCAGAAATTGAAAGTCGCGAACAGGTCGATGCGTCGGATGGCCGCACCATTGGAGAAAGGTCCATTCTCGGCAACCCCGTTCGGCGTGTCAAAAAACCGCGAACCTAGAATGCCGCTGGGGTTCCCGAAGTTGACTTTGTTCAAAGTGTTGCGGGCTGAGACGCCGAAGCTGAGATTGTAGCGACGATCAGAGCCGCCGCCCGCCAATCCGCCGGGTCCACCACCACCGCCGAAAAGAGGACCGCGCGGACCACCACCACGACCACCACCGCCGCCCGCTGGGCCGCCTCCTGGATTGCCGCTGGGGCGGGTCGTCTTGGGGCCGAAACCAAATGTCTTAGTAAGCCGCAGATTCACAGTGGAGTGAGCCGGGCCCTGGGCGGAGTTGATCGGAACAATTTTTTCGCCGGCCGTGGGTACTGAGTCGAAGGTTCCGAGCGGCGTGCAATAGACGGTCGAAGGAGGTGTGTTTACGCTGGTGGGACACGTCGCCGTGGAAACAAGTCCCGGACGATCGTTGAAGATGGAGTCGTTGTTGAGGTCGTTGGTGGTCGTGATGTTGAAAGGGGAACCGGACCAGGCAACGATGAACGGGCTAAGCCGGAAGTTGAAGGGAAGGCCAACCGATCCGCCTAAGAAGAAACGATTCCGGTAATCAAAGGACGCGCGGCCATAGTCAGCGCTGATGTCGTAAGAATTCGAGGGGAAGCTGGAAACACCGGACGTGTCGCTGTTGGCATAGTTGAGCACATAGTAGCCAAAGAGCTGCACCTTCGATCCGATCCGCACGTTGGTGTTCGCCGTCAACTGACTTTGCCGGAAGACGGCTTCGGAAACATATTGGTAGAGATTGAGATTGCCCAGGGGCGGCGTTTGGCAGGGATTGCAGGGAGTTCCGGGAAAAGGAGCGTTGGCGTTGATGGTGAGCAACTGGTCAAAACCGCGGGAGTTCAGGTAGGTGAGGTTTAAAGTTGCGGACTTGGTGAGTTGCCGCTCCACACTGATGGCCGATTGCAGCAGGTAAGGCGCGTGCACGCGGGGGTTGATCTGGTAGATCGTGGGCGTGGAGGCAACGGCCGCGCCGGTGCAGGAAGTAATGGCGGTCAGGCTCGGGCACTGCGGATTGTTAATAACGAACTGTTCCTGGGTGATGCCGTTCAGGCGCTCTGCCTCCAGGATCTGCGCCTCCTGAAAACGGTCATAGAAAATTCCGAAGCCGCCGCGCAGAACGAACTTGGGCGGAGCGCTTTTGCCTCCCACTCCCCAGGCAAACCCCAGGCGCGGCGCCCAATCGTCGTGATCCTGAATGCCGGTCTGAGTTTCGAACCGCAAACCGTAGCTTAGAGTGATGTTGGGGCGAACCTTCCAATCATCCTGGTAGTAAAGTCCAGCGTCGAAATTTCCCACCACCAGGGGCGGACTACCGACCGTGTAGGTGAGCTGGGTTGCGATGGGCGTGGTCGCGTTTCCGCTGTTTTGAACCGCGTATTCGTAAGAAACGGGGCAAGGAACCTCCCCGGCAGTGGGCACGCAAGGGGTCTGCTGTGCGGGGGTCAGCAACGAAGAGAATGTAAATTCGCCGTTGAATCCAGAGGTAGAGCTGTTTGCGTCCCGAACGCCGCGCAGCCGGGCTCCGAACTTGACCGTGTGACTTCCGTGAATGATGGAAGTGTAGTTCTGCAGTTCGTAATGGTCCTGATGGTCAAGAATGTTGCCCTGGTTGTTGCCCCCGCCGCCGAACGAACCCAGAACGTTGAGCGTGGGTTGGCTGGTCAGCGCGGATTGAGTAGAGAGGTCGCGCAGGTACTGGAAGCGTGTTTCATTCACAACCTTTGCGCCAATGACCTGGGTGTCGCTGATTTGCAGAGTGTGCTCGGTGCTGCCGGAGTTGTAGCCCTGAGACTCCAGGGTGAATTGGCCGACGCCTTCGTTATCCTCGATATCGCGGTAGAACTGATATCGCGCGGTCAGGGTATTGTTCTTGCTGAGAGCGTAGTCGAGCCGTGGGGTGATGTTGGTGCGATGCCTGGGAAAAGGTATCGCCTGGATGATTGGTGTCTCTGTGAAAGTGGCCGGATCAAGGATTTCAGCATTCACTTCGTTGAGGTCGTTGATATTCCGGCGCTGGGCGTCGAGAAAAAAGGATGCCTTCTTGTTGAGCGGTCCGCCGACATTGGCGGTGATCAAAGTGGAATCGTAACCGGGCTGATCGGCGCCACCGAACGGGTTGGGGGAGTTGAAGGCGGAATCATTGCCGTCGATCATGAACTGGCCATGATATTTGTCGGTGCCGGGTTTGGTGAAGACTTCGATGCGGCCGTAGCCGAGCTTGTCGTATTCGGCGGAGAACGGATTCGAGTTGATGCGAATCTCACGGATCGACTCTTTGGGAGGAAGCTGGCCCGCGGTAAAACCATCGATGTAAAGCTGCCCGCCGTTTGGCCCGGCGGAAGGACCGGCCAGGGCCTGCAAGTCAGTAAGTAATTCGTCGGGATCATCGGGCAGCGCTTCGAGTTCCTTGCCCGAGATCGTGATGGCCCCGGCGTTGTTTTCCGGATTGACGTCGACGGTGGGAGCGGTATCGGAGACTTGAATTTTCTGCTGCTCGACTTCGATGGCCATGGCGACGTTGAGGCGCAACGGCTGATCCGCGATGACCACGTTGTCGTTCTCGTAGACGGAGAAGCCCTGGGCGACGACGGTCAGAGTGTACTGGCCCGGGGCCAGCCCTTTAAATTCGTACAAGCCCTGGCCGTTGGCTGGCGTGGTGATGGGTGAGGACGAAACGGCCGCTGGCGTCAGGACAACATTGGCGTTGGCGATGGCGGCGCCGGAAGGGTCGGTTACCTGGCCTCGCAGAGTGCCGGCGGCTGCCGGGGTTACGGCGGTCTGGGCTGAGTTGGTCTGGGTTGAGTTGGTCTGAGTTGTTGTGGTCTGCGGCGCGGCGGCTTGCATTGCTGCAGTCTGGGTCGCGCCGAGGCTTGCACACACTTCCAGCGATAAAAAGATGAGTGCTAGAAAAAGGTATTTCCGAACCGTCATTCCGTTATTCCATTCCGCTAAGAGTCTTCGCTAGAAGTTAAGTGCAGCGTTCGGTTGCGGCAGAAATAAAAGCTATGGACCGCCCGCGTCGCCTGAGGGCGCGCTCATGCTCCAAGGGGTAAGCAAGGCGGCGCTGCTGGCGCTGGGTGCAGCCTGTAAAATCGGGTCCACGCCGCTCACCAAGGTGATGACCGTCCCTACGCCTGCGGTGCCCTCGGTCGAGAGAATGATGACGGCATCGCCCTTATGCAGATCGGTGAGCGCGGCCGCCGGCGCGCGGCTGAGCATGCGCTGAACATCTGGCGGACCACCCGGGCGCGCAGTGCCGCCGTTTCCTCCCGCTGTGCCTCCCGCAGTCGTGCCAGCGGGAGAGGAGGCTGGATTCGCAGTTTGACCGTTCGCCTTCGTCATGGAAGCGGAACCAGATTCGCCGCCGGTAGCTGCACCGGCAGCCACTGCCTTTAAGCGCGTGGCAATCATCTGCGCCATCTCCGGAGGCAGATGTCGTAGCTGAGAGTCGGGTGTGACCTTGATAACCACCGTTTTCTTCGACAACAGATCGAGAACGCTCAGGGTTGATGAACTTGCATCGACGGACTCGATGGTGCCGGCGATGCCGGGAAATGATCCGGAAACAATTTCTTCGGCGGTAAGTTGGCTGCCATCGGCGCTGCGATCACCCCGCGCCCGCACCTGATCTCCCGGATGAATTTGTTGAAGAGTGCCCGGTTTGGCGTCGTCGAATTTAACGGACTCGGGAGCATAGCGGCGAATCACGGTGGTCGCAGTGGCGTGAATGATGACGTCTTTATTGCGCACGGAGATCGTGACAGTTCCAGCCGCCGGATCCACAGCTTTAGCGAGGCCATCCACGCCGCGCTTCTGCCAGTCCTGCAAATCCTGCTGATGCCGGGCTTCGAGATCGGAGTGCTTCATCACGACCACGGTAGAAGCTGTGAGCGACAGGTTATCGTCAGAGGCTTTGCCTGCGACCAGAACGCGGTCGCCGACCTGGAGATCCTGAAGCTGGATGGGCGTGGCATTCTTCAGGTCCTTTTCGCCGGGAGCGATGCGAAGAATGCGGGTTGTTGGCTGCAGCGTGACGCTGAGGTCGGGACCAGAATCCTGGGTAAGCGTGATCGCTGTGCCGTTGATTGTCTTGATGGCCCCGATGCGCCGGTTGGCGTTGGTTGTGGCAGGAGCCTGTTGGGCTTGACCGCCGGCAGGCGCGGCATACGAGGACGCGGCATACGACGGAACCAGGCAGAGGCTGGCCGCGCTTGCGGTGCAGAATGCAATCGTTAAAACTCGGTTGGCAGTTGCGTTCATACGCCTCTTAACTCGTTCCTATGCCCATTAACTAATGTACATTGCGGGTCGCACAAAACCGCAGGATTTACAAAGTTTTACCTCGAAGTTTTGTCCCCAAGATTAACAACGTATTAGACGCGCGAGGCAGGGACGGGAAAGCCGGTATAGGGCCAAACATTCCGAGAATTGAGATGCGACTTATTCGGCGATAAGGAGATTCTCAGCGAAAGGCCATTGCTCATCGATCCACTGCGCCTGGCAGCGGAAACCGGCACTCTGAGCCATGGAAAACGCTTCGTCCGGCGTGTATTTGTGGCTGCTTTCGGTCCAGATGGTTTCACCCTCAAGAAGATCGACGGTAAGCTCGGCGGCGGGAATATTCACGGTCTGGCGGCACATGGACTGCAGATGCATCTCGACGCTGCGGTCCTGGTGATTGATTCTGGCAACATGTTCGAACTGTCCGAGATCGAAATCAGCGTCCAGTTCGCGGTTGATGCGGACCAGCAGGTTCAGATTGAAGGCAGCGGTCACTCCCAGTTCGTCGTCGTAGGCATGCAGGAGTTGAGCGCTGGATTTTTCCAAATCTGTTCCGAGAAGAAGGGAGTCTCCGGGCTGAAGGATGCGACGAACTTCGGACAGGAAACGAATGCCGGCGGGGCGATGGAAGTTTCCGATGGTGCTTCCCAGGAACAATACGAGTAGATGATGGCCGGTCGCGCGCTGCGCGGCCACTTCGAGCAATCCGTCGAGGTATTCACGTTCGAAACCCAGGATGCTGATGGACTCGATGTCACTGAGCTCGCGCTCGCACATGGCGAGTGCGGACGGGGAAATCTCGATGGGATAGTAAGCAGTGCGCTGGCGGCGGCAAAGAGCTTCGAGTATGTGGCGAGTCTTGCGGCCGCTGCCGCTGCCGAGTTCGGCGACGGAAACGGGAGTCGCGAGCCGCTCGACGATGTCATGACTGTGCCGCCGCAGCAGGCGTTCATCGGCGCGAGTGAGACCGTACTCGGGGAGATGGCTGATGACTTCGAACAAGGCGGAGCCTACGTCATCGTATAAGTACTTCGACAGCAATTCTTTTTGGCCCGGCTTGGTGAGCCCGGCGCGCACGTCGGCTGCGAATTCATAGCTTGTATTCGGAGTGATAGTTTGAGTCAGCATTTTGGCAACTCCCTGTTGGCCGGCAGCGGCCTGAGCAGCTTGGTGACGTCAGTGGCTTACGCAGCGAAATCCGGTGTAAATGAATTGGTAGTGCGCCTGGAACCAGTTGCGGAACGTGGGGCGCAACATGCATGCCGCAGTGCGCGCCGATCCGCCTTTCATGACGAAGTGCTTGCCATCAAAGAAGTCGGCAGAATAGCCGCGATAGAACGAAAACGGCTCGAAGCCGGGGAACGGAGCGAACTGGGTGGAAGTCCACTCCCAACCGTTGCCCAACATGCCATAAACACTGAAAGCGCTCTGGCTCTGGGGAATCGCGTTCACTGGCACTGGACTCCAACGGACGAAATCGGAGTTGCCGAAGTGCTCCGCAGGTTCGGCCGCTTCCCGTGCCCCTTCGCTTGCAGCGCGCTGCCACTCGGCTTCGGTGGGCAACGACTTCCCCGCCCAGCGGGCGTAGGCTTTTGCCTCCGCCTGACTCACATAGACCGGCCAATCAAGCGGAAGCGGGACGTCTTCAAACATCGTGCGATAGAGCCATTGCTCGCCCTGGCGCTTCCAGAAAGCTGGATGAGAAATTCCCTGACGGGACTTCCAATCCCAGTCTTCGTTCCTGCCAGCGTGATTACTGCTGGTGTGATCGTCACCATCGCCCCAAAGAGCGCGGGTTTCATAGCCACCTGCAGTGATGAACTCGAGATATTGGCGGTTCGTTACCTTGTACTGATCGATCGAGAACGACGGGACATCGACGTCGTGAGCTTCGTACTCGTTATCCCATCCAAACGATTCGCTGTGACGCGGAAGGCCTAGAGTTACGACGCCGGCGGGGATATCGATGCTGCGATGAACGACGGCAGGAGTCACAATGCTCAGCGATTCTGTTAGCGGCCTTTTGCGATCGAGCGGCAGCTGATGCAGCATATAGGCGAGCGTTTCGGCGTGCATGAGGCGGTGCTCAATGGCTACGTTGAGCAGAGTGGTGAGTGGAAAGCCATCTCCAGTGGAAAGATCGGAATCGAGAAGTGCGTGAGCTAGTTTTTCGTCCAGAACGGCGCGGACTTTCTGGACGTAGTCTTGTACGGCGGCGATGGAAGGCCAATCCGAAGGCTGATCGGTGGGTAATCCGCCGCCGACGGGATCGATGCCGAAGGCAAACAGGCGGTCAAACTCGGGATGAAAAGGTTTCAGCTCGAAAACGCGCTGGTGGAACAGATTCCAATCGAAGGCTTCAAGGTGTCCGATATAAAAGATGATGCGGTGACGCTCAGCAATCGGACGTTCGTAGAGAGAATCAGGCTGGACCACAGCGAACAGATCATCCGTACGTTGACGGGAATCTGCGAGTCGCTCGATCAGAGTATGTCCGATGGCGGAGTCGTGCTGCGTGGCTAGCATTCAGATCTCCTAATCGAGCAATGGTAAGGAAGCGAGCCAAACGCGCTCCTTCCAGACCAGAGCACGGATTCTATGCCCGGCACAGCCGAGTTACCATAGGGTAATGTCCCTATCGGTATTTCACCTCGACGCCTTCACTGCCAAGCCTTTCACGGGCAACCCGGCTGCAGTGTGTCCGCTCGCACAGTGGTTGGATGACGCACTGCTGCAGTCGGCTTCAGCAGAAAATAATCTTTCAGACACGGCTTTCTTCGTGCATCGCGGGGATTACTACGAGTTGCGCTGGTTCACGCCTCGTTGCGAAGTGAAGCTGTGTGGCCATGCGACGTTGGCATCTGCCTGGGTGATCCTGCAGATTCTTGAGCCGGAGAGCAGTTCGGTGCGCTTTGAAACGCGTTCCAGTGGGGCGCTCACGGCTTATCGGGACGGCGATTTGCTGGCTATGGATTTCCCTTTATTAGAACCTTGGGCCTGCCCGGAACCGCTGCCCGCGTTGATCGAGGGCCTAGGAAAAGCTCCTGCGACCGTTGTACAAATCAAAGACATCTACTTCGCGGTATATGCGCGCGAGGAAGAAGTGAGAGCCCTGCGTCCTGACTTTCGGTTGCTCGAGAAACTTCATCCTGCGGCGCTCGGGGTCACGGCTCCGGGAGAAGATTCGGATTTTGTGTCGCGCTATTTTGCGCCGAGCTACGGCGTTCCGGAAGATCCGGTGACCGGATCGGCTCACTGCTCATTGGCACCTTATTGGGCTCGGCGGCTGGGCAAGACCAGCTTGTATGCGCGTCAGGTTTCGGAGCGCGGCGGGGAGCTGTGGTGCGAGGTTAAAGGGGAACGTGTGATTCTTAAGGGGAACGCGGTGCTGACGTTGCGGGGCGAGTTGCTGATCTGAGGTATTCTCAGAAAGCCGGCCCGGGACGCCTCGCTTCGCTTGGCGGGACGGCCGAGGCGGCCGTCCCCACATAAATACGACTAACCTAGCGAACTAATCCCTTACTGCGGAGGAATTCGTGGGCTACGTCCTTCACGTCGCGGTGCTGGCCGTCTAGCGCGTAATTCAGTTGCTGCATCTCCTGATCGGAAATCTTGCCGGCTAACTCGGCAATCGCCTGGGCAACTTCGGGATGCTGCTGCTCAGTTTGCTGACGCACGACAGCGACCGCTTCGTAGGGAGGAAAATAGTGGCGATCGTCTTCCAGAACGAAGAGATCGAGCGCGGGAATCAACCCGTCGGTAGCGTTGCCGGCAGCCATGTCGATCTGATGTTCTTTTAGTGCTGGGGCGAGCAAGCCCAGGTCCATGATGCGCGGCGGCGCGGCGAAGTGCAGACCGTAGGCGGCGGCCAGTCCCGGGTACCCGTCGGGACGCTCCATGAACTCGTAGCCGAATCCGGCGCGCCATTGAGGAGCGAACGCGACCGCCTGGGACAAGGTTTTGAGATGGAGGCGGCGCGCGTCTTCTCCGCGAATCTCCATCGCAAAGGTGTCATTGAAACCGAAGGGCGGACCTAATGTGAGGCCGAGGCGCGCTTCGTATTCACGCTTGACCCGCTGATAGACCTCCGACTTATCGCCACCAACTTTCTGCTTGAGGATTGCAGTCAAGGCCGTGCCGGTGTATTCGGGATAGAGGTCGATGCGACCGGCCAGCAGCGCCTGCTGGCAGATATAAGTTCCCGCGAGATAGAAGCGGCGCTCCACTTTCAATTGGGTGTGCGCTTCAATCTGTTGGGCCAGGAGTTCGCCCAGCATCAGCGACTCGGTAAAGTTTTTGGAGCCGACTACGACGCGATCGGAATGCGAAGATGCACAAGAGCACAACAACAACGTTGCGAGAATCAGGCTGAGCGAACCCCAGCTGACCGAACTCCAGCGCTGCGCTTGGGAAACGCCGCAATGCCCTTCGTGCCGATCGCGTTTCATTGTGGGCGCAAACGCCTCTCCAGCCAGCCCAGGCCGAAGTCTGCCGACAGCGCCAGAACTGCGGCGGGAATGGCTCCGGCCAGAATGAGCTGATTGTTGACCATGGCGAGACCGCGAAAGATGAACTCACCCAGGCCTCCTGCGCCAATCGCGGCAGCGATGGTGGCGAGTCCAACGGAGACGACGACCGCCACGCGGATGCCGGAGAGAATCACGCTTGAGGCAAGAGGCAGCTCGACCTGAAACAAGAGCTGGCTGGTGGTGAGGCCCATGCCGCGACCGGCTTCGACCACGGCCGGATCGACGCCGCGGATTCCGGTGTAGGTGTTGCGAATCACGGGCAGCAGAGCGTAGAGGGTGAGCGCCAAAATCGCCAGTCGATCGGCACGATCGCCGAGCCACGGCACCGGCAGCAAGAACCCGAAGAGGGCGAGACTGGGAATCGTCTGAATGATGTTCGCGGTTCCCAGCACCGGCTTATTCCATACGGGCCAGTGCGCGCTCAGGATGCCTAACGGTATGCCAACCAGCACCGCGAGCAGCGTGGAGCTTCCCACCAGCCAGAGATGCTCGAGCGTGAGTTCCAGAACCTGGTCGTGGTTTTGCAAGAGGAAGTGAAAGAAGTTCATAAGGCGCCTCGATTTGTTGCGGAGTCCAGGCCATCTCTGAAAGCGCGCACATAGGCGGCGGCCAAGGGTTCGCGGGATCGCAGAAAATCCTCCGGGGGAAGAATCGTGACCAGCCGGCCGGCTTCCATGAGCGCGATGCGCGAAGCCAGCCGCAACGCTTCCCGAAGGTCGTGGGTAACGAAGACCACTGTCTTATTCAGCCGCAGCTGAAGCGAGAGAAACTCGCGCTGCAGCTGGTCGCGAGTGAGCGCATCGAGCGCGCCGAAGGGCTCGTCCATTAAGAGGATTGCGGGATCGGCGGCCAGCGCCCGAGCCACTCCCACGCGCTGCCGCTGCCCGCCGGAAAGTTGTTGCGGATAACGCGAAGCCATTTGCGCCTCGAGGCCGACCATCTGCAACAGCTCCTCGACACGCTGATGTATCCGATCGGCCGGCCAGCCTTCGATTCGGGGGACGAGGCCGATGTTTCGTTCCACGGTGAAATGGGGGAACAGGCCCACATCCTGAATCACGTAGCCGATGCTGCGACGCAAGCGAATGACGTCGGTTGCGGCAGTGGACACGCCATTCACGCGCACGTCCCCGCCAGTCGGGGTCAACAGCCGATTGACTAGTTTCAGCGTAGTAGTTTTCCCGGAACCACTCCGTCCCAGCAAGACCAGAGTCTCGCCGCGCTGCACCTGCAGATTCAACGCCGAGAGCAACTGCCGGCCAGTGGGCAGAGCATAGGCCACGTTGTGGAATTCAATCACGGGATCGCTGATGGAGGTTTGTTCCATGTTCAGTTAAGTCTGGCCCGGTTAAGTCTGGCTCGGTTAAGCCGTGTCCGGTTCAATCATGTCCTGTTAAAACCAACTTCCGCACCGTGCTCTGTCGAAGCGGGTTCGCCAAGCATACCGGAGTTCGCTCGCCGGGCGCAGCAAAAGCATGCGCTCACACTCCGGCCAATCGGCCCCTTAGTTACTGCGGGCGACGGGCATCCAGAGAGCCAATAGACGATCCGGCCCGCTGCCGCTAGGATTCTTCTCAGACGTGCGGGAATTGCTCTTCGCTATGAGTGTGTCTGCGTTACGCAAATCTGTTTGCTGGATGATGGTAGTCCTGTGCCCGATTTCGCTTGCTGCGGCGGACACGGGCTCTGCCGTATTGCATAGCGAGGGCGGGGTGTCGGTTAACGGCCTCGAGGTTGGAGGGTCCACGGTTGTTTTTCCCGGAGACGTGCTGGAGACGAAACCAGGTTTTGTCGCCAATATTGACGCCGAGGGCTCGTCCATATTGATTCAGGCGGAATCAGTGGTGAAGTTCCAGGGCACGTTCCTGAGCCTGGAGCACGGAAGCGTGTCCGTGGGGACTTCGACCTCGATGAGCGTGCGTGTGAACTGCCTCAAGGTTGAGCCTGTCTCCAGCGAACGAACCCAATATGAAGTGGCCGACGTCAGCGGCGCGGTACAAGTCGCGGCGCGCAAGAGCGATGTAAATATTACGGCGGGAGGGGTTCTGCAAAAAGCACATCCGCAGGGCGGCTCCGGTGTATCCACTGTCGTACACGAGGGACAGCAAACGACTCGTGACGAATCGAACACCTGCGGAGCCGCACCTCGACCCGAAGGCGCCAGCAACGGGCTCAATACAAAATGGATTGAGATTGGCGGCGGCATAGGTGGTGGAGTTCTGGTGCTCTGCCTGCTCCTCTGCAGAGGCTCGGCGCCCAGCAACGTGAGCCCTTCGCAACCATAGTTACCCGGCCATAACCCCAGCTTTGTGAAATTCTTGAGGCTTTGGTTGCGAATTTTCGGCTCCTCTTTGGTCATCTCGCGATCGGCAAAAGCTGAGCAGGATCTACGAATGGGGCGTATACTGAAGGTCTTGACCTCGAAGACACCCTGAACAGCACGTTGCGCCTTCGCGATTGAGAAATTCCCTGAAAGGCGAATGACGTGTCGAACCTGAGCGCCTCTAAAAGCAAGTTCGTTCAATCCCAAGACACCGACTTGAAGGAATGGCCGCGCCGGGTGGCCGAATTCGGGTGGCCGAATTGACGATTCGCTGGTAAGCGGGAACGTGTAAAAGAAACATTATTCAGCCCACACAAGGCAGGAGATAAGCATGTCCGGAGTCAACGGCGACAAAGCCAGATTCAACCGGCGGCGCAGGCAAAAGATCAGCCGCCGCCAGAGCAATGAAAAGATGTTGAAGGCCCTGGCCGAGAAAAACCTGGTTGCGCCGCCGAAGCCAGCCAATCTCAAGGAGAAAGTGGCATGACCACGTCCGTCGTTGCATTGCCGCCTTCGACTCCGGAAGTCACTCCAGCCAAGAAGAAGCGCGTGCTCCTGCTGGATACTTCGCAGACGAAGCGCGACTTGCGGGCTGATGTGATGAGACAGCTGGGTATCGAAGTGGATTGCGCGGCCGATGTGCTCGAGGCGCGATGCTGGTGGCGAGCCGATTTATACAATCTGGTGCTGATCAGCGCGGCCGTGGAAATCGACAGCCGGGACAAGTTCTGCACTGATATTCGGGGAGCGATCCCCCCGCAGAGGATTGCCTTTTTCGTCGGCGGCCCTGAGTATCTTGCGGCGGCACCGCATTCTGACGAAGCGCCAGTAGAGGCAGGCGTCCTCGACAAGGCGATGGTCGCCGCGTTGCTGGCGCAAGGTTCGCACAATTCATTGCAGCAGCAGCGATGGGGAATCCTTGAAGCCTGCAGAAAAATCTCGAGTGTGCGCTCGGTCAGCGAAGCTCGTTCGCGCGCGATACGGGAAACACCCAGACCCTCGCGGTGGGCAGAAGCAATCGAGCAGCATTCCGCGCCCGAAATCATCCAACCTCAAGCGTTATTCACAACCGCTCCAGCAGCAACGGAAAGAGAAGAACTCCTATGAAGAATCTTTATGTCGGCAATTTACCTCACAGCACCACCGAACCGGAACTGCGCGGCTTGTTTGAGGCGCATGGCGCGGTCGAACGTGTCAGCATCGTGACGGATCGCGAAACCGGCCGCGCCCGTGGCTTCGCCTTTGTCGAGATGACCAACCCTGCCGAAGCCGACAAGGCAGTTGCCGCACTGAATGGAACTGAACTGGGCGGCCGTGCGCTGAAGATCAATGAAGCAAAGCCGAAGACGGATTCACCACGCGGTGGTGGTGGAGGACAGCGTTTTGGGGGCGGCGGAGGCGGCGGTCGCGACGACTATCAGGGCCACGCACGCCAGCCGCGGGAACCCCGCTGGTAGCGGCGCGCCGGGGATTAAGTTGCCGTTGTCTGAACTTCACCAAAATGCAAAGCGCCAGCCGCTATTGCCAAAATTGACGATTGGAGATTGGGTATGCCAGGAAGAGGTCGATCGAGCTTTACCAAACGCCAGAAAGAACATACGCGGCAGCAAAAACAACGAGACAAGGCCGAACGCCGCATCCAGCGTAAAGATGAACCAGCGGGCACGCCTGGTGATTCCAGCGAACTGGACTTGGACGAATTACAAAGACACGCTGCCGAGCAGGCCGCACTTTTTCAAATGGGAGACGACGACCGCGACATTTCCAGCCTTCCCCGCGAACGGCTTCCAGAAAAAACCGAACCGTAACTACAAATAGATCATCTGAAGACATTAAGGCCCGCCTATTGGCGGGCCTTTGGTTGTGGCATTTCATTGGGGCGGGAGCAAACAAACATGAGCGCGACGGATTACAGAACCGAGCGGAACGACCAAGTGGCTGCACACATCGAGCAGGCTGCTTTCCCTGGGTTAACGGTGGTCGATCTGAAGCAAGAAGCCGCCTCGGTCGATCAGACCTACAAGAATTTCGTCATCTTCAACATTAACAACCATTGTGTCCGGCTGTCAGTGATGCAGGGAGAAATGCGGTGGCATCAGCATCCACGTTCCGATGAGTGCTTTCTGATCATGGAAGGCGAGCTGGAAATAGATCTCGCCGATGGGCGGACATTTCGTTTGAAACCTGGAGAGGCATTCGTGATCCCGGCCGGCGTTGTTCACCGCACGCGCGCACATGCCCGTACGGTGAATCTATGCTTTGAGGATCGCAACGCCTACACTGACGTGGTTTTCGAAGATGTAAAGGAATCGCCAGCAAACCGCTAGGCCGATCCCTTCCCTCTTAGGCGAATATTTCGCCCGGCAGCCTGGTCAGTGTCCGGCTGGCCAGCGTGTTCTGGACGACATGCTCGGACTTCTCGGCATTGGACCAATCCACCTGCTTGCGGTCGATTTTGAGCTTCAACGCGCGCTCGATGTGCCGCAGTTCGATGAGTTCGCCGCCCGACACTAAACTGGTGGCCAAACCTTCCGATCCGGCGCGGCCCGTCCGTCCCACGCGATGGATGAAATCTTCCGCCATCTTGGGCAGGTCGTAGTTGATGACATGCGCTACGTCGTCGATGTGCAAGCCGCGCGCAGCCACGTCTGTAGCGACCAGCACCTGGAAGCGTCCTTCCTGAAATCCACTGAGAGCTGCGTTGCGCTGCGATTGGGAGCGGTCGCCGTGAATCATGGCGGCGGAGAAGCCTTCCCGCACCAGTTCCTTGGCCAGGCGTTCGGTGCCGCGCTTGGTTCGGGCGAAGATGAGCGTCTGTCCTTTTTCGGCGTAGAGCAACTGCCGTAGCACGTCGGGCTTTTCGGCGGGACGTACTTCGTAGGCTTGCAACCGTATGCTTTCGACTGGCTTGAGCACTGAACCGATTGCAACTCGTACGGGAGACCGCATGGCGTCGTTTACCAGGCCGGCAACGGATTGTTCCAGCGTGGCTGAGAAGCACAGCGTCTGCCGGCGTTGTGGCAGGATCGCAAGGATTCGGCGAATCGCGGGCAGAAAGCCCATGTCGAGCATGCGGTCGGCTTCGTCGAGTACCAGGATTTTGACATCGCGCAAGTCAATCAGTTTGCGGGTAATGAAATCCTGCAGGCGGCCGGGAGTTGCGATCACCAGGCTGGCGCCGGAGCGCACGGATTGAATCTGAGTTTTCTCGGAGACGCCGCCGATTACCAGAGCGGCCTTGGCGAGTTGCCGGCCGCGCAGCTTTTCGTATTCTTCGTTGACCTGAATCGCCAGCTCACGCGTGGGCAGCAACACCAGCACGCGGACTTTCTGCGAGGGTTCGCGCTGCAGCATCTCGATGATCGGAATCAGAAACGCGAGAGTTTTGCCGGTACCGGTCTGCGCCGTAGCCAACACGTCCTTGCCCTCAAGGGCGCAAGGAATGGCCTGCGCCTGAATCGGCGTAGGGGTGATAAATTGAGCATTCGCCAGCCTCTGCTGCAAAGCAGAAGATAGCGGTAGTTCTGTAAAGCTTGTCATTCGTAATTGTTCTTTCTGGAGGGGCCTGATGTTACACACGTAGCGTGAGTTCCCATGCCGCTCTTATGTTTTGATTTACGCTGAAATAAACGGCGGGCAGGAAAAGCGGAGATGAATCTTGATCCAACAGGATCACCGCGTCACGAGCAAACCGTGGCAGTAGCGTTCGAGAATCATTATAGCACAGGATTTGGTGCAGCGGCCTGGGGGCCAAGAACCGAAGGTAATAATCGACAGGAACGGCACAAGTGATTGAAAGCATGGGGGCCCCGGGCGGAGTCGAACCGCCGACCAACGGTTTAGGAAACCGCTGCTCTATCCAACTGAGCTACGGGGCCGGTGCAAGTGCGGCTATTATCTCATGTCAATTTGGGCGAATTCCTCCCTGAACAGCGCGTTCCCGATTCCGCGGATCGGCACCCGGATCGACGCCAGTCGCGACCGGCGGAGTGGCGTCCTGATTCGCAAAAGCCTTTAACCGCGAAGTGCGCAAAGGATTCGCAAAGGTCGCTAAGAAAGACAAAATCGGACACTTCCACCCACGGAACCGGTTTGCCCCGGACTTGGCAAATGATTTACTCTCGCCGCAGTCGATCATGAATCCAACCAACGCCAGTTCCAACGCCGCCACTGACGGCTTTTCGCATGCGATGCGCCGGGAAATCTACCAGCAGCCCCAGGCCATTGCGAAGACCATCGCCCAGCATTTGAAGGATGACATTATTTTTCCCGGGGAACTGCACGCGATTGATGGCGCGCTGCTGACGTTCGAGAAGCTGATCATTGCCGCCAGCGGATCGAGCCGCCATGCCGGTCTGGCAGGCGAAATCATGATCGAGGACCTTTCCGGTGTTGCCGTCGACGTGGAATACGCGAGCGAGTACTGTTACCGCTCCACGCATGCCGCGGTGGATCCGATCGTGATGGTGGTCACGCAGTCCGGCGAAACGGCCGACACGATTGCTGCGCAGCGTGAGGCGCTGACTCGCGGCGTGAAGACCATCGCAGTCTCCAACGTAGCTGACGCGACGATTCCCCGGGAAGCCAGCGCGGCCTTGATCACGGGAGCTGGCCCGGAGCTTGCCGTGCCTGCCACCAAGAGCTTCACCACGCAGGTCACGGTTCTCTACTTGATGGCGTTGTTTCTGGCGCGAAGG